>Ga0072500_140106_pt1:0-52500 | contig 165679 bp, 151 predicted proteins | sample GBScelen77Swater_FD_63803 | JGI IMG/M metagenome (GOLD analysis project Ga0072500, IMG submission 63803) | Hot spring microbial communities from Great Boiling Spring, Nevada - cellulolytic enrichment S 77C v2 (version 2) | ecosystem: Environmental > Aquatic > Thermal springs > Hot...
TGTCAAAATAGCACTTAACCCTCCATTTGTTTTTATTTTTAAAATTACCCCTAAACCTGACGAGGTGCTTTTAAAAAACCAGTGGATTTCTTAACTTCTCGCAAGAGGTGCGGAACTCAAGAGAACACAATTGCTAACAAAATATAAAAAACCCCTTACAATTTGTCAATAGGAAAAGTTGCAAAATAGTGAATTTTAATAATTTACCTTTCCATCAAAAGATACATCCAGTTCTCATCCTTTATCTCACCGACAAGCGTTGAATGAAGTAGCTCAAACCTGCCAAATCCCCTTCTATCTCCAAATACAAAGATTACCCCACCTTGCAAGCTATAATAATGCCATATCTCATACGGCTTCATATTTTCAGCATATGGATATCTTTCAACTTCATCTGGCGGTCCATAAACGATATAAACCCTCCCTCTATCTGTTTTCCAACCCGGTTCATACTTCGTTGTGAATTTCTCATCCGCTTCTTTCACACGCTGGAGATATTGAGCTCTGAATTCAATTCCGCCTCTCCTTGCCCAGAAAGTTCCCAAAAACCTTCTCTTCGCCTCAATCCCTCTCAACTTCTTGTAAAGGTCCTTCTCCTCTTGCGTCGCTATATAACTTGCCTTTGAAAATTCATCATCAAGCTCAACTTCAGCAAGCGAATAAACCTGCGCTATAACTTTTGAAGTGTCAACCCTTGGTGTAACAGATGGATTAAATATAAAAAACTTTCGCCTGTTCCCAACGAGAATTTTATCCTCAATATCCGAGACCACGACATCAAGGTAATAAATCCCCGTTGGCAGATTAAATACATTTACCGTCCCAACCTCAACAGCTGAATCATAAACCTTCCCTCTTACAAACCTCTTCTCCCTTACCTCTTGAACCTTTTGCTGATAATTATCAAGCACATTTACCGTTATCACGAATTTATCACCACCAACCCCACTGAAAATGTTGTAAAGTTCAAAATAGTAATAAAGAACTGGAACATTTTGCCCAAATGTAGCCGTCGGATTCGGAACAACTCTAAAAGAATTTTTATAAAATGCATCATTCGTATCTGTAGACCTCTCTATTGAATAACAAAACTCCAAACTGCTTATCAAGAGTTTATCTCCCTTGACAAAAGTTGGAACATTCACATCAAAAGCAACGCTATCATAATTTTGAGTGTTAAAAAGGTCAATCCCCTTCATCACTACTTTGTATCTCCCTGCAGGAACATAAAATCTAAGAACATCAACAACATCCTGACCTGCAGCTCCCACCGTGTCAGGAAATCCTGTTTCAATCTTCCAACCCTTACTTATGATTAGAGAATCTTTATCAAGATTTACCACATCAAGCCGAAAGAAAAGCGAAATGTTATATTTGCCATTTCTAAACTCATATGTGAGCTTTGATTTTTGAACCGAATAAAAAATTTCAAGGTAACTTTGTTGGTCGGAATGTCTGAAAACAGCGTAATCAACATTCAAGCCAAGCTTCCCTTCAATAAAGAAAGATGAAACCAAATTTACCAGAGCAAAGATTAAAATCTTCATTTTTTGAGCTGAAAATTTTTGTTTTCAAAATAAAAAGGGGTGAACCCCACCTATTCAAAAGGGCTCACCCCGAAAACTTAAACAACATCAAACAAAGACATATCTTTACATCGCAAACCTAATCGTGAGGAATTGGTTGTTATCAAAGAATTTAACCTTCCTATATGTGTATTCAACGCTTGCCTCAAGTGTCCCACCAAGTGGAATGTTAAAACCAACTCCAAACGATGGCGAGTTGAAAACATAGTCCGTCTCATTGACATAAGAATATCCAACCCTCAAGAAGAGCATATTCTTAAACGAATACTCAAGACCACCCTTATATTCATCAAGCGTGAAGTTATTGTTCTGGAAACTTCCAGCAAGCGTCAAAGATGACTCTCCGAGCTTGAGGTTATACGCAAATCCAAGCTCAAACGCTGCTGGGAGCTCAAATTCCTGAAGTGGAACCCTCAACGACCTCACAGGTGAACCCGGCTCTGAACCCGGTATCACAACACCCCATTCAAGGTCCGGACCGTCAAATTTCATATTTCCACCCACATTCTTCATCACAGCCCCAAATCTTAAACCACTTTCAAGACGATACTGCAAACCAATGTCAACAGCAAAACCGGTCGCGGACTCTCTCAAAATTCTTTCAGTGATAAGCTTCAAATTCGCCCCAACATAAATTCTATCTGTCATCCTCCTACTATATGAAACAGCTGCTGTAAGAAATGTCGGGCTAAACTTCTCACCAGTCCCTTCCGGCTCATCAACCGTTGTGATAGGTATTTCACCAAAGTCAAGCGATTTCAAACTTACTCCGAAAACACCAACACCGCCGAAATTTGCTATAGCCGAAAGATAATTCACTTTTATATCAGCAATCCAAGTCACATGGGAAAACATCGCTTCGGCGGACTTATTTGTGAAGCTTGCACCAGCTGGATTCCAAAACAGAGCATCAACACCATTCGCCTCAGCAACAACTCCACCACCTAAAGCAACACCTCTTGAACCAACCGGAATTCTCAATTCCTCCGCTCCAGCCGTCCCCTTCCTTTTACTTGTTCCCGCTTCAAGTGAAGTTAAAATTAATGCCAAACCTATAACCGATAGTATTATTTTCTTCAACATGTCTTCCTACTCCGTTGTTTATTTTTTATTTTTGAATTCAAAAAACAAACCCCGGCGCCCACAGGCGCCGGCTCAATCTCCTTAGAAGTATCTCAACCTCTCTTCTCTCTGGAAGACAATAACCTTCAAAACCTTGCTCCCAACACCAGGTGCCTCAACATGGACAATATAAATTCCACTTGCAACCGGAACACCCGCATCATTTCTAAGGTCCCACCTCAAATACGGGCTGTCATCGCTCTTTTTTAATGTCCTGACGAGGTCACCAGCAACCGTGAATATCCTTATTGTGCATTCCTTCGGCAACCTCGTAAATGTTATGAATGATTCGGTTATCTCCTTCTCAAGTGGTGACGCACCAAAATATGGGTTCGGAACCGCATTCACAAGCTCAAGGTCATTCTTTGCTGTCTCAACACTATAAACAGGCGCAGAAGGCACCGTTATCTCAAAAACATCATTAACAGTGTTTGGATGATTTGCATAAATCTCAAGCTCATCCCCATCGCTAAATGCTACATTACCCCTACGATTCCAAGTCGCCATATACATAACTGGCAAATCATTAAACAATATATCATTCGCAAGATTATCATCTTGCGTCGTGCTGTATTCAACATCAAATATAAACAACCACTCGCGAGGACCACTTGCTGAAAGATTATCATAAGTATTGAAATCCCCAGGCCAGTATTTTCCATCAACCAAACCGTTTGCAACATTATTCTCCAAGAATCCGACCGCAAGCCGTCTTGGCGGGTCTTGCTCTATGTCATAAACAGCAAGCGGAACATTTGCCTGCCCATTAAGACCAAACTCCTGAAATGCATATCCACCAGCTGGATTCTTTATAAACGGAGCAAATTCAGGTTTAGCAGGTGCAGCATTTGCTCTTCTCAAGTATCTGTATCCAAAGGATGCATTTTGATGATTCGGGTCAAAATTTCCATCGGTATCAGTCGTTGCAAAAACAATTTGTATATTTCTCAATTTATCTGGTGTGACGACATCGCTGTGCTCATGTCCACTGACAAATATACCATATGGTGAAACATAACCAAACGCACCGTTAAATGTTAGTAAATGTTCAGGAATTCCCCAATCAAGAAGGCTAGCATTTGCCCAGGTCAATTTCCTTGTTCCCTTAGTCCAAGCCCAACCTTTTGGACCAGGTGGCGGTCCAATTACCTTAAACTGAATACCATCAACAACCGTATAATTTCCATCGCCACTTTGATTTGTCTGACCAGTGAGTTTTGTCTGATTTGCTGTCTTATCAATGAGTTTCCAAGTTATTTCACCTTCAACTTCCTCAAATCTAACTTCATAAGTGTGCCCTGTCAACTTCGTTGGGTCAACAACAAGTCCAAGTACCTCGCCATCACTTCTGCCCGATTTATGGACACCGAAAATTGTGTCACCAACGGTTGCTGTATATCTTACCCCAGGGCTTACCGGTTTAGGAGTAACAGTGATTATATTAACAGCGCTCTCATAAAATCTTGGCACCCCATACGGATTGTAAGCATAAGCTGTAACAGCAAAGTAATAAGGTTTGCCGTTGACAAGGGGTTTATCGCTGAGATAATCTTTTTTAATCCTGAATGTCCTTTCAATTCCACTGTCAGTTCCTTTTACAACCGTCACCTCAATGTTTTCTCCTCTTACAGGGTCAAAAACCCAGTCCTTGATCTCTTTAACATCGTTTATAACATCAAAAACCGCAACTCTAACCGATTTAGTTGGCTGTGTTGGTGAATCAAATTGATAAATTATGTATCCCTCAAAAACATATTCCGTTGGATTTCCCTCAGGGTCACGGTCAATAAGGTCAACTTCCCTATACTCATCAATTCTGCTATCATATGGCCAATAAAGAACAATTTCTCTATCAAGCTCAGCGACTTGAACATTCGGGGATGGCGGTGTCGGAGGAAGTTGGAAATCAATATCATAAGCTGTCTGAGCAGCTTGATCTACCATTTTCAAAATCGTGACGCTGTTAACATTACTGGTGCCACGAGCGATCAACAAACCAAAAACTATTTCCTGTGTATCACCAGGAGCAAATGTAAATGGTCCATTTGACATAAGAAATCTTCTATCACCTGGGCTCAAAGTTGTTGGACCAACCCTTGTCCCATCAAGCCAGCCAGTCCCCGTTTCAGGATCACCCGTGAAAACATATCTTGTCTCCTGCCCAGTATTTGGATCAACATAAGGTGTCCCATCAGCAAGAAGACCTTTCATAAAGTTATACGCCTCATCTGCAAACTCAGGGTCACGATATGGATATGGCGCACCGTTCCAATAGAATGAGAAAGCATACATTGGGAGGTTTTTGTAACCTTTCCACCACTTCCCAAATGCCTTCGCAGAATCATTCGGGTCTCCCGTGTAAACCCTAACACCCTGGAAGAAATCCCTACCTATGGCAGGTGGCGCTTGACCATAAACATTATCATTGTTACTTGCATTATAACAATACCCAAGGCTAAGTGTTGTATCACACCCAACAAAATCATCACCAGCATATCCAAGATCTGGGTCATCCCACAAAGCAACAAATGTTGAATCGTAAGTTTGATTGCTCTTGTTAATTATCAACACCTTGACAAAGAACATATCGCCGAATGCATCAACCCTATTATAACCCCAAATCGTCATCTGAACCTCAAGCCCCATCGGAGCTGTTTTAAAGATATTATGCTGAGCTGGGTTTGCATCATTAAACACCATCCAAAGTGTTTGATCCCCCATCAAAAGCGGTCTATCAACGCCCCTTGTAAAGACACCATCACCATCAACATCCTCCCAAGGCGCCCCATCTTCAACCGGCCAATTCAAATAATCATCACCCGGATTGAAAAGGTCCGTCTTGTTTATCTTCCAAATCTTATACCTTGGATCTTCCGGATTATCAGGTGTCCCATCCGGTTTAATCTTACCGGGCTGAAATTCAACCTGATACTCTGCTGCTGCTGTTCTCAATTCTCCAGTTTCTCTAACCTTTCCAGCAATCCAAACCCCAGCTGCAAAGTCAGCCGTCTTATGCGAACCCTTCGGCCATTCAAGCCCAGCATCACCAGTCCTGTGATAGCTAACATATTGACCCGTGTTCTCAACATCAGCCGAAATCCTGTTCCCATCAAATTTTTCAAGAACAAGAACACTTGATTTCAAAAGCGAAGATATCTTGCTCCTTTCGGTGTTTTTTTCCTTTGCGTTAAGCAAAACAGAAAACAAAAGAACAAATAGAGTTAGAAAGGCAATTATTCTTTTCATTTCCGTCCTCCAAAAATTTTATTTTTAAAAAGTCAAAGAGCAAGTGGGCGTCTTAATTGACGCCCACTTAAGAAATTAAAGGTCAATCCTTAAACCTAATCTAACTTGCCTAGGTTCGCCAAAGTTGTATGGATGAGCCAACATATAGTTATACAATTTCACCGCCTCCGGACCATTGTTTTCCGCCCAAGCCATACCTTCTGGAGTCCTGAACCAACCATCAGCATCTGGCAAACCAGTTGAGTTGTAAACATTTATTACATTCTTTGAATCAAACAAGTTGATCACCCAAAGATAAACATCAAAGCTAATCCTACCTAACCTTATCGCCCTGTCAATCTTTAAATCAAGCTGGCTTGTCCAGGGACCATAGCCTGAGTTAACCGCAGCTCTTGGTATCTGCCAACCCGGTCCATAGATATAGCTCCTATACTCAACCGGTGTATACGGCAATCCACTTCCAAACCTAAACAACAAGTTTATACCGAAATACTCAAACGGTTTAATTCCAAACACGGTTGGTCCATCGCCCTTCTCAGTCCTGAAATCAACATTTATGCTTCCAGTATGTCTCTGGTCAAAGTCAAGAGGCGCAACAAATGTTGGGAAGTTTCCACCAAGCCAAGCTATATTAAAGTTTGTCGTCGCTGCTGAACCAGTCCCAGCTGCATATTGAAGCGTGTAGTTTATAAACGCTGCAACCCTGTTGGTCCTTCTCAAAGTGAAACTAAACGACAATCCCTTGATCGTCCCATAGTCACCGTTGACATACATAGCATAAGCCGTCGGTCTTGCAAGTATGTTCTGAATCTGAATCAAATCCCTTGTCTCTTTGTAATAAGCAGTTATATCAAAGCTTGCATTCCTTGTAATTTGCTGAGCAAAACCAACCTCATAAGCAACCGTCTTAGGTGGTCTCAAATTAGGATTACCAGCACGAATATAGTTACCAGACCTTATATACTGAGCGAACAATATCGTGCTCGTATAGAACAAGTTCAACTGAGGCGCCTGACTGAAAACACCATACTGAGCATGAAATACAGTCCTATCGGTAACCGGGAATGAAATTCCTAACCTTGGAGCGAAAATATAATACGGCTTTGACGCTTTGAAATTCGCATCTGAAAAATCATACCAGTCACCCTTTGACTCAAGTATAATATTCGTCGGATCAACAAGTTGGTCTGTGTTCGGATTGATATAATCAACACGCAAACCAAGGTTCAAAATCAACTCGGGCAACTCAATCTTATCCTGAATATATGCTGCACCAACAATGGGATGCTTGGCACCGTTCCTCCCAGTGTTAACCTCTTTTTTACCAGTCACATCATAACCAATAGTATTGACAAAAGCTGTTTGATAAATGTTTTCATCCGAACCTGTCGGATTTGTTCTCCTATTCTGCGCTATATCAAGCGCCCTCAAACTATAAACCCTGATCGTGTTATATCTGAAATCAAACCCTGCCTTGATCTCGTGAACTCTTCCAATCTGATGCAAGATGTCAAACTTAACACCCCAATAACTTGACAAGTTCTTGCTATAGCTTGGATAAACCGTGTTTGGCTGAGCAAAAAGTGAAAACGGCCTAAACGGTTGATTTCTACCCCAGTCCCTAAGCTGTGGGTTCTTATCTTTATCTCCATATGACTCTATGTCATCCCACCAGAAATGATCACCTGTTTGAGAAAATGTCCTATACCAGCTGAACATCAATGTATAAAATGTTGAAGCAGAAATTGTATGTGTTAACTTAGCATAATATCCATGCGTTGTCTCTTCGGTCCTTGGCATTCTGTTATAGTTAAATGCGGAATAAGAATGAATGTATTCTCTATCCGTTCTGAAGAAAGATGTCCCACCAACCCTTAAGTTAAAGGGCTTAAAATCAAAAACGACATTCCCATTGAAAAGCCACCTTGAAGTGGAGTTACCTCTTAAGATGCCAGCAGGAATGTTGATGTTGAAGGTATCCTGCGCTTCAACAACCGTAGCTTGAACCCCGTTATAGAATGAGGGTCGTCTGTTTCTCATGAAAGTTCTCTCAAGCGCAAAGAAAAATCTTATCCTGTCAAAACCTGGCACAATCGGACCACCTAAACTCAATGAATACAAGCTGTAACCTTGTGAGTAAGCACCAGTAAGAACATTCTTCTTATGGAAGTTTGGATTGCCCGTCTCCCTGCTTCTAAAGAAACCACCATATTCATCGGTTATCACTTCAAGTGTAGCCGAGTATCTTGAACCACCTGTCTTCGTAGTCGTCACGACAACGCCCGACATAGCATAACCATATTCGGCATTGAAACCACCAGCTTGATATGAAACCTCCTCAATCGCTGTTGTTACAACTTCCCCAGTTCTCGCATAGTTATAAGGATTATTGAAATAAACACCATCAACATAATATGCAACCTCTTCACTCCTACCGCCTCTGACGTAAATTGTCCCACCAACTTGAACTACACCGGTTTGAATTGCAACCACACTCGTATAACCACGCAACGGCATATTTTGAACATCTTCTGCACGAACAACCCTTATCTCGTTTGTTGCGTTCTTTTGAATAAGCGGTCTTTCAGCAACTACCTCAACCGTTGGAACCTGAATCGCCTCGCTTGGCAATTCAAAATTAACCTCCGTCGTCAAACCAACAGTGACACGGACATTTCTAATGGTTATCGTTTGATATCCAACATAACTTGCTTTTAATGTGTAAATTCCAGGCGGGACATTAAGTATCACATAGTTACCGTTTAGGTCTGTTGACGCACCAAGCGTTGTTCCCTCAATTATGACATTTGCCCCTATCAATGGCTCTTTCGTTTCTCTGTCAACAACTTTACCTGCAATTTTACCGACTTGCGCCAACAATAACCCCGGAAGGATAAGCATCACGGTGAGAATTAACAATTTGCGATACATATCTTTACTCCTCCTGATATGTTTGTTTTAAATTTGGAAAGCCGTTAAGCGGGAATTATCATCACAGAAGCAACATAAAGACAAGACAACAAACTGTAACATTTCACTCAACCTCACGCGAAAATTTTGTTTTAAATTCTCGTTCTCATCAAACCAATTAAAATATAACACATAAATTTTTCTTTGTCAAGTTTTCCCAAGCCCTTTTTTATGAATGCCATCAAAAATTGTGCCACAATTACAACTTGACGACCCTGACATCAAAAATCCCATCAACGGATGATATCTCCTTCAAAACTTCCTGAGGTATCTCGCTATCAACGCTCATGACCGTTAAAGCCTTTTGACCTACCCCATATCTACCGAGAGAAAGACCCGCAATGTTAATATTTGAACGAGCAAGGATTGAGCTTACCGCAGCGAGCATCCCGGGTCTATCAATGTTTGAATAAACAAGTAGAATGCCCTCCGGCTTGAATTCAAAATGAAATTCATCCATTCCAACAATTCTGACATCGCTGTTCCCGAAACAAGTTCCCGAGATGGACCTCGTTTCCTTGTCAGTTTTAACCTCAAAATTTAAAAGATATGTGTAATTGCCCCAGCTCTCCCCGGTCTTCTCACTTATGTTAAGCCCCATTTCCTTTGCCAAAACGGGAGCGTTTATGTAATTTATCGGCTCACTCATCAAATAATTCAACAGACCCTTCAAAAATGCCGAGATCAAAATCTGTGAAGAATTTTTCAAGACATCACCTGTAAATGAAGCCCTGATACTTAAAAGTTTACCCTTTAAAAGTTGCGCATGCAAAAGCCCGATCTTCTCTGCAAGCAAAAGATATGGTTTTATCTCTTCATTCATGGCAAGTTGCAAAATTTCCGCATTCACAGCCCCAACAATAGCACGACCTTTTAAAGCATCCGCAATTTGATGCGCTATCTGAATTGCAACCTTCTCCTGCGCCTCTTCAGTAGCTGCTCCAAGATGTGGAGTTACTATAACCTTTGGATGCTTTATCAAGGGATGGTCCTTGGGCGGTGGCTCCTCGGAAAAAACATCAAGCGCAGCACCAGCAACCTGACCCGATTCTATCGCCTCAAGAAGAGCCATCTCATCAATTATCCCTCCCCTGGCACAATTTATAATCCTAACCCCCCTTTTACACTTTGCAAGCTCTTCACGCCCAATCATTCCCCTTGTCTCATCATTCAAAGGCACATGAACAGTTATAAAATCGCTCCGCCTGTAAATCTCATCAAGATTTGAAACAAGCTCAACCCCAAACTTTAACGCAACCTCCGAGGATAAAACAGGGTCATATCCTATTACATTCATCCCAAATGCCTTACACCTGAGTGCAACCTCGCGACCTATCCGCCCAAGCCCAATTATACCGATCGTTTTACCATATAGCTCAACCCCCATAAACTTCTTTCTTTCCCAATTCCCTGCCTTAAGGTCATCATTCGCCTGCGGTATGTTTCTAGCAAGCGCAAGAATTAAACTCATAGTATGCTCAGCGGTTGAAATCGTATTTCCACCCGGTGTGTTCATAACGATTATCCCCCGCCTCGTAGCTGCTTCAACATCAATGTTATCAACCCCAACCCCAGCTCGTCCGATTATCTTCAAATTCCTTGCCTCATTGATTATGTCAGCCGTAATCTTAGTCCCGCTTCTTACAATCAAAGCCACATAATCGTTTATTATCCGCTTTATCTCATCACGCGGAATCCCTGGCTTAAGGTCAACTTCAAAACCTTCACCTTTTAAAATGTTAACACAACTTTCCTCAATTGGATCTGTTATCAAAATCTTCATACCCAAACAAAAAATTTATTTTCAATGACAACAATTTGGAAATTCATCGTCTTCGTTCCTTTTTTCAACCACGCCTTCAAACTCAGCGAAAACCCTTTGAACAGCCCTAACGCCATCGCCAGGATTAAACCCCTCATAACCGACATCCTTTAAAGCCATCTCAAGCGCAGATATAACACCAACTATATCAAGCTCATCGTAATATCCAAGATGTGAAATTCTAAAAATTTTATCCTTCAAATGCTCCTGTCCACCAGCAACCGTTATCCCATATTTATACTTTAAAACCTTTTGAAATTCTTTTCTATCAATTCCGTCCGGGAAATAAACGGCTGTCACGGCATGCGAAGGTGGATGTCCAAACAATCTAAGTCCAAGCGCTTTGCAACCTTCTCTGACGGCAAGCGAAAGTTTTTCATGTCTTATCCATATATTCTCCAAACCCTCTTCCCTTATCATCTTCAAAGCCACATCAAGCGCAACTATAAGCGCAATACCCGGAGTCCAAGGCGTATCCCCATTTTGGAGTGCCTTTTTAGCTTTCTTCAAACTGAAATAATACTTCGGCAAATTGGAACGCTCAACCATCTCCCAAGCTCTTTCACTCAACGCTATGAACGAAAGCCCTGGCGGTATCATCAACCCTTTCTGTGAACCTGTGATGACAACATCAAGCCCCCACTCGTCCATATACAGCTCATGCGCACCAACAGAGGTTATACCATCAACGACCGTAACAGCGTTTGAATTCTCGCTGACAATCTTTGCTATCTCCTTAACATCAGTAAAAACCCCAGTTGATGTCTCGCTATGCGTCAAGAAAACTGCTTTGACATCAGGATTTCTCTTTAATTCCGTTTCAATTTCTTCAGGTGTGACAGCCCTCCCCCATTCAATTTTAATTTCAATTGCCTCTACTCCATATGCCCTGCATATCTCCCCCCATCTTTCTCCAAATTTCCCACCATTGACAAATATCGCCTTATCACCACTTGAAAGCAAATTTGCAACAGCTGCCTCCATAGCCCCAGTCCCACTGCTCGTCAAAGTATAAACATCTTGCTTCGTCTGGAAAAGATATTTTAAGTTTTCATTAACCCTTGAAAAAATCTCAATAAATTCCGGATTCCTGTGATGAATTATCGGTTGAGCAAGTGCAAGCGAAACTTCCTCTGGAATAGGCGTCGGTCCAGGTGTAAAAAGTCGCTTTTTCATCTTTTCCTATTTCTCCACCTTTGTTTTTTTGAAAATAAAAATTTTGAAAGCCATTGTCAAGAGCTTCTTAAACTTTTGATATTTGCATAAAAAATTTTTTAATTTTAAATCAAAAAGGGCAAAAATGATTGATCTAACTGGGCGAGTCGCCTTGATCACAGGCGGTTCAAGAGGAATTGGAAGGGCAACCGCAATTTTATTCGCAAAGGCAAATGCAGATGTAGCGATCACTTATCTAAAAAACGACGAATCAGCAAACCAAGTCATCAAACAAATTAAAGAACTTGGAAGAGAAGCAATAGCTGTGAAAGGAAATGTCGGTAAAAGCGAAGATGTAAAAAGAATGGTCAAAGAAGTCCTTGAACGCTTCGGAAAAATTGATATACTCGTGAACAACGCTGGAATATGGACATACGGCGCTATCGGCGAGATGAGCGAAGAAACTTGGGATGAAACGATGGAAGTGAACTTGAAAAGTGTATATCTGTTTTCAAATGAAGTCGTCCCCATAATGAAAAAACAAAAATGGGGAAGGATTATAAACATCTCCTCAACCGCTGGTCAACGGGGAGAAGCATTTCACTCACATTACGCTGCATCAAAAGGTGCAATAATTGCCTTTACAAAATCACTTGCTGTTGAACTTGCGAAATATAACATACTTGTAAACTGTGTTGCCCCCGGCTGGGTGAACACTGACATGTGCGCTGAGGTCTTCAGCGATCCAAATTTCGTTGAACAAGTAAAAAGCACAATCCCACTAGGAAGAATTCCAGAACCAGAGGAAATCGCAGGACCTATAGTTTTCCTTGCGTCCGAACTCGCAAACTGGATAACTGGAGCAACGATAAGCGTAAATGGTGGCTCAGTCCTTTGTTATTAAAAATAAACGAACCCAATAAAAATGGAAAAATCAAAAACAAATCCAAACAAAGATTCTTATGGGAAAAATCTAATGGGAATTGAAATTTTTGTCCGCTCTTTAATTGAAGAAAATGTTGAAGTTATCTTCAGTTGCCCTGGAAACGCAGTCCTCGGAATACTTGATGCTATACTTGAAATCTCCGAAATTAAAATTGTGCTAACAAGACATGAGCTTGGAGCGGTTTTTTCAGCAAGTGGTTATGCAAGGGCAACGGGAAAACCAGGAGTTGTGCTTGCCTCCTCAGGACCTGGAGCGTCAAACCTCGTAACTGGAATAGCAGATGCAAATATGGACTCTGTTCCACTGGTCATTTTCACAGCACAAGTTCCAACAAAATTAATTGGGAACGAGACATTTCAAGAAGTTGACATAGTTGGGATAACAAGACCTATAACAAAACATAATTTCCTTGTCACTAAAATAGAAGAATTGACAAACATTATAAAATCCGCTTTTTACATTGCAACAACCGGCAGACCAGGTCCTGTATTGGTTGATTTGCCAAGGGATATACTCGCTGAAAAGTTCACATTTGACTATCCCGAAAAAGTGAACCTTCGCGGTTATAACCCAATCTATTCGGCACACTCAGGGCAAATAAAAAGAGCAGCAGAGATAATAAACAATTCTTCAAGACCTGTTATAATAGCAGGTGGTGGTGTCATCATAAGCAATGCCTTTGGTGAATTGAGGGAGCTCGCAAGGAGAATAAACTCACCAGTTACAACTACACTTATGGGTCAAGGTGTTTATCCCGAGGATGACCCTCTATCACTTGGTATGCTTGGGATGCACGGAACTTGGTATGCAAACACTACTGTAAACGAGTCCGACTGCGTAATTGCCATCGGCTCACGGCTTGATGAAAGAGTTACAGGGGACTTCAACAAATTCGCTCCAAAAGCAAAAAAAATTCATATTGATATTGACCCAGCTTCAATAAGCAAAAATGTCAAAGCCGATGTTCCAATCGTCGGCGATGTCAAGGACGCTTTAAAAAAACTAATCCCTCTTGTGAAAAATTTAAATAACGAAGAATGGCTATCGCAGATCAAAAAATGGAAAAACGAACATCCTTTGAAATACAAAGCAACCGATAAGGTCTGCGTTCAATTCGTGATTGAAAAGTTGAGGGACTTAACAGGAGCAAACGCAGTCATAGTCACAGATGTTGGACAATTCCAAATGTGGACAGCTCAGTTTTTCAAATTTCTATACCCGAGAACACACATAACAAGTGGTGGACTTGGAACAATGGGATTTTCACTCCCCGCCTCAATAGGTGTTGCAACAGCAATAAAAGATAGACCAGTAATATCAATCAATGGAAATCGCGGTTTTCAAATCAACCTGCAAGAACTTGCAACAATTAAGGCATACAACCTCCCGATCAAAATTTTAATTTTTAACGATGAACACATTGACATAACAAGACAATGGCAAGAACTACATTGGAGGAAAAGATTTGACGAGATTTTAATTGACAGTTCATGCCCCGATTTTACTAAAATAGCAGATGCTTATGGGATTCAAAGCTTTAAAGTTGAATGGGCAAGCGATGTTGAACCGACTTTGAAAAAGGCGCTCGCATTGAAAGATAAGCCAGTGTTAATTGAGTTCAAAACAATCTACGAGGAAAATATCTACCCGTATATCCCAATCGGAGGAAGTGTAAGCGATATAATTGAAGGAGGGAAATAAAATGAGACACACAATATCAATCCTCGTTGAAAACAAATTCGGTGTCCTGACAAGAATTGCCGGTCTTTTTAGTGCAAAAGGATACAACATTGAAAGTATATCCGTTGGACCAACCGAAGACCCGTCAATTTCACGGATGACAATAGTTACAAATGGGGACGACGACCAAATTGAACAGATAATAAAACATCTAAACAAATTGATTGACATACTCAAAGTCGTTGACTTGACAAATGAACCATTCGTTGAAAGGGAACTCGCCCTGATAAAAGTCAAGGTTAATCCATACACGAGAGGCGATGTAATCCAAATCTCTGATATTTTTAGAGCGAAAGTCGTTGATATAGGACCGACCACTTTAACTGTTGAGGTTACTGGGAAAAGTGACAAAATAACCGCAATGATAAATATGCTTGCGCCGTATGGAATTGTTGAACTTGCAAGGACTGGAGCTGTTGCCCTGAAGCGGGAATTTAAAGGTGAGGTTTACAGCTCAAAGGAGATAAAATTGATAAAGAAAAAATCACGCCAAAAGCCAACTGAGGACACCGAAAAAGGTTAGTTGTTTTTTAGTCACGCCAAATTTAAATTATCATTGATAATAAAGTTAAAAGGTAGATGAAAGAATTTTCAAATATACTTGTTTGCAGAACGGATAAAATTGGGGATTTGGTTTTGACTTTGCCCGTCGCAAATGCCTTGAGGGATAATTTCCCAAATGCAAATATAACTTTCCTCGTCAGCAAATACGCAAGTGAAATCGTTCAAGGTCACAAAGCAATTAACGATGTCATGATTTATGAACCTGAAATTAGCGTTTTTGAACTTGCGAAGGAGATAAGAAAAAGAAAGTTTGACCTTGCGATAGTAGTTTTCCCCGTCTTCAAAATCGCACTTGCACTTTGGATTGCTCGCGTGCCCATTAGGGTCGGCACAGGATACCGAATTTACTCGCTTCTTTTCAATGAAAGGGTTTACGAACACAGAAAATATGCACAAAAACACGAAGTTGAATATAACTTGAACCTAATAAAGAAAATCGGGGCTGAGGTCAAAGAAATAGAATTTGACCTCTTCATTCCAGATTCAGCTTTTGAAAAGGTCAAAAACATCTTATCCAAACATGGCTTAAGTGAAAAAAACTTCATCATAGTCCACCCCGGAAGCAAGGGTTCGGCGAGAGATTTAAAACCCGAAAGGTTTAAAGAACTCGTCAAAATTTTAAGCCAAGAGGGCTTTAAAATCGTCCTGACAGGTAGTGACAAAGAAAAAGAACTCACAAGCTTTGTGGCTGGCGATTTTAAAAATGTCTACAATTTCTCAGGTCTTTTCAACTTAAAAGAACTTTCAGCTCTGATCAAATTATCTTCGCTCTTTATATCAAACTCAACTGGACCTCTTCATATCGCAAGTGCCATTGGAACCCCAGTCATTGGATTTTATCCACCGATAAAAGTTATGAGCCCAAAGCGATGGGGTCCTTATATAAGCGAAAAACTCATATTCACACCAAGTCTTCCATTTGAATGTCAGAAATGCATCGGAGAAAAATGCAAGTTCTTTGACTGTATGGATTTGATAAATCTAAACGAAGTCGCAAAATCAATAAAAGAAAAACTCAGTGTTAATGTATAGCTTTTTCATAATTTTCACCATTTTGAACTTTTTCACGCAGGAGATAAAAATATTTGAAAGCAGAAAAATTGAACATAACGCTTTTAAAGTCGGCGAAAGATTGCTTTACGATGTGAAATATAAATTCATCAAAGTTGGCGAAGCAGAGGTTTCAATCCCAGAGATAATTGAATATAACGGGCGAAAATGTTACAAAGCTGTTTTTCGCGTCTGGTCCTTGCCTTTCTTCTCTATCTTCTATAAGGTTGACGATAGATATGAAACATATATTGATGTTGAGGGAATTTATCCGTGGAGATTTGAACAAAGGATAAGGGAAGGGAACTATAAACATGATTTCTTCGCCGAGTTTGACCATATAAATCTTTTAGCCAAAACATCAGAGGGAATTTATCCAATCCCGCGATATGCTCAAGATGTCTTCTCTGCTTTCTACTACGCAAGAACACAAGATTACTCGGATAAAAGAGTTGGAGAAAGGGTTAAACTTGAAAACTTCTACAAGAACAGAACTTATCCGCTTGAAATAAAATACCTTGGAAAGCAAACCGTAAAGGTCAAAGCTGGAACATTCAATTGCGTTGTAGTTGAACCGTTGATAGTTGAAGGTGGGTTATTTAAAGCGAAGGGGAGATTTCTGCTTTGGATTACAGACGATGATAAAAAAATTCCGGTGAAGATGAACGCCGAAATCCCAATCGGTAGCATTGATGGCGAACTAAGGGAGTTTTACGGAATTGAAAAGATAAACGCAAAAATTGATTGATGAGATCAAAATACGAGAAAATTGACCTTTCAAAGGTAAGGACGATTTCAATACAAAACAGACGAAGCAAGGTTAACACCTCTGAATTTGCAAAGGTATTTGACCCGAAGACGCAAAGTTTTTCGGATTTTATTGACTCACTTCCTGACATATTGGTTGCAAAGGACTTGAAAATGCTCGTTGATAAAATTGTGAATGCACACAAGAAAAACAAACTTGTCATCTTTTTAATTGGTGCACATGTGATAAAGGTTGGGCTTGCACCTTTGTTAATTGAACTTGGTAAAATCGGCGTAATAAAAGCACTTGCGATGAATAGCGCAACCGCAATCCACGATGTTGAAACGGCGCTTTTCGGACAGACATCTGAAGATGTGGCGGAAAATATAATGGATGGAAGCTTCGGAATGGCAAAGGAAACGGGTGATTTTATAAACTTAACGCTGAAGGAATATTGTGAAAATTCCGATCTCGGCTATGGCGAAGCGCTCGGTAAGAAACTAAACGATATAAATGCGCCAAATAAAGATTACAGCGTTCTCGCTTCATATTACAACTTGGACATACCGGTCACAGTTCACGCAGCAATTGGAACAGACATAGTTCACCAACAACCCACGATGGATGGTTCAGCAACAGGAGAAATGAGCTTCAGGGATTTCAAAATTTTGTGCAATGTTCTCACACAGCTTGATAGCGAAAGCGTCGTCGTAAATATCGGCTCAGCGGTGATAATGCCGGAGGTTTTCCTCAAGGCATTAACCGTTGTCCGAAACCTTGGATATAACGCTTTCGGCTTCACCACAGCAAACTTTGATATGTTAAGACACTATAGACCAACTGTCAATGTAGTTCAACGCCCAACTCAAGGCGGTGGAACTGGTCTCATGATAACAGGACATCACGAGATAATGATACCTCTTCTTGTAGCAATGATAAAAAGTAAAATTTAAGGACAAATGGAAGAAAATACGGAGAGAAGAAATTCCTTAAGGTCATCGCCAATAACTATGACATTTATAGCTCTTGGGACGGTGTTCGTCCTATATCAATTTTTCGGCTCTGGGTTGACATTTCTTTTGTTCGGTGGATTGAACGAAAGAAACGCTCAAGGGTTTCGCCTTATGACGATGCTATCCCAATTTCTTTTTATTTTTGTCCCGACATTGTTTTTCGCACGATGGCAGGAAGTTGGATTCAAAGAAATTTTTAAATTAAAAGCGCCGAATTTACTTGAGATCCTCATTGTAATTGTTGGAACGCTATCGCTTCAGAGCATCGCCCAGATTTACCTCTATATTCAAGAGTCAATTATTCCGATTGATAAATTATCCCCTATATTTGAAACCCTCCGTAAAATGATGGAACGAACATATTCAATTTTAATATCTGCAAAATCACCGCTTGAATTTGCCTATGTTGCTCTTGTCGTAGCTCTCACACCAGCAATTTGTGAAGAATTTCTATTCAGGGGTCTTGTTCAATACAATCTGTCAAAAGCGACAAACCATAAACTCGGCTTTATAATAACCGGTGTGATTTTCGCAATGTATCACGCAAATCCATTTAGCTTTATACCATTGATAGCGCTTGGGATTTACTTTGGCTACCTCGTTTATAAATCTGGAAGCATATTTCTCGCAATGCTTGCTCATTTCGTAAATAATTTCACCGCTGCTTATTCATATTTCAAATTCGGTCGTGAAGGTCTCGTCTTAACCTCGGGCTCTATGCTTTTTATGACAGCTTTCTTTTCAATGGCAATTTTTATCGCATCAATCTATGCGCTTGAAATTCTAAACCAAAACAAAACCCAATCTTAAAAATGCCCAAGTGCCCCCTTTGCGGCTTCACTTACCCCGATGGAGTAAATGTATGCCCCGACTGCAACATAAACCTGATTGATGAAAAACCTGAAATATGCATATATTGTGGCGCTGAAATTGAACCAGGGCTTTTATATTGCCCTGAATGCGGTAAAATTTTCACATTAAGAATTTTTGATCCCGAAGATGAAATTGAATGCGAGGAACACATAAATAGACCCGCCGTTGGAATCTGTGTGATTTGTGGTAAACCCGTGTGCGGTGAGTGCTCAATTGAAGTTGATGAAAAAATCTACTGCAAGGAAGGAAATCACAGACAATACGATGAGGACTGGGTCGTGGTTTATACAACGCAATATGAATATGAAGCGGAAATGCTCAAAGCAAACATAGAAAGCGCAGGTATCCCTTGCGTCGTCTTCTCAACAAAAGACCATTCATACTTCGTGACGGTCGGTTTCGGAATAGTGAAAATCCTCGTCCCGAAAAATCAAAAAGAAATCGCATTGAAAATTATTGAAGACCTACGCTATAGAGATGAAAACCTTTACGAATAAAGTAGGGTTGAGAAATTGAATAACTTAACAGTAAGGGTCATCGTCGCAATTTTCGGCATCCCATTCATACTTTTTGTGACCATTTTCGGGAAATACCTTTTCCTCGCCTTCGTCTTCATAATCTCCTCCCTTGCAACATTTGAATACTACACACTTGTTGAGAAGAAAAACTCCTCACCGATATTTTACATCGGTATTATCTCAATTTTCCTGATTGACTTGGCATTTTATGCGGGTAATCACGAACGAATCGTGACATTTTTAATTCTTGCTGTCTTGTTAACCGGACTCATAGAACTATTTAGAAAACCGTCATCTCAAAATTGGTCCTCCATCTCAAATCTTGCCACCGAGATATTCCCGATACTTTACATCGGATTATCACTTGGAACTTTGATTGGGTTGAGGGAATTAAAAAGCGAAAATTATCTTGAAAATGGAATTTTTATAATTTCAATCCTTGCGATAATTTGGATTTGTGATACCGCAGCGTATTTCATTGGGAAATCAATCGGCAAAAGAAAACTTTACGAAAGGGTGAGCCCAAAGAAAACCGTTGAAGGATTCATCGGCGGTTTAATCTTCGCATTGCTTTCCTCTTTCGGCGCAAAACTTTGGGTCCTGAAACAAATAAATCACCTTGACGCTTTTGTCATCGGTTTGATCGTCGGAATTTTCGGACAACTCGGTGATCTCATTGAATCCCTGATAAAAAGAGATGCACAGGTTAAGGACTCATCAAATTTAATCCCAGGTCACGGCGGTGTTTTTGACAGATTTGACAGTTTGATATATGTAGCTCCGCTTGTTTATCTTTATATGACGAATTTCAAATAAACCAATATAACACAAAGTGAGAAACGGAAAGAAAAAAATCCACATTTTAACGCTCGGTTGCCCCAAAAACCTTGTTGACTCCGAAATTTTAATGAGCAAGTTAAAAAATAAATTTCAAATCGCTGAGAAACCCGATAAAGCGAGTATAGTCATAATAAACACCTGCGGTTTTATTGAATCAGCAAAGCAAGAATCAATTGATAAAATTTTTGAGATGGTTGAATTAAAAGAGAAAGGCAAAGTTGAAAGCGTCTATGTGATGGGTTGCCTATCGGAAAGATACAAAAATGAGCTTGAAGATGAAATCCCTGAGGTAGATAAATTCTTTGGTGTTGAAAAGTTTGATGAGATACTTAACACTCTTGGAGTTGATCGTAAATATGAGCTACTTGGTGAAAGAGAACTTCTCACACCAAGACATTACGCATACCTTAAAATTTCCGAAGGATGCGATAACCCCTGTTCATTTTGCGCCATACCACTAATTCGTGGGAAACACATAAGCAGACCAATTGAAGAAATAATAAAAGAGGCAAAAAAACTCGCTTGGAAAGGCGTCAAAGAAATTATCATCATAGCACAGGATACAACCTATTACGGAATTGATATTTATGGAAAGAGAAAACTCCCCGAACTTTTAAACCAACTCTCGGAGATAGACGGAATTGAATGGATTCGCTTGATGTATACATTCCCTGCTAAATTCCCAATTGAAATTCTTGACATAATGGCTCAAAACCCAAAAATTTGCAAATACATTGATATCCCAATCCAACATATATCAGATAAAATTTTAAAGTCAATGAGACGCGGGATAACAAAAAGAAAAACAATTGAACTCCTTGAGAAAATAAGGGAAACGGTTCCAGAAGTAGCCATAAGGACGAGTTTGATAGTTGGTTATCCGGGTGAAACAGAAAAGGAATTTGAAGAGCTTCTTGACTTCGTTTACACTTTCAAATTTGATCGTCTTGGTGTCTTTACATATTCTCAAGAGGAGGGGACAAAAGCTTTTGAACTCGGTGACCCTGTTCCACCCGAAGAGAAAGAAAGAAGAATGGCATTGATAATGAACGCACAACATGATATAATCGTTGAAAAGAACGAAAAAATGATTGGAAGGAAAATCAAGGTTTTAATTGATAGAAAGGAAGGAGATTTTTACATAGGGCGAACGCAATGGGATGCCCCGGAGATTGACCTTGAGGTTTTGGTTGAAGGTAACGGGATCAAGATAGGAAACTTTTATGAGGTTGAAATTTACGATATTTTTGAGTATGATTTAATAGGCAAGGTCGCAACAGAAACAAAACCAGTTTAGATTTTGTTGAATTTTTTAGAACAAAAATTAATTTACCGATTTAAAATCGGGTGGAAAAAGATGAAAAAGTTAATTTTAATTTTGAGCGTTTTAATATGTGCGGTATCATTTGCGCAGGTTGAAACAAGCTTGCCGAGGAGCTATTCCGAACCGCAGTTTTATTTCAACGCCCTAAACTTCGCTGGTGACTTGAGCGAAAATGAAAGCAGAGTTGATCTCTATGTACAAGTACCGTATGAGTTCCTTCAATTTACAAAGGGAGACAATTATTACAGCGCAAAATATGAAGTAACAGTCAGCATATTCACACCCAAGGGAAAACTTGTAACTGAGAAGGGATGGACACACGAGGTAAAGACGAACAATTTCAACGAGACAATATCAAGAGCTTACTGGGATGTATCAAGTTCTTTTATAAAACTTCCGCTTGGCGATTACAAAATTTCAGTCCAAGTTATTGACCTTGATACGAAACGCGGTTTTAGGAAAGAAGGATTCGTAACAGTGCGTAACTTCACTAAGAATCCAATAACGATGAGCGATATCATGATGGTTTCATCCGTAAAAATTGAAAACGAGACGAAAACGATAATCCCAAACATTTCAAAGACGATCACATCTACAAATCAGAACTTTTACCTTTTCTTTGAGGTCTATAACAACACCGACAAGGACGATTCAATAAATATCACATACAAAATCAACCGCATAAAGAAAAAGAAGAAAATTGAATCCATAAATGTTTACTCCGGTGGGGCAACGGAATTCGTAAAACCGGGGAAAAATTCAATCATAGTTGAAGTTAAAAATCCGAACCTTGGTTTTGGAGATTACATCATTTTCGTTGAAGCTCGGCTCAAATCAAACTCCGATAATTACTCCATCGCTCAAACGCCTTTCTTAGTTAGATGGCATGAATTCCCCGAGCTGATCTCCGACCTTGATAAAGCGATTGAACAACTTGTTTACATCGCTAAACCCGAGGAAATCAATTACATAAAGTCAGCGCAGGACGAAGCCGAAAAAGAAAGAAGATTCCTTGAATTTTGGCGCAAAAAGGACCCGACGCCTAATACTTTGAAAAATGAATTAATGGAAGAATACTACGGAAGAGTTAAGTATGCAAATGAACATTTCAGTCACTACATTGAAGGATGGAAAACCGATATGGGAATGGTCTATATAATTTTCGGTCCCCCAAGCAGTGTTGATAGACATCCCTTTGACATTGACAGCAAACCATATGAGATATGGTATTACTATGAGATAAACAGAAGGTTCATCTTCCTTGATGAAACTGGATTTGGTGACTATCGTTTGATAACACCTCTTTGGGATGAATGGACGAAAAACATCTGGCGTTAATCAAAAAAATTCCACACAACGCCAAATCTCAAACTTCTATCTTGCATCGGATAAAACAATGCGGTCATGTATTTGACATTTGTCACATTTGCAAGGGTTAAAAATATAACCGCGTTCTTGATTCTCCCACTTAAAAATAAATCCAACACAGTAAATCTTTTTAACTTGATATCGCTTTCTGCGAAAATAAAATCACGATTGATAAATTTATACCCCCAAAATTCAGCTGATGATTTAAACCTTGCACCCGTTTTCAGATCAAGAGTTCTCGTCAATCTACCCTCAAAGTAAATTTCACCAGTCAGAAAATATCTTGGATAAGGTCTCGTTATTTTATTAAGCGAAACCGATTGTTTCAAATCAATCCCAAATTTCCAAATCTTAAAAATTGAATTAATTTGTAGAAATGTCCTGCGCAAGTTCGCTATGTAAAATGTTGAATCGTGAAAAATTATCCCATTTGAAATTGACCTGTTTTGAACCTTAAAGCTCAAAATCACACCTTTCGTTTCATATTCAGCGCTGATCTCATATATGCGATGCCTTTCGGCTTCGGAAAGACCGGTCACGCTTTGCTCAATCAAAGTTGGAACTCTGTATGAAAGCGAAAATCCACCCTTAAACTTGAAGTTTTTAAAATTGTTTCCAAACCCAGCGCCATAGTTTACAAGAAATTGCCCATTAACATCATCAACCTTAACGAAAAGAGAAGGTTTTAAACTTTGAAAGTTTCCTTCAAGTTCAAGAGACGAAGAGAAAAGAAAAATTTCTTTTCTGAACCCCGATGACGGAATAATAAGCCCATTTCTTTGTATCTCAAGACCAGCATTTAAATTAAAAAGCCGAACCTGCTTTGAAAAATTTAACTTAAAACCGTATAGAGATGAATTTCTTTCCACTGAAACACGCTTGGATAAAAATTCATCAGTTTGAAAGGTGTGGTAAACGATCAGCGATGCATTGAGAAGCGAATCAACCATGTAATTTGATACAAGTGTTAAGTCATTCCTTTCAATTGCAAGGTTTGCAACGCTATCAACAACAGGTGCGAGCCTCTCGTTATAAAGCGTTTCATCGCCAATGTTTGATGGATTTTGAACATAAATTCCACCGTTCAGGGCGGTCTTCGTCCTCGTATAAATGTTAAGAAGGGAAAAACTCATATTTCTAAGCGGTTTCCAAAAAACATTTCCGAAGATGTTCCAAGAATCGTATTGTGAGTTCAAAAATCTCCCAGCCGATGTCCCTCTTCTAAATCCAACCGCAAAATTTAAATCCCGTCGGAAATTGTGCGTAAAACTCCCATCGGTTACAATCAAGTCGTAAGCATCCTCAACATATCTTATCCTTGTGATTGGTCTGGGCGTGAATATATTCTTAAACGAAAAATTGACAACGCTTGAGCTTGCGTTTTGAAACATTGACGCATTGAAATCATCTATCAACTCAATAAGATAAACATTGTCAACAGGAACCATGTTAAGAAATTGATATGGATAAATGTAGCCGTTCAAGGTTCTCCCGTTAAGAAAAAATTGACAACCCCTCATATCCATAAAGTTGAAGTTGAGATTTACCGGTTTCCCATTCTCCCCGAGTTCATTTGAAAAAGCACCGAACTTCAATGTTAGAATATCAGTTGCAAACTTATAATCCATCATCTCAAAAAGCCCAAGGTTCAACTCCCGTCCCAAGCCGATCCTTCCGATAATAAATGTAGAGAAGAACTTCGTTGTGTCGGTTTTTGTTTGAGATATTAAACTTTGAGACAACAGAAGAAACATAAGGAATAAAACTTGCATTTTACAAAACTTTGTCGTTTATTATCTTTGAGAATGAATTTATGAAACGATGCAAAAATTTACAACGAGTTTAATTTGACAAAATGGATTTGAATTGTTTATATTAGGTTAAGGGAAGTTGTTCTTGAGAAAAAAAAGATTGAACACAAACAAAGGAAGATAAATTAAACCATGGAAGGCAACTTTTCTAATCGGGTTCAGGAAGTTATAAGGTTGAGTCGTGAAGAAGCATTACGACTTGGACACGACTACATAGGGACAGAGCATCTACTGCTTGGGATAATAAGAGAGGGTGAGGGTCTTGCGGTCAAGATACTTCGCAATCTCGGGTGTGATCTTTACAAGCTCAAAAAAGCGATTGAGGACACGGTTAGAACTCCCGGAGGGACGCTTGTCATGGGGAGTTTGCCATTGACAAAGCAAGCGGAAAAGGTTTTGAAGATAACTTATCTTGAGGCAAAGCTCTACAAGTCGGATGTGATTGGAACTGAACATCTCCTCCTTTCAATTTTAAGGGACGAGGACAATCTCGCATCCCAAATTTTGAGGCAATTTGGTATAACTTATGAAGCTGTGCGAAATGAACTTGACAATATATTGAGTGGGAAATCCAATGTCACGGAAAGGGCAAGATATGCTGAAACAACAAAGGCACAGGAACGCACGAAAACGCCTGTGCTTGACAATTTCAGCCGTGATTTGACGAAATTGGCTCTTGAAGGAAAACTTGACCCTGTGATAGGAAGGGACAAGGAAATAGAGAGAGTGGCACAAATTTTAAGCAGAAGGAAGAAAAACAATCCCGTCTTAATAGGAGAACCCGGGGTTGGGAAAACAGCCATAGTTGAGGGACTTGCCCTTAGAATAGTTCAGAAAAAGGTTTCAAGGGTTTTACAGAACAAAAGAATTGTTCAACTTGATCTTGCTGCGCTTGTTGCGGGTACAAAATACAGGGGTCAATTTGAAGAAAGAGTTAAAGCGATTTTAAACGAGCTTGAAAAAGCAAGAGATGTAATTTTATTCATTGATGAGCTACATACAATTGTAGGAGCTGGTGGAGCTTCTGGCTCGCTTGATGCTTCAAATATGTTCAAACCCGCTCTCGCAAGAGGTGAACTTCAATGCATCGGCGCAACGACACTTGATGAATATAGACAATACATTGAAAAGGATGGGGCGCTTGAGAGAAGATTTCAAAAAGTTATGATTGATCCGCCAAGCGTTGAAGAAACAATCTACATCTTGATGAACATCAAAGACAGGTATGAAGAACATCACAATGTCAGATACACTGAAAAGGCAATTGAAGCAGCTGTTAGATTAAGCGACAGGTATATAACCGATAGATACTTGCCCGACAAGGCAATTGATGTCATGGACGAAGCCGGCGCAAGGGTTCATCTCTCACACATAGTTGTTCCAAAGGAAATAGTTGAGCTTGAAGAGGAGATTGAAAAAATCAGACAAATGAAAAATCAAGTTGTCAGGAATCAGGATTTTGAACAAGCTGCGAGATTGCGTGACCTTGAAAAGAAACTTTTAAGCGACCTTGAAATCGCAAAGAGAGAATGGGAAATAAAAGCGCAAAGCATGGTCTTTGAAGTCACCGAGGAAGACATAGCAGAAGTAGTTGCGATGATGACAGGAATACCTGTTAATAAGATAAGTCAATCTGAGTCCGAGAAGTTGATAAACATGGCTGAGGAATTGAAAAAACAAGTTGTAGGTCAGGATGAGGCAATTGATAAATTGACACGCGCCATAAGAAGAGCAAGAGCTGGTCTAAAGGACCCACGCAGACCCATTGGCTCTTTTATATTCCTTGGACCAACTGGGGTTGGAAAGACAGAACTCGCAAAAGCCCTTGCAAGATATCTTTTTGACACGGAAGATGCCTTGGTAAGAATTGATATGAGCGAATATATGGAAAAGTTTAATGTATCACGCTTAATAGGTGCTCCCCCAGGATATGTCGGCTATGAAGAAGGCGGACAGTTAACCGAAAAAGTCAGAAGAAAACCATATTCTGTTGTCTTGTTTGATGAAATTGAAAAAGCTCATCCAGATGTTTTCAACATATTGTTACAGGTCCTTGATGACGGACAATTGACGGACAGTTTGGGGAGAAGAGTTGACTTCAGGAACACGATCATAATAATGACATCAAACATTGGAACGAGAGATATAAAGGTTACTGGTGGAATTGGCTTTGGGATTGGGGAAACGCCAAAGGATAGATTTGAAGCGATGAAAGCTACGATTGAGGAAGCTGTAAAAAGGGTTTTCAGCCCCGAGTTCCTGAACAGAATTGATGAGATAATTATATTCAAACCTCTTGAGAAAGAACACATAATGCAAATCGTTGATATAGCGATTCAAGATATTTTGAAACGTCTTAAGACGATGAACATGACGCTTGAATTGACCCGAAGTGCGAAAGAATTTCTTGCTGAAAAGGGTTATGACCCTGCATTTGGCGCAAGACCTTTGAAGAGAGCAGTTCAAAAGTACCTTGAGGAGCCATTATCTGAAGAGATTTTAAAGGGTAAATTCGCCTCCGGAAGCGTCATAAAAGTTAAGTTATCCAAAAATCGCGATGAGCTCGTCTTCTACGATGCGAGCAAACAAAAAGGAGAGCCAGAAGAACTTGCGGAAGAGGAAAAATAAACTTTCCTAATTATGCAGTTTTCCCAAATTTCAACCGAACAGGTTTTAAACATCTTCAAGGAAACGGGGGCTCTACTTGAAGGTCACTTTTTATTGACTTCGGGGCTACATAGCCCCAAGTATTTTCAATGCGCAAAGGTTCTTCAATACCCTGAATATGCAGAACTCTTATGCAGGCAAATTTCAAGACACTTTTATACAAGTGAAGTTGAACTTGTGATTTCTCCAGCTGTGGGTGGGATAATTGTTGGATATGAAGTAGCAAGACAGCTTGAGGCAAGAAATATATTCGCTGAAAGGGAAAGTGGGGTTATGAAATTAAGACGGGGTTTTGAAATAAAACAAGGGGAAAGAGTTTTGGTCTGTGAAGATGTTGTTACAACTGGTGGAAGTGTTTTTGAGGTGATTGAACTTGTAAAAAACGCCGGTGGGAAATTGATCGGCGTCGGATGTATAGTTGACAGAAGCGGTGGTAAAATTGACTTCGGGACAAGATTCTCCGCTGTGATACGACTTGAAGTTCCATACTTCAAACCCGAAGAATGCCCACTCTGTAAAGAGGGTGTAGAACTTGTAAAACCAGGAAGCAGAGGAATTTATTAAAAAATCAACCTTATCCATGTCAGGGGAAAACCTCAAGGGAAATATGAAGCTTAAAAAACGGAATGTGATCTACCGTGGGAAAGTTTTTAACATAATAGTTGATGAGCTTGAATACTTTAAGTCAGGGAATCACACTATCCGTGAAGTCGTTGAGCACCCAGGTGGTGCTGTTATTTTAGGGATTCTCCCGGATGAGAAAATCATACTCATAAAACAGTACAGATATCCGATAGATAAATTCATATACGAGCTTCCAGCTGGAAAACTTGACCCCGGGGAGGACCCTAAAATTTGTGCGATAAGGGAGCTTGAGGAGGAAACAGGGTTTAAACCTGCTGAGATTGAGCTTTTAACCTACATTTATACAAGCCCTGGCTTTTGTAGCGAAAAACTTTACATTTATCTTGCCACAAATCTTCAAAAAGTTAAGCAAAACCTTGAAGAGGGGGAACTTATCTCAGTTGAATTTAAAACCATTGATGAAGCAATTGAAATGATCTTAAATGGTGAAATCGTTGACGCTAAATCAATAGTTGGGATAATGGTCGGTGAAAAAATTTTGAAAAGGAAATGGGCGAGGAGATAAAAAATGGAAATCGGCAATTTAATGTTGAAATGAAAAAATGCATCTTCAAAGGCTGTCAAGGGGAGCTTGAAGAGATAAGTTACTACGAACGGAACAACTGGATCACAGTTGAATATCAATGTAAGAAGTGCAAGAGAAAATTTACGGTGAAGATAGAAACATAAGAAGTGGGCGGTAGAGGATTTGAACCTCTGACCTCTTGCATGTCAAGCAAGCGCTCTAACCAGGCTGAGCTAACCGCCCAAAACTTGCATTATTAATATAAAAACTTGGGGCATAAAAATCAAATAAAAAGTTAATTTGACTTTCAATTTTGAAATCATTATATTTACATCGTGGACTTGTAATGTCCAAAATTAAGAGTTCAACTTAAAATGATAATATCAAAGACATTGGATTACGCAGTCAGGACATTGATATACCTTGGGAAACAACCCGAGGGAAAAACAATTTTTATGAAGGAAATCGCCGAGAATCAGAGGATACCATTGAGTTATCTGGCGAAAGTAATGAGACAGCTTGTAAAAGCAGGAATTGTGTGGTCAGAATTTGGACCAAATGGTGGTTATTCCCTTAAAAAGACACCATCGCAAATAACTCTAAAACAAGTTTATGAAGCTGTTGAGGGAGAAATAAAGATGATAGATTGTTTTGATAATCCAACTTATGCTTGCGTTTTCACATCTTGTTGTGGTCAAGCGGATATATGGCACGAGGTTGAAATGAAGCTTGTGAACATACTTGAAAGCATAACCATTCAAGATATAATTGCTCGGGATTGCACATACCCGACGAAACTTTTAAAAACAAAAATAAATAAACAGGAGAAAAAGCATGCCAACTCTTGAAGTAAGGGACTTGTATGTCAGCGTTGATGGTAAAGAAATTCTAAAGGGCTTGAATTTTTCAATCAATAAAGGCGAAGTTCATGCGTTGATGGGTCCGAACGGTTCAGGTAAAAGCACGCTTGCGTATACGATCATGGGACATCCGAAGTATAAAGTTGAGAAGGGAGATATAATTTTTGAAGGTAAAAGTATACTTGATCTTAAACCTGATGAACGTGCACGACTTGGGCTTTTTCTTGGGTTTCAATACCCTGTTGAAGTACCAGGTGTGACATTATTTAATTTCCTTTGGAAGGCAATCCAAGCGATAAATCAGGACTCCACTCTTCAAAGAAATTTAAATTTGCCAAAGTCGGTGATTGATTACAAAAAGGATATAATTGACAAAGTGAAAAGATTGAACATGAATGAGATTTTCATATATAGACCCATTGGTGTTGGTTTTTCAGGTGGAGAGAAGAAAAGGATGGAGATTCTGCAGATGGCTATGTTGAAACCGATAATCGCTTTTCTTGACGAGCCCGATTCGGGTCTTGATATTGATTCATTGAAGATCGTCGCCGATGTCGTTAATTCAACACGCAATCCAGACATTGGGATAGTTATGATAACGCATTATCAAAGAATTTTAAATTACATCCAACCAGATTTCGTTCATATAATGCTTGATGGCAAAATTGTAAAGTCGGGTGGTCCTGAAATAGTTGAAAAACTTGAACAGGAAGGTTATGCTTGGATAAGAGAAACCGCAGCAGAAGCTGCTGATTAAAAAATTAAAAAGGAGATGAACCAATGGCAGAAGTGAAAACACAAAAGCCAAAAATAGATCTTGATTACACCAGATATGACTTCAAAGACGAGGTCAAATATGTCTATCAATCTAAGCGTGGTTTAAGCAGAGAAGTTGTTGAGGAAATCTCGTACTGGAAAAATGAACCCGATTGGATGAGGAGATTCCGGTTGCATTCGCTTGAGGTATTTCTTAAGAAACCGATGCCAACCTGGGGTGCTGACCTCTCGGAGATAAATTTTGACGAATACATTTACTATATCAAGCCAACAGACAGAAAAGGCAAATCTTGGGATGAGGTTCCGGAGAATATAAGACAGACGTTTGAACGACTTGGCATACCTGAAGCGGAAAGGAAATTCTTAGCTGGTGTTGGAGCACAGTATGAGTCAGAGGTTGTCTATCACAGTTTGCGTGAGGATTTGCGGAAAAAGGGCGTTATTTTCACCGATATGGACACCGCTGTAAGAGAATACCCAGAAATCGTTAAAAAATACTTTGGAACGGTTGTCCCACCAGAAGATAACAAATTCGCAGCTCTTAACAGTGCTGTTTGGAGTGGTGGTAGTTTTGTATATGTTCCAAAGGGTGTTAAGGTTGATTTCCCGCTTCAGGCGTACTTTAGGATAAATGCGGAAAGCGTTGGACAATTTGAGAGGACATTGATCATTGCGGAGGAAGGTGCTGAAGTCCATTACATTGAAGGTTGCACCGCCCCAATCTATCGTGAAGATTCACTTCACAGTGCCGTTGTTGAAATAATCGCAATGCCCGGCTCACATGTGAGATATACAACTGTTCAGAATTGGTCAAAGAATGTCTATAATCTCGTTACGAAAAGGGCTGTGGCTTATGAGGGTGCTTTCGTTGAATGGGTTGATGGAAACCTCGGAAGCAAGACAACGATGAAATATCCATGTGTTTATCTTTTGGGCAAAGGCGCAAGAGCTGAGGTCTTATCAATCGCATATGCAGGTGCAGGTCAACATCAAGATACCGGAGCAAAGATAATACATGTTGCTCCCTACACCACAAGTAACATCGTTTCAAAATCAATCAGTAAGGATGGCGGAAGGACAAGCTATAGGGGTCTCGTAAAGGTTCAAAAAGGCGCCATTGGAGTTAAAGCAACGATCAAGTGCGATGCCTTAATGCTTGATGAATTTTCAAGGTCCGATACTTATCCGTATATGGAGATAGAAGAGGAACTCGTCAGCATCGGACACGAGGCAACAGTTGGCAAAATAAGCGAGGAACAATTATTCTATCTGATGAGCAGAGGTCTGACTGAAAGCGAAGCTTTAACTCTTGTCGTGCTTGGGTTCATTGAACCATTTGCGAAGGAATTACCGCTTGATTATGCAATTGAATTAAACAAACTTATAAAACTTGAAATGGAAGGAGCAATAGGTTAAAAAAATTTTGGAGGTGAAATAACGATGCCGTTTTTCATAGTTCAACATAAACACGAATCAAATAACTGCCCCGCCAGAAATCCAGAACTTGGACAGATGCTTCTAAAACATCTCTCATCGGCAAGAGATTATAAGGTTGAGATTAAATCGGAAGGGGTTATTGATGGCTCGCATAGGTTATTTTTGTTTGTTGAATCTGAAAGCAGAGAAAATGTTGAGAACTTCATGTTCCCATTTAAGCAATTTGGAGATGTTGAAATCTTCCAAGCCTCACTTTGTGAGTCCGTGGTTAATAGAGGCGGTTGTTAATTTTCAAAAATTCTCAAAAATTTTTTAATTTAAACACGAAAACTCAAGGATAAAGGAAAATGTCTGAAATAACACTGCCAAATTGTTTATCAACCGAAACCATAGATAAACTTTCACACACACGAAGTGAACCTGAATGGCTCATAGAAAAGAGAATCCAGGCGCTTGAAGTTTTTGACTCCCTTGACCTGCCAGAGTCAAAATACACGAAAATAAAAAGATTTAACCCGGAAATTTTAAACCCATTTGCGCAAGGGGAGACCTCCAAAGTTATGTTTAACATAGATAAACTTGACATCTTCATCCTTCAAGCAAACACATCAATAAGGTATAGAGTCTCCAAATCACTCTCAAATAAAATTGTTTTATTGCCCCTTGCCGACGCCTTAAAAGAATACGAAGAATTGATTCGTGAAAAAATTTTTTCAAGATTTAAGTTTGAGAAGAATAAATTCACGGCGCTTCATCTTGCGCTTTTAAACGCTGGCGTTTTCATCTATATCCCCGATGACATTGAACTTGACCAGCCAATTTACATAATAAATGAGGTGCAAACTGAGAATGCCGGCATATTTTCACATAATCTTATAATCGTTGGGAAAAACTCGCGCATTACGATAGTTGAAGAGAATCACTGTTGCCTTGGAGATGAATATGCCTTTGCCTCAAATGTGAGTGAAATTTTCAGTGGTGAGGGGAGCTATGTTAACTTCATAAGCATAAATAATCTCGCTTTTGGCATCTACAATTATATTGAAAGGATTTTTAACCCTGATAAGGATTCAAAAATTAACTTAATAAGCAATTGGCTCGGCGGTAAATATACAATAGCCAGGCATGAAGGAATACTTGAAAATCCTGGTTCTGAGTTTAGAGATATTCAAATTGCGTTCGCAGGCGGGAATCAACATTTTGATTTAACAAGTTATGCTCAGCATATAAGTCCATATACAAAGAGTAATGTAGTGATGAGAGGTGTAGCAAAGGACAAAGCGAGATTGGTTTTTTACGGTCTCGTTGACATTGAGAAAGATGCGCACGATTCTGACTCTTATTTAAGCGAGCATGCGATGCTTTTAAACCCCGGGGCTCGTGCAAACGCTATACCATCGCTTCAGATTAAAAATGCCAATGTGCGAGCAGGTCATGGGGCAACGGTTGGTCAAATTGATGAAGAACAAATTTTTTATCTTATGACCCGTGGATTAAATGAGAGCGAAGCAAGGAAAGCAATCGTTGAAGGTTTCCTATTACCCGCTTTTGATGAGATAAGAATTGACTTCGTACGCGAAAGGATTCAAACGATGATACATCAAAAATGGGATTCACAAAAATAAAACCGGAATCTTGAAAATGGATGACCTTCAAATGGAAATTTTACTTGATCACTACCAAAATCCGAGAAACTTCGGACATCTTGAAAATCCTGACATAGTCTATGAAGAGGGGAATCCCTCCTGTGGAGATCAGATAAGAATTGAAATTAAGCTTGAGGACAACAGAATAGCCGACATCAAATTCACTGGAAAAGGTTGCACCATAAGTCAAGCGTCCGCATCAATTTTGACTGAGATTGTCAAGGGCAAATCACTAGATGAAATCAAAAATTTCAGCAAAGAAGATATGTTAAATGCGCTTGGGATTCCGATAAGTCCGATAAGATTGAAATGCGCTCTTTTAGGGCTTAAGGTTTTAAAAGCAGGAATATACGGCATAAAAACCTGGCCTGGGGAAGAGGATTGAAAAACAAAAATTAAACCCACGATGACGATAACGGGTCAATTCATTGAAGTCGCAAGTGTTGATCAAATCAAAAACGGTGAATTAAAAGCTTTTGATGTGAATGGTGAATCAATAATTTTGATAAATTTGAACGGTCAATTTTATGCCTATAAAAATCAATGCTCCCATATGGAACTTGAATTAACCGATGCCGAGATTGAAGGTGAAATTTTAACTTGTCCGTGGCATGGGGCTCAGTTTGACATCAAGACGGGTGAGGTTGTGCGACTTCCGGCGTCAGAACCACTTGAAAAATACGAGATAAAAGTTGAAGACGGAAAAATTTTCATAAAAATTTAAAGGCATTTAACTATATGCGGGAACAAAACAATGAAATTTTAACGGCAAAAATTGACTTAGAAAAAATTAGAAGTGACTTCCCAATTTTAAAACGAATCGTGAACGGCAAACCTATAATTTACTTTGACAACGCAGCTACAACGCAAAGACCTCAGCAGGTAATTGACGCAGTTAAAAACTTTTACGAAAAGATGAACGCAAATATCCACAGAGCTGTACACACATTGAGTTACGAGGCAACGATTGCTTACGAAGAAGCACATAAAAAAGTGGCAAAGTTTATCAATGCGAAGTCATGGCGGGAAATAATTTTCACCAGAAACGCAACAGAAGCAGTAAATCTTGTGGCTTATGCCTGGGGGTTGCAAAACTTGAACGAAGGGGATGAGATATTAGTTACGATAATGGAACATCATTCAAACATAGTCCCGTGGCAATTTTTAAAGAAGTTAAAGGGTATAAATCTTAAATTCGTTGATATAACCGATGAAGGTTATCTTAAAGTTGAAGAGTTTGAAAAGTTAATCACTGAGAAGACCAAACTTGTCGGTGTCGTTCATGCTTCAAATGTTCTAGGAACGATAAACCCAGTAAAGGAGATAACTCAAATTGCGAAATCAAAGGGTAGTTATGTTTTAATTGACGGGGCTCAGTCAACACCGCACATAAAAGTTGATGTTCAAGATATCGGTTGCGATTTCTTCGTCGCCTCCGGGCATAAGATGCTTGGTCCAACTGGAATTGGTTTTCTTTACGCAAGGCGTGAAATACTTGAAGAGATGAATCCATTTCTATACGGCGGAGATATGATAAGCACTGTGACAATTGAAGGAGCAACTTGGAATGAACTACCCTGGAAATTTGAAGCCGGGACGCCAAATGTCGCCGGTGGGATTGGACTTGGAGCAGCAATTGATTACCTGCAAAATATCGGGATGAATAAAGTTTTTGAGCATGAAAAGGAACTTTTAAATTATGCTTTTGAGAAGATGACGGAAATTCCAGACATTGAAATTTACGGTCCGAGGAAAGACCGCCTTGGCGTGATTTCGTTCAACATCAAAGGAATTCATCCCCACGATGTAGCCGGGGTCCTTGACCAGGATGGCATTGCTGTAAGATCGGGAAATCACTGTACCCAACCACTTCTTGCGCGCCTTGGCGTTGAAAATACAGTCAGGGCAAGTTTTTACATCTATAACACATTTGATGAAATTGATAAATTCATTGAGGCATTGAAGAAAGCAGTTAAAATTTTCAAAAGATAGAAAATTAAAAAATGGCGATTCGTTTCCCGATTTACCTTGACAATCACGCCACGACTCCCATTGATCCGAGAGTACTTGATGCGATGCTTCCATATTTTACGGAGAAATTTGGCAATTCAGCAAGTCGTCAGCATCAATTTGGATGGGAAGCTGAATCTGGGGTTGAACTCGCCAGAAAACAAGTCGCCGAACTTATAAACGCCAACCCAAAGGAAATTATCTTCACAAGCGGAGCCACGGAATCAATAAATCTCGCCTTGAAAGGTATTGCCCTTGCTTACTCAGAAAAAGGAAAACACATAATAACGACTCAGATAGAACATAAAGCCGTCCTTGACACCTGTAAACGACTTGAAAAGTGGGGATTTAAAGTTGATTATGTTCAAGTTGATAAATACGGTCTTGTTGACCCGGATGAAATCAAAAAAAGAATCACAAAGGAAACAATCCTTGTCAGTGTAATGTTCGCAAATAATGAGATTGGGACAATTGAACCGATAGAAGAAATTGGCAAGATTTGCGCCGAGATGAATGTCTTATTCCATACAGATGCTGCGCAAGCTTTGGGCAAAATCCCGATTGATGTGCAAAGGATGAACATTGACCTTATGTCAATGTCAGCTCATAAACTTTACGGTCCAAAAGGCGTTGGTGCTCTTTTCATAAAAAAGAAAATGCCTAAGATAAAAATTGTCCCGATAATTGATGGTGGCGGTCACGAGAACGGATTAAGGTCTGGAACACTCAATGTCCCAGGGATAGTTGGCTTCGGGAAAGCTTGTGAGATAGCGAAAAATGAAATGATGGAGGAATCAGAAAGATTAAAGAAACTTCGCGATAAACTTCAAGATGGAATAATGAGCCAGATTGAGGATGTCTATTTAAACGGTCATCCTGAGAGAAGATTGCCAAACAATTTAAACTTGAGCTTTGACGGGGTCGAAAGCGAAGCGATAATGATGGGAATGAAGGAGATCGCAGTTTCAAGTGGTTCAGCTTGTTCATCAGCAAGCGTTGAGAAATCGCATGTGCTTAAAGCGATCGGATTAAACGACGATTTGATAGCCGGTGCGATAAGATTTGGGCTCGGAAGATTTAATACAGAAGAGGAAATTGACTACGCAATAAATCGCGTTGTTGAGGTTGTAAATAACTTGCGAAATATATCCCCAAGATATAAATTGAAAAAAGAAGCGACGAAAATTTAAAAATAAAAGCCCACGGGAAATGAAGGAGTTAAAAGTTTTGCAGGATAACTGGCAAGATTTTCTGAAATTTATGAAAAACCATTATCCACTCTATCACCTTTCAAATGTCTTTGTCAGGGACATTGAATATGCGATAATTGACTATTTTTTGAACAAGGGGACCAAGTTAAGCTTTTCCGAGGCGGAGTATTTGGCACAAAAATTTGCGGAGTTTATGGCTGAAAAAGGGATTTTCAAACCGATCAAAAATGAGTACAACCGCGTTTGGACGCTAAATTACCCGGAGTTTAAGAAACCAAGTGTTCAAAAAACAGGTGAAACAAAAACTTAACAAAGGAGGATTAAATGAGTCAGATCAATCAAGAGCAAATTGAGAAGATTAAAATTACAGATAGAGCAGCTAAAGAGATAAAGCAAATAATCGCTGATAACGATATACCAAATGAATACGCATTAAGGGTCGGAGTGAAAGCAGGCGGATGTTCTGGCTTTTCATATGTTTTGATATTTGACACCATCAAAGAAAACGACATCATATTTGAATCAAATGGCATCAGGGTTGTAATTGACCCGAAAAGCTTATTTTATCTTGAAGGGACTGAGCTTGACTTTGTTGATAGTTTAATGGGTCGCGGTTTTGTGTTCCATAATCCAAATGCTACGAGAAGTTGTGGTTGCGGTGGTTCATTCTCTGTTTGATGTTTTAAAATCAAAAATTTTAAACCCATGGTTACAAGAAGACAATTTTTGAAAGGCGTTGGTTTGTCTTTACTTTCAATTCCGTTTACAAAATTTTCAAATCTTTTTTCACAAACAAAACAAAAAAAGGAGGTTCGGATGCCTTACGAAGCAAAAAACTTTGATCACCTTCTTGGGACGCCTGGATTTAGCGACCAGTTGCTTAAAAATCACTTCACACTTTATCAAGGTTATGTGACGAATACGAATAAGCTTGCAGATATACTTGACCAGATGTTAAAGGAAGGTAAAACTGGAACACCTGAATATGCTGAGTTGAAAAGAAGATTCGGCTGGGAATTTAACGGGATGCGTCTTCATGAATACTACTTCGGGAACATGATCAAAGGCGGGAAAGAACTCGATAAGGGCTCGGCGTTTTATAAAAAATTGACGGATGATTTCGGTTCATACGAAAACTGGGAAAAGGATTTCAAATCAACCGGGACGATGAGGGGAATCGGTTGGGTCGTCCTTTATCTTGACCCGATAGCGAATAGATTATTTAACACTTGGATAAACGAGCATGACCTCGGGCATCTGGCTGGATCAATTCCACTTCTTATCATGGATGTCTTTGAACACGCATATATGATTGACTATGGTCTGAAGAAGGCAGATTACATTGAGGCATTTTTCAAGGCGATTGACTGGAGCGTTGTCGTTAACAGATTCAACAACGCGCCAAAGGTAACTTTATAAAAAAAATTAACGGGAGCACCTTATTTGCTCCCGTTCTTGTCTTTAAATGGGGAAAATTGATATCTGCCTTGTTGAAGTTGGTAAAGTAGATGAACAAACGATAGAAATAATTGAAAGAAATTTTCCGATCTATTTCAATTGGAACATAAAAGAAATCTTTAAACTTCCCATCCCCGCTCAAAGTTTTAACCCGAAACGAAAACAATTTCATTCCTCAACGATAATTTTATTTATATCAAACTCACTTTCAAAAAAGCCGTGTAAATTTGTGATATCAGTTACCGAGGTTGATCTATATGTTGAGGGCTTGAATTTCGTTTTTGGCGAGGCAAGACCAGATCTTGGCGTTTGCATAATCTCAACCTACCGGCTAAAACCCGAATATTACGGCGAAAGTAAAGATTTGAAAATTTTTGAAAGAAGAGTTTTAACTGAAGCTGTCCACGAAATTGGGCATTTGCTAAATTTAAAACATTGCAAGGATCCAAATTGCGTGATGTTTTTCTCAAATTCTATATTTGATACTGATAGGAAAGGTTTCTTATTTTGTGATAGATGCAAAATTAAAATAACCGAGATCAAATGAGCTACATTCACAAAAAACATTTCACGCTTGAATCAGCAAGAGAACTTCTTGAACAGATAAAGCCACTTGTCGCACGCTTAATTGAACTAAAGAAAGATCTTGACGCTAAAGGATACGATATTTACAGACATAGATATTTTTCCGGCGGTCCAAATGGGTTAAAAAATTACCCTCCAGAACTTGAGGAACTTGTAGCGATAATTGAAAGGATTGAATCACTCGGAGCACTCGTCAAAGGAATTGACCGAGGTCTTATAGATTTTCCATACATAAGGGAAAATGGACAAGAGGTTTATCTTTGCTGGATGTTTGGAGAGGATGACATCCAATACTGGCACACAATTAGCGATGGTTTTATGGGTAGAAGACCGCTTGACGAGATTTAACCGCCTTTAACTACCCTCTCAAGCCATAATTTTGCCTCAACCGATTCGGGTTTAATCCTTAAAGCTTCCTCAAAATAAAACTTCGCTTTATCCCTTTTGCTATGCTTAAACTCATAAATTCCCCGATTCAAAATCATCTTGACGATCAAATTTAAAAGCTTATCAAAATACTTATTATAAATCCTCCCCCTGACTTCAAACCCAGCAAAATTATAATCTTTGTAATCGTCATCTTTATAAAGCGCAAACATAAAACCTTCGGGAACTCTATTGTACTTCCTCCCTATCTCTGGTTCAATTTCAATCCCAACATAAACAGGTCTTTCTTCTATGTTTTTGTCAATAAAACTATTGATCATCTTAATGAATTTTTCTTCAATCACCATAGGATCATAAGGAAGGTTGTGTTCAAACTTATAAAGCTCAACAAGAAATGAATTAACCTCTTCACTTGACTTCTGAATTAACCACGGATAATTTTTTTCAAGTTGTTTGATATACCACGAACGACGGAGAAGTTCCTTATCAATTATAACGACATCTTTTCTTATACCTTCAACAAGTTGAAAGTAAAAAGCAGGTGAGACGAAATAATCCCACTGATATGAAATTACGATTGCGTTTCTTTTGACATTGTTTAAAATATTGAGCGTATATTTTTCCGGGAGGAAATTTTCGGATTTATTTACTTTTTTAAAGTTAAATCCAATGGTTGAGACTATGCAGACAATCCCAAAAGCAACGACAAACAATTTTGGAATCCGGCTTGGTAGATATGTCATACCGTGAAAAATCCACATCGCAAGAATAAAATATGACACAAGAAAATATGCATCTATATCGTGTATATCATAATTTGAGGAAATTAGAATGCAAGTGATAAAAGCGATTATCGTAAATCGGGATATTTTTTTGTCAAACTTTAAAATTTTCACGACCCCGATTAAAGCGAATAAAATTGAAAAATATCCGAAGTTTTCCGGAAGAGTTGAAACATAATATGAAATCTGGCTCATCATGACCTCAAAAGAAGAGAAAGCCCAAACACGATATTGTTTACCAGTGATATGGTTTAAAAAATTTTCAAGTGTTGACGGGTCACCCCAATTCAAGAAAGAGCCAGATTTAGCTCTTATAGGCAGATAAACAAGAGGTGTTAAACCGATTAAGAAAAGAACAAGGGAAAAAAGGGAAATTTTAAAGTTTAGTTCCCTGCAAAATTCAGAGATGAAAATATATATCACAGATGGGATGAGGAAAATTATCGTGAGATGATTTGTAAACGAAAGACCGAGCAGGAAGCTAAAAAAGAAGAAATATCGCAAGCTACCAGTTGATCTAAATTTAAAAAGGGAGTAAAGTATCAGGGAAATCAGTAAAGATTGGAAAGAATAAACCTCAAAAGAAAGTGCTTGTTCCCAGAAAAATAAACTAAAAGAAAGAGCAAGGGATGTCAATGAAGCGAAAAGTTTTGGGTCTTTTGCTTTTTTACCTGCGATTGAAATTAGAAATTTTGCGAAGAAGAAAATGGCAAGCGAAGAAGATAGGGCTGAAAACAAGTTCGCCTTTGAAATTACACGCAAAGGCAAAGGAAGAAGTAAAAAAACGCGAGAAATAAATGTAAAGAGAGGATAACCCGTTGGATGCGCTATGCCAAGTGTAAATGAAACCGCAGTTAATTCACCAGAATCTATGAAATCAACCGATGGACTCAATGTATAAAGATAGACAAGAAAAGACACAAGCGCTGGAAAAAGTGAATAACTTTCAGCTTTAAGTTTTTCAATCATAGCAAAGCAAGTTTTCGCAGGGTTTTAAGGTTCATCAGATCAAATCTATCATCATTCCCTTTTGGTGTTTCTATTATTTTCGGTATCCCAGCGAAAATCGGGTTTCGCATTATGTAAGCAAAAGCTTCCTTTCCAATAAATCCCTTACCTATGTGATAATGTCTATCAACGCGAGAATTAAATTCACGCATTGAATCGTTGAGATGAAAAACCTTTATTTTTTCAATTCCAATTATAGCGTCAAACTCCGAAAAAGTTTTTTCACATCCTTTTTCGCTTCTGATGTCATAACCGGCTGAAAATATATGACATGTATCAATACAAACCCCGACTCTTTTTTTATCTTCAACAAGTTCAATTATCTTTCCTATCTGCTCAAACCTATATCCAATTCCAGAACCCTGACCTGCGGTTACCTCAATTACACTTAATGTTTTGAAACCTTTTGTTTTTTCGTGGATTATGTTAAGTGATTCAGCGGTCAACTTGATTCCATAGTCAAGTCCCTTCCCAAGATGTGCACCCGGATGAAAAACAAAATAATCTGCTCCTATATTTTCACATCGCTTCAACTCATCAATAAAAGCGACCCTTGACTTATTCAGAACTTCCCTATCAGCTGAACACAAATTTATTAAATACGAACTATGCACGATGACAGGGTGAATATCGGCTCTTTTCAATTCAACTTTAAATTTTTCTATCTCGCCCTTTGTAAATTTCCGTGCTTTCCATTGCGCGTTGCTTTTTACGAAAATCTGCATCGTTTCACAGCCAATGCCCGTAGCTCTTGATACCGATTTATAAAGACCACCCAAAATTGAAACATGCGCACCGATGTTCAATCTTCGCCTTTCCATCAGCCCCTTTTAAGTATGAAATAAAGTCCAAGGATTATCAATAAAATTGGCCATAATTTTTCCGTTTTTTCCCAAAGCTCAAACGAGTATATGACCCCGAGATTTGTAAGAAGAAACAAAACACCGATACCCGTTAAGGTAATGGCTGGCAATAGTAAAGCTATATCCCGTGGACGATTCACAAAAGCCATTAAAAACGACAAACCGACTGTAATTAAGACAACTGGCCAGAAGAAATGAACCTCTGGGTTTAGAAGACCGGATGAGTCAATGAAAAGGTAAATCCCGAAGAAGAACCAAATTGAACCCCAAAAGACCTTCCTGTTTGAGTCAAGACCAAATCCCATATAACCCAAGTATGCACCATAGATTACGAGGACCACCGATATGATCTTTTTCCAGCCAAGAGTTAAAATGCCAAATTTATTCAAAAGTAAAGTTAGCCCAATGATTACGAAAGCAATTCCAAGCCAAAGTTTATTTTTGTGAGAATTCATATGCATCGTTCATTATTTTTTCGCTAAAATAGTTTTACTTAACAAATCGGAAAAAGTTTCACGACTGCGTATAAGATAATAATTTTCCCCATCAATTAGAATTTCTGCGGGTCTTAATCTTGAATTGTAATTTGAACTTGCCACAAAGCCATATGCACCTGATGTCAAGACAGCGAGATAATCACCTCTTGAAACTTTGTTAATTTTTCTATCCTTGGCTATAAAATCGCTCGTTTCACATACCGGTCCAACGATATCGGCTGTTTCAATCTCGGTTGATTTGATCTCAACAGGAACAATTTGATGATAAGCACCGTAAAGAACTGGTCTTATAAGCTCGGTCATGGCAATGTCAGTGATAATGAAATTTTTATCTCTGTTTTTCTTTTTATAAAGGACCTTCCCGACAAGAATACCTGCATTTGCAATGATAAATCTTCCTGGTTCAAACATTATCTCACAACCCAAACTTTCAAGCAATGGCAGGACTTCCTTGCTAAATTCATTAAGATTTAACTCACGGTCTTCATCATTTTCAAGTGGCAATTTTTCGTACTTCAAGGCATTTTTATATTTCACACCAATCCCACCACCAAAATCAATATGCGAAATTTTTATTCCTTCTTTTTCCAATTTTTCAATATATCTCAAAATAAACTTTGCCGTCTCAATAAACGGCTCAACATCTGTGATTTGTGAACCAATATGAGTGTGAATACCTATAACTTCAATCCAAGGCATCTTACCTGCCTTTTTAAACACATCAATTGCTTCGTCTGGGTTGATTCCGAACTTACTTGTTTTAATTCCAGTTGAGATATACGGATGTGTCCTTGCATCAATGTCAGGATTGATACGTATTAAAAGCCTAACCTTTTTATTTAAATTTTCCGCTAATTTCGCGATGATGTAAATTTCTTCTTCATTTTCAACATTAAGCGAGAAGACATCATTTTCAATCGCAAATTTTATTTCTTCGTCATATTTTCCCACTCCAGCAAAGGATATATCAGAAGGTTTAAAGCCCGATTTCAAAGCGATGTATATTTCACCCGCTGAGACAGTATCAGCGCCAGCGCCAAGATCCTTCAAAATTTTTAAAATTTCTGGGTTTGAATTTGCCTTCAATGCATAAAGGATTTTGTGACCACGAAGAGATTCTTTCAATAAATTGAAATTTTCAATTACCTGTGCTTTGCTGTAGATATAAATTGGCGTTTGGAATTCCTCAACGATCTTTCTAATTGGAACATTTTCACAGTAAAGTTCATCTACTTTGTAATAAAAGTGCATTTTGGAATTTCCTTTTTTAAAAAATTACTTTTCCGGGTTGAATTTTTCAATGAAAATTTTGCGAAAAAGGTCTGAAAATAAAAAAGGACGCCACGAGGGCGTCCCTAAAACTTAACGGAATAAAATCTCACTTCAAAAGACCCAGACGGCGATATTTTTCAACATATTTTTCGTAAAGCTTAACCTGCCTATTACTTAAATCAACTTTTTTACCTTGGATGAACTCATACACGACTTGCGTTGAAATTTCAAGCGGGTCACCAGTAGTAACGATTAAAGTTGCATCTTTACCTGGTTCAATTGAACCCACTTTATCAGCAACGCCAAGTATTTCAGCGGGGTAAATTGTGATGGCTTTTAATGCCTCTTCCCTTGGAAGACCAAACGCAACACAAGTCCCAGCTTGATATGGGAGATTCCTTTCATTGTAATAACCACCTTCTCCACCTATACAGAACTTAACACCGGCTTTATAAAGTTTATAAGCCACGGTGAATGGCTCATCATAATCAGAATATCTTCTTGAGGGGAGGCGGTGAATGTTCGTTAAGATTACAGGGATGCCTTTATTTTTCAACACATCAGCCACCTTCCAAGAGTCAGCACCACCAACGATTACGATTTTAAGCCCTTCACTTTCAGCCCATTCAATTGCCGATAAAATTTCCTTTGAAGAATTCGCATGAATGAAAACAGGAACTTTACCTTCAAGAACGGGAATCATCGCCTCATACTTTAAATCAGTATCGTGATATGGAACTCCTTTTTGAATTTCTGATTCTTTTGCTTTCTTATAAGCCCTTGCTTTTTGGAATGTCTCCCTGATAAGATTAAGACGTGTTTCAACTTCCTTTTTCAATTCTTCGGGGCTTCTCCTCACAAACATAAATCCTCTAGATGGCAAAGTCATCCTCGGCCAATAAATATGAAGACCAACGGGTGCTTTAAGCGTCATTTCTTCCCAAGTCCAGCCATCAAGCATCATCAAAGCCGATTGCCCAGCTATAAGCTCACCAGTTGGAACTACAAGAGCCATTGTTATACCATTTGACCTTGTTACTGGCGGATGTTCGCTATCGGGATTAAAGGCAATCTCAGCTCTTACATTTGGATTCACAAGCCCAACTTCTGTGACATCACGCGTTGCTCTTACAGCGCCTATCTCTATTAAACCAATAGTCGTGAAAGCATTTATAAGTCCAGGGTAAATGTGCTTCCCTTTCACATCTATAACCTCGGCATCCTTTGGTATGTTAATTTCTCTCCCGACGGCGACAATTTTCCCTTTGTCAAATAAAACAACACCATTCTCTATTGTTCCTTTCGTTACCGTATGGATAGTTCCACCAACCAATGCAATCGGCTTTTCCTGCGGTTTCCCCGGGATTATATCCGAAGAAAACACGGGCAATGTAAACAGAACGATCAAAACCAAAACGATCATTTTACCTTTCATTTTTAAACCTCCCTTTTATTGTGTTGCAAATTGTGGTTGCTGTCTAACTGATTGCTTAACTTCAAAAATTTTCTGAATGATGAAGTTCCTCATCTTTTTGACCTCTTCACGCATCTTTAAGTCCTCATTCCTATCAAAGTATTTTCTCCCTTCAATCCATGTCTGTTCACAAATTGAATAGGTTGAAAGTGGATTTCCACTCCAAATTACGAAGTCAGCTTGCTTACCGGGTTCAAGCGAGCCAACATATTTATCAATTTTCAATTGTCTTGCGGGATTTATAGTGACAAGTTTTAATGCTTCTTCCTCTGACAAACCACCATATTTGATCGCTTTAGCCGCTTCAGTGTTAAGACGTCTTGCAAGTTCATCGCTGTCCGAGTTAAATGATGTCACAACCCCAACTTTTTCCATAAGTGCTCCGTTGTGGGGTATGGCATCATAAACTTCAAACTTATAAGCCCACCAATCGCTAAATGTTGAAGCACCTGCACCGTGCTTTGAAATCACCTCTGCAATTTTATATCCCTCAAGAACATGCTGAAGCGTTGCGATCCTGAAGCCGAAATCTTCGGCAACTCTTAACAGCATCAAAATCTCATCTTGTCTATATGAATGAGCGTGAACAAGCCGTTTACCTTTCAAAATTTCAAGCAAAGCTTCAAGTTGAAGGTCTCTCCTTGGTGGGATTAAAATCTTCTTCTTGCTTTCAGCATTATATATCTCCCACGCTTTTTCATAGTCAAGAGCTGCTTTGAAAGCGTCTCGTATAATTTGCTCAACTCCCATACGCGTCTGCGGATATCTCGTTGTGTATCTGTCACCCCAGTTGCTTTGTTTGACATTTTCACCAAGGGCAAATTTTATCCCAGGCGGAGCTTCTCTGAAGATCAATTCGTCAGGAAGTGAGCCCCACTTATATTTTATAACGGCATTTTGTCCTCCGATCGGATTAGCTGAACCATGGAGCAAATTAGCGCAGGTAACTCCACCTGCAAGTTGCCTATAAATGTTTATGTCATCGCTATTTATAACATCTTGAATTCTTACTTCTGCAGTGATAGCCTGAGTTGACTCATTTACACCACCTGTTATAGCTGTATGAGAGTGTGCATCAACAATTCCAGGAGTTACATGTTTCCCGGTTGCATCAATGATAAGAGCTCCCTTGGGTGCTTGGAGATTTTTTCCAATTTTCTCTATAATTCCACGACGAATCAGCATATCAGCATTTTCAAGCTTTCCAGCGTTTGAACATGTCCAAATAGTTGCGTTTTTGATCAAAATGTATTCGGGTTGTTCTGGTAATTTTTTGAAGCCAAATTCACCATCGGGATATGTAATTTCCAGCGGTTCAAATTTAACTTTTCTGACTCCCCTTTGCTGTTCTTCTTTTGGTTCCCCAATTCTGACAGCGGTAAATTTTAACCTACTCCCATCAAGGATTTCCGCGTAACCTTCAATTTTATCCTTTCTGACAAATGCAGAAACCCTGACAATTCCATTTATTCCAACAGAATCACCATTGAAAGCAAGTGTTAAGTTATTATCAAACAAGCTCGCCCTTATAAGCCCTGTTGATTTATCTCCTTTTTTGATACGACCTCTCAAATTTTTCAACTGTCCCGAAATACTCAATCTCAGGGTATCATCATTTAATTGAACCTTCCACTCACCACGCGGGTCAAACTCCGGCATTCCTTCCACATCGTATTTTTCCCCATCAATCCAAATCTGAAAGATTTTAGCGCCATCTTGAAAAACACTCTTATTAACTATCATAAAGTTAGCCATCTTTCCAACTTCAAGAGTTCCAAGCAGTTTTTCCATTCCAAGTAGTTTCGCTGGCGTCACAGTTAAAGCTGAAAGCGCCACATCTTCAGGTAATCCTCTTTCAATCGCTTCACGAACTTTTTGCAAAAATTCACCCACATTTTCAAGCTGATATGTTGTAAAAGCGAAAGTTACACCTGCTTCGCTTAATCTCTTTGGATTTTCAGGCGCATTATACCAGTGCTTCAAAGTTCTAAGGTCAATCTCATCAGCATCATCTGGATTTTCAATATCAGGTGGCTTTGGGAAATTAACAGGAAGTATAACCGGGAACCCAGCATTTTTAATTGCATCAACTCTACGATACTCATAACCGCTTCCAACGATCCAAGCATTAAGAGAAAATTCCTTCGCTATTTTAACACATCTCAAAAAGTCAAGTTCATCGGATGTTTCAAAGGTCACTGGTTCACCTTTCAGCGTGCTTTGAAGCGCCGAAAGAGAAGAATTTGCCTCGGGTCTTTGAAGTGAAGGATTTTTTGAAAAAGCATCCCAAGCCGAAGCATACCATTGCGCATCAAGAAATGTTTGACGAATTAAAGCGATGTTGCCCATTAAAGAATTCGGATAAACATCCCTTCCAAATCCCCTAATAAAACCAATATGCTGTGCTACCTCTGGCTTGACAACTACATCATTTGGGTCTTTCCCATCAGCAAGTGTGACAAGAACGCTTTTCCCTTTGAAAATACCTTCTCTCGGGACGGATAAAACTATCGCGAAACCTTGCGATCTTAATTTTTCAGCTTCTTTTGGATCGGGTGTAAATTCATTGACTGCAAGTTTATCAGAAAAAACATTCGGATTCCAATTAGTTGCACCTTTTTTCTTTGTCTCAACTTGCTGAGGAGCTTGACCCATTCCCATTTGTTGACGCCGAGGTTCAGGTTTCGGCAGACCATAATTTGTGTAAAGGTCAATAAAAGCGGGATAGATAACTTTCCCGGAAAGATCAATTACACTGGCATCACTTGGAATTGTAACATTTGCTCCGACCGCTTCAATTACACCATCTCTTACAATAAGCGTTCCTTTTTCAATGATTTTACCCGGGGCTTGAACTATTCTTGCATTGATGAAGGCATAAACCTTTGGGGCGTTTTCCCGCAAGCCCTCAACTGGCTTTGTTTTTTGCTGAGCAAATAAAACCTGGATAACGCAGATCAAAAAAATTAATGGGAGAAGTTTTCTCATAGCTTTTTTACGATTTTTTTCTTTTTAGTCGCTTTCCTTTCAAAAATTGTTTCAAAAATAAAAAGCGGTGAGGGGTGGGGGAGGAACCCGCTCACCGCAGGGGGTAACCCTGGGCGGGGATAACCCAGGGTGTGGGGAAAACTTCATCTACAATATAAACAAATGCCCAACAAATAACAAAACTAACTACTTACCTTCATCTCTTCAAGTTTCCTTTTCAAAATCTCATTTACAAGCTTCGGGTTTGCTTTGCCTTTTGTCAGCTTCATAACTTCACCAACGAAGTATCCGAACAATTTATCCTTACCAGCGAGGTATCTTTCAACGTTTTCCTTGTTTTGCTCAAGAACTTTAAGAACCGCTTCCGTTATAAAATCTTCATCGCTAATTTGCATAAGACCCTGTCTCTCTATCACTGATATTGGCTCTTCCCCTGTATGTGAAATTTGCTCAAGAACCTTCTTTGCTGTTGCCTGATTAATTTTACCTTCGTTAACAAGATTTATCAATTGCGCCAAAAATCTTGGCTCAACTTTAAATTCAGTTATATCAATTTGCCTTTCGTTTAAAATTTTCAAGACCTCAACCATTATCCAATTACTTGCGGACTTAAAATCATTTGTAAACTTAACACACTCCTCATAGTAATTAGCAAGCTCTTTTGAGGATGTTAAAACTTCAGCATCGTATTTTGGAAGACCATACTGTCTAATGAATCTATCTCTCCTTTGCTCAGGCAATTCAGGGATTGTTTTCCTTATTTTCTCAACCCACTCCTCAGAAACCACAACCGGCACAAGGTCAGGTTCGGGGAAATATCTGTAATCGTGTGCTTCTTCCTTTGACCTCATCGGTCTGACAACACCTGCTGAAGCGTCCCAAAGGAGCGTCTCTTGAATTATTGTTCCCCCGCTTTCAAGGATTTGAATCTGTCTGTTAATTTCATATTCAAGCGCTTTCTCAACATTTTTTATTGAGTTCATATTTTTCACTTCTGTTTTCGTTCCAAGTTTCGTCTCACCTTTTAACCTAACAGAAACATTTGCATCACATCTGAGCGAACCTTCTTCCATGTTTCCGTCGCAAATATCAAGGTATTGAACTAACTGTCTGATTTTAGCCAAGTAAAGCGCAGCTTCTTGTGGTGTTCTTATGTCTGGTTCAGTAACAATTTCAAGTAATGGAACACCGCATCTATTAATATCAATTAATGTGTCAATATCTTGATCGTGGATGGATTTACCAGCGTCCTCTTCCATATGGATTCGCTTCAATCTAATTTTTTTCTTTACTCCTTCTTTAAGTTCAATCTCAACATAACCGTCATAACAGATTGGATCCTCATACTGTGAAATCTGATAACCCTTGGGTAGGTCGGGATAAAAGTAATTTTTCCGTGCGAAAATGGAGTAACGCCGTATTTTACAATTTGTAGCAAGCCCAAGTTTAACGGCAAATTCAACGACTTTTTTATTTAAAACAGGCAAAGTTCCTGGCATTCCTAAACAAATGGGACAAACATTCGTGTTCGGGGGGAGTCCAAACTTGGTTGAGCAACTGCAAAAAGCTTTTGAACTTGTTAATAATTGTGCATGTACTTCAAGCCCAATCACAGCTTCATATTTATCTGAAAGCATAGTGAAAAATTGGCTTTTTTCTTAAGATAAGAAAAAGGTTTATGAAATTCAATCACAAGGTGGGATTTAAAAATAAAAAACCCGGCAGCGACCTACTCTCCCGGTCGCTCGCGCGACCAGTACCATCGGCGCTGGAGGGCTTAACTTCCGTGTTCGGAATGGGAACGGGTGTTTCCCCTCCGCAATAGCCACCGGGTCAGCAAACTCATGAAAATTGGGAGGGTGAAACCACTGGAGAAGAATACAAGCGAAATCTGTGAGCGGTAAAATTAATTTGGCTAAGTCGCACGGCCGATTAGTACCACTCGGCTAAATCCCTTGCGGGACTTACACCTGTGGCCTATCAACCTGGTAGTCTACCAGGGGCCTTTAGGGTCCCGATATAATCGGGACTCGGGATACCTAATCTTGGGGTGGGCTTCCCGCTTAGATGCTTTCAGCGGTTATCCCATCCGAGCATAGCTACCCAGCGGTGCCACTGGCGTGACAGCTGGTGCACCAGAGGCTCGTTCACCCCGGTCCTCTCGTACTAGGGGTGACTCCCCTCAGGTATCCTGCGCCCGCCACAGATAGGGACCGAACTGTCTCACGACGTTCTGAACCCAGCTCACGTACCGCTTTAACGGGCGAACAGCCCGACCCTTGGGACCTTCTCCAGCCCCAGGATGCGATGAGCCGACATCGAGGTGCCGAACCTCCCCGTCGATGTGAACTCTTGGGGGAGACTAGCCTGTTATCCCCGGAGTAGCTTTTATCCTTTGAGCGACGGCCCTTCCACTCGGAACCGCCGGATCACTAGGCCCTGCTTTCGCATCTGCTCGACCTGTCGGTCTCGCAGTCAAGCCCCCTTATGCCCTTGCACTCTACGCACGATTACCAACCGTGCTGAGGGGACCTTTGGGAGCCTCCGTTACCATTTAGGAGGCGACCGCCCCAGTCAAACTGCCCACCTAACACTGTCCCTCCCTGGGGTCTACCAGGGCAGGTTAGAACCCAGACAGAACAAGGGTGGTATTTCAAGGGTGGCTCCATCCCGACCGGAGTCGGGACTTCTCAGCCTCCCACCTATCCTACGCATGCCCTGCCCGAGTTCAATGCTAGGCTGCAGTAAAGCTTCACGGGGTCTTTCCGTCCCGTGGCGGGTAACCGGCGTCTTCACCGGTACCACAAGTTCGCCGAGCCCGTGGCTGAGACAGCGTCCAAGTCGTTACACCATTCGTGCAGGTCGGAACTTACCCGACAAGGAATTTCGCTACCTTAGGACCGTTATAGTTACGGCCGCCGTTTACCGGGGCTTCGGTTCAGAGCTTCGCCCTTGCGGGCTAACCCCTCCCCTTAACCTTCCGGCACCGGGCAGGTGTCAGTCCCTATACCTCCTCTTACGAGTTGGCAGAGACCTGTGTTTTTGATAAACAGTCGCTTGGACCCTTTCACTGCGACCCCGTTGGGCTCATCCCGCATGGGGACTCACCTACTAGGGGCACCCCTTCTCCCGAAGTTACGGGGCCAATTTGCCGAGTTCCTTAGCCACGGCTCACTCGCGCGCCTTAGGATATTCACCCCGCCTACCTGTGTCGGTTTGCGGTACGGTCTGCCTGAAACCTCCCGTGCGAGGTTTTTCTTGGCAGTGTGCTCCAGACCAGTTTGTGGGCTTACGCCCTCCCCGTCGCCTCTCGGAGTTATGAGGGTGCGGATTTTCCTACACCCTCCTCCTACAGGCTTAGACCACCTAAGCCGGCAGGTGGCTGGCCCTTCGCTCCTGCGTCACCCCTCACGGTCAAGCGGTTTCAGGCAGGCACGGGATTATTAACCCGTTTCCCATCGGCTACGCCTTTCGGCCTCACCTTAGGGGCCGGCTAACCCTGCGCCGACGAACGTTGCGCAAGGAAACCTTAGGCTTTCGGCGGGAGGGATTCTCACCCTCCTTATCGCTACTAATGCCAGGATCCGCTCTTCCATCCAGTCCATCCCGACTTACGCCGAGACTTCAACCCGGATGGAATGCTCCCCTACCTCCCGACGAGCTGTCTAAAACTCGCCGGAACCGCAGCTTCGGCGACAGGCTTAAGTCCCGAGAATTTTCGGCGCCGGGTCGCTCGACCAGTGAGCTGTTACGCACTCTTTAAATGAATGGCTGCTTCTAAGCCAACATCCTGGCTGTCTTAGCAACCCGACATCCTTTGCACCACTTAGCCTGTACTTTGGGGCCTTAGCTGGCGGTCTGGGTTCTTCCCCTCTCGGCAATGGAGCTTATCCCCCACTGCCTGACTCCCGCGAAACGATGTGGCGGAATTCGGAGTTTGACTGGGTTTGGTAGCGTTGTGACGCCCCTAGCCCAATCAGTGCTCTACCTCCGCCACTCTGTTACGCGAGGCTAGCCCTAAAGCTATTTCGGGGAGTACGAGCTATCACCGTGTTCGATTAGCTTTTCACTCCTACCCACAGCTCATCCGAGCGGTTTTCAACCCACACCGGTTCGGGCCTCCGTGGGGTATTACCCCCACTTCACCCTGGCCATGGGTAGATCACACGGTTTCGCGTCTGCCGCACGTTACTAAAACGCCCTTTTCGGACTCGCTTTCGCTACGGCTCCCGGTCTTAGACCGTTAACCTCGCAACGCACGGCAACTCCCTGGCTCATTAAGCAAAAGGCACGCGGTCACTCATCCTGCCCCGATAAATCGGAACAGGACTTGCTCCCACCGTTTGTAGGCACACGGTTTCAGGTTCTATTTCACTCCCCTCCCGGGGTTCTTTTCACCTTTCCCTCACGGTACTGGTGCACTATCGGTCACAGGGGTGTATTTAGCCTTGGGAGATGGTTCTCCCTGATTCCCACGGGGTTCCGCTTATCCCGTGGTACTTGGGATCATCCGCCAGGAAGTCATCCCGTTTTCGCCTACGGGGCTTTCACCCTCTACGGCTGACCTTTCCAGGTCATTCGGCTAACGAGATGATTTTTAACTTCCCGGCCTACCCACGGCTCGGCCCGCGGATGTCCCACAACCCCAGCAATGCAACGGCCGTGGCCTTTAACACATTGCTGGTTTGGGCTCTTCCCCGTTCGCTCGTCGCTACTAAGGGAATCGCTTTTG
>Ga0072500_140106_pt1:55000-165679 | contig 165679 bp, 151 predicted proteins | sample GBScelen77Swater_FD_63803 | JGI IMG/M metagenome (GOLD analysis project Ga0072500, IMG submission 63803) | Hot spring microbial communities from Great Boiling Spring, Nevada - cellulolytic enrichment S 77C v2 (version 2) | ecosystem: Environmental > Aquatic > Thermal springs > Hot...
CAATCAAAGTTTTCAAAGAGAAATTACCCTTTGAAATCATCTCCTCAATAAATGAAATAAGATTTTTTGAGTAATACCCGGGTATAGGATAAACCTTCCCATTCAAGTTAAAGTAGGCTATGTCAAAATCTCTAATTTGAGATAGGTAAATTAGTATTTTTTCATCTAAAAAAGGCATATCAACCGGCACAAAAACGCACCCTTTGTTTATAACTTCACAAAGAACACTTATCACCCCTCCAATGGGACCTATTCCATCATATCTATCATAAACAACCTTGAATTGAGATATTATTTCAATCTCTGGTATTTGAAGCCTATCAAAGTTCTTTTCAACTGATAAATAGCAAAAATCAAATACATTCTTTACTTTTTCACACATTATTTCAACGAATGTCTTATCCCCTATTTTGAAAAATCTCTTATCTTTCCCAAACCTTGTAGATTTACCACCAGCAAGAACAGCTGCCGATATTTCCTTTACCTTTCCCATAAAAGATGAACTTTCACTTTTTCCCCTTTTACTTTCTTAGATAATTCTGGAAGCAAAATAATACCATCACACTCTACGAAAGATGAAAGCATGTGCGACCCCTGAGCTTCAAGAACTTTTACTCCGTCTCCTAAAATTTTTACTCTTAGAAAGTGCGGTCTATCATCCTTGTTTTCCCTATCTTCCAAAAGTTCTTTTTCAACCTCTTTTGGAAAAATATTTTTATACCCCATAACTCCTTTTATGAACGGTGAAACATATTCATAAAAACAAATTATAACCGCTGCGGGATTTCCCGGAAGACCGAATATAAATTTCCCATCTTTTTTGCCCAAAAATATTGGTTTCCCCGGTTTTTGTTTCACCTTATAGAAAATCTTTTCTACTTTTTCCTCCACCATCAATTCTCTAACATAATCATAGTCACCAGCTGATACCGCACCTGAAAAAATTAGAACATCAGAGCTTTTCAACTCGTTTTTGAAAATACTTCTCAACATTTTAAGATCATCCCTTACAAACTTAACTTTGACACTTTCTATTCCCAACTCTCTCAAAGCGAGTCTCAAAGAAACAGAGTTTGCATCATACACCTTACCATGTTTAAATTTTTGTCCAAGCTTTAAAACTTCTGTACCTGTTATTATGAGCGAAACTTTTGGTTTTTTGAAAACCTTTACCTTCTTTATTCCCATTGCACTTAAAAAACCAGCAACACCAGGGGTTATTACTGTTCCTTTCTCAATGACCTTTTGTCCCTCTTTCACTTCCTCACCTTTAAATCTCAAGTTCCTCCATTTCTTTATTTCCTTTTCTATGATTATGTATTCGCCTTCAGCTTTTACGAGTTCCTTTTCAACTACTGCATCTACCCCCTCGGGAATCATTGCGCCTGTGAAAATTTTCAAAGTTTCGCCTTCCTTAATTTTTTTTCTCTTGAATGTTTCACCCGCCTTTACTTCTCCGACGACTTTCAGCCTTACAGGGAAAAATCTTATACTTTCTGTGTTTATTGCATATCCATCCATAGCCGAATTCGTAAAACTCGGAAGGTCTATTGGGGAGAAAATATCTTCTGATATTACACATCCAAGAGATTGAACAACATCTTGAACAACCTTTCCAATGGGTTTTGCATGCTCAGATATTAACTTTCTTGCCTCTTCAATACTTATGTAATTCCTCTCCATAGGCTATATCCACCTATGTTTAAAATTATCAGGTTAAGCAAAAATTTTATAAACTTTGGTTTAAGCTTCAATGAGCCAAGAACTGAACCTATTAAAGCCCCTAATATTACAAAAAACAGTATAGGTAAGGCGAAGTTAAAATCAAATTTATCTTTCAGGAATTTTGCTGAAAATCCGAGTGCAGAGTTTAGGAAAATATAAAGGGATGTAATTGAAGCTATTTCTTTTGTGGGAAAGCCAGAGAAAATTAAAAGTGGGGAGAGATAAATACCTCCACCGATTCCTGTTATACCAGCGATAAATCCAACAAGAAAACTTATAAAAGGGAGCAAATTCTGATGAATTTTGAATTTTATTCTTTCCCTCATCCCAAAATCCTGCAGTAAGGATAAAATAGCTGATGAAACAAGAGCAAAACCAAGTATTATAAAGAAAGTTTTTTCTTGCAATTTGAGATTTGCTCCTAGTATCGCACCTCCGCCACCAAGCAGGAAGATAAAAGAAATTAAAAATTTCCTTTCAGATGGGAAGTGAAATCTGTAATTTAAAAAGCTTATCAAAGATACGATGGTATTGAGAAACAGCGAGGTGGACGGAACCACTTCATATGGGGTTTTATAAACTGTCAAGATTGCGGTATAAGCCGTCCCACCACCTAATCCCACCATAGAATAAATTAAAGCAACTGCAAAAAATATAATATAAAATAACATTTTTTGTTCAACCACCTGAATCACTAATGTTTGCCTCCTTCCATTATCTTATATATATGGAGAATATATGGAAACAGAGCCATCATACTTTCTCTTGCACCTCTTGTTGAGCCGGGTAATGTTAAAATGAGAGTTTTCCCTTTTATGCCCGCTATTCCTCTCGATAACATAGTATAAGGTGTTCTCTCTGCTCCGTAAATCCTTGCGAACTCCATTATTCCAGGAATTTCTCTCTCAATTATTGGTTTTATCGCCTCTGGTGTCACATCTCGTGGTGATAGCCCCGTTCCACCTGTGGCAACTACAAGATCAACTCCCCTTTCACACCATGACACGATCTCCTCTTTTATCATCTCAATTTCATCGGGAACAATCTTATACTCCACATCTTTTATCCCATTCTCATTCAATATCTTTATTATCTCTTTACCTGCTTTATCCTGCTTCTTCCCAGCAAAGACAGAATCCGATATTACAAGAACACCTGCTTTAAAATCATCCTTAACTTTTTCCACGAATTCACTTCTACCCCCACTTTTTTCAGCTAGTTTTATCTCCTCAATAATGATTTGTTTATCGTAAGGCTTGAGCATATCATATATATTGAGAGCACATACGGATACAGCAAAAAGAGCTTCCATTTCACATCCAGTCCTCGCTATTGTTTTTACGGCGACTTCAACCTCTAAAAAATTGTCCCGAATCTTTATTTCACATCCAGCCCATTCTATCGGTATATTGTGACAAAATGGTAAGATTTCATATGTTTTTTTCGCCGAATATGGAGCAATAGCTTTTGATACCTCAAAAATATCACCTTTTTCTACTTCCTTGTTCCTTATTCTTTCTATCGTTTCTGGTGATACTTTTATTCTTGCAACAGCCTTTGCAGTTCTTAACGTTTTTATCTTTTCTGATATATCAAACACAGCTTTTCACCTCCAAATTGTTTTTCCATTTGATAAAATTTCTTTTTTCCATATTGGAACCTTACTTTTCACTTCATCAATTATAAATTGTATCGCCCTGAAACCTTCTTCCCTATGAGCAGAGGATACTACCACAACAAACGATATCTCTCCAACACCAACATTTCCAATTCTATGTCTTATTAAAATGCCATCAATCGGAAATTTACTTCGGGCTTCATTTTTTATTTTCTCTATCTCCCTTTCCGCCATTTGTTCATATGCATCGTAAAATATACTTTCAACAAATTCCCCACTCTTTACCTCATCACCTCTTACTATTCCTGTGAAAATTATGACCGAACCATTTTTCCCCGATCCGAAATCGAAGCCTCTCAGAATTTCATCTAAATTTATTTTCTCTTTTGTCAAATACATATTTTTTAACCTCCCGAGACGGGTGGTATTAAAGCAATCTCATCATTATCCTTCAAGTTTTCATTACCAAAGATTATTTCATAATTTATAGCCACTGAAAATTTTTCCTGGCTTAATTTCGGGAATTTTACAAATAGAAGCTTTTTTAAACTTTCAACATCTTTGACATCAGAAATATAAATCTCCTCTAAGCCAGTGACATCTTTTAATCTTCCGAAAAATAAAACCCTTACCTTCGCATTCATGTCTCATCCACCAACTTGTTTCATAACTGGACCAAATTCTGGTAAAGTTCCTTCTTCTTTAAACTTTATGAATCCTTCTGGTTTGAATTTAACCACATCAGAAATAATATTGCAAAGCTCCTCCTCTTTTATTTCAGGTCTTAGAAATTTTTTAATGTCATATCCTTTATGGTCAAAAAGACAAAGATAAATTTTCCCTTCAGAGGATATCCTTATTCTTGAACAACCTTTGCAGAAGGGATGAGAAACCGTTGAGATGAAGCCAATTTCTACACCACCGTCAACAAGGTAAATTCTTTCTATTCCCTCTATTCCAAGAAATCTCAATTCATGTTTTTTCTTTATAGTATCTAAGATTTCTTCTTCAGATATGAAATGTTTTCTCCAAAGATTTAAATCAATAGAAATCGGCATAAATTCAATGAATCTTATCTTCACTTCATTTTCCCTTGAAAAGTTAATCAGCTCGGGAATTTCATCATCGTTTATTTCCCTAAGCAAAACTGTATTTATTTTTAGCTGCAATCCCAAATTTTTTGCGTAATCTATAGCGCTTATCACATTTGAAAGTCCATAGCACCCAGTTATTTTTTTGAATCTTTCTTCTTTGAGAGTATCAAGGCTTACATTTACTCTTACCTTGGTGTCTTTTAAGAATTTTGCAAAATTCTTTAAGAATATGCCATTTGTAGTTATTGTAAGTTCAACGTGATCACCCAGGTTTTTTCTCACGCCCAATATGATTTCTTTTAATCCATGCCGGAGGAGAGGTTCTCCCCCGGTGAATCTAAATTTTTTTATGCCAAACTTATCATAGAAAATTGAGACAAGATAGATTATTTCTTCAACGCTTAAAATTTCACGCTTTGGGAACTTCTCATAACACCGACTCGGTTCACAATAAAAACAATTTAAATTACACCTATCAGTTAGAGATATCCTCAAATAGTTTATCTCCCTACCAAAAAGGTCATTCAATTTTTTTAATGTGTTTGAAATCACTTTTTCGCAACCTTTTTATCATATTTAGTAGAATTACTTGTGTAATAAGGAGAGCTTGATGGCAATGTAAATGTAGCGACATTTTCCTTTACATATTTCGCTTCTTCAGCAAGCACTTTCATATGTTCTTTCAAAATCTCAGGCGGACTATAAGGCAAACCGAGCTCTTTGTCTCTATTGTCATAAAGCTCTTGATAAAGCTTCCACTGCTCTTCGCTTAAAAACCCTTTTTCATACGCTGCTTTTACATTTGCGTAAACCTTTTCCCAATAATTCTTAATCCTATTCATTGATAAGGCACCTCCTTTATAAAGAATACTGCTTATACCCCAAGGATTACCAGGAACATCATAAATTGGGTAGAGGAAAAATTTATTTGGATCTTTGCTCGCAATCCATCTTTTCGCTTCAGGGATCCCATGTTCAGCTGCCTTATTCATTAGTTTGACCAAATTTTCCTGCAAGTCCCAAATCCCATGCCATTGTGTGAAATCCGCACCCATCATTATCGCACCGTGTCTAAACCTTCTCCCTTCATGGTGCCATGTCCTATATACTAAATGTTCAACTTCCTCATCATACCCTTCTTTTGGCCAAGAGGTTAGCTTTAATTCCCCATCAAAAAATTCATCGGTTATGGTTAGTCCATAGTTTTTAAATTTCTTTATTAATTCTACAATTGTTTTCCATATCTCGTTATATTGAAGCATATTTAAATCCGCTATAAGCATGTATTTTTCAGCAAAGCTTTTTGAATGACATTGTTTACAAACTGACAACATTTGCTCTCTTTTCTCCTGCCAGGTTTTGTTCCCCCAATATTGTGATGTCCTGATAGAAAATGGCGATTGCGATTCCCATGCAAGCCGTTCACTTACATTGTGAGTCGATTTAATAGCCGGGGGAGCTGCGCTCATATGACAGGTAGCACACGTTGGTGCATTGAAAGGCACTTGCTCACCAACTTTATAATTCCAATCCCATTTATTAGAAAAAGCTACATAGATATTCCCATGCTTTGACTCCATAAAAATTTCAATATGCGGATGATCTGGACCTATATGACATTCGCCACAAGTTTCAGGTCTCCTTGCTTGAGCTATATTAAACTGATGTTTTGAATGACAAGCATCGCACTCACCTATACTTCCATCAGGCCAATAATTCCCAATGTTATGACATTGCTCACAACCATGCTTTGTTGCAATAAGCGGTTCAAATACAGCCCTATCAGGTCCCTCAGCTCCCTCCGCTTTCATCACCATTTGAGCTATCGCATGTTTACTATTTTCAAACTCCTTAACTTGCTGTTCATGACATTCAGCGCAATCTTTCGGTGTCGGATGCTTAGCAACAATTATATCACTTTCTGGACATTTAAACGCATCCCAATCGTTTTGCTCAGCTTTATGGCACTCGTAACACCCTATGTTCTGCTGTGCATGTTTAGAAGCTTTCCACTCATCAATGAGCTTTACCGCAACCCCTCTATTTAAATGGCAATCAACGCATTTTTTTGTAGTCCCGCTTATATCAACCTTAGGCTCAGTCGCTCTGCTTTTTGAAACCTCAAAAGCGCTTACAAGTATTAAAACTATAATTAAAAGATAAGCGGTTGCACCGACAACTACTTTCTGCAATTTTAATTCTTTCGCTTCCATTGATCCTCAAAGATTTAGTTTTTAATATTTTATCGTTTCATATACTGTGAAAAATAGAAAAATCAGTATAACAGCAATTCCAACAATGTAATGTAAAGATGGCTTCATCTTAACTCTCCTGAGCAATATCTCATCAATAAACGGCCAAAATATAAAGACAAGCAAAACAAAAAACATAAACCAAATTCCAAACTTTAACGGTAATATTTTAAGGACTGAATAAACCGCAAAGAAATACCACTCTGGCTTTATATGAAGTGGTGTATTATTTGGGTCCGCCGGCTCACCAATTCCTGGAGGAAAGACAATAGTTAAGGTGCTCAAAGCCACAAGTAAAAACAACATTATCTGTAATACAGTATAAAAATGTTCCGGATAAAACGAATAAGTTGGTTCATCGGGATAAACTTTGGAAACGCCATGTAAACGAACCAATACAATATGCAAAACAATCATAACAACCATCAATGTTGGAAGAAGTCCAATGTGAAGATTATATAACCTGATCAACGAATTATGAGTTACATCAATCCCTCCACGAATCAATAAAAGGAGAAACTTTCCTACGAACGGAATCTCACCTATCATGTTAGTTCCAACAGTTGTAGCCCAGTAAGAAAGTTGATTATAAATCAGCGAATAGCCAGTAAAACAAAAAGTGAGGGTAATGATTAATAAAAAGCTTCCAATAATCCAATTCAATTCTCTTGGTGCTTTATATCCCTTGGTAAAGAAAACTCTAACGATGTGCAAAATGACAGCTATAACCATTAAATTTGAGCCCCAACGATGCAAACCTCTTATCCAAAATCCGAATTTCACCTCCTCAGTTATATAGCGAACTGACTCATATGCTCTATCTGGTGAGGGAACATAGTATAAAGTTAAAAGTATGCCTGTTATCGCTTGGAACACAAAAAGCACCAATGGCGTCGCACCAAGTGCGAAAAACCAATTTTTCATATGCTCTGGAATTGGCTCCTTTACAAAAACTTTCTCCCACATTTCAGAAATCTTCTGGAGATCAATTGGAAATCTTTTGAAAATCCACTCTGAGAATTTTTCCCTCCGCATATTTATGATTTTTTTATTTTTTATACGAACCATATATAAATCAATTTACCCGAAACCTCAACTCTATAACTATTTAAATCTCTAGGTGGTGGACCTGATACAACCTTACCGTTTATATCAAACACACCTTTATGACAAGGGCAATAAAACCTATTATTGTGAGCTTCCCATTTTATTTTACAGCCAAGATGGGTGCAAATCGCGGAAAAGACCTTATATCCCTGCTGTGTTCTAACGATATATAAATCTTTATCCGAAATGGTAAGTAACTTTGCCTCACCAATTTTCAGTTCTTCTTCCCTTGCAATTAGTATCTTCCTTTCTTTCTTGGGGGTAACCTTTGGAAAAATGTAAAGGAGTATATTTCTTAGCAATAAAATTGAACTTCCCAAAAAACCAATCACAGAAAAAATTCTTATTATAAAATCACGCCTTGTTTCTTTCTCATCCATATGAAATTTCCCTTTTATTTTTAAATTTCAATATCGCTTCCCTCATCAGCGCCTGGTAAACTTATATAACTTATCTGAACAGAAACAACGCCGTCAACATACCTCAAACCATTTATTTCTTTCGTTATTTCCTCTTCGGTGTTCCTCTCTATGAGGAATATGAGTTTCTCGTCCTTAATTTCCGGTACTTCTATTCCCCTCTCAATAAGAGCATTGGTTATAGATGAAATTTTTTCCACATTTTCAGCTACTATGTAACCACTTGCAATTATCATTGGGACACCGGGAATTTTTATTTTAAAACTATTTTTATAATGGAATTTGGACAAGCTCTGATACACTCACCACAATAAATACATTCAACCGCTCTTAAGATTACCTTACTATCCTCACCGTTTTTTAATCGTTCAATTTTACCGATAAGATCTACTCCCATATAACATTTCTCAACGCACAGGTGACAAAAAGAACAATCTTCAACTTTTGCAAATTTTAGTTTGATTAAACTGAACTTATTAAAAATCCCATAAACTATTCCCACAGGACAAATATATCTACACCAAACTCGCGGCATAAAAAATTCAACGAAAACCAAAGAAGTGAGCACACCAAAGGAAAAAAGAAAGATGTTAAAACTCATATACGAACTGCTAACAGTAAACCTAAAAATATTTGTTAAATGTGAAAAGTATCTACTAAAAAGAGGCACTTGAAACAGATAATCAAATATTAGAATTAAAATTGCCACACCAAAAGCAAGGTAACCATATTTTTCTTTTTCTGATAATCCACCATCTGTCAAAGCATAATTTTTAACTTTAATTTTTCCCCTAATCCGCCTTGTTCTTTTTAAAGAATCTATCGTTTCAAAAATCCAATCCAACGGGCAAATCCAACCACAAAAACTTCTCCCAAAGACAAGGTAAAGCAAAAGTACAGGCACAAGCGAAATAAATAAAACTGATGTAAATCCACGAGAAGCCATTAAGACCTCAACAAACGAAAACGGATCTATAAAGTTTAATAATCTAAAAACTACTGAACCAACCAAGTAACCGATAACAATGTTTAACCCAAAAATTTGCAATAGAAATACAAGTGAAATTAAAGCCAGGAAAATCCTTCTATATTTGAAGATTTCCTTATTGATATTCTCGATCATATATTTTGCCACGTTCCATTATCTTTGGAATATTTGAATACACAAGTTCATATCTTTTAGCGTGCTCCATGCCAAGCAATAGTTTAAATTCCGACAGATATTTACTTTTCACCTTTTCATAATCATCAATTCTGACAACCCTTATAGCAGATCCCCCTACAGGGCAATATTTTACACATAACCCACATCCCTTACAATTTTCATTGATGTAAGGTTGATTACCCCAATCACTGTTATAAAATTCAAAAACAGAAGCGCCAAATGGACAAGCTTTGCTACAAGACAAACAAACATCCCCGTTCCAGCCAAGACATAATTCAAAATCAATCAAAGCGATACCCATTTTAACTCTCTCTTTATGAACCTTCTCAAGCGCGCCTGTTGGACAAACTTTGACGCACTCCATGCACAACGTGCACGGATGATTTCGCATATCATCAACAACTGGGGTTCCGAAATCAGAAAGTCCTACCTTCAAAGATAGCGATTTATATCCAAGATTTTTGCAAATGTTTATGCAAACGGAACATCCAATACATTTCGCTTTAAATTCATTTTCATACACAGCTCCCGGCGGTCTTATATCTGATAATCTATCCTTAAATAATCTAAATAAAGGAGGAGGCAGATTTTCTGCCTCTCTCCCTTTTCTTCCATATAAATACAAGGCATAATCAGTCGCAGTAAGCAAAAGAGAAGACACAGCGAACGATAAAATTTTTATGAAAGAACGTCTTTTCATATAATCTTTGTACTTGGAATTGCTTGTTTCCTTGGAAGAGTTCCTTTATAAATTTTCACTGCGAACTGTTTGTAATCTGCCTCAAAACTAAATGGATCAAACTTATCTGGCATTATCATGTTTATCAACTTTCTTTCATCAAACCATGGGATAAATATCAAATCCCTCCTTGGACCACCGGTTGCTTTAAAGACATCAAGCACTTTCGCTCTCAATTCAATTTTTCCCCTTAATGTCTCAACAACTATAATATCTCCATCTTTTATCCCGAGTTCCCTCGCAAGTTCAGAGTTGATTTCCGCATATGCCTCAGGAACCGAACGCGCAAGTTCTTTAACTCTTGTGGTCATACTTCCCGTGTGCCAATGCTCAAGAACTCTCCCCGTTGTCGCTGAATATTTAAACTCGGTCGTATCATAAATAATAATCTCTTTCCCATCCTTAACATATGAAACTTTAATTCCAGCAAATTCAGCTGGGCTTAATGCTATTGTCTTCAAAGCTCTTAAATCTCTTTCTGGGTCACCGATCACATCAGATACATAATTTGCGATCACATCGTAAGGTACAGCTGAATTCTCAACAACTTTGTTTGGATTAAACTTCCTCTCAATTATTCTAACAGTGCGATACTTAACAAAATCTTTGCCATCCCACTTACACGCCCACCAAGGATTAGCCCAAGCTATAGCGCGTCCATCTATAACAAACAGTTTCTTTGACGGATCCTCTGGATCATCAACCATCCCATGTATAAAGACATTTGAGTGATAAAAACTGACATACCAACCCTCGGGAACATTTTCCCTCTTGTGATACTCAATATCTTTTTTCTCCTCATTTAAATTCCTCTCAATCCAAGTAGCGTAAACCGGGTTCCATCTCTTCAAAGTATCAATATACCTTTTTGTTCTTGAATCAATAATCGGGTCATAAGGATAAGCATATTGAATTCTCGCTTCATATTTATCATATCTTTCTTTAATGCTTTTATCAGTGTGATATTCCTCGGGCAGGGGTATACGGTAGCCCCAATTCCTCTCAATAAGCATTTCTCTTCTCAATCCGGAGAAATCATATCCTGTTCCCTTGCTTAGTTCTCTCAACTCGTCCCATATATTTGCGGTAAACTTGCGTATCCACTCCTTCTTCCCTGCATTTTCAACTGTTTTCTTAATCCAATCCTTCCCATAATCTTCTGGCCAGAACTGAGAAATATGCCCAACCGGAACAATCCCCTTTTCTTCAAGCCGTCTCATTATCATAGCAAAAATCACAGAATCTGGTAGAGAATTACCGTTTGGCCCGGTTATTTGTTTAACGAGCTGATGCCTTCTTTCCAAATTTCCATAGGAAAACTCTTTCTCAAACCAACTTGAAGCAGGCAGAACAATATCAGCTACCATCGTTGTCGCATTTGGAAAAGCTTCAAGAACAATCGTCAAAGGCCATGGTTCACCTTTCTTGGCACCAGCACAAGCCAATCTATAAACATATGCATAAGGCAAACTTTGCCCAGGATTAACCGTTGAAGTGAACATCACCTTTATTTGACCAGCTGCATACCGCCTGAACATTTCAACCGTATGAGGTCCAGGGATCGGATGGATTGAAATCTTAGCAACCTCGTTATTTATTTGCTCTTCAGAAAATCCTCTTCTTTTCAGATAACTTCTAACTCTTTCACGCCATATATTTTCAACTGCCCGCCTATGAAGCGGATTAGCAACCAATCTACCATATGGCAACGCATGACAAAGAGCCCCCGGAGCCCTAATGCCTCCACAAGCGTTCGGCTGACCAGTGAAACTGAATGACTGCCTGCCAGGTTTACAAACCTTGCCGGTTATAAGATGTAACATATGCAAGGATGCATTAGCCCAACTACCTTGGACCTTTTGATTTATCCCCATCGTCCAGATTGTTACAACATAACCCTCTGCAAACCACCTCGCTGCTATTCTTATCGCCTCGGGACCAGAGATTTTCTTCCACGACTTTGCCTTACGATCATAAATAAGAGGCGACTCACCCTCAAAAATTGCATCCGCAACCTTCTCTGGTTTGTAATCCTCAAGAAATCTTAAGAAAATAGCGAATCCCTTCCACAAATCTTTCTCAATCTCATCTTCTGATGTATATTTTTTCCTCGGATTTGGATACACAGACCTCTTAACATTTGTATAGCTCAAATCCCAAGTTGAACCCCGCATCCCACCATATTCAGTTTTTATCCATTGAAGTTCAACATCTTCATGAATTCCAAAACTCACATGCCTTCGGATAAATTTCCTATCAAGATATCTCCACTGCGCTGTAACTTCACCTTTATCAAGGTCATATTTAGCACCATCAAGTTCAAATGCTATAACATAAGCTAAACTATTTATCAAAGCCAAATCCCTACCGCTTGCCAAAGGCAACCAAAGATCAGCTATTGTGCCTGACCTTGTCTTCCGTGGATCCGCAAGTATAACTTTCACACCCTCCGGGTCCTTATTCTTCACCGTAGCAATCCTATTAAATAGGATCGGATGTGCTTCTGCAGTATTGCTTCCAATGATAAAGAAAGTATCAGCGTGTTTCTTAAAGTCCGGATCAGGAACATCAATATCATCTAAACTTCCGTATGGCTCATCTTTGCCAAATGAATAAAGATAACCAACCACTGCACTTGCCATACACATTCTCGGTTGACCTTCTATAGAGTTGTTTGCCAAAAGTCCACCCCCCTTAAATACCTTGTTCATTATATGCGTTTCCTCAGTTCCAGCCTGACCGCTCCCGTAATAAGCAACGCTAAATTTACCATGATCCTTTATTGCTTTCTCAACTGCATTTGCTATAAACTCAATAGCATCCTCCCAATCAATACTTACAAAGTTTTCTTTCAAATCAACTTCCGATGGTTTTAACCCATATGCATCTTTTGTTGTTTTGCCCTCCAAAACCCTAGGCGAACTGAACAAATCTGGCTTTCCTGTCTTTGGGTTTATCCACTCCTTTCTTATAAGCGGTTGCTTTGGCCTTAAAACATATTCAATCGCTTTATGAAGATAAAAACCCTTCGCACAAAGCACCCCGCGATTCACAGAACTATTCGGATCGCCCTTCAAAGCTAAAACCTTTAAGACATCCCCTTTATCATTAACTTCACACTCCGCAACTATCGTACAACCAACCGCACAATATCTACATGGACCGACTGGCAATGTCTTAACAACAGGTGACTTAATCTCTCTCCGCGGGTAAAAACCAGCTGCTACCGAAGCAGCGATGAAAGCGCTTATTCTAAGAAATTCTCTTCTTGTAACCCTCATAAGCCCTCTACCACCTTTATTTTTTTGACTTAACAGGTAAAATTTTAATCCTCTCCGTACCAACAGCATCCATATTCGGAGAAAAATCACCATTAGATGCAACACCCATAACACTTAAAATAACCTCATCTACAACCCTTGACGGCGCTTTCCATCTAAACTTCCAACTTCTATACCTGCTACCCTCCTTAGTATGGGTTAAATATCCCTCAAGTATTTGTGTGTTCATCTTGTCAACCACAAGCAATCTACCATCTGAAACATTCACAGCAAATCCACCTTGATTTTCACCGATGCTTTCATTATCACTTTTTATCTCAAGGGTGATCAAATATTCTTTACCCGGAATGTAATTTTTTGGGACACCGATTAAATTAATCTCAATATTTTTATCCTCAGCCCCCGAATGACAATCCATACAATCAAAGCCGGGCGCGCCTCCCGAATGAGCCCGAACTCTTCCAACTTCAAAAAAACTGATAATGTATATGCAAATAATCAATATAGCCCAAACAAAAACCTTTATTTTCTTTTGTCCGAGCATGGCTTAATCCGAATTATTTTTATTAAAATGTAAATGTAACTTCGCCCTTAAGTTCCCAGGCTGCTTTACTATAGTTCGCATTTCCATTTATAAGGTATTGAGCAGCAACACCTGGTTTGAAATATCCACCACGCAAGGTTAAAACAACTTTGCTAACGATCTCATAATCAATCTTAAAATCAACTTCCCAACCCAAATCCTTTGCACTCAAATTCTGATTCGGACCGCTTATAGTCCATGCATACACCGGCTCTGTTGCCCTCACATATGAATATGAAGCAAACAAACGCAATGACTTCAATGGCGACACCGTTAAGTTGATTTGACCTATTGTGGTATTTTCAAGTTCTCTGTAACCCCGAACATTCGGAGCCCCTAAACCTTGAGGTGTTATCCCCTCTTCATCAGGCATAATTGAATCCTCCCAAACTTCGGTTATATAGAAAAATCCAGCTGTTCTCAGCTTTGTCACATTACCCTTACCACCCCAAGGACCATCAGGGTCTCCAGAACCAAGCCCAAAAACAGCACCTAAGCTTAACGCATCTGTTAAAGCATAATCAGCTTTTAGGTAAAAATTATACCCCCTCAAATTACCATCATTTTTGTCAACATCAAGTGTCGTTCCATACGAGTCATTGCCAATTTCATCCTTACCTTTCAAGTAGTTTGCTTCATAATTAAGAGATAGCTTGCCAAGTTTTGATGTGCCTTGGAATCCGAACGCAAGTAATTTTGTAATTTGAGGTGAAAATCGCACCTTCTTATACTGCAAGAGATTAGGCACATAAGCGTTTCCATCTCTAATTGATCTGTCAATGTAATAGAAAGTATAAACATTAAGTTTCGTGTTTGCCAAACTTTTTAAATCAGCGGAGTAGTTAGCAAGGTAAAGATCAGCGTCACGAGCATCCCAACTCCCAGTATAATCAACTGAAGAAGTGGAATCAAGGTCACTTAAAGCATCAACACCCTCGCTTACCTTCGCCCAACCAAGCTTTAACATATCACCATTGATCAATCCAATTTTTATATCAGCCTGAACACCATCATAATTATTATCAATCAACATCCTATTGCCAACCAACCATTGCATTCTACCCACACTAAAAGCAGTCCTTAACGCCGGAACATTAAACCAAACATATGCCTGATCAACATGGAAAAGATAATGTGTGTCCTTAAAATCAAATAAATTAGAAGCGCTCTTAAACCCTGCCTCCTTATATTTCGTTGCCGGCTCATTATCAACACCCCACCACCCTTGTGCTATATCAAACCTCGTTACGATCCTTACATTATCGCCATATGAAACCTGTGGATTAAACCTCAACATCTGAACAATATAAGCATCCTCATATGGAGATTTCCCAAACCAAAAATTCTTCTGATACTGAAACCATGTGTTAAAAACCCCACTTAACTTAAGCGTCAGATTTTCAGCAATTTTAACCTGTGAAAATGAAACTGAAAATAGTAAAACTAAGGATAAAATAACCATGGTTTTAAATCTTATCATCTTCAACCTCTTTTTTTATTTTTGGTTGCAAAAAGTCAACTGATATAAATATCAAATTTCCTGCCAGATTTTTCCCCTTTAAAAATTAAAAAAACAAAAAGTGCTCCCCCAACAATGGTCGGAAATTTGAAATTCAAGGTCAAAAAAATGACCCTATGGAGGGGAAAATTAATCAAGATTATACTTTTTTAAACGCTCAAAAAATGTGCTCTTTTTTAAACCAAGTAAATCAGCCGCCTTTGTCTTATTATTTTCCGTCCTCTTAAGTGCCCATTTTATCGCTTCAAACTCAATCTTGCTCAATAACTCATCAAGCCCAATTCTGCTTAAATCATCAAAATTTATACCTACCCCTTGCCCATCAAGAGATATTTTAGTTCTCTCAAAACCAAGTATATCATCAGGTATGTCTGACACATCTACTATATCCTTATCAAGTAGAGTACATATTCTGTAAATTGTATTTTCAAGTTGTCGGACATTACCGGGCCAATCATAAGAAATCAGAACTTGCATTGCCTCGCTTGTAAATTTAACATTATCTCTACCAGCTATTTTCAAAAAATGCTCCACAAGTAAAGGGATATCTTCCTTCCTCTCCCTTAAAGGCGGAACTTTTATCTTCAAAACATTTAATCTGTAATAAAGGTCATCTCTAAATTTCCCCTCCTGAACTTTACTCCACAAATCAATTTTAGTTGCACATATCACCCTGACATCAACCTTGATCGTTTGAGAACTACCAACCCTTTCAAACTCCTTGGTATCCAAAAACCTCAAAAGTTTCGCCTGAAGATTAAGTGGCATATCATCTATATCATCAAGAAATATTGTGCCTCCATCTGCGATTTCAAACCTGCCTTTCCTATCAACAGCACCTGTATAAGCCCCCTTTACACTTCCAAAAAGCTCGGATTCAAGGAGTGTTTCGGGCAGTGAAACACAGCTTATCTTAACAAACGGCTTCTCCTTTCTTGCACTACTGTTATGTATAGCTCTGGCAATCAAATCCTTACCTGTCCCACTTTCACCCTCTATTACAACATTATAATCTGAGTTAGAAAATACCTCTATCTTGTCAAAAACCTCGCTCATCTTTTTCGAACGACCAACTATATTAGTAAAGCGATATTGCTCCTTTAATTGTCTTCTTAAACTTTCATTCTCTCGCTTTAACTCTTCCAACTCTTTTATCTTCTCCAATCTCAAAAGCAAATCTTCCGACTTAAACGGCTTTGTAATATAATCATACGCCCCCATCTTCATCGCCTTAATAGCCGAATCAATGCTCCCGTAAGCGGTTATCATTATCACATATATCCGAGGAAAACATTGTTTCACTTTTTCTAAAACTTCAAAACCATCCATACCTGGCATTATTATATCTGTGACAACAACATCCGGCTTTTCATTTTCCAATTTTCTCATTGCCTCAATCGGATCACCAAAGGGGAAAACTTCATATCCATAACGCTTTAGAAACTCGGATAATGTCACAAGTTTGATATATTCATCTTCAATTATAAATACTTTCATTTTGTCCACATAAGTTCATAAAGTTTATTTTTATTTCTCACGCTGAACAAATTTTGAGGTAAAATTATAATAAATGTAGTTCCGACATTAGGTGAGCTCTCTACCTTAATTTTTCCTCCATGCGAATTGATTATGTTATAACAAATATATAGCCCTAAACCACTGCCTTTTTCTTTCTTCGTGGTAAAAAATGGGTTAAAAATTTTACCCAAATGTTCTTCCTTTATACCACAACCATTATCTCTAACTTCAATAAGAACATGATCATCTTGTTTCATAGCTCGGATATATATCTCGCCTCTGAAATTCAAATCTTTCAAATTATCTCTCTTCTCCTCTATCGCATCAATTGAATTCAAAAGTAAATTCAAAAACACTTGCTCAAGATGATGCGAAATCCCACCCACAAGAACCCCATTTTCAACATCAACTGCTATTATTATATTTTTATTTGAAACTTTATACCTGACCACATCAACAACCTTACAAATCACATGTGACAAATCAACTAATTCAACCTCATAACTGTGAGGTTTAGCGTAGTCAAGTATAACCCTCAAAAAATTTTCTATCCTTAAAACCGCTTCAAGCGCAAGCTCGGCGTATCTTCTCGTTTGCTCAGCGTTCTCCGGCTCTTGAACTATCATTCTAAGACAATTCTCAATACCATCAAGTGGATTATTTACCTCGTGCGCTACAACTGAAACAAATTTTCCTATAGCGAACATTTTTTCCGAATGCATAAGATGTTCCCTAACCGAGAGAATCTCCCTATATTTCTTCTCAATCTCTTCCTCTTTTCTCTTGACCTCTTCCTCAATAGTCCTATAATATCTCTCAAGTTCTGTCCTTAACCTTATCTCCTCAGTAACATCTTTACTCACTAAAATTATACCTAAAAATTCCCCATTCAAATCGTATAGGGCTATATACTCGTTATCAAAATACTTATCTCCAGCCCTCGTTAATTTGTGTCTATGAGTCATCTTCCCATTTGAAAAATTCTCAAGTACCTCATATACCTTCTCATGAACCTTTGAAGGATGACATTCAACAACATGAGTTCCTATCCGATCGGGGTCCATTTTTCTTATTTCCATAGCCCGCTTATTTGCGTAAGATATTTTGCCAAACTTATCAACAAATATAACGCCAATGTTTAAATTATCAAGGATATTTTTGAATAACTGCTCCATATCATCATTACCTTTTTGATTTTTTAAACCTTGATTTCAAAATCTATGCCAAAGTTTTTCTCCCCTCTAAGATTATCTTTCTATCAATTTAAAGTGCAAAAATGTCCCTTCACTTTAATCCTTGTCTAATAATTCCACACTGGCGTAAAGTGTAACATCATTTAGCGAAATAACATAGTTCAACGCTCCTCCCAAAGTTTGAATTATTAAAATACAGCGTTTTGTAAAAACCCGGCACGAGCTAAAAAATTAAAATTTTTTGTAATTTTAAATCAAAAAGAGGATAACGATGGGAAAAAACCTAGTTTCAACCCTAATCCCAATTTTATTTATTTCAACATCGCTTGCTCAAATAAAAGTTAACGGATACTTACAATATCAGTATCGCGTTGAACTCAAAGTTCAAAACACTGAAACATTCACACCAGGGACGATCAATCTCAAATTTTACGGAAACTTAAATCCGAAGGTCAAGTGGGAAATTCAATTGGGACTCAAAGAAATGAACTTTTACAAATTCTTAAAGGACTATTACATTGAGCTTGTTGACCCACTTAATAAGATAAGCGGGCTTGAATTAAAATTTGGTCAATTCAAGTATCACTGGTCAATTGAAAGGAAAGAAAGCTCCTCGGACAGGAAAACAATTTATAGGTCACAGGTCGTCTCAGCGCTTGTTGCTGATAGAGATCGCGGACTTGAGGTCATTTATAGTGGAGTTAAAAATTTAAAACTTGCGCTTGGTTTCTGGAATGGTAATGTCGTTTATAAAGATAAAGGTAAAATTACAGAAACTATTGATTACACCAGAAATATGGACGATTCCGATGTAAAGAAAGATATAACTGTGTTTGCAAGCTATAACTACAGCATAAAAAAAGACGATGGTCTCATTGTTCAAGTTGCATACCTATACGGATCAAACGGAAAATACGATATCAGCAATAAGACGAGATATGCCGTTGGGTTTGATGGCTACTTCTTGAATAGAAACCTACAATTAAGGGGTGAATTCATAGGTGGAAAAGATGATGATGTGAAAAAAGAGGGATATTATGTTCAAGCAAGCTACAGAATCTTTGATTATCTTGAGCCGGTGTTAAAATATGAATGGTGGGACAACGATAAAAACACACCTGGGAAGAGCAATTGGATAACGCTTGGACTATATTCAAAAGTTCTTGACCATGTCGCGTTCCGCTTGAATTATATAACAAAGATAGAAAAAGACGTAACTGAAGAGAAAAACGATGAACTCTCGTTTATGATTCAAGTGAAGTTTTAAAGTTGAAATCACCTTAGAACATCTTGGTTATCTCGTCTTCATACTCGGGAAAATAATGATTTATCTCACGGAGGTTAAACTGTCTTAAAATTGATGTGTTTGGTTCTCTATCAAGGAGAAATTCAAATGAGAGAAGAACAAGTTTTTCAACGGTTATCTTTCCGTTAGTCAATTTTTTGAAATAATTCTCTTCAACCGAAACCGTGTGGTTTGTTGAAACCTTACCTGAAACCTTGACTTCAAACTCAGCCACTGGGAATGGTTTTGTTTGTTTAACCTCAATTTGGTATAACATATCGTGATTACGACATTTTATTTTAAAGCGATGAAAACATACCTTGCCAGGAAAACTAGTGTTAGTATCAAGATGATCAAGTTTATTTCCTTTGTCCTTCCTCCAAGTAATTTTACAATCGTATAAGATGTGAAGCCGAGAGCAATCCCATCAGCTATGCTGAAAGTCAGCGGTATTCCAAGCATCGTTATAAACCCTGGAATAGCATCGGTGGGGTCTTCCCAGTTTATATTCGTTATAGGTTTTACCATCATACTCCCAACTATGATAAGCGCTGGCGCAGTGATTGGATAGAGAACATACCCTGGCTGAATTTCAACGCCTCCACCAACAAGTTTTACAACTGGATAGAAAAGTAAAGAGATAAGGAAAAATAAAGCAACAAAAATTGGTGTCAACCCAGTTCTTCCACCCACAGCTACGCCAGAGGCACTTTCAATGTATGCTGTAACGGTTGAAGTTCCAAGAAGTGCTCCAAATGTTGTTCCAAGCGCATCTGAAAGAAGAGCTTTTTCCGCCCTCGGAAGCTTTCCATCCTTACCGACAAGTCCAGCTGCTTGACCCACACCGATTAGAGTCCCAACGGTATCAAACAAAACCATATAAAGGAAAACAAGAACGGCAACTTGAAATGAAATATCAAAGAAGTTTGAAAAATCAAGCTTCAAAAATGCTGGCTCTTTTACCTCAGGCAATGAGATAACAGGACCTTCAAATTTTACAACGCCGAGAAGTAATGATAAAATTGTGGAAAAAATTATGCCAATTAGAATTGAACCTTTAATCCTGCGTGCAAGTAGGATCGCCATAAAAAATAGACCTAAAATTGAAATCAAAACTTCCGTGCGGTGAATATCACCAAGTTGAGGCAAGTGCGTTCCAGAGTTTATCTTTATAATCCCTGATTGAATTAAACCGATCAAAGTTATAAAAAGACCAATACCAGTTGCTATTGAATTTCTCAAACAACTCGGCATCGCATCAATGACTGCTTCTCTAAGCTTGACAAGCGATAGGATACTAAACAAAACTCCTGAGAGAAAAACTATCGCTAAAGCCGATTGCCAAGACAAACCCATACCTTTAACGACCGTATAGCTAAAGAAGAAATTTTCTCCCATCCCAGGGGCAAGTGCTATCGGATAATTAGCAAGCAAACCCATAATAATTGAACCTATAGCAGAACCAACACAAGTTGCTATCAAAGCAGCGCCGAAATCAATCCCAGCGTGTGATAATACAATCGGTTGGACAAAAATTATATACGACATCGTCATAAATGTTGTAACCCCAGCGATGAATTCAACTCTTACACTTGTTCCCCTTTCAGAGAGCCCGAAAAATTTTTCAAGGTAATTTCCCATAACCAAACTCTAAAATTTGACCTTGAATTGTAAAAATAATGCGAATTTTCTTGATGTTGTCAACCATCCCACCGATGACATAAACTAAGTAGCTTGAAAACCGATGAGAATCTCTGTCGTTATAATTTTTCACGAAATAAATTTACAAAACACCCCCAAATTTGTCAAGATGTTTAAAAAGTTGGCGAGGCAATCCTTAAATGAGATTGCCCCGCCCTTTCAATCATTTCTCCGTTCTTTCTTTCTTAACTTTTCTTGCAAGTTCAACCATACCGTTGTAATCAAGCACCCGTCCACCATAGAGCTTAACGAAATCATCTGCATCGCTTTTTTTAGCAAATGAAAACTCCGGCAACATAGCCCTTACCGGTGAAATCACACTACCAACGACGAAATATGAACCTTTCGCATCAATTAACTTCAGCGTTTTGAAATCAATAACCTTGACTGATTTAACATCTTTCCCCTCAGTTATGGCAAGCGCACAACCAATTCCACAAGCGTGATAAATTGAGTCATCAACGGAAATTTCAACTCTCGTAATCATCTTCTCAAACACTTCCATACCACAGACACCGCAAATCCCAAGTTTTTTACCAAGGTCCGGCTTTAAAAGTTCGGATGCCCTTTGTGAATAAAGGTTTAATGATACCAAAATTAAAAGCGTGATGATTGAAATTTTGCGAAGCATCTTATTGCCCAACTTTCATTTTTATGTTTACAAAGAAATTACGCCCTGGCTCATAAATTGGCACACCCGTTGTTCTAACGCGCCTGTTAAGATGCTCATAATACGCTTTATCAAATAAATTATTCACACCAAGAGAGATATCAAAAAATTTGAAATATGCTATATTCACGAGGAAATTAACTAGGACAAATCCCGGGGTTGGCGTCTCGCCAAAGCTTTGCGAAACATCACTCTTGCGAGCAACAGCTCTTATGCCTATTTCAGGGACAACTTTTCCTTCAAAAAATCCATAATATAGATTCATTCTCGCTTCAAAAGGTGGAACCTGTGGTAATGGCTCACCCGTTACGCCATCTCGCGCCCTTGTCCCATAGATATTTATATCAAACCCAAACACCTTGCTGAAAGCGGAACTATAACCAATCTCAAATCCCCAGAACTTCGCTGTCTCAATATTGTAAAACTGCTTAACACCAAGAACACCCATATTTTTAGGTCTAAGGTCACTTCTGATGCGCGATGAAATGAAATCTTTGATATAGTAATAGAATAAATCACCCTTGACCAAACCGCCAAGTGTTTTCAAATTGAGAATCAAGTCAACGCTGTTATTCATCTCTGGCTTTATCGCAGGATTCCCAACATAGTCATAATTGTCATACCCTATCGGGAGGAAGTTGATGAATCTCTCGCTTATATTTGGGCTTCTCTTACTTGTTCCTAAAAGTAATGTTAATTGAACTGATGAACTTATAATTTTGTCAATCCCAACACTTGCGCTCAAATTATGATGCTTTGAATATAAAGTTCCGAACATCCGTGCAAATGTTGGGGCTGGCTCAGACGCATCAGCATAATTTATATCATATCTTGCAGAAGCAATCAAATTGAACCCTTGAAACCCTGTTCTAAATTCAGCGAAAGCACCAAAATTGCTCATATATGAATTCTGCCAAACGCTATCAATAAATGTTTTACCAGCCATCGGTCCAGTTAACATCTTCCTCGTCCTGAAACCGCGTTTCTCTACTCGCGAATAATCAAATCCAAAATAAAGAATTGACCTTTCAAAAAGTAAACTAACTTCACCCCTCCCACCGATGCTCTTCGTATTTGCCTCCGTTGCTGCTTCCACCATCATCCTCGTTGGTTTATATTCGTTCGTCATCAGATGATGAACTTTTGAATAATATACTTTAAAATTAACACTGTTAATTTTGCTCAAATTTCTCAAAGCATAATCAAACGAGAGCATCCTCGTATCATCTTTTATCTCATCCATCGGAAGCGCCGGGAAAAGGACATCCCTTGCATACATATCCCTTACAGAAATTTGTATCCTATGATTTTCACCGGGGTTAAAACCGATTTTGCTCGTCCAGTCCTTTATCTTGAAAGCGGATTGAACTTCATTTCCGCTCCCATCAATGTAATTTTTATATTCCTTCAATCCACCTGACAACCTGAAATCAAACAACCTTTCTCCGCCTGAAAGGGTCAAGCGCGCAATTCTTCCCTTCCAACTGCTCTCATAACCCGTCTCAATTTCCCCATTTAGTTTAAACCTCTCTGTCTTCTCAGGTCTTGCCATAACAAGGTTTATAATCCCACCAAAATTGGGTCCAAAACGTAAGGCATAGGGTCCCTTTAAAATCTCAATCTTTTCAAGGTCCTCCGACTGAACATGCGATGTTGGTGGGTCCATCCTATTCGGGCATGCCGGTTCAATTTTTAGCCCATTGTCAACTTGAACATTTACCTGATCATACTTCAACCCTCTTATAACTGGGTCAAGAGCATAACCGCCTTTCTTAACCGCCGATGTATTTGTAAAGTTTTTGATGAAATCCCCAAGGTCCCGAGGAGCTTTTTTAGATATATCCCTTCCACCAAATTCCGCCTGATTGTATGTCTCCATAGTTTTACCGAGAACAACAATCTCTTCTACCGAAAAATAAGGAATCTCTTCAAGATAAATTTCAATCGTCTTAACCTCGCCCTTGCTAATTTCAACGTTTTGTCTTTCCTGTTTATAACCAACATATGAAACCACAAGTGTATAACTTCCTGGGTCAAGATTTTTTAATTCAAAATAACCTTTAAAGTCAGAAACATCGCCGCGATTTGTGCCTTCAATCCAAACATTCGCATTAAAAAGTGGATATTTTGATTTCAAATCATAAACGAACCCACGGATTGTCCCTTTATCCTGGGCTATGAAAATTTGAGCAAATGCAAGGATTAACACCACGAGAGTTAAAAGTTTGCTTCTCATGGATACCCTCCGGATTTTGATTTTTAAAAAATTTTCCTGAACGAAATTTTAAACATTATCTTTGTTCAGGAAGCGCTCCGGAGGGTGGAATATATCAAAACACAGAAGTTTAAAATGTAAATTCGGGGTGGGATTTAAAAATTCAAGTGTGGGAAAATTTAAATTGTCAAAATTAAAATTGGGGATGATCGCTTCCTTGACGGGATAGTCCAAATTTATCTTGAAAAGCGGATCGCAAGGCGCGGAGCTTATGCAAATCTGCACTGATATTTCCCTATTTTTGGCGCACATCCCGCCACAACCACAATCACACCCTTCACCGCAACAACAAACGCCAGATCGCTCTTTATGCTCAACCTTGAACGTCATAACTTGCATCGCAAAATTCAAAATCAGAACAAAAGTCAAGAACACCGAGAAAATATGTCTAACAAATTTTCTCAAGCGAAAAGACGAATCTCTTTTTTACAGGAACACGTTTTAAAATTAAAAACAAAAGAAGGGGGTCAAAAACTGAACCCCCTTCAAGCGATTTACTTTTTCAGCCTAACCTTCAAGCTGTTCAACGCAAGCGTTAGTTTAGTCCCTGCCTCAACATAATACCTCCACGCATACCCAAGCTGTAAGAAAACATCTTCATTATACTCGCCCTTATCCATCCTCTTCTTTTGCCTGTCCATAATTTCATCACCAAGGTTGAGCCAATACTGTGCATCTGTCAGATCCTTTTTAACAACATCTGTCTGCTCAGATTTTTTAACCTGATCCAGCAAATTCATTACAACTTTTTTAACTTCAAGATTGTCATTATACTGCTTTTCACATGTTGTTTTCCAATCCTTTTGTTGAGCAAACACCAATGATAAAGTGATGATGAAACTTGCGAAGATAAAAATTGCCTTTTTCATTTTTAGACCTCCGATTTTGTTTAACTTATGTCACGCTTTGAAAAAATTTTGATTGATGAAACGACGATAATGACAAACCAAAGAATTAAATCGGCGACCAGAATAAGAGAAGCAAGCAACTTTCCACCAAGGAATTTAACAAAAGCAGCCCCAGCTGGACCGAAAATTTCCGGTGAGTTAAGCGTTATCAAACTCAACACACGAACTATATCAACGGGATTTCCAAGCAATGAAATCATGGCAAAGGTTGCTGCCGTTTTCCCCTTTAAAAGGCTTATTGCTCCAATTATAACGAGGTCGTAAAATATCAAAAACAAAAACCAAACGAAAACAGAGATACCAAACGCCTTCCCCCTTTGTTTTGATATGGCGCTTATCAGCGATGAAATTGCAATGAAAACGAATCCGAGCAAATTTGAAAGCAGGACAAAAACCAGATACCTAAACACACCATCAGAGCCAACCCTCATCAAAATTATAAACCCACTTATCCCGAAACCAAGTGCTGTTGAGCTGAAAAATAAAATTAAAAGACCCAACAACTTACCAATGTAAATTTCCCAGCGATTCAACGGTTGAGAGAAAATCAATTCATTCATTCTGCTTTCACCCGTAAAACTTATCACTCCCATAATAAGGGAAACAAGTGGAATGACATAAAGAACAAGATTTAACAAACTTAAAGTCGTCCTTGAAAAGTCCTGCATGCTCCCGGAATAACCACTTGCGGTCAATCCAAAATAAGATATCCCAAGGACAAGTATGGTAAAAATTACTGCAAAAATATGAGTCCATTTGTTTCTAACTCCAGAAATCACCTCTGCCTCAGCGATTGTGTAAATTGAATTCATTTTTTCACTTTAAAATTTTTGTTTCAAGCTGTTCGTATGGAAACTCCTCACCGCCATACTCATCTATAAACTTATTAAGCGTCTCCCTCGTCTTGAAAGTGACTATAAAGTAGTTCATCGGCGTCTGAATCTCCTCCGACTTGACAAAATAAGCCCCTTGAATCTCCACCCATTCCTTGGTGTAAAAGTCCCGAACGAACATAACTGAACCCTTAGGGAGTTTCTGCATCTTGCTGAACTCAATCATACAGCCAAGGTCGTCAAATTTATAAACCTCCCCATCTGGGGTAACTATTTCAGTTGCAAACTGAAGTTGAGATATTGCCATTTTACACAAGTAACAAATATCGTGTGGTTCTATTTCTTCTGGTTTTATCTTTTTTGAGCAAGAAAAAAGCAAAAAGCCCAAAAGGAGAAATAAAAGTGCTTCAATCTTTCTTGCCATGATATTCTTCCATTAATTTTTGATATACAACTTCAAACGATTGACTTGAGGTCTGGAAATTTTCAATTTTCGCCCCGCATTCCTTTAATTTGAAAATTATATCAAGCATATCTTTAGAATCAGCCTTTATAATCATACTTGTTCCATTCCTTTTGACATCAAGCGCCCCGGCGTCAAGGACAACATCAACAAATCTATCCGTCATATTGCTTATCACAAGATAAACCTTTGACTCAAACTTCAATTTCTTTTTTAACTCCGATGCCCCTTCAAAAGCAATCAACCTACCGCTCACTAAAACACCAACTTTATCCGCAAGTTCATCAACCTCGTTTAAAAGATGTGTCGTGAAAAGTATCGTTTTGCCTTCACCCTTTAAACTTGACAAAAGGGACTTAAACCTCATAACTCCTTCTGGGTCCAAACTCAAAGTTGGTTCATCAAGTATAAGCAAAGGGACATCTGGCATGATTGCAATAGCAATGCCAAGCCGTTGAACATTCCCACCGGATAGCTCGCTTGCATACTTGTTTAGTATATCCTTTAAGTTCAACATCTCAATCACATACTCAACCCTCTGAACAGGTAAATTCCTTATCTTCCTAAAAAACTCAATGATTTCAATGACCTTTAAATTCTCATACATATTTATCCTCTGGGGCAGGAAACTTAAAAAACCTTTCGCTTTTTTAGGTTCTCTTATTACATCAACACCGTTTATATAAATTTCACCTTCATCTGGTAAAACAAGTCCAACGATAGCTCTCAATGTCGTCGTCTTGCCACTACCATTTGGACCAAGCAAGGCAACTGTCTCATTCTCAAGAACACTGAATGAAATACCATCAACAGCGATCACATCACCGAACCTTTTCTTAAGATTTTTGACAGCGAGCATATTTTCTCTTCAATGTTTTTGATTTAACCGAAATGATCAAGATCGGAATAAACGAACACAAAGAAATCAAACCGACGAAGGCAAAAGCAATTCGTTTACTCTCAATCTTTTCATCTTTCCCTCTCTTTACAAGATAAGTTAAATCAGGCACCTCAACCCTTTTCATCAATGGATATTCATCGTAAATTTTGAACAATTTTATCAAAGGCATCGCTTTTTCAGCAATTTCAATTGCTTTAGCAGACGGACTTGAAAGATAAAGCTGAACAATTGGATATTTCCCCTGAACGCTTTCAAAAACATTTGTCAATTCAAATCTAATATCTCCAATGCCATCATCATTAAGGTCGTAGCCGATATAACCATCCCAATAATTACCTCGCCCATTGTAGCTGAAAGATGTCGTTTTCGGGTTTCCAATAGTTCTTATCAGTGCAAGGTTTCCGATGAAATTGTTCTCATAAATTTTATCATAGTTTGCACTTGCAAAAAGAGCTATAGCAAGGTCATTGTTTTGGACAAGATTACGCCTAATGATGTTGTAATTCGTGCTCTCAAAATGAAGCCCAATTGAATTGTCAATTATATAATTTTCCTCAGCCACGCAATAATCACAAGATTGAAGCAAAAGCCCGTAAGAGCTAAACCCTCTGTTCCTTGCAAATATATTTCTCCTGAAATAAATATGCCTTGAATACATCACCGCACCACCAACGACATTATCAATGAAAACATTTTCCTCAAAACGATTTGAATCGGAAAACATATAATGAATCCCATACCTCAAATCCGTCGCATAATTTCTCGCGATCAAATTGTTTGACGCCTCTTGAATATACATTCCATCTCTTACCTTCGTTATGAAATTCTCCTCAATCAAATTGAAATGCGAATTCCAGATGTGAAGCCCACTGCCCCGCTCCCCAATCCCAAGATAGTGTCTCCCAACGATAGTGTTATGCCTTACGATATTATGATTTGAAGCAAAGAAATAAACACCAAATAACACATCCTCAAGCAAATTATTTTCAATCAAATTATAAGACGATTTAAGCAAAATCCCTGAGTCTTCCTTTTGAAGTAAATTCCCACCACCAGTTATCTTAAAACCATTGATCACACAAGAATCAGCAAGGACGGTAACAGTGCTACCCCAATTTTCACCCTTTATATGTGGCTTTCCAATGCCTATCAAAGTAAGTGGCTTGTTCAAAAATATGTTCCCATAATATTCGCCAGGATAAACATAAATTGTATCATGTGCTTTTGCCTTCTCAATAGCTTCTTTTATCGTTTTGAACTCATACCTTGACCCAACCCTCAAAACATCAGCAAATGAAAAACTCACTAATAAGATGACGGACAAAACTATGTGATTTAAACTCTTGGGCATCGCTTAAATTTTAGCTTCTTTTCCGGAGAAAATCAAAGCAAGACCAAGAAAGATTATAGCCAAAAGAATCCCAGCTGATCCAAGGTCAGGATAGCTGTAAACTGTAAATTGAGCGATAAGTTTCTTCCCAAAAAGTGGTGGGGTAAATGGCTGAACCTTTATCGGAGCATCAGGGGCAAGATTATGCCCATAAGTGTAAAGCTTGTTGTAAAAATCAATAAGTGAAAACAAACCAACATAAATATACATGACGATTAAGTCAATGACGGTTGAAATCTTCCCAAGCACCACAGCCCTTAATGTCAAAAGTCCAAGTGCCCCAAAAACGAAGGGAAGATAAGTGAACTCTGCAAAATCACTCTGTGAAAGTGGCTTCATCCCGATGTAATGATTCAAAACGTTAATTTCCCTTAAATCGTCCCTGCCCGCTGTCTTGCCACCTTCAAGTTTGTAAGAGTAAATGTAAAGTTTCAACCCATCTGGATAAAAAGTGGCGAAAAATTGCATCCTCCACAAAGGGAAAAGAAATGTTAAGATAACAGAAAGTGAAGCGATAAATGTAAAAATTCTTGACTTCAAGTTAAGAGGTGTGTCTTGAAGTTTCTCCCATTTTTCAAGTAGGTTATTCATCTTTGGCACTCCTTTTGTTAATTGTTAGAATGACCCCGGAGCACAAAGCCCCGGGGTTTGAATTTACTTCATCGCCGTAGCTCCACCCCTCGGCTTAACAAGCAAATAACCCTGCATCTCCTGATGCAAAGCAGAACAGAAATTGGTGCAATAAAATGGAAACACACCCGGCTTGTTCGCAACAAATTCAATCGTCTTCGTCTCACCTGGATCAACAACAACATTTATATTATATTCACAAATTGCAAACCCGTGAAGCTCATCCGTTGTCTGCTCAATGTTTGTCAGGTAAATTATGACTTTATCTCCTTGATTGACCTCAATCTTCCACGGCTGGAATCTTGACCTTACAGCGATCATCCAAACTTCAACAGTGTTCCCCTTCCTTACAATCTTTGCATCTTTCTCATCCCAAATGGCATTCGGATTCTTATTATCAATTCCCTTCTGATAAACTTCAATCACCTTGTCTTTAAGTTTATCAGCCCTTATCGCTTGCGCATAGTGTGGCTCTGGTTCAGTGAAAGCATCATAAAGCAGTCTCATCTTCTCACCAGTTATATCAATCAGCTGTGATGCCTCAGGTTGAGATGGTCCAACGGGAAGATGTCTTCCGTGTGAAAGCTTATTCAAAGCGATCAAATACTTTCCTGCTGGATGCTTTGTATCACCTTCTGGGATGCAGAGATGTCCAATGTTATAAGCGATCGGTATCTTATCAACAACTTCCCAAGTTCCAAGCTTCCACTTCGCAATCGCACTCTCAACAAAAAGCGATGTATAAGCGTAACCCTTATCATCAAATTGAGTATGAAGTGGTCCAAGCCCAACAGGAACTTCTGCCTCACGAACGCTCTCATATCTTAAAACTGGAATTCCATCTTCCTCGCCTACAAAGTCCTTATTTTCAATTGCTTTGAGCATCTTTTCAAAGTTATAAACTGTTGTTATGCTTTGAAGTTTTCCACTACCAACGATCCACTTTCCATCCGGGCTGACATCAACCCCATGCGGTGATTTCGCACACGGCAAAAGGTAAACAACGCCAGGGGCCTCTTTTGGATCAATGACCCTAACACCACTTATGATTTTATACTTCCCTGCTTTAAGATATTCCTCTGCCTTTTTCCAATTCACAGCTGCGATATAATCTCTGTCGTTTTGTGATGCCGTTATCTCAAGTATTCCAGTTGCTCTTTCAGAGTTATAGCAGGTCCAGAAAACCCAATCACGACTTGGTCCCTTTCCAGCATCACCAAGGTCAAAGTTAAACGGTGGCATTAAAACTTGAAATCCATGCTTTTCATCCATCCTCATCTCGCCCGTATTTGGATCAACCTCAACAAGTGCAACGATACCATGATATCTCTTCGCGTACTCCTCAACGGGGACATATGTCCCTTTCGGAATAGGAACAGAAAATCTCGTTGCGATCGTGACATATTCCGTGTTCTCGGTTACAAATGTAGAACCATGGTTACCAGAAAGATTCGGAATCGGTCCAAGTATCTGTTTAACTTTAAAGTCCTTAAGATCAATTCTTGCTATTCGGTTATTCGCATTATCGTTAATGAAAAGCCATCTCCCATCATAATCACCGTTCGTTTCACTCAAAGCCGGATGGTGTGCATCTCCCCAAGTGTAGCCACCGAGCATTTCTTTTGTTTCCTTATCAAATCCATAACCCGTTGATGGGTAAGGTGTAAAGACCGGGATTGTAGCGATGTGACGCATTGATGGAATCCCAGCGACAAATATCTGACCCGAATGACCACCTGAATAGAAAAGATAAAACTCATCAAGGTCACCAGGTGGAACATAAGTTGCAAGTGCTGCTTCTGCGACTTCAGTTTTTACGACTTCCTTTGGTTTACAACTATGGAAAACAAGCGCAACTGAAATAAAAACGATTAAAATTCCAAGAGCGATTTGAATTTGCCTTTTCATGGCTTCTACCTCCTTTTGTTTTAAGGTTTTGAAACGAGTTTTTGTTTGCGATATTTCTCATACGCCTTCATCAAAAGCTCAACCACCTGCACCTTTTCGGAATCCGTAAGCATAATTTGACTTCCTAAAACAATTGACATTGTCCCTGTTGGTTCTTTAATAAAGTTTTCAAGCGTTTTACCGAATTTACTTGGAACATCTTCAACAGCATTGCTGAGGTCTGGTCCGATTTTTGCAGCCGATTCAATCCCAAAAACAGAGATTGAATGGCAAACAAAACAACCCTTGTTTACGAAGAAAGCCCCCTCACCTTCACGCATCTGCCTTTCCTTTTCAAGCTCCTCGGGTGTCGGAAGATCAGCAAGAGCAGTTCCAGACTGCGGATAATACTGAGGTGGCAAATTCGCTTTTTTCCAGCTCATCACAAGAAGCGTCAAAGCTATCGCCTCCCTTGACCCGAAGCCCATCTCAGGCATGATGCTTTCAGGAGAGACCATCTTCGGATTCTTAAAATGAGCCACATGCCAAGCAAACACCGACTTTTTACCCCAAATTCTGGAATAATCAAACTGTTCAGGTGCTTTATCTCCTTCGTATGTTAAATCTGGACCTATGACACCACCGCGACCGTTAATTTTATGACAAGCGCGACATCCTTTCTCCTTGACCAACTTCTTCGCATAATTGATGTAATCAGCCCCAGGAGTTAAAGTGTCATAACGATGACAAATGTTACAATTCATCTGAAGCAAAACTTTTCTATCAGGCGGTCTGTAAATATCTTCAAGCTCTTTCCCTAACAATGGCTCTTCCCAGTGTTCAATAAATCCATGCGCCTCCTCCTTATTTAAAGCATAACCTTGTCCCCCATGACAAATTGTGCAACCATACTGTGAAACGGGATGCTTCTCAAGTATTTCCTTTGGGTGCGTTTTAAATGGATTCGGTGCATTCTCAAGACCCTTCCATTCGTAACCCATATGACAGGTTATACAACGATCAACCCTGTTAAGTTCTTTGACATAAATTTGCTTTATCCCACCTTCAATGACCTTCGCCTTTTCTACCCCGAGCTTATCCTTCACATACTCCTTAAATTCAGATTGATATCTTTTCCATTCCGGCGTAAAATAACCAGCATAAACGACGACAGTGACTAACAGCCCTATCAGTGAGATCGCATAAACTAAAACAACATCCCTTTTTAACTTCTCCTTGTCCATTTTTCATATGAACATTTTTTTTAAAATTTCTTTGGAATCTCAGGCCACTTCTCCCACGGGAAGTAAAATTCCCAATTTGGACCACGCATGTAAGTTCCAATTATTATCAAAGCTATGACCAAAAAGCAAAGCACAAGGAAAACGAGATTTTGCCTTGTTCTCTCCTTACTAAACCAGACACCGGTTGAAAAACTTGAACTCTTATCAAGATAAGGCCATATAGCAAGCAATAACACGAGGACACCAGGGATTAAAATCCCACCGATAAAAGCACCGTTTAAAACAAAGCTTCCAATCCTTATCGTCGTGATGGCAACCAGTTCCTGCAACCATAAGAAATACCAAGGCGCCTTTGCAGGATTTGGTGTGACATGAGGATTAGCTGGCTCCTCAAGTGGTGCACGAAAGAATAAACTTATCAAAGCAACGAAAACGAATGTCCCCAACATCACAAGCCCAATCCTTCTGATTAAAAATGGGATTGAATTAACAGTATATTTCTCCTCATCAATTAAAGTCGCCTCAACTTGAACAGTCCTACCCGTTGTCAAACCAAGAAGCGAATAAGTTTTACTCTTAATCCCATCTTTTACCTTTTCCTTCTTCTGATTTAAAACCAGATTATCAACGCAGGCAAGCCCACCATCTTTCCTTATCCTCCACATATGATATGAAAAAAGTATCAAAACAGCAGCCGGAAGAAAGAAACAATGAAGCACATAAAACCTTAACAAAGCATTTTGCTCAATCTCATGACCCCCGAGAAGAATAAATCTAACCCATTCACCAACTATTGGAGCATTTTTAGCTATATTTGTCCCTACAGTTATAGCCCAAAAAGCAAGTTGATCCCAAGGTAAAAGATAACCGGTAAAGGAAAGAAGCAAAGTTATCAAAAGCAAGGCAACACCGACAAGCCAATTCAAGGGTCTATTCTGACCAACCCCAACTCCATTCTTATAAGCACCCGTTAAAAAGACCCTGACCATGTGCAGAAAGACAATCGCAACCATTAAATGAGCCGAATTCCTATGCATCGCCCTTATGAACCAGCCGAAAGAAACGACATACTCTATATCCTTAACACTCTGATAAGCCCGCTCAACCGATGGAACATACAAAAACATCAAGACAACACCTGTTATCGTTAATATCAAAAAAAGAGATGCGGATATTGTCCCAAGCCAAAGCGAATATCCCCAAGACAAACTTCTCAATGTCACCTTCGCTGGAAACCAATGCAAAAGCAAATTCCTAACTATTGACTCACCCGCTTCCTTCTCCGACCTTGGCGCCCAAGTCCAAAATATGCTCCGACCATTAAATTTCCTTTCACTTATTTTTACTTCAGCCATAGAGAAATTCCTTCTTTTGATTTTTTTACACTGTCAACTTATAATTTTTCGGCACTATCTTGTTAAGGTCAACAACAAGTTTCCCATCCTCTGGCGAAACCTCAACCTTCACCCAATCAAGGGGTCTTGGCGCAGGTCCAGCATAATTTGTCCCATCTCCATAAAACTTTGACCCATGGCAAGGGCAATGGAATTCCCACTTGACCTCAACCTCTTCTCCACCAATTTTGATAACCTTCGGCTTTGAAAGAGCAACATACTTGACAGTGCAACCAAGATGAGTGCAAACCGCAGAAATAGCATAAAATGTCTTCCCCTCACGAAATATGTATGTCTTCAAATCATCAATGAATGTCACACCATCAGGGATATTATCCGGCTCGTCAAGCTTAACCCGACGGACGCTTTCATAACTCACATTTGGAAAGAGTGATCTAAGCCACGTGTAAATTTGCCCCGCAAGCGCAAGAATAAGTGAACCGATGCCTAAATTCTTCAAAAATTTTCTTCTGTCAATTTTCATTTTCCAAAGCAAATTTATTTTTTAATCCTCAATTACCTCCCGCTCCACATAATACATTTTCTCCATCGTCATCGCTTCAGTCGGACAAACAATGGCACAAAGCCCACATCTTATACATTTCTCATCATCCTTTATCATAGCAGAAAGCGGAACCCCATTACCAAATTGATAATGTTGTAAAAGTTTCTCCTTAGTTTCATCATCAAGCTCAAGTTCCTCAATCGGAACGAGTTTCAAACAATACTCTGGACAAACATCTGTGCAAGCCCCACACAAAATACATTTCTCAGCATCATAAATTGTCTGTATATGGCACAACAAACATCTCTTCGCCTGCTCAACCGCTTGTTCTTCGGTATAACTCATCTCAACCTCAACTATTCCGGTCCTCCTATCAATCGGGACAGTATCTGGTGGCTTTCTTGGTGTGATTTCATACCCAACATAAGTTGAATAATTTCTTTTCTCAATCTTCTCAACAAAGAGATTAAACACTTTCTTCGTTTTCAACCCTCTTAAATAATTGTCAATTGAGATTGCAGCTTGTTTCCCATTTGCAATCGCATCAATTAAATTTCTCGGACCAAACGCAGCATCACCACCGGCAAAAACACCCGGAGCCGTTGTCTCAAGCGTCTCAGGGTTAACCTTTATCGTCCCACCAGCTGTAAGTTCAATCCCATCTTCCGGCTTTATAAAGTTCAAATTTGGTCTTTGCCCAATGGCAAGTATAACAGTGTCAGCCTCAACATATTCACTTATGCTCTCGTCAAAAATTGGATTAAATCGCCCGTTTTCATCATAAGTCCTTTTGACACCGATAAACTCAATTCCCTTGACCTTGCCATTCTCACCGAGGAATCTTTTAACCCCCCTTTGCGGATGAAATATAATCCCCTCTTTTACAGCTTCTTCAAACTCCTCCTTTCCTTGCGCCGTTCTTAACACTGGCATCTCTTCGAACGATTCCAAACTCGCTATGTGAATTTCAAGCACGCCAGCTCTCCTTGCAGTCCTCGCAGCGTCCATCACAATGTTATATGTTGAACCATTCCCAATCTTTTCTTTCTCCTCCATCTCAACAGCCATCCTAAGAGCAGTCCTTGCAGCATCAAAAGCCACGAATCCACCCCCTATGACAAAAACCTTCTCACCGAGCTCAACCCTATATCCATTATTGATATTTATCAAGAAGTCAATCGCTTTAATTATACCATCAAGATTTGAACCTTCAACATTCATCTCCCTCCCTTCTTGAGTGCCAACAGCAATGAATATCGCATCAAACTCTTCTCTTAGCTCTTTTATCCCGAAATTTTTAGTCAAAGGTGTAAGCGTTCTGACCTCAACCCCAAGCCACAAAATTTTATTTATCTCCTTCTCAATTATGCTCCTTGACAACCTAAACTCAGGAATCCCATGCCTCATCATTCCCCCAAGGACATTTGACGCCTCAAAAACCGTCACCTGATATCCTATCAAAGCAAGGTCGTGGGCACAAGCAAGACCAGCTGGACCTGCACCAATTATTGCGACTTTTTTATCCCTGACATCTGCCTTTCTAACTTTAGCTAGCGTCGGCAAATGCCAAAACAATTTGTTGTCCTCAACATCAAAATCACCCTCAAAAAGCTCATCCTGCGTATCCGGATAAAGCGACTCAACACCATATTTCTCAGTTAGAAACCTTTTCAATGCTCGTATCGTAACAGGTTTATCAATGCTACCCCTCCTGCAAAAATCTTCACACGGAGCTGCGCAAACCCTTCCGCAAACAGAAGCAAACGGATTTGGAGCCCTCGCCACAAAATATGCCTCTTTATACCTCCCCTCTGCTATCAATTGAACATACCTGCCAGCATCGGTATGAATCGGACAAGCTGCCTGACACTTGACCTGCTTCTGCCAGTAAAGTAAATCTGGAATAAAAACATTATATCCCATCAATTAAGCCCCATTTGAGTTTTAAACTTCTTCAACAGAATAAAATCCTCCGCAAATTGAAGAACTCTCTTACCGTTCCTCATATCTTTGACCAAATCGGCTAAACTTTCGTGATCAAGAAGAGCTCTAACCTGATTTTTTATCTTAATCCAATAATCATGAAGGGCGCACGGATTCTGACTATCACACGGACCAACGCGCAAAATACAAGAATCAAACCAATCCGTTCCATCTATCGCTTTAATTATATCAAAAATTGTGATCTCCTTTGGGTCTTTTGCGAGAACAAATCCCCCAGCAGGTCCTTTTATTGAATGAAGAAATCCCGCCTTTACGAGAATTTGCATAACCTTATTCAAAAACTCCTTCGGTATGGATAATGCCCCTGCGATTTGCTTTGCTAAGATAGGTTCATCCGTGTTAAGAGAAGCTATAAAAATCATTGCCTGAATGGCGTATTTACAGGTCTTGCTGAGCAAATCAAATTTTCAGATTTGTTTATCCACTACAAATTTAGTCATCAACCCCGATTAAGTCAAGAAAAGGATAAACTCGTCCATTTTTATCCAATTTCAATAACCTTGTTCTTTGAGGAATGACCCGAAATAATTTTTACCCTTGATTTAGGGAGATTAAAAAATTCAGCCAAAAGCTTAATCACATTTTCGTTTGCCCTCCCCTCCTTGGCAGGACATTTGACCCAAATGTTAAAGTGAGTATCGTCAATTTTTTCAACTCTGTCAATTTTAGCCCCGGGTTTAACTTTGACAAAAACCTTCAAATCAAACTCCAAATTTTTTGTCTTAATTTAAGCCCAACCGCAGACCAAATGCAACTTTAATATCAACTTTTCGTATATTCAAACCAGCAAAACAAAACTCGGAGCAGTTAGCCATGAGGAAAATTTTCATCGCATTCTTAATCCTTTCGCAAGTTTTATTTGCACAAGAAGAAAAAAGAAAAATTGAGGATTTGATTGACGAGATTTTAGAAAAAATTGAAAATTTTTACTCAACGGATGAAATACTCCAAAACCACGAATTGAGCCTACGACAAAAAGAGTTGCAAAAACAACTTGAAAAAATCAAAGCTCAACTTGAACTTCTGAAGAAACAAAAAAAGTTTATGGATGAAGAGAAACTCAAAGAAGAAATTGAAAAGATACAAAGAACAGCTATTGAAATTCAAAAAACGAGCCAAGAATTGATTGAACAAGCAAAAAGGAGGAATGAGATTTACTCATCTTTTCTTTCACCCTTGTTTAGATTTAAAGGTGAAACAGAAATAGACGTTAACGATTATATTGAAGGCAATGTCCTTGTGCAAGATGGAAACTTGATCATTAAGGGGAAAATCAAAGGGAATATACTTGTTGAAAACGGTGATGTAATTTTGAAAGATGGCTCAGAGGTCATCGGCGACATTTTCACGACAAATGGAGAGATCAAAATAAGTGAGAAAGCCAAATTTGAAGGGAAAACATATGAAAACTTTTCAATGCTTGCCGAAATCGACCGCATAACTTCATATGACAGAAAAAAACATAGGCAAGAGCTTAAATATAGACGGTTTTACGAAGAATATCCCGGAATTGACAATCTCTACCTTGAATTTGAAAGGGTAAGTGGTTTCAAACTCGGTTTAATTTATCCAAGGAAAATTTCAAATATATTGAACAAGCCGATCGCAATCTACGGATACGGCGCCTATACGACTAAATCACACAGGTGGGTCTTCTCTGTTGGAATTGATAGAAAAATCCTCAGCATGAATGAAAACTTCTACATCTTGACGGGAGTCAATCTTTACTCAACGATCGGAACAAAAGATAATTGGCTGATCTCACCAAATGCGAACACAATCTCCGCCCTGCTGTGGAACAACGATTATAGGGATTATTTTAAAATTGAAGGATTCACATTTAATGTTGAGTTTATCCTTTCATCAAACTCAAACTTAAAACTTTTTTATTCAAACGATTCTTACTTAAGCGAAATGACAAGATACATAAAATATGCCTCTTGGAATAAAAAACGACCCTTCAGGGAAAATCCAGAGGTATATGAAGGAAATTTAAAATCGCTCGCTGCAAATCTTAAATATGACAATTTCCAGCTAATAGAAGGATTTAAAAGGTCTGGGATTGCTTTTGAGATTGGATTTGAAAAAGAACTTGGAAATATGAGATATTCAATCCTTACAGCTGAATTGAAGGCGAGAATAAGTTTATCGGGATATGATAATTTCGGCTTGAGGTTAAAAATCGGGACATCGGATAAAATTTTGCCAAAGCAAAAATCCTTTGAAATCGGTGGATTTGGAACCCTTTATGCCTTCCCCTTCAAGTCATTTGAAGGAAATAAAATGTTGCTCGCAAACTTTGAATATATCATTGAAAATGCAACCGATATATTTGACTTTGTTAACTTGTTCATATTTTTTGATGCGGGTTACACTAACAACCAAGAAGGGAAAATCACCTCTGGTTTTAAAATTGATAACTTGAACAAGATAAAATCCGATTTCGGTTTCGGTCTTGGGACGGAAAGCATGAAAACGAGAATTTATTTCGCTTGGAGAACGGACAAAAAAACACCTCCAATGATTGTTGTGAGATTATCCAAACCATTTTAAAGTTTGCTTAAAATAAGTTCAAGTATTTTCTTAATCTCAATGAGGTCCTGACGAAGCTCGGGATCAGAAATTTTTGATAATTTAACTTTCCCATCTTCAATCGTTATATCGGTTGGGTCCTCGTCTGGATTATAATTTCTCAGAACTTTTTTTGCCCCTTCAATTGTATAACCCTCATCACGAAGCAAACGCTTGATCATCATAATTATTTTGATGTCACGATTCGTGTAAATCCTATTTCCAGCTTTGTTTTTAGATGGCTTCAACTGTTCAAATTCCGTCTCCCAATACCTAAGGACATAGGGTTCAACCCCAGTTAACTTGCTTACCTCACTTATTGAGTAATAAACGCGATTGATTTTAAATTCAGGCATACGAACTCGTTCTTTTTTTTCCATTTTAAAAATTTTGGAGGCAAAAATCAACAATTTCAATTTTCGCCCTGACGGAAAGCAAAAAATTCCCGTTTCAATCACCTGTATAGATGATTGACTCCTCAATAGGTGTTTGTGAGTTAAATATAAAGACAAGAAATTTGTAGTCGTGTTTTTGATTTTTTAACTTTAATTAGACCTTAACTGAGCTTTAACATTTTTTTATTTTTTTATGAGTAATTTTTTAAAAAAATAAAGGCGACTTCAAAAATGTTCAACAAAGCAATGAAAAATAGCATAGAATATCTCATCAAACTACGAGAGGAGGCAAAGCTTGGAGGGGGTCCAAAGAGGATTGAGGAACAGCACAAAAAAGGAAAACTCACAGCCCGCGAACGCCTTGAAATTTTGCTTGACGAAGGAAGCTTCCAAGAGATAGACATGTTCGTCAGACATAGGGCACACGACTTTGGGATTGATAAAAGTAGACCACTTGGTGATGGAGTTGTAACTGGATATGGAACAATTGATGGTCGTCTTGTATTTGTGTTCAGTCAGGATTTTACGGTTTTCGGTGGTTCGCTTTCAGAGGCACATGCTGAAAAAATTTGCAAGATAATGGACCTTGCGATGAAAGTCGGTGCCCCAGTGATCGGATTGAACGATTCTGGAGGAGCGAGGATTCAAGAAGGGGTGGCGAGTTTAGGTGGATACGCTGAAATTTTTCTGCGAAATACGCTTGCCTCTGGGGTTATACCTCAAATATCAGCGATAATGGGACCTTGTGCTGGTGGCGCTGTCTATTCACCAGCGATAACCGACTTCATCTTTATGGTTAAAAACACCAGCTATATGTTCGTCACCGGACCAAATGTCGTCAAAACGGTTACACACGAAGATGTAACCTTTGAAGAACTCGGTGGCGCAATGGTGCATGCAACAAAAAGTGGGGTCGCACATTTCGTATGTGAAAATGATGTTGAATGTCTTCTACATATAAGGAAACTATTGAGTTATCTACCATCAAATAACATGGAAGACCCGCCGAGAATTGAAACCGACGATGATCCAAATCGCGAGGAACCGAAACTTGATTCTATAATTCCAGACAACCCAAATAAACCATATGATATGAAGGAAGTGATACTCTCAATTGTAGATAATGGTGAGTTTCTTGAAGTTCATGAGTATTTCGCTCAAAATATAATCTGTGGTTTTGCACGGCTTGACGGTTATTCTATCGGCATAGTTGCAAATCAACCATCTGTTCTGGCTGGTGTCCTTGACATTGATGCTTCTGTTAAAGCAGCTCGCTTTGTCAGATTTTGCGACGCTTTTAATATACCAATTATAACTTTCGTTGATGTCCCCGGCTTTATGCCCGGGACAGACCAAGAATGGCGTGGTATAATTAAACACGGAGCAAAACTATTATATGCATATTGTGAAGCAACGGTTCCAAAAATAACCGTCATAACAAGAAAAGCCTACGGTGGCGCATATGATGTTATGAGCTCAAAACACATCCGCGGAGATATAAACTACGCTTGGCCAACAGCTGAAATAGCGGTTATGGGTCCAAAAGGCGCGGTTGAAATAATTTTCAAAAAGGAAATTGAAAAATCGGAAAACCCAGATGAACTTGAAGAGAAACTAATCCAAGAATATAGGGACAAGTTCGCACATCCTTACATAGCAGCTGAAAGGGGCTTCATTGATGATGTCATAGAACCGAGAAAAACAAGACAAATGTTGATAAAAGCACTTAAAATGCTTGAAAATAAGGTTGATTCAAACCCAAAGAAAAAACACGGAAATATACCATTGTAAAAACGAAAATTTTATTTGCGATGTTGTTTGATTTGTTTTTGATCCTTTCAGCGATATTTTATACCGGGGAAATAACTTTATTTTTGATTGCGCTTTCAAAGAAAGAAAAAAAACGTAAACTCCCTGCTAATCTTCCAAGCGTCAGTGTAGTTGTAGCTGCAAGAAATGAAGAAGAAAACATTGAAAGATGCCTACGCTCAATCCTTCAAGTTGATTATCCAAGCGATAAACTTGAAGTTATAGTTGCAGATGACGGTTCAACAGATAGAACTCCTGAAATAATTTCAAAAATTAAAAAAGAATACGACAACTTAAAGGTCATACGAATTGAATCGCGAATAAACAATCTAAAAGGGAAAGCAAATGCCCTTGCACAAGCGATAGCGCAAACAAATGGTGAGTTCATATTTCTAACCGATGCTGATTGTGAAGTTCCGAAAACTTGGATAAAAGGAATGCTTAGATACTTTGACGATAAAATCGGTGTTGTTTCCGGGGTGACGATAATTGAAAGTGGTAAAATTTTTTACGGTATGCAATCGCTTGACTGGGCTTTTCTTTTAAGCGTAGCAGCAGCTGTTGGGAGATTATTTAAACCAGTAGCTTGTATCGGAAACAATATGGTTTTCAGAAAAGAGGCATACATTGAATGCGGGGGCTATCAAAATTTAAAATTTAGCATAACGGAAGATTTCGCACTTTTTAAAGCGATAACAAAAAACGGAAAATGGGAATATGCATTCCCAGTTGATTTAGACACCCTTGTTGTAAGTAATCCAGTTAAAACTTGGAAAGAACTTTATTATCAAAAGAAAAGATGGGGGACTGGTGGACTTGACACAGGAGCATTGGGGATAGCTGTGATGTTAGGCGGTTTCGTCTTTCATCTTTTGTTGATCCTGGCTCCATTTATGGTTGAAAGAATTTTTTATCTAATCATTTCAGTCGTCTTAAAATTTTTGACTGATGGCACTTTCCTCTTTAGGACACTAAAGAAATTTAAAAAGGCATCCCTTCTAAAATACCTTCCTTTCTTTGAGCTTTACTACATAATCTATGTCGTTGCTCTCCCATTTGCTGTTTTCTTTGGCGGGAAAACCGTCTGGAAAGACAGGAAATATAAAGGATTGAAAAATTTGCGAGTGGTTGAAAAGGATTAAAGTTTTTTGCACAAATTCCGATAATAAAATTTGTAAATTTAACAATGAAACCATTTAAGCGATGTTTAAAAAGTGCCCATCTTGTGGAAACATTTGGAACACAAAAGATGAGTTTTTAGAAGATACGAACTTAACGCTCGTCGGTTATCAAAAATTTATGGGATTATATGGTGGAGGATATCTTCTTTTCCGACACGGGATAAAAACCTGCGGGACAACATTAGCCGTAAAGGCGGCGCTTTTCTCCACTGGGACATCAACAACGCAAAGGTTAAATCGTCTCATAAAAAAGAACGCAGGCTCAGATGAGCCTGCCTAAAATCTATCTTGACATTACAACCGCTGAAGGGGTTCGTCTGCCAAGTGTCCAGATATAATCCCTCAATGCTCTAATTTGCTCATCTGCATTCCCATCAAGCACATCGGGTATTGGACTTATCCCCTCATAAAAGAAAGTTGGCATGTTCGTCCCAGGCTGAATCTTTTGTGGGTCTTTGAGCCAATCAATGACCCATTCCGGTTTTAATCTTTTATGCGCAATCTCAAGATTTGGAGCTAACATTGAAGCAGTTAAATCACTATCAACTGTGTGGCATTTCAAACACTGCAACTTATCAAATAAGACCCGCCCAGCGTCAACATATTTTTTATCAAGCGGAACTTCATAACTTCTAACTTTAAATTCCTGATCGCTCAATCCGAGGAAGTATTTTATCAACGTGGTGATTTCATCATCCGTCAATTGAAATGTCGGCATTCTAAGTTTGAACCACGGTCTTATCGTCGTCGGATTTTTTAGAAACTCATAAAGCCACGGCTCTTGAACTTTCGCACCTTCAATTGTAAGCAAAGGTGGTCTTAACCCTGGGTCCTCAATCATAGGATGAATATACCCACCCTGTTCTTCAATTTGATGACAATTTGTGCAGTTATACCAGAGCGTTAATCTACGCCCCTCATTAATTTCTCTTCTTTTCTTATCAAACGCTTGAACATACTTTGAGCCGACTTCATTTTTCTTAAAACTCGCTATCAAAGTCACAAGCGCTTCAATTTCTTTATCAGTGAAGTTAAACTTCGGCATCTTAAGCTGAATTCTTTCAGTTGAATAACCGCGTGGGTCACGCAACTTTTCCGAAACCCAAACGAGACGGTCCTTCGGCAAGTATTCTTTATAACCAAAGTCAAGCTGTTCAATGTTCTTGCGAGCAAAATCAGAAATATCAACACTTACTTTCGTCTCTCTTTCCGTCCCCTTTATATCGTGACAACCATAACAACCATAACTTTTTATCAATCTTAAGCCCTGTTCCGCTTTTTCATCCGTGACCTCAATTTTAATCGCGGAATAATTAACAGTATCTCTCAAGGTCATAAGATAAGCAACTATATCGCTTGCCTCTTGATCTGTCAACCTCAAGCTTGGCATCTTTGTATTTGGCAGATAATGCCTTGGATTTTTCAACCAGTCATACAACCATTGTGGATTAACTTTGCTCCCTATTTTGGTCAATTCAGGTGCAACATCATAACTTAAACCACGAGTTTCGCGAACAATTTTATTCTCCCCAATCGCATGGCAACCAAGACACCCTATGTTTTCAACGAGTTCTTTCCCACGCGTTGGGTTTCCACCACCAGGATATTTAAATTTATAATCCCAATTCCTCGCTGAATCTTGTCCAATTCTTACGAGATATGCTGTTATGGCCTCAGCTTCTTGAGGCGTGAGATAAAAATTGGGCATCCTTCCATGCGGAAGATACTCCCGAGGATTAAGAAGCCAACGATAAATCCAGCCCGGATATGTTTTAACGAGAAGATTATTCAAACTTGGCGCGACCTTTGGGAAATCGTTATACCCATCAATCCCATGACAACCATAACAACCCGACTCAATTAAAATATGCTTTCCATCTGTTAACTTCTGAGCCCATTTCAAATTTATCTCGTTAAAGTGACAATCATTGCAACCAGCTTCAATATATTCTTTCTTCAAGATAGGCCATTCCCAATGTTTATCTTTATCACCGTGAGCATACCCCTCCGTTAAAGCTGGTCCTTGACCGCGATGACAAGGGGTGCAACCAAAAACTTCAGGGTTATGCTTTTGGAGAAGTTCCAAATTTGAATGTGTCCTGAACGGTTGAGGCGCATCAACAAAAAGCGAATCGTTCCAACCCAAGTGACAGGTCTGGCATCTATCAACCCGAGATTTCAAAGTTCCGAAATTCGTCCTTTCAAATTCAGGTAAAATCACCTGAACAATTTTTATTTGGGATTCCTTTGTCTTTTGAATCCTATCCTTTATCCTGTTTATCTCAGCAAATAACTTATCTATTTCATGTTGAACGCTATCAACTCTTGATCTATACGATTTTACTATCGCCCAAGCGCTGTCCTTTCTTTTTGTCAGTTCTTCAATTTTCAAATTGAATTCCCTCATTATTTCCTCCTCACGCTGAATCTTCTCCCACCATTTTTTCACAGCGCCCGTTTCGTTTTCAAGTTTTGCCTTCTGGAAGAAATAGTAATACTCATCAGATCTGCTCTTTGCAAACTGAAATTCACGGGTCAATTCAGCAAGTTCTTTTTCAAGTCGTTTATATTCAGCCAAAGCATTTTTATATTCATCGGATTCAAGCCCAGCTTTCGCTTTCTTAAGCTCTTCACTTAATTCATTGTATTTTGAACTATCAAAATTCGCCAGCGCAACTTTATAAAGAGAATCAAGCTTTGCAAGTTTAAGTTGATAAAATTTCCTTTGATATTCCTTCCAAGGTCTTCTCGTTGAAACCTCATCAATCACAGCCCAAAGCGTTGCAAGGAAAAGCACCCCTGCAAGCACAAGATATATTTTGTCATATCTTCTTTGTTCAACGGGAATTTCCTTTCGCTTTCTAATCCAGCCGAAGAGCATTTTCAATTCAAAATTTTGTTTTTAAAAAATCTAAACATTGAACCAAGGTGTGACCCAGACATACTTGACATTCAAAGTCCATCTCAAAATCATCTTTATCGGCAAAGCTATCATCGTCAGCAACAAATAAGAGGTTATTATATACCTTGTCAACCCAAATTTTTCAGCAAAGTCAGGCATTTTTTTCTTCAAGTATATCCAACCAAGTGGCATTAAAATAGCGTAATAACCTATGACGACAACACCACCAATGATTGACGCTATTGGATTAAGTGTTCCATCCGGGTTATAAGTTGGGATCCCGAAGAGTTCCGTTAAATCAACATTCGTGATTGCTACAACTTTATGTGGGTCCCATTCCTCCCAAGGCCAGAAGAAATTCCAACCCGGACCTCTTAAAAATGTTCCGACAAAAATGAGCAAAACCCAAAGCACAAGAAAACCAAACGAGAAAATGATTATCGCCCATTTCCTTTCCTTAAAAGTGTAGTATCCATTCCCTTTAGGATTTATATCAATGTATGGTATTGCCATCAAGCCGATTATAATTAAAGTTGGAAGCAAAACACCAGCAATCCACGGGTCAAAATATACAAGCATTTCTTGAAGTCCAAGAAAATACCATGGGGCTTTTGATGGGTTCGGTGTAAGTGTTGGATTTGCTGGTTCTTCAAGTGGTGCATCAAAAGCAATTGACCAAACAAGGACAAAAGTCATAACTGCAATTGCAGCTATAAACTCAACACGAACAAGGTAAGGCCAAACCTGAACTTTGTCTGTTTCATCCGCTTCATAAGGTATACCCCGCTCATCATTTCTTTTAGCTTTTCTCATAGCATAGATGAAAAAGCCATAAACTGTAAAAAGAAGGATTATTATCGGAAAGTTATCCGGATTCCCAAGTATTTTGAGAAGATTGTGCATAGCTTTAAATGACAAACTTTGTTTTAAACTTTCCTTTGGACTGGACCTGAAATTCCACCGTCTTTCCTAACGCGCCAGAAATGAACCGCAAGGAAAATTGCCGTCACAAGCGGTAAAAAGATACAATGCAAGACATAAAATCTTAACAACGCTGGTGGACCAACCTGTGTCCCACCGAGGAGGAGAAATCTAACATCGTTATCGGGTCTCATCCCAAGTTCAGGTCCAAAAGGACCTTGATGACCCAAAAATGGAGTTGCACGAGCCATATTCGTTCCAACTGTGACAGCCCAAATCGCAAGCTGATCCCAAGGTAAAAGATAACCCGTAAAGCTCAAAAGAAATGTCAAAAGCAGAAGTATCACACCGATCACCCAGTTAAATTGTCTCGGTGGCTTATATGAACCAGTTAAAAATACTCTAAACATGTGTAGCATAACTGTTATGACCATAAGATGTGCTGACCAGCGATGCATATTACGAATTAAAGCCCCAAACGGAACATCATTCATAAGATATTTCATATCTTCGTAGGCATATTCAGCAGCTGGACGATAATAAAACATCAATATAACGCCCGTGATTGTAAGTATTATAAACAAAAGGAATGAGATTCCACCCATTCCCCAAGTGTAGCCATAATTTACAGCGTGTCTTGAAACTCTAACTGGGTGAAGATGAAGAAAAACATTATCAACAACCATCAAAGCTCTATTCCTTTGCGTATCCTCGTAACCGTGACGGAAAATTGATTTGTAAATTTCCGAATTTTTTATCTTCTTTTTTATTTGGGCAAGCATAGTTTAAATTTATATCTTTTGTTTTAACTTATCCTTTGTAAGGCAAGAAAGAACCTGGCTTTCCCCATTCTCCCTTTTCGTATCTATATGTGATACCTTTATCAATCAATATCTGTCCATCATCAGCAAATGTAATTTTTACCCTTTCAAGCGGTCTTGGTGCTGGACCTTCAAAATTAATTCCCGATTTCCTAAATCCACTCCCATGGCAGGGACATTTAAATTTATTTTCAGAGCTAAGCCATCTGGGCGTGCAACCAAGATGCGTGCAAACAGCAAGAAGAGCATAGAAACCATCCTCCTCGCGCACAATCCAAACGCGTTGGCTATCTTTAAATCTTTCGCTCACCTCTCCAACCGTGTATTCATCCGGATAACCCGCTTTAAAAGATGTCGGCGGTTCATACAAAACGCGCGGGAACATATATCTTATCGCTCCAATTATAGATGTGAATATAAAGCCGAAAAATCCAAGCCAGCCAGCAAGTGTTAAAAACGAACGCCTGTTAAATTTCCAAAGTCCAGTGTCATTTTCAGGTGGTTTATCTTGCCGTGGGATAACTTTCCTTTTTTCCTTCTGCTCACTCGCTTGCTCAGGAGTTTGCTTTACAATTTCACTCATTGCTATAGGTCATTTTGTTTTTAATTCAGATAATTTTTATCCATTTTAAGGTCAAAAAATTATATCCCATGTGGGAAAAAAACATAAATTTTATCCTCAATTGAATCAACAACGCTTTGCAAATTCACCGATTGAAGATAACCCTTTACTTTATCATTCACATCTTCAAATAAATTTCTGACAATGCACGCTTCTCTAAATCTGCAACCTATAGCGGTGGAAAGATAACAAATCTCTTTTTTTGTCGGTTCAATTGCAATTAGAAGATCATAAAGCGTTATCTCTTTTAAAGGTCGCGCAAGGACATAACCTCCTTTGACACCAATTGTGCTTTCCAAAATTCCAGCCCGACGCAATGCTTGAAGGATTTTCATCATATAACTGACAGACAACCCACATTCTTTCGCAACTTCAGAGGCTCTTACGAGCTTGCCTCTATCTCTTGTTCCAATATATATTAGCGCATGGATCGCATACCCCAGAGATTTTGATATATCTAACATTTACGCCTTTTTATCTTTTTTGTTGATTAACCAGAGTCAACCGAAACCATATCAATTGTCTCCCACGGGCAATACTTCGCACAAAGCTTACAACCAATGCAGATATCTTCATCAACGATGACGATTCCATTGATATTTGAAAAAGGATTTATTCCCTTCTCAACACTTTCGCGCAAAATCCCAAGCGTCGTTGATTTCACACCGTTAAATGAGTCAATAAATTCTGGACCTTTAACTTTATATATACAATCAACGGGGCAAAATTCAATGCAGACCTCGCAACCCGTGCATCCTGTTGGATTAACTACAGCGATAAGTTTGACCTTTTTCTTTCTTATTGGTTTTGTAGTTTCATTTATCTGGACTTGTGACATTTTACTATAGCTTTAATTTTGAATTATCTCAACCCAGCCCATTTCTTTATCAACAAACTTAAAATTACCGAATTTCCTTTCAAGTTTTTCATACAAGTCAATCGGGATGCTCATAATAAAGTCATTCTCCGTTTTTAAAAATAAGTTCTATCCCGAACATCGGTAGCAACGAATCCAGATATTAACTTTTTCCTCTTTTCTCGTACAATTTTATCTGCATTTGCCTTTTCGTATTCTTCAGCCGAATCAACTAAAACTGTGACGACATTATTTCTCACCTCGGCGAAACCATCCGAAACAACGAAATAAATTTTATTTCCGTTTTCATCAACAATTTTAACTTCTCCAATTTCAAGCAAGCTCACAAGCGGTGCGTGATTATATAAAACCTGAAAACTTCCCATAACCCCGGGCAAGGTAACGCTTTTAACCTTACCCTTATAAACGACTTTCTCCGACGTTAAAATTTCAAGTTGAATTAATTTATCTTGCATCAATCAATTTTCATTTTCTTTGCTTTGTCAAACGCCTCATCAATTGTTCCAACCATATAGAACGCCATTTCTGGAAGTTCATCGCATTCACCTTCAATTATCGCTTTAAAGCCAGCTATTGTATCGCTAAGTTTGACATATCTACCTTCAGTTCCTGTAAATGCCTCGGCAACGAAGAACGGTTGCGAGAGGAAACGCTGAATTTTCCTCGCCCTTGCAACTATTAATTTATCCTCCTCAGAAAGTTCATCTATTCCGAGTATGTTGATTATGTCTTGAAGGTCTTTATATGTTTGCAAAATTTCCTTGACTTTTTTCGCGACATAATAATGTTCCTCTCCCACTACTTTCGGGTCAAGAAGTCGGGAAGTTGAATCAAGCGGGTCAACAGCTGGATAAATTCCAAGCTCAGCTATTTGTCTTGAAAGAACTGTTGTTGCGTCAAGGTGACTGAATGTTGTGGCTGGGGCCGGGTCTGTTAAGTCATCAGCAGGAACATAGATCGCTTGAACAGATGTAATTGAACCACGCTTCGTTGAAACAATCCTCTCTTGAAGCTCTCCCATCTCAGTTGCAAGCGTCGGTTGATAACCCACTGCCGATGGCATTCTGCCAAGCAAAGCTGAAACCTCAGAACCCGCCTGTGTAAATCTGAAGATATTATCTATGAACAACAGAACATCTCTGCCCTCTTCATCTCTGAAATACTCTGCTATTGACAAAGCGGAAAGTCCAACTCTTAACCTAGCCCCGGGTGGTTCATTCATCTGACCGAAAACTAGAACCGCATTTTTTAAAACCCCCGAATGTTTCATCTCAAGCCAAAGCTCATTACCTTCCCTTGTCCTCTCACCAACGCCCCCGAAAACGGAATACCCCTTATGATAAACTGCTATGTTGTGAATCATCTCCATTATCAAAACCGTCTTCCCAACGCCAGCTCCGCCGAAAAGCCCAACTTTTCCACCTTTTGGATATGGTTCAAGTAAATCAATAACTTTAATCCCAGTTTCAAGTATTTCCCTTTTCGTGCTCAACTCTGTAAACTCCGGTGGTTCACGATGAATTGGATAATACTTCTCAGCTTGAATTGGACCAAGTCCGTCAATTGGTTCACCAACCACATTTAAAAGCCGTCCCAAAACTTGGGGACCAACCGGAACTTTAATTGGACCTTCTGTGTCGTATGCTTTCATCCCTCGCACAAGCCCATCAGTTGAATCAAGCGCTACAGCTCTCACCCTATTTTCACCAAGATGTTGTTGAACCTCAGCCCAGAGGATTTCCTCCCTGCCTTCAATGTTGACACGTGGAATTTTTATCGCATTGAAAATCGCAGGTAAATATCCATCTTCAAATTCAATATCAATGACAGGACCTATTATTTGGACAATTTTTCCCTCGCGCATCAATCCAAAGTTTTTATTTTTTCCTTGAAATTTCGCAAAAATATACGAAAATTTGAACTCTTTTCAAAAATCAATTCAAATTCAGCCAATTCTTTTTCCTCTTAACAGAAACATAAATTGAAAGGGCAAAACCAGCGAAAATCAAATACGGAACAAAAAGAAGATAAACTATCCCATCGTTTAACCCGCTGGCAAGTTTCATCCCTTCCTCCGAAGAGGTGACATTTGACTTACACATCGCGCACTGCCCAAAGGCAGAACCAACTCCAAGAAAAACTATCAAAGCAATTAACAAAATAAAATTCGCAATCCTCATAGCGCTATAAGTTTTTTATTTTTAGTTTAACAATGTTTTCACCAAATCTAAAACTTCCTTAGCGTGCGTTTCAACATCCACTTTATCAATGATATGAGCTATCTTACCTTCTTTGTCAACTATAAAGGTAACCCTATTAGCAAAACCAAGCAGGTTCAACACACCATAATCTTTACACACCTTTTTGCTTTCATCCGAAAGCAATGGGAAATTCAACGAGTACTTGTCAATGAACTTCTTTAGCGATTTCTTTGAATCCACACTTACCCCAAAAACTGGAACACCGAGCTGCTCAAACTTTGACCATTCATCGCGAATTCCACAAGCTTGTTTACTACATCCTGGGGTATTCGCTTTGGGATAAAAGTAAATCACAACTGGGGATTTCCCGCGATAGTTTGAAAGGGTGTATTTATTCCCAAACGCATCTTCCAAAGTGAAATCAGGCGCTATATCACCGACTTTCAATTTGCCACCCTTTACGGAAAACAATAAAAAGATAAAAGAAGGAACGAAAATTAAAATCGCTATTTTCATATCTCCCTCCAATTTCATTTAAAAATGTGATAAAGCATAAAGTAAATGATAACACCAGTTAACGAGACATAGAGCCAAAGTGGCAATGTATAGCGAGCAATTTTTGGATGTTTATCAAATTTTTTAAGCAAAGCGAACGCTAATGTCAGAATCGCCATTGGCAAGACAAAAACCGCAATTAAAGTATGCGATGTCAAAATCGTCAAATAAACAACCCGCCAAAATCCGATTCCTTGAAAGCGAGTTATGCCGGCTGTGTAATGATAGGTTAAATAGCCAGCGAGAAAAAGTGAAGATGAGAAAAAAGCTGAAAGCATAAACTTTTTATGTGCTTTAACATTTCTTCTTTTTATATTCACAAATCCAAGCAATAGGAACATAAAACTCAAAGCGTTGAATAAAGCATTCAAACTCGGCAAAAATTTTATCACCGCTCTTTCAAGATTATTTTGATATCTTTTATCAATTTATCAACTTCATCAGGATCGGTTCCCGAGTAATAACCTCTAATTCTACCTTTCCCATCAACAAGGACAAACCTATCGCTATGTATGAAATCCCCTGGACCACCATCGCCCTCTTCAACTGGAAGTTTAAATCCTTGTCTTGCAAGTTCGTATATATTCCTTTTTTCACCTGTTACGAAAAACCATTTACCGTCAATAGCTCCCCAACCCTTTGCGTACATTGAGAGAACCCACACAGAATCTGTCTCAGGGTCAACCGTGAACGATGCAAGTTTGACCTTTTTATTATCTTTAAACGCTTCTTGAACCCTTGTCATTTGCTCCGTCATCCTTGGACAAATCCCAGCACAACTTGTGAAGAAAAAGTCAGCAACCCAAACACTGCCCTTAAATTTATCAAGATTTATCACCTCACCGTGATGATCAATCAAGTTAAAGTCGGGAATCTCACCGTAAACGGGCAAAATTTCCGCAGATGACATCTTTTTTATCTCAATCATAAAAGCAACAGCAATTCCAAAAGCGATGCTTAATATCGCAAGCACAATTTTTTTACCAGCCATAAAACTTTGATTCAATTTTTTTAATAATAGCCCAGTCCAAGTCGCATAAACAATGCAACAGTTCCATCTGGAATTAAAGCAGCTGCAAGAGCGACTATCAAAATTAACGGAAGCGCAAGCGTATAAATAAATCCGAGCCGTTCAAATTTCAAATGCATAAAATATCCAGCTATTAAACTTCCCTTCATCAACGCCATAATTGTAAAGAGCACAGCCATTAAAGAATGAGATATCGGCAAAAAAGCAACCACTACCTCAACGACAGTGATAACAAGAAGTTGAAACCAAACGCGATAATAAACTCTTTTCCCGGTTTGATGTGTTGTCTCGGTCATTTTCAAATTCACTTTTTGTTTTTAATCAAAGAAGATAAAAGAAGGCGAATATAAACACCCAGACAAGGTCAACAAAATGCCAATAAAGTCCAGCGACTTCAACGCCTTCATAAGAACCTCTCTTATCGTAAATTCCCTTTGCAACTCTTATCGCCATAATTGTTAAAACTATAACTCCACTTAACACATGGGAGCCGTGAAATCCAGTTATGACAAAAAATGATGCTGAAAAAAGCGGAACACCCCAAGGATTTGAAGTCAAACGAGCACCCTCATGGATTAAGTGTCCCCATTCGTATGCTTGACAAAGTAAAAATGTCAAACCGCCAAGAATCGTCAGACCGAGATATTTCAAAACACCTTTTCTATCCATTCTCTTTCCAGCATCAACAGCAAGGGCCATCGTCAAAGAGCTACATATCAAAATAAATGTCATTAAGCTGACGAACATAAGCGGTAATTTTGCATTAATGAAAGGAAAAGATGAAAAAATTTCAACTCGTGATGGCCACTCAGGCAAGCTTGCACGAAGAGAGCCATAACCAGCGAGCAATCCTCCGAATGTAAAAGCATCCGAAAGTATAAAAATCCACATTGTGAACTTTTCCCTTGAAACGCCAAATGGCGACTTACCACCGCCCCAATCTGATTTCAAGACCCTTTCCTGCTCAAAAATCGCTTCCTGTGTCATTTAACTTCCTTCAAATTTTGTTTTTAAATCGTTGACTTTATAAAGATGAAAAGATAAAGCCAAAGGACACCAAGAAAATGCCAGTATGTTATGCAAAGTTCAACCCCAAGCTTATTTTTTGAATTGTAAAACCCTTTCAACGCTTTAATTAAAACATAAATCATAGATACAACCCCGCCAAAAAGATGCAGTCCGTGAAGCCATGTCAAAAGATAAAAGAACGAACTTGAAGGGTTGGTGTTTACATAGACCCCATAACTTCTCAACTGACCCCATCCAATTACTTGCCCGACCAAAAATGTAATCCCAAGCAATGCCGAGGCAAGGAAAAGAAATTTGAACTCTAAAATTCTATCCTTCTTTAAGCGAAGATAGCTCAACTGTATCATCATACTGCTTAAAATTAGAACGAAAGTATTAAACCAAAAAATGCTTGGTAGATTAAATCTAAGCCAGTTCCCAGCAGCGTGTCTTACTATATATGCGCTTGTTATAGCAGCAAAGAGCATGATTATAGCCGATATAAAGAGCCAAAGCCCGAATTTGGCGGGGTTTATGGGGAGGGCATAGGAGGAATGCCCGCCCGCACCACCACCTCCATTGTTAAAAGTCCCGCCAATATCTATATTTGTGATACCGCCTTTTTTCTCTTTTTCAATTACCATCGCTTGAAAAATTTTTATTTTTAAACCCTGTCAATTAAAAGCAAAATTAAAATCAACGGCAAATAAACTTCAGCAGCTAACATTATCTTTTTAGCTGACTTGACTGAGACATCTTTCAAAAGCATAATTGACTGGACGAAGAAAAGAATTCCACCCAAAGAAGAAACTATGAAAGCGTATTTCCCTGCAAAACCAGCAAGCGCGGGCATTAAACTCATAGGCAAAAGCATAAATGTGTAAATCACGAGATTAATCGCAGTTACCCTGTCATTTTCAGATGGCAAGACCTTAAATCCAGCTCTTTCATAATCAGCTTTACATATCAAAGCAATTGACCAGAAATGTGGAAACTGCCAGAGGAACTGAATCCCGAATAATATCAAAGCTCCAACTTCAATTTTACCGCTTGCAGCTACCCAACCTATGACAGGGGGTATCGCGCCCGGTATTGCCCCAACGAATGTGCAAAGTGGAGTTATCCTTTTTAAAGGAGTATATGCGAAAACATAAATCACAAAGGCAAGAAAGGAAAGCAAAGTGCTTAACAAGTTAACAAATTTATAAAGAATCGCAAGACCTAAAATCAGCATAACAGTTGCTATAAATGTTGCCTTCGTTCGGCTCATCTTACCGGATGGGATTGGCCTTTGCATAGTTCTTTTCATTTTTCCATCGGCTTCGGCTTCAAGGACTTGATTCATCGCATTTGCTGCCCCAACGACGAGAAAGACACCAACAATTACACTTAAAAAACGAAACCAATCCATACCCCCCCTCAAAGCGATCAAATATCCCATCCCTGTAGTGAAAACGACAAGAGTTGTCAAACGATGTTTTATCAAATGAAGAAACTCAACCATGGCTAACACCAATTTTAACTTTTGACTCAACCTCACCTAATCCGCATCCCTTCCATCCAAGCACTGTTAAAATCAAACTCAAACCAAAAATCGTTGCACCAACAGCGACATGTAAAATTGTTATCGGAACTGAAAGTTTCGTCCATACGACAAAAGCCCCGAGCAAAATTTGAAGCAAGATAAGAGCAAGCCACAAAAACGCGAAACCCTTCATGAACTCAATTTTCCCTCTGATGACAAGAATTGAAGCATAAATCCCAACACCCGCCACAACGAATGCCCAAACTCTATGTGCAAAATGAAGCGCAACTTTAAATTGAAGCTCGGAATAACTTATCGGGAAAGGAGCATTTGGATCATATGGAAGATTTCCAAACGGAGGAATAACTTTCCCAAAGGAAAGCGGGAAATCAGGTATTATTGAGCCAGCGCCCGTGTGTCTCACAAGTGCGCCAAGCAAAATTTGAATGAATGAGAAAACAAAGACAATCGTATATAACCTGGCTATTCTAAACCCAGTGCTGACCTCTTTAAGCTTGAACTCACCCCAAAGCCGTGATGTAAAAAGCGAAATTAAAAAAGTCATACATAAAACAATTTCTGCAAGTGTTGCGTGGGTTATAGCAATCGCTATTCTAACCGGTTCAACATGCGAGACGGAGAAAATTTCAACAACTGTATTTTGAAGTTTTGGATTTGACACAACGAGAACTCTTAACCCACCGAGAAGTGCTTGAAGCAGAACAGAAATGAAGGCAACCACACCAAAAACTTTCATATACTTCGGCTGTTTACTCTTCAAAAGCCAAACCATAAGTATAGTTATTAAAATTCCAAGTGTTCCAGCAACAAGACGATGCCCGTGTTCATATAGAACTCCACCAACCATCCTCGGAAATAAACTTCCATAAGAAAGTGGCCAATCAGGAACCGCATCTCCAGACCCAGTGCTTGTAACCGATGCCCCAACTCCTATAAGAAAGACAGCAAAAATTGCAGTTAAAGTTGCAAACCGATTTAAACTTTTTGAATACATTAAAACTCACCAACTTTAAATTTTAAAAACCAGGGGAGAGTATCCCTCACTCTCCCCTAAAACTTCATTTTGTCTCAACTTTAACAGGAACTGTTTGTGGAATATAATCTTCCTCAGCTCCTGGAACACTATATTCATAAGGACCACGATAAACCGTCGGAAGCTCCGGTCCCCAGTTGCCATGAGGCGGTGGTGAATCCGCTTGCCATTCAAGGGTCGTCGCTTTCCAGGGGTTTTTATCCGCCTTTGGACCACGGAACATGCTCCAGAAGAAATTAAACAGGAAAATAAACTGGGCAAAACCAACGATAAAAGCTGCAATCGTGATGAACTTGTTTAAACCAACGAATTGAGAAGTGAAGTTATACTCCGTGAACGAATAATATCGCCTTGGAACTCCAGCTATTCCCTGGAAGAACATCGGGAAGAAAATCAAATAAACACCGATGAATGTCAACCAAAAGTGGATCTTCCCAAGTTTATCGTTCATCATTCTACCGAACATCTTTGGAAACCAATGATAAACCCCGGCGAACATACCAAATGTTGAAGCTGTTGCCATAGTGAAATGGAAATGCGCAACTACAAAATATGTATCGTGCAATTGTATATCAACGGGAGCTGTCCCTAAAAATGCCCCGGTGAGCGCCCCAGGTATAAACAAACCGAGAAATCCGATTGCGAAGAGCATCCCGGGAGTAAATCTTAAATTCCCTCGCCAGAGCGTGACAAGATAATTAAAAATCAAAATTGCTGTCGGGAACGATATTGCAAGTGTCGTAATGACGAAAATCTCCCCGAGGATTGGATTCATACCGCTGACGAACATGTGATGTCCCCAGACAATCATGCTCAAAGCGCCAATTCCTATCAATGCACCAACACAAACTTTATAAGCAAAAAGTGGTTTCCGTGAGTTGGTTGCAAGAATTTCACCGACAAGTGTCACAGCTGGCAACAAAACAATATAAACCTCGGGATGTCCCAAAAACCAGAAAAGATGTTGCCATAAAATTGGATTTCCACCTTCGTGTGGAACTGGCTGATTTGCAAGCACAAGTCCGCTTGGGACAAAAAAGCTTGTCCCAAACTCGCGATCAAAAATTAACATCACTGCACCAGCAAGCAAAACAGGAAAAGAAAGCAGACCAAGAATTGCCGTTACAAACATACCCCAAACCGTTATCGGCAACCTGAACATTGACATCCCTTTCGTTCTGAAGTTCAAAGTAGTGGTGATGTAATTTAAAGCTCCAAGAAGCGAGGAAACTATAAACAAAGCCATGCTCACAAGCCAAAGCGTCGCCCCAAGATCAGCCCCAGGGATTGAGTTCTTTAAAGCACTCAATGGTGGATAAAATGTCCAACCGACACCAGCTGGACCAGTTTGAATGAAAAATGAAATCAACATCACAACAGAAGCAGCAAAAAACACCCAATAAGAAAGCATATTCAAAACAGGAAACGCCATATCCCTCGCACCAATCTGCAAAGGTATCAGATAATTTGAAAATGTCCCGCTAAGACCAGCGGTCAAAAGAAAAAACACCATTATCGTTCCGTGCATCGTTATCAAAGCAGCATAAAATTCCGGCTTTAAAATTCCACCCTCAGCCCATTTCCCAAGAAACCTTTCAAGTATTGGGAATGGCTGATTCGGATACGCAAGTTGTAATCTCATAAGCCAAGACAAAAACATACCAATGAAACCCCATATAACCCCTGTTATTAAGTATTGCCTTGCTATCGTCTTATGATCCGTGCTGAAAATATATTTTCGGATAAAACTTTCCTTATGCACTTCAACCTCAACATGCGAATGTTGCGCCATTTTCAAACCTCCATATTTTAATTTTAATAGTATAAATCAACCGCCGGTGTTTGTTGACTTAACCACTCCTTTACCTCCTCCTCAGGAGCAACGATAACGGGCAGCTTCATTCTATAATGTCCAAGTCCACAAAGTTCAGCACATGCAAGTTCATACTCACCAGCTTTTTTAGGCACAAACCACGCTCTCGTCGTCATCCCAGGGACAGCATCTTGTTTAACTCTAAAGTTCGGCAAAAACGGACTGTGAAGCACATCCTTTGACCTAATCAACATCACAACCGGTTTATCCAAAGGCAAATACATTATCCCTTGCCCAGCTGGAAAAACAATATCATCCTCTGCATTTTCATCGCTTATATCAATACCAAGCGGATTATCAGGTGAAATCAACTTTGGATCAGTTCTACCAAATTTCCCATCAGGTCCTGGATATCTTAAATTCCACGCGAATTGTTCACCGGTTATCTCAACAAGGAACGCATCTTTTGGAACCTCACCGTGAAGTTTACCCCAAAGCGAAGCCCCTCCGAGAAATTCAGCGCTAACCTCAAGAAGCACAACTACAAGTGTCCCAGGAATAATTGACCACAAAATTTCTTTCCTCGTGTTTCCCGGAAGATAAAACGCCTTTCTTTCCGAAGACCCAGCATATTTAAACACAAAAAATGAAAGAGCGAACTCACTTAAGATAAAAAGAATACCTGATATCACAAGTATCGTTATAAAAATTCTGTCAATCACAGCTCCGTGTTCGCTTGCAAGTTCAGGCAACCACCAACCATTTCTTATCACAATCCACAATGTCGCAATTATCCCAACGAGAAAGAAAAAAATTAACAATCCCCCGTGAAATTTGCTTTGTTTTTCGCTCATATTTAACTCCAAATTATTTTTTCCCTTTCCTTTCAAAAGTGAATTCAATTTGCTTTGTCTCACCGGGCTTAACCGTGACCGTCTGTGTTAATGTTCCAAGTTTCTCATGCCATGCTTCAATTGTGTATGTTCCAGGCGGAAGATTCTTAATTTCAAACTCTCCCTTATCGTTTGAAACACTGAAAAATGGATGATCAAGAACACCAGCGTAAGCAGACATCCAAGGATGAACATCGCATTTAAATGGAACCATAACCTCTGGTGTGCTAAATGTTTGATAAGTTTTCATTCCCTTAACCGGCTGTCCAATATTAAATGGTTTATTCTTCTTCGGCGTGGCATGGACATTATGAAGCAACGGATCGCTATTTCTAATCTCAAGCTTTTGCCCAACCATTATCCCAAAAACACGTGGATGATACCAACAGCCCTGCTGATCAAGAACAACCGGTTCACTTGGCGGGTTATACTTTCCCTTTACGCCTTCCTTCACATAGACAAACACCCATTTCAATGTCCCGTTTGGATTAACAACAAAATCCTCAGCGGTCACAGATTTGCCCCCATGTATTGCATCACACTGCCTATCTGCTTTCATGCTTATCAACCTCGGCTTTGGCGCTTCCCCGACGAACTTCACAACCCCTTTTACAGTGGCATTTTGGGAGAAACTAAAGGTGGTAAGTAAAATTGCTAAACCAAACGAAATTAATTTCTTCATTTTTCAATCTGAATTTTATTTTTAAATTAGGATAAATTTCGTCTTAATTTAATACACAAAAAAATAAAAGTCAAATTTTCCGCCTTAACAGGGACGAAAAAATCAGCCTACAAATTCCGATATGGCTCTTTCTAAATCACTTATTCCCTCTTCTATATCCTCAAGCTGTGACATTGCAAGTTCTGGAAAGCGCGTTATCTCAATCGTCCTTAAAATTATTTTTCCGCTTGAGTTTCTATATTCACCCCACCAAACGCCCGGGAATTTCGTCTCTTGCCATACGGTTAAACCTTCGCTCTCATATATTATTTTGACACTGCCGCGACCGAGGAACTCATCAAGGAACTTCGCTTCATCATACGATAGGGGGAAATTACTCAAATTTATCGTTCTTGTCTTCTTTTCGTTCTTAAGTTCAACAAGGGCATGTTTTATCTCGTTTATGATAAAAATTGCATTTGTTAAGTTAGTTTGCACTTTCTCTCCACTTTTTTATTTGTTCTTTGATTTCATCAATGACCTTATCAATAGCTTCGGTTACCTCCGGGCTCATTTTATCCCCCCATTGGTTCGTTTTCGGCTGAACCCCAACCACTAAACTTTCACTTGGTTTTATATCAAGTAGATTCATCAAAGCTACCACCTCGTGAAATGTTATTTGATGCTCCGATACTTTAAAACCTATATAACTCGGGATTTCTTCAAGTTTAAACTTCGCCACCTCTCCTGGCTTGCCGTTAAAATTAATTGCGTCAATAACAATCAGATGTGTTTTATCTTCAAGATACGGCAAAAGATAAATGCCGAGGGAACCGCCATCAATTATTTCAACATCTGGCGATTCCCCTATTTCTTGAGAGAGTCGCTTCACGACTTCAACGCCAAATCCATCATCCCCAAGCAATGGATTTCCAATTCCAAGGATACCTATTTTCATTTCTCTTTCTTTTCCCATGGCTTTTCAATTGGTTCCCATCCCAAGGGTCTTGTTTTAAGTCCGGTTATCATAGACGAGAGCATCCCTTTCTCGCGGAAAACCTCAAGATAAATCACAAAGCTTATATGATGAATCATGAATCCAATTATTCCCCACATTATCATTTTGTGTATCATTCTAACATTTGCTTCTCCTCCGAATAATGGTATAACCCAACCGAAAAGGGTATCAAAGAAACCACCCGGGTTTATTCTCCCAGCCATCGCAAAACCAGTTAAACCTTGGACAGAGGCAGCAAGGAAAAGGATAACATAAGTTAATGTGGCAAGCGTATTATGACCAAGTGTGTGAAGTTCATAGTCGGTATAGCGAAGAGTTATATAATCTTTTAATTTCCACCACGCTTCTTTCCAAAAATCAGCTCTCCAGATATGAAATCTAAACCATTGTCTGTAAGTTTTTCCCGCAAACCACCAGTATGCTCTAAACAAACCGTTGAGCGTAAAAATTATTGCTGACAGGAAGTGTAAATTTTTCATCGTCGCCATAATAGTTGCACTAAATGGCTCATCAGCATTGGGGCGATAAAATGGTGTGCTAATATAAAGCCCTGTAAAAATTAACACGCCAACAACGATGACATTAATCCAATGGCTTATCCTGACCACAGGGTCCCAAACATAGTACCTCGTCACGCATTCACTTTCAACGCGATAAATTTGATTTGCTTGCATTTTTCACACCCTCCTTACTTTTTATAAAATTTCAATTTTCGTTATCTCATTTCCGTTAACATCAAGGACATGGGTTGAACACGCAAGGCAAGGGTCAAAGGAATGTATGACTCTTAAAATTTCAAGTGGTTTATGTGGGTCATGCAGAGGAACACCGATCAATGACTCTTCCATTGGACCTCTTTGTCCCATTGCATCTCGTGGAGAACCGTTCCAGGTAGTTGCGACGACAGCTTGATAGTTTGCAATTTTTCTATCTTTTATCTTGACCCAATGTGCAAGGGCTCCGCGAGGCGCAGCATAAACTCCAACCCCTTTTAGTTCATCTTTTGGCCAAGTTGACGGGTCCCATTTTTCCATATTTGCAGTTTGATAGTCGCCAGCCTTTATATTCGTGATAAGCTCATCGTAAAGTTTCTTCAGCATGTTCATTGCTCTTCTTGTTTCAATTCCTCTTGCAATTGTTCTCCCCAATGTTGAATATATCGCTTTAAATGGAAGATCAAGTCTTTTCAGTGCTTCATCAACATATGCTTTAACTTCGTCGTCTTTATGAGCCAGGGCGATTATCGTGCGGGCAAGTGGACCCCCTTCCATTGGCTTACCTCTCCAACGCGGGGCTTTCATCCAGGAGTATTTTTTGCCCATGTCAAGAAATTCCCACGGCGGTGTTGGTCCAGTATACTTCGGGTTCGTTTCCCCTTCCCAGGGATGAAACGCGATTTTATCACCCTTTGAATATTCAAACCAAGAGTAGGAAACATATTCTTGAATTTGCTCTGGATCAGTTGGATCAACTTCGTGGACTTCGTTCAAGTTTCCGTTTAAAACGACTCCACCCTTCCACCTGTTCGTCTTCATAATAGTTTTGACATCGGCTGATACTTCTGGGAACTCACCGTAGTCAAGGACACCTTTATCACTTACGCCACCGCCCCATTTTGCCCATTCCTTATAGAAAGACATTATCGCAACGAGATCGGGCCAGTAGAGTTGCTCAACGATTTGCTCTGCTTCTTCAATTTTTGATTTAACAAGCGCTAGTTTATCAATGTTTATCGCGTCGGGATGATTTAAATTGATAGCACATGGCATACCTCCAACGATCAAATTTGGATGCGGATTTTTACCACCGAAAACAGCATGAATTTTAACAATCTCCTTTTGCCAATTCAAAGCTTCAATGTAATGAGCAACAGCTAGGAGATTAACCTCTGGGGGAAGCTTATATCCGGGGTGACCCCAATATGCGTTGGCGAAAATTCCAAGCTGACCCGACTCGACGAATTTCTTCAGCCGATTTTGAACATCAGTGAAATATCCAACGGATGACTTTGGCCAATTTGAAATTTTTTGAGCAAGCTCAGCCGTTGCCTTTGGGTTAGCTTTCAAAGCGGATACGACATCAACCCAATCAAGGGCGTGGAGATGATAGAAGTGAACTACATGGTCATGGACGAAAAGTGTAGCGATCATTATGTTTCTTATCAAGTTCGCATTTTTCGGAATTTCAATTTTGAGTGCGTCTTCAATTGCTCTGACGGATGTAACTGCATGCACAAGGGTGCAGACACCGCAAATCCTTTCAGCTAACGCCCAAGCTTCCCTTGGGTCGCGATCACGCAAAATTATTTCAATTCCTCTGAAAAGAGCGCTTGTGCATGAGGCATCCTTAACAACATTTCCATCAACAATAGCTTGAACTCTTAAATGACCCTCAATTCGGGTCATCGGGTCTATTACAACTTTTTGTGCCATTTTTCACTCCTCCTTTTGTTTCTTTTCTTCAACTTTTGATTCTTTCGCTTTCTGGGTTGCTTTTTTAACAATTGAAGCTACAAGATGAGCCCCTGTTGCAACTGCAACCCCAATTGCAAATCCTTTACCTATGTCATCAGCCGTTGCAAATCCAGGCAAAGGAACATCCGCAACATGTTGATAAAGTGGTCTATTGTCCCAATAATCTGGCTCGGAACAACCAAGGCAGGGATGTCCAGATTGAATCGGAAAGCTTGTCCCTTCATTCCATCTGACAACCGAACAAGCATTATATGTGACCGGTCCCCTACAACCAACTTTATACAGACACCATCCCTTTCTTGCTCCTTCATCATCAAATTTCTCAACGAACATACCCGCATCAAAAAATGCTCTGCGATAACATTTGTCATGAATTCTCTGTCCATAAAACACCCTCGGTCGTTTCAAGTTATCAAGCGCTGGCAAAGAGTCAAATGTAATTAAATGAACTATCGTTCCGACAATAACTTCAGCTATTGGCGGGCAACCCGGGATATTTACAACTGGCTTATCGCTTATCAACTTGTAAATCGGTTTAGCTCCCGTTGGATTTGGATGTGCTGTCGTGACACAACCGAATGAGGAACAAGAACCGACGGAGATGATCGCTTTTGCGCCTTGAGAAGCTTTTTTAAGATATTCAAGCGCTGTCATTCCGCCAACTGTGCAATAAACACCCCCATCCTTTGTTGGGACAGAACCCTCAACAGCGAGGATATAATTTCCAAAGTTCTTTTTCATCCCCTCCCAAACTATTTCCTCCGCTTGATGACCAGCTGCAACTTGAATCGTTTCCATATAGTCAAGCGAGATTATATTTAAGACGACATCTGAAATCAACGGATGTGAAGACCTTATCAATGACTCCGTGCAACAAGTGCAAGCTGCAAAGTTAAGCCAATAAATTGGGGGACGAGGTTTTGACTCAAGGGCACGAACAATTTTCGGAAACATTGTGCTCTCAAGCCCAAGATAGGCGGTGGTAAGAAGACAGAACCTCAAAAAATCACGCCTTGAGATCCCGCTTCTTTTCACCGCCTCATAAAATGTCTCCTGCCTCTGCATCTTTAAAACCTCCCTTTGTTTTATCAAATTTGTTTTTCAAGTTGAACAAATCTCCCATATTTAAATCCCATCTTCCGCAAAAAGCCGAGCGTCTCCTCATCCGCAAATTCAGTAACCGTGCAAACCCTTCTCAATCCAAGCTCCCTAACCTTGTCAAGAAACTCAACCAAAAGACGTCTTCCAATGCCTCTCCTTCTGTAATCCGGATGGACAACAATTGCTATAAGCCAAGCACACTCAGGACCTTGATACCATTTGGGTTGCGTATCCCCAAAAATAAATCCAACTGGCTTGTCGCCAAGATAGGCAATTCTACCAAACAAACTTCCCGAACTCTGTATTTCTTTTAAAAGTTCAATAAACATCCTCTCACAAAAAAAGCTATAACATCCCTTCTCTTTTAATTCCTTTTGAAACTTTACAATATGCTCCATATCGTAAGCCGAAAACTCCTTAGTTTCAATCTTCTCAAAAAGTTGCCTCTTCAAATTCAAAGCAAACTTTGTTCAAAAATTTTAACAGGTTTAGAGGAAGGTGCTGTCATCCCGATGAGGTCGCGAAAACCGTTGAATTTATCTATGTTAATTTTGACTTTTCTTCTGATGACACTTTTTATAAGTCCCGCATATTTAACATCTCCAACGATTTCGGCACCAATGAGGCGATTTCTTTCAAAATAGTAAAGTTCAATAACCCCGTCGCCTTTAATTTCCTTGCGAAGTTTCTCTTCATCGTAAACATCTCCGATTGAAAAGTAAACCTTATCAAAAACGGTAAGCGAATTAACTCTTATACCGCCCTCGTAATTAACATTCTTTCCTACGATATTTGCCCCCGCAACCCTTCCCGTTTCCATTGCGTTAGCCCAAACAGGGAAAGGTCTTATTGAGTCATCAATTACGCTTCTTAGCTCAATGCAATCACCAGCAGCGTAAATATCTGGCTCAGATGTGCGCATTTTGTCGTCAACAAGAATTCCACCCCTTGGTCCAAACTTCAAAACACCACTTACAAAATCAACATTTGGAACAACCCCAACCCCGATTATCACAGATGAGCATTTTATCTTTCTTTTATTCGTCTTTACGGACTTAACAGGATTTCCTGATATTTCAATTGGCTTCTCCTCTTTTAAAATTTCAATCCCATTTTCAATAAGTTGTCTCTCAATCATTTCCGCAACCCGTCTGCTGAAAACAGTGCTCAAGATGTAAGGCGCTATCTCAATTATTGTTATCCTCTTTTTAAACCTTAAAAGTGCAAGTGCCGACTCAACACCAACCGGTCCGCCCCCAATTATGACAACCTCTTTTGAATCATCACTTTTGATTTTTTCTGCGTCCTCATAAGTTCTCAAAACATAAACCCTCTTATTCCTCTCCCCCGGGATACCGGGTAACCTCGGCGAAGCCCCACTTGCTATAAGGAGTTTATCATACTTGTATTCACTCTTGTCAGTCATTAAAACTTTATTTTTAGCGTCAACCTTAATAGCTCGCTCGCCAAGTTTCAGGTTCACATTCATATACCTGTAAAAGTCATCTCGTATTGAAAATAAATTTTCCTTTGACAAGGTCCCCTCAATATAATAGGGCAAAACGACCGGGGAATAGTAAGGCATCCCCGGCTCAAGCGCTTCCTTTGAGATTACATTTATTGAACTTTTCGTGTCCCATTTTCTTATCTCGCGAACGGCTGAGATGCTTGCGATACTATTTCCTACGATAAAAATTTTCACAAAAACTTACTCATTTAATTTTGAATCAGCTCTTTAAAAAGTTTTTTAATCGCCAGAACAAAAGGCGAACCTGATTTGATCAACGGCTCAACCAACGGCTCAAATCTAAAAACATTTTCATCCCACGGCAAGAAATAAATTGGCAAGTTCAAAATCTTGCTATCAAGTCCCGATAAAATTTCCCTTACCTTTGTCTCTTCATCTCTAACTTTGTTGAAAACAAGATGGATATGTGGAATCCCCAATTTTTTCGCCAGATTCACTGCTTGATTTAGCACAAAGATAGAATTAAATGTTGGCTCGGAAACAATTACAGCGTGATGAAATCCTTTTGCTATCGCCCTCCCAAAGTGTTCAAGTCCAGCTTCTGTGTCCATAATTATGACCTCTCCTTTGCGTAAATTGATATAATTTACAACCGCCTGAAGCAAATCATTTTCAGGGCATGCACATCCGACCCCGGGTTGTTGAAAAGTTCCCATTACAAGAAGGTTTAAATTTTCCCTGATCCTTAGACCAAATCTATCAACGACATCACTGACATCAGGGTTTAATCTGAAGAACAGCCCCCAACCTGTCCCTGGTCTTGCACCTGTTTTCTCTTCAATATAATCAAGCTGTTTATTTAGCGGGATAATTTCATTTGCTTTTTCAAAAGGCACTCCAAGTGCGAAAGGTAAATTCATCTGCGGGTCCTCATCCACAGCTAAAACTTTTAAACCAGCTTCAGCGAACAAATACGCAAGCACAGCCGAAATAACCGTCTTACCAACACCGCCTTTTCCAGTTATGACTATCCTCTTGCCAAGTTCAACTTTATTTTCAACATCTGGAATTTCAGATAAAATTTCCGCAATGATTTTATCTCTTTCCTTTTCATCCGCTGTTGTAAACGACATATCAATTAAATTTTATGTTTTTCATTTTGTTCAAATCACAACCGCCTCAGGAACTGGCAAATTCAAAGCAATTCTCTTTTGACGGATTCTGTCAAGTATTCCTTTCACTGCTAATTCTGGGTCACATTCAACGTATGCTTCTCCACCCGTAATTGATTTCAATTCTTTTGTAAGAACCTCTCTTACTTTTGGACCTCCAAGGACTCTCGGCGGTGGGCAAACATGAACTGTGACACCAAGAGCAAGTGCCCAAGTTCCAATTGAGATCGCTTTTTCAGAAATTAACTCTGGCGCCGAAGCTACAACTGGCAGATCCGAAACCTTCAACCCAAGTCGCTCAGATAAAGCTTTTAGCAAAACACCGATCCTTGAATTATCAACACACGAGCCCATATGAATTGCAACTGGCAAACTATTTAAACCAGCAACATTACCAAGCGCTTTCAAAACCTGTTTTAAGCCGTTCCCAACTTCAAATGAATCAACTTTGTTCGGGTTCAAGAAACCAGCTTGTCCAGCTATATGAGCGATGCACCCAGTAACGATGACAAGGACATTATTTTTGAGCAATCCCTTAATCATTCTCTCCGTAAAAGCAAGTCGTCTCGTCTTTGGATTTGGACAGCCAACGATTGCAACCACTCCGAAAATATTTCCATTCACTATGTTATCAATCAGCGGTTTGAGTGGGTCATCGGAATTGATTTTCTTTAGAACCTCAAGCAAAGCTTCAACTGAAAATCCAGCAATTATTTCTTCAGCTCCGTCAGGAATATAAACCCTGCTTGGGTCTCTGCGTGTATAAGCTTCAAGAGCGGTTTCAATCACTTGTTTTGCAACCTCATCGGCTTTTTCAGGCGAATACTCTAAATGCATCGCTCCGGGAATCTTTACAAAAGGCATCGTTGTAATAAGCTTGGTATGATAACAAGAGGCGACATCAGCAAGAATTGGCCAAATACATTGGTAATCAACAACCATTGCATCAAGAGCTCCTGTCACGATCGCAAGCTCTGCCTGAAACTCATTCCCAGCCAGTGGAATCCCATGTCTCATCAAAACCTCATTCCCAGTGCAACAAATTCCAACTATGTTTATACCTTTTGCACCCAAGGATTTCGCTTTCTCGTTTAATTTGTCAGCCCATTCAACAATTTTTTCAGACAAAAGCGGATTATGACCGTGAACAGCTATGTTGACATATTCAGGTTTAATCGTTGCAAGGTTTGCAAAACTACGGATTGGCTTAGGAGTTCCAAACAAAACATCCGAAAGTTCCGTTGCCATAGTCAAACCCATATAGCCGTCAATCAACCCCATTTGAAGGTCAGCAAGCAAAATGTTAATTGGATCGGCGTCATTCCCCATGCTTGTTCTATGCATTGCGTTCATAATTGGTTTCCAAGCGTTATGCGGGATAACGCCAATCTTTTCCCAAATCTCATAACTTGACTTTGGAGCATACGCTTTAACCCACACCGCCGGCTCTTTTTCAAGTCGCTTGAAGTCCTCAAGCGAAATCTCAGCAACCTCTTTCGCTATTTCTTTTATATCTCTTCCATCTGTCTTCACACCTAATGCTTTCGCAACCGCTTTTAACTTATCCTCATCTTTAATTGAATAAGTTGAAATTTTCCCCTCAGCTACTTCCTTTAAAACCTCCGCTATATCCATTGCGTGTTCGGCATGGGCTGCGGCTCCGCCAACGGTTTCCCTTAGAAGATTTCTCGCCACAATTACATCAGCGGTTGCACCACATACACCAACCCTTGGTCCACCGTTGAAAACATCAATTCTGCAAGGTCCCATATAACACATCCTACAACAAACCCCAAGCTCACCGAAACCACATTGTGGCTCCTGAAGTGCTAACCTTTGAAGCGATGTCGTCTTAACCTCTTTTTCCTGCTTTTTCAACATTTCAATGTTTGACTCCGGAATTAAACCGAAATTATGCGCCTTGTTGTTCCAAACCCTTTCCTTATCTTTTAAAATATCCGCCATTTTAGATTACCTCCACATATGTTTTTGTTGTTCTTGAAAGAGAAGAGATTGTTTTTTCCCTCTTATACTCTTCAATTGTCGCCACATCTGCATAGATTAAAGCGTTTGTCGGACAAGCTTCAACGCAAGCTGGTATCCTTCCCGATTTAACTCTCTCATTGCAACCATCGCATTTTCTTGAAACTTTCCTCTCAAGGTCGGGGTATATTGCTCCAAACGGACAAGCCATGGCACATTGCCAGCAACCTATACATTTTGTCTCGTTATAAACAACAAGGTCTGTCTCAGGGTCACGATAAATTGCAGATGTTGGACAAATAGCAACGCATGGGGCATCCTCACAATGCGCACATCTCAAAGAGGCGATAAACCCGTCAAATTTAAGAACACTGTTAAATCTTGGCGGACTTGGCACCTCAAAAATTGCCTTGTAAATATCTTTTGACATTGAATGTTCAACAGCACAAGCTATCTCACAACTTTTACAACCCGTGCACTTTGATGCTTCAATGAAAACCTTTTTCATTTTCTCCTCCAATTAATTTTTCTCTCTCCTGAATTTTTAAAGCAAATTTTATGCCTGTATTTTCCCCGCAAAAATGAATGAAAAAAAGGGATTCGCTGTCAAGAATGACATTTGCAAATGGTTTATCAATGCCAAATTTGACAAAATTTTCTAAAAACCTTGAAAGCAACGCTTAAAAAAGTTATATTAAAAATAAAAAACTATGACCGAGCAACCGATCCCTCAACAAATTAACATTGAACTTGGCGAAAAGGAAGCAGAGGGAATTTATTCAAACCTTGCGATCATAACACACTCACCCGCTGAGTTCGTGATTGATTTTACAAGGATTCTCCCCGGGGTTCCAAAGGCGAAGGTCTTTGCAAGGATAATAATGACCCCACAACATGCAAAACTTTTATTAAAAGCGCTTGAAGACAACATAAGAAAATACGAATCCACCTTCGGCGAAATCAAAATCTTTGGCGACACCGAACAAAAAACCCTTGGATTTAAACCTTAAAAACTCAATGGGATAGAAACTATGTTCGGATATTTCACCCTTGTCCTTCACACACACCTTCCCTATGTGGTCGGTCATGGCAGATGGCCACATGGGATGGACTGGCTAAACGAAGCCGTGAGTGAATGTTATATACCTCTTTTGAATGTTTTTAACGAATTAAGAAATGAAGGCGTAAACTTCAAAGTCACAATTAACATTTCCCCAATCCTTGCAGAGCAACTTGCAAGCAGGGAGTTTTCTGATGAATTTCTGCAATATCTTGACATGAGAATAAAACTTGCCGAGGAAGATGAAATTGAATTCAAGCGAACGGGAAGAAAAAACCTCGCCGAAGTAGCGAAGTTTTGGAAAGAGTTTTATTTGGGGATTAAAAGAAGTTTTATTGATGCATACCACACAGATTTGCTTTCTGCTTTTCGTTCGCTTCAAGACTCAGGGCATATTGAGATAATTACCTGTGCAGCTACGCACGCATATTTACCTTTGCTTGCGCTTGACACAAGCGTTCAAGCCCAGATCAAACTTGCCGTTAAAACACACGAAAAGTATTTCGGCAGAAAACCAGAGGGGATATGGTTGCCTGAGTGTGCTTATAGACCAGGTTATAAATGGAGAATCCCCGTTGAACTTGAACAAAATTTGACGCCAGTTGAGTATGAAAGAAAAGGGGTTGAAGAATTTCTTTCTGAAAACGATCTTAAATTTTTCTTCATTGACACGGCAACACTTCGTGGTGGGAAAACAATCGGGGTTTATATTGAAAGATTTGAAGGATTGAGAAAGCTATGGGAGCAATTTGAATCGCAAGTTAAATACAGACCTGAGGAGGAAAAATCGCCTTACGAGATTTATCTTGTTGGCTCTGGCAAACCAGAGAAAAGACCGGTTGCGGTTTTGACTCGTGACCCCAAAACCGGGCTTCAGGTTTGGAGCGGTGAATGGGGTTATCCAGGCGATGCTTGGTATCTTGATTTCCACAAGAAAAAATTCCCAAGCGGTTTAAGATATTGGCGCGTTACGAACCCAAAGGCAGACCTTGCGGATAAACTTGAATATGAACTTGAAAAGGTTGAAGAACGGCTTGAAGAGAATTCATCCCATTTTGTTGATCTGATAACAGCAACATTGAAGGAACATTACGATAAAACTGGCAAGCCAGGGGTTTTGACCGCACCTTACGATACAGAGCTTTTCGGTCATTGGTGGTTTGAAGGACCAAGGTTTTTAAAAAAGGTTTTCCAAAAGCTTAACAATTCCGAATTCGTAAAGCCAGCCACAGCTTCAGAAGCAATTGAAAAATCTAATCCGACAACCGTCGTCTCGCTCCCAGAGGGTTCTTGGGGAGAGGGTGGTTACCATTACATCTGGCTCAACAAAGACACGGAATGGACCTGGAGACATATCTATCCGAATGAATTTAAGATGAGAGAGTTTGCAAAAAAGTTTCACAACTCTAACGATGAAAAGTTAATATTTATGTTAAAGCAACTCGCCAGAGAGCTGGTGCTTTTGCAGTCGTCCGACTGGCAGTTCTTGATATCAACGATTTCAGCTCGCGATTACGCCGAGATGAGAGTTTTACTTCACCATGAAAACTTCACAAGAATAGCTGAAATAATTGAAAGGTATACCAGAACCGGGGAGTTAAAATTTGAGGATTGGAACTTTGTCGTTGAATGTGCACAAAGGGACAAAGTTTTTGACGAGATTGACCCGAAATGGTGGGCTGAGGTTGAATTTCCGTAATTACATTTTTTTTATTAACTTAAAATCAGGCAATAAAACTTTGTTTTCAACAATGACTCGCTCAGCGATAGTTATAGATGGGATTTTTGTTGACCCAGAGATTGCAAGTGCTTATTTCAAATGCGATCTTGAAAAATGCAAGGGGGCGTGTTGCTTTATGGAGGCGGATTACGGAGCACCGCTTCTTGAGGAAGAAATTGAGCAAATAAACAACGCCCTGCAAATTGTAAAAAAGTATCTGCCCGAAAAAAATGTGAAATTCATTGAAGAAAATGGATTCTACGAGAGAACTGAAACAGGGCTCTCAACAAAATGTATTGACCGCAGGGAGTGCGTCTTCGTTTACTGGGAAGATGGCATAGCTAAATGTTCATTTGAAAAGGCATTCTTAAACGGTGAAATATCCTTCAGGAAACCAATTTCCTGCCATCTTTTCCCGCTGAGAAATTACAGTTTAAGGGGCGCCCTCGTTGGAGGCGACATCTTAAAGTATGTGAAAATCCCGGAGTGCAAGCCAGGCGTAAAGAAAGGAAAGAAAGATGGAGTTAAACTTTATGACTTCCTAAAGCCAGCAATTATAAGATACTTCGGGTCAGGGTGGTACGATAAAATGCTTGAAGCACTAAACACGATAAACAACCGGGAGGTGAGATAATGTTAAAAATCGGACAACATCAAACAATACAACAGAAACTAACGCCACAACAAATTCAATACCTTAAGCTCCTTCAAATCCCTGTAATACAACTTGAGCAAAAAATCAAAGAAGAGCTTGAGCAAAACCCATTCCTTGAAGAAGGTCTTGAAGCATCTCCAGAAGAGGTAATTGAACTTGAACTTGGTGAAAATCAAGAAGTTGGACAAGCAGTTAAGCAAGAGTTAGTTGAGGAATATGAAGAAACGACACAAGAAATTCTTCCAAAGCCAGATGATGAATATACATTTGAGGATTTTGTCAAGGCACTTGAGGATGAAGATTCCACCTCATTTAATAAGAACTTAAACGAGGAGAACGAGGAGGAAATACCTTGGCAACCACCAGCGATAGAGTCCTTGGAAGATAAACTTCTTCAACAGCTTGCTCCGATAGTAAACGAGAAGGAATACAGAATAGCTGAGGAAATTTTAGGAAACATAAACGATGATGGTTACTTGACAAGAAGCGTTGAGGAAATAGCAGAGGATTTGCGCCTTGGGGAGAAAATGGAAGTAATGCCCGAGGAGGTTGAAAATGTATTAAAAAAAATTCAACGCCTTGACCCACCTGGAATTGGAGCAAGGGATTTAAAAGAATGCCTTTTGGCTCAACTTGAAGTTGGTGACTTCCCCGAGGATAAAAAAACACTCGCCATTCGCATATTGAATGAAGCATATGACGATTTTATGAAGAAGAAATACGATGAGTTGATGAAAAGGTTTAACATAAGCGAACAAAAGTTGGGCAGTGTCTTGCAGATAATTCAGCGTTTGAATCCAAAACCTGGGGAAGGTAGAGCGATAATTCAAGAATACATCGTCCCGGACTTTATAGTTGAAAGAGTTGGTGACGATTTCGTCATAACTTTGAACGAGAAAAATGTCCCTATGATTCGGCTTAATAGAACATATTACAATCTCCTAAAAAGGCAGAAAAAACTTCCTGCTGAGATAAAAGATGAGATAAAAAAACAATTTGCAAGGGCGAAATGGTTTATCGCTTCAATTTATCAACGCAGGGAAACGCTTTTGAAAATAATGCGCGCTATAGTTGAATTGCAGAGGGAATTTTTTGAGACGGGAGAAAATTTAAGACCGATGATTTATAAAGATGTCGCAGAGAAAGCCGGGGTTGACATATCAACGGTCAGCAGAGCGGTAAATCAAAAATATGTCCAGATGGATTTTGGAATTTACAGGTTGCGAGACTTTTTCAGCGAGAAAGTTAACACATCAAACGGAACAGAGGTTTCAATTAAGGAATTGAAGGAAAAAATCAAACAGATAATTGAGCAGGAAGACCCGAGAAAACCTTTAACGGACGACCAGATAGCTGAAATTCTGCGTTCACAGGGGTTTAACATCGCAAGAAGAACTGTGGCAAAGTACAGGGACCAGCTTGGTATTCCAACAGCGAGATTAAGAAGGCGAATTGAATAAAAACAAAAATTTGAAGGGCATAAAGTGGAAAAAATTTTGAGAGCGACAACTATACTTGGCTTAATACATAATGGTCAAGCGGTGATGGGAGGAGATGGGCAAGTTACGCTTTCGGACACTATAATGAAACACGGGGCTAAAAAAGTCCGAAAAATTTATAACAATAAAATACTTGTCGGGTTTGCCGGTGCATCCGCGGATGCACTTGCGCTTATGGAAAGATTTGAAGCAAAACTTGAACAATACAAAGGGAATCTCTTACGTGCAGCAACAGAACTCGCAAAGGACTGGCGAATGGATAAATATCTGAGAAGGCTTGAAGCGTTGCTTGCGGTTATGGACAAGGAAAATGCATTGATAATTTCTGGGACAGGTGATGTGATAGAGCCAGATGATAAAATCGTTGCAATTGGCTCTGGCGGAAGCTATGCACTTGCAGCAGCAAGGGTCCTTGTGAAACATTCCAATTTATCTGCTCGCGAAATCGTTGAGGAATCATTGAAAGTAGCAGCCGATATATGCATTTACACAAATCATAACATCATCATAGAAGAGCTTTGAGTGTTTAAAACAAAAAATTTAAATTCTGAAATGACATATAACAACAGGAAGGAAAAAGTTGCCGAAATAGTTCAAAAGCGCGATTTAAAAGACCTCACGCCCGAGGAAATCGTAAAGGAACTTGATAAATACATAATCGGTCAGGAACAAGCTAAAAGAGCAGTTGCGATTGCCTTGCGAAATAGATGGCGCAGGCAACAAGTCCCACCCGAATTAAGAGAAGAAATTACACCGAACAATATAATTCTTATAGGTCCAACTGGCGTTGGAAAAACTGAAATAGCAAGACGACTCGCTAAGCTTGCAAATGCACCTTTCGTCAAAGTTGAGGCATCAAAGTTTACGGAAGTTGGATATGTCGGGAGAGATGTTGAATCAATGATAAGGGAACTCGTTGACATAGCAGTCAACATGGTCAAGATGGAAAAAATGGAAGAAATAAAAGACAGAGCGAAAGAACTCGCTGAAGAAAGGATACTTGATATCTTGTTACCCAAGAGGAAGAGAAAAAAATTTGAGGAAAACGAGGAGTTTGAATATGAAGAAGAGGACGAAATGCAAAGAACCCGCGAAAAATTAAGAAAACAACTTCAAGAGGGCAAGCTTGATTCAAGAACAATAGAAATTGAAGTTTCAACCCAACAATTCCCGGGGATGCAAATTCTGGGTCCCTTTCCAGTTGATGATATTGCGATGACGATGCAGGATATAATTGAAAATGTGATGCCGAAAAGATATAAGAAAAGAAGGATGACGATAGCTGAAGCGCGAAATTATTTAATTCAGGAGGAAGCACAAAAACTAATTGATATGGAAGCTGTAATTCGTGAAGCGATACGAAGAGTTGAAAACCTCGGTATTGTCTTCATTGACGAAATTGACAAAATCACAAACCCGGGAGGATACACCGTTGGTCCGGATGTCTCGCGCGAGGGAGTTCAAAGAGACCTTCTTCCAATAATTGAGGGCTCAAATGTAATGACAAAGTATGGCATTGTTAAGACAGACCATATATTGTTCATCGCTGCTGGTGCATTTCATGTGGCCAAGCCGAGCGACTTAATCCCCGAGCTTCAAGGGCGCTTCCCAATAAGGGTTGAATTAAACCCACTCACCGAAGAGGACTTCGTGAAAATCCTAACTTTGCCTGAAAACGCCTTGATAAAACAATACAAAGCATTGCTTGAAACCGAAGGAGTTGAAATTGAATTCACCGATGAAGCGATAAGAGAAATAGCGCACTATGCTGCACAGGTAAATGAACAACTTGAAAACATAGGCGCAAGGCGACTTCAAACCGTTATGACAACGCTTCTTGAAGACATACTCTTTGACGCCCCGAAATTGAAAGGTCAAAAAATTTTGATAACAAAGGAATTTGTTCAGGAGAAGCTATCAGCCATCGTCCAAAACAGAGACTTAAGCCGTTACATCTTGTAAAGAGCAAACTTTATATAAAATGGCCTCTTTGCGCATTGAAATTTCCGATAATTTAAATGAGTGGTCAAATTTTATCTTGAGCTCCCCCCAGTCAAATCCTTTCCTTTCAATAAATTGGTTGAAGCCCTACGCTGAAATTTTCAACCTAAATTTTGAAGTCACCTTCGTAAGAAAGGGCTATGAAACCATAGCAGGGATAATTTTACCCGTTAAAAAGAAATTTCTCTTACATGTCTTAACACCTTTGCCGTTCACATACTATAACGGCATAACTTTCAAAAACTTCCAATCCGAGAAAAGACAAAAGGAAATACTTGAAAAAAACGAGTCAATTTTAATGCTTCACAAACACATAATTAAAAAAATTGATTTCTTTGTCTTCAAACTTCACCACACGATTTACGACATAAGGCAATTCAAGTGGCTTGGCTACAAGGTAAAGCCAAGATATACATTCGTGCTGAATCTTAATCCAATTGATCTTGTCTGGGAAAGGATGAGCAACTCTTTGAAAAGAAAAATAAAAGAAGCTCAAGAAGTTGGCTTTAGGGTCTTAAAGTCAAAATCAGCTGATGTGCTTGCCGAACAGCAAATTTTAAGCTATGAGAGGACTGGCGGTAAATTTTTCCTCGGTTTTGACAAATTAAAAAATCTATTGAACGAACTCGTCAATTCAGGCATCCTTGAGGTTTACTATCTCATTGACAGCCGAGGGGAAATACTTGCTTCAAGAGGAATTTCAATCTGGGGGGAAAAGGGATATGACATCGTTGCGGGGATGAGGGAAAGAGAATCGGATGTGGCTTCGCACTTTTTAGTTTGGAAAATACTTGAGGATTTGTCAACAAGAGGAATAACCGAGTTTGACTTCTGTGGGGCAGATATTGAAAAAGTTGCTTTCTTTAAAATGCAATTTGGGGGCGAGTTAAAACTTTCATTTGAAGTGAGTTTTGCAAAAGGAATCTTGAAATTTTTTCAAAGATGAACGTGCTTAATTCAATCGTTAAAAAAGCCAGCTTGATAAGTTTATCAAGAATTCTCAACATTCTCGGATTGCTCGTAGTCACGATCATACTCGCACGGCATTTATCAAAGAGAGAATTCGCACTTTATGATCAAATGTGGCTTATACTTAACACAATAAATCCAATCGTCTCATTCGCATTTTCAAGCGCCGTCTATTTCTTCGGTGTGAAGGAAAAATCAAGCAAATACATTTCAAGCATATTTTACTTTCTTGCCCTCCTCGGATTCATCGTCACCATACTGTTTTATCTATTAAGGTTTGAAGTGGGGAGAATTTTAAACAATGCTCTTTTCCCAGAAAACTTCCCTTATTTCGCCTTGTTCTTTCTATTTTCAATCCCAACCGCAATCCTTGACTCCCTGTTCATTTTAAGAGGAAACTTTAAAAAACTTTTCATCATAACACTCATCACGGTAGCACTTTACATCATCGCTGTTTTCTCCTCCATTTTCATTAATAAAGGGATCATTTTTATACTCGCAAGTTTATCAGCCATAGCGATCTTAAGATTTATTTATACGCTTAACTTCATCAAGAAAAGTTTTGATCTCACACCAACATTTTCACATCTTAAGGAGATTTTGAAATACACATCCCCTCTTATCTTTGGACACATAAGTGCGATTTTATCAAGACAAATTGATAAGTTCATAGTAGCAAACAGCTTTGCGCCGGAGGTTTATGCCATTTATGGCGTTGGGGCTAAGGAACTTCCGGTAGTCCCGTTGATAACAAGCTCCTTCGCCTCAGTGAGTTTCCCAGAAATAAGCAAGCTATATGACGCTGGTAAAAAAATAGAGGTTGCAAAACTTATAAATGATGTCATAAAATCAACCGCTGTATTTGTCCTGCCCGTTTTTTCATACCTTTTTTTCTTCTCAAATGAATTCATCGTCGTTTTATTCTCCGCAAAATACATTGAAAGCGCTGAGATTTTTAGGGTTTATATATTTTTCCTCCCAGTGAGAATTCTACTTTACAGCCCGATCCTCTCAGCTCTTGGAAGGCAGAAAATTTATATGCTTGTTTCGCTCATTGATCTTGTCTTAAACTTTTCCCTCGGCTTGATATTTTTAAAACTTTTTGGTTTAAAAGGTCCCGCTATAGCCGTTGTGCTTTCAACATACATTGAGACCTCTTTGATGTTGTATTTTATTTTAAGGACACTTGTGGGTATAAGATTGCGGGACATTTTCCCTGCCAGGTTTTTACTTTCGGTTTTAACCATCTCAGTTTTTATTGCGGTATTTTGCTATTTGGTTGGCTCGCTTATCAGCGATGTTAATTTAAGGTTCGTCTTAACCGCTTCGCTTTTTTTATTCATTTATTTTGCGTTCATAAAAGTGAGGTTGATTTCTTTTGGTTGAATTTTTCAGTTTTATTTCCAAAATTTTAAGCGAACGAGCACCAAAACAAATAAAAAGGAGAAAAGCCATGTCTGATTACAGGGTTGAAAAAGACGCACTTGGGGAGGTAAAAGTTCCAACTTGGGCACTTTGGGGAGCACAGACACAAAGGGCGGTTGAAAACTTCCCTATAAGCGGAATAAGATTTCCGCAAACATTTATCAGGGCGATCGGGCTTGTGAAGTATTGCGCAGCAAAAGTTAACAAAGAACTTGGTCTGCTTGACGAGAAAAAAGCTGAGGCAATAATGGAGGCATCAAAGGAAGTCATTGAGGGGAAACTTGACGAACATTTTCCGCTTGATATTTTCCAAACGGGTTCTGGCACATCAACGAATATGAACGCAAATGAAGTCATCGCAAATCGTGCTTGTGAAATTTTAGGAGCTCAAAGAGGCGACAAAACAGTTGTCCATCCGAATGACCATGTAAATCTGGGGCAATCCTCAAATGATGTCATCCCAGCGTGTATTCACATTTCATCAGCGCTTGCTCTGAAGGAGAAACTATTACCAGCCCTTGAAAAACTTCACAAAGCTCTACTTGAAAAGGCAAAAGAATTTGACGACATAGTCAAGACAGGAAGGACCCATCTTATGGACGCTATGCCAGTGCGACTTGGGCAGGAATTTTCAGGGTATGCTTCCCAAATTGAACTTGCAATTGAAAGGATTAATTCCGTTTTGCCGAGGTTATATGAACTCGCATTGGGTGGAACGGCAGTGGGAACTGGGATAAATACACATCCAGAGTTTGGTAAAAGAATCGCCGAGGCGCTTTCCCAAGAAACAGGAATACCTTTCAAGGAAACGAGAAACCATTTTTCAGCTCAGGCAACCATGGACACGGCGGTTGAATTAAGCGGTGCTTTAAAGACACTTGCGGTTGCGCTTTACAAAATCGCAAACGACCTAAGATGGATGAATTCAGGTCCTCAAGCTGGTCTTGCTGAAATTCGCCTTCCCGCACTTCAACCCGGTTCATCAATTATGCCAGGAAAAATAAACCCAGTTATTCCAGAGGCAGTCATAATGGTATCAATGCAAGTTATCGGAAACGACTCGGTTGTAACATTGGCAGGGGCTTCTGGAAACTTTGAACTCAATGTTGCTCTCCCGGTTATCGCAAGAAATTTACTTGAATCAATTATGATACTTGCAAATGCAAGTGAGGTATTAGTTGATAAATGCATCAACGGAATCGTCGCTAACAAGGAACACATGCAACGCCTTGCTGAGCAGAACGCAATACTTGCAACTGCACTCACACCTTATATTGGCTATGATAAAGCAGCTCAAATCGTCAAAAAAGCAATGGCTGAAAATAAGACGATCCGCGAAGTTGTGCTTGAACTCGGCTTGATGAAAGAAGATGAGCTTGACAAAGTCCTTGACATAAGGAAGATGACAGAAGGCGGATTTGTAGCTGGGGTTTCGGGTGGTGGTTGATATATCAAGGGGGCATCACCGCCCCCTTTCTAAATTAAAAACTTATCAAGGGAAAAGATAAACTATGAAGATTGAAAAAATCCAAAGGAAACTCACCGAACTTGGAATTGATGGCTGGCTATTTTATGACTTTCACAACAGGGATAAAATCGGTTTGAAAATCCTCGGTTTGTCAATGCAAGGTCTCGCAACGAGAAGATGGTTTTATTTCATCCCAGCAAACGGCGAACCGATAAAACTTGTTCATAGAGTTGAACCCGATAAACTTGATTCCCTACCCGGGAAAAAATTTTTCTACTCGGGATGGCGCGAACTTCACGATCGTCTTAAAGAAATCCTCGGTTCGCCCAAGAAAATCGCTATGCAATACTCCCCGATGAACGCAATCCCCTATATATCAATCGTTGATGCCGGGACAATTGAACTATTGCGAGATTTGGGACACGAGATTATATCATCGGCTGATTTAGTTCAAATTTTTGAGGCGCTAATTGATGAAAATTTAATCAAAACACATTTTGAAGCTGGAAAACTTGTTGATGAGACGCTTGATGAGGCATTTGAAGAAATAAGGAAAGGAGTGAGAAGCGGGAAGTACAAGACAGAATACGAAATTCAGCAATTCATTTTGAAAAGATTTTATGACAAGGGCTTAACATCTGATGAAGACCCACCAATAGTTGGGGTTAACGACCATCCAGCTAATCCTCATTTTTATCCGACGCCTGAAAATTCAAGGGAGATAAAGCCAGGAGATAAACTTTTAATTGACCTTTGGGCGAAGAAAAACGAGCCGGGGGCAATTTTTTATGATATAACTTGGTGTGCCTTCATAGGCGATGAGCCACCCGAGGAGTATGTCAATCTTTTTCACATCGTAAGGGATGCAAGAAGAGAAGCCTTGGCATTCCTGCAAAACCGCCTCAATCAAAATCTTGAAGTCGCCGGATGGGAGGTAGACGAAGTCGCAAGAAGATATATTCAAGAGAAAGGTTACGGGGATTATTTTACACATAGAACTGGTCATTCAATTGGGGAAAATGTCCACGGGAACGGTGCAAACATTGATAACTTTGAAACCCAAGATATAAGAAAACTTCTCCCGGGCTCCCTTTTTTCGCTTGAACCCGGAATTTACATCCCAGGTAAGCTTGGGGTCAGATCCGAGGTAAATGTCTACATCAACTCTGAAAAGAAGGCGATCATCACAGGTCGCGAACAAGAAGAACTCGTCTTGATTTACTAAAAACAAACTCGGAGTGAAAATGTTTTTAACAGCTATAATCATTTACCTTGCGATTTTACTTACAATTGGAATTTTGAAAACAAGAACGGTTAAAACTCAGGATGACTTCATGGTTGCTGGGAGGTCAACCCCAGTTTATAAACTTGTTGGGACACTGCTTGCAACATGGATCGGTTCGGGAAGTATAATCGCTGGAGCTGGGCTTGCATATAGAGTTGGCTTTTCGGAGCTATGGCTTTCAGCAGGTGCTTGGGTTGCAATTGTGATTGTTTATTTCCTCGCTGGAAGAGTTAGAAAAATCGCTCAATATACCATGCCTGATATACTTGAGCAAAGATATAACAAATGGGCAAGGATACTTGGGACGATTACAATCGTGATCGCATATGTGACAATAGCAAGCTATCAATTCAAGGGTGGCGCATTTGTCCTCAACCTTGTCGCTGGAATTCCAGTTGAACAGGGAATTATAATAACTGCCGTTTTCGTCGTTTTGTTCACCGCTCTTGCAGGGCTAATCTCGGTTATAACGATGGACATAATCAACGGGACACTGATGTTGCTTGGGATAGCGCTTGCTGTCCCAATCGTATTAAATGATGTCGGTGGATGGTCAACTGTGAGGGAAACCTTACCACCGGATAGATTCGCAATTTTTGGTAAAAAGGACTTCATCTGGGCTATGGGTGTTTTCTTCCCAACATTTTTCCTTTTGCTTGGTGAATCAAGTATGTATCAAAAATTTTTCAGCGCAAAGGATGCAAAAGCAGCAAGACAAGCTGTTATCTTCTGGGTTATCGGAACAATTATAATTGAAACATCAATCACTGCGTTAGCTGTCTTTTCAAGCGTCAGATTTAAACTTGAGGAATCCGAAAAGGTTATCATTCATCTTGCAACGCACGGTCATGAAATAGGACTACCGCAAATTATTGGAATTATGCTGATAGTTGCTGCAATGGCTATAATAATTTCAACAGCAAACAGTTTCCTTTTAACACCAAGCACAAATCTTGTCAGAGATATATACCAAAGATTTATAAATCCCAAAGCATCACACAAACAAATAATCGCCTTGCAAAGGATTTTAATCTTCGCCCTTGGATTTCTTGGATATCTTCTGCTGACGAGATTCCAAACGGTTTTACAGATGGCTTTAACAGCTTATACGATGATAGGCGCTGGTTTAACGCCAGCTTTACTTGCAGCTTTTTTATGGAAAAGAGTTACAACTCCCGCAGGTGTTGCAAGTATAGCGACTGGAATGGGAATTACACTAATTATAACTCTTATCAATATGTTCAGGCACGAACCGATACTTGAAGCCGATTACATAGTCCTCCCAGCTGCTGCTGGTTCAATAACTGTTTTAATTGCTGTAAGCTTACTTACCCCGCCAGATCCACCCGAAAAATGGAAGCCATTCGTTGAAAACAAAAATTAAACTTGGAAAATGAAAAAATTTGCCTTTTTAATTCATCTAATTCTTTCGCTTGCACTTGCACAGCCAGAAAACATTGAAATACTTCACAGAAAAACATTTGAGAAAATCAAATTCATAGCCGATACATCAAACGGGGTCATTGGTGTCGCAGTTAAAAATCTTGCAACCGGTGAAACATTTCTCATAAATGAAAATTTGATTTTTCCACAAGGCAGTGCAATTAAAATCCCAATTTTAATTGAAGTTATGAAGCAGGCAAGCGAAGGGAGATTTAAACTAACAGACAAGATAAAAATTGAGAAAAAGCATCAAGTGGGAGGTAGTGGTGTCTTAAAAGAATTTGGCGATGGACTATCGGAATTGAGCATCTATGACCTCGCGGTTTTAATGATAACCGTAAGCGATAATACAGCAACAAACATTTTAATTGACCTCGTCGGGATGGAAAATGTAAATAAAACGCTTGAAAAACTTGGTTTGAAAAATACAAAATTACAACGAAAAATGATTCGCCCAGATGCATCAGCAAGGGGCGAAGAAAATCTTTCAACCCCAATTGAGGCGATGAAACTTATGGAAATGCTCTATAAAGGTGAAGTCATAAGCAAAGATGTCTCTCAAAAAGTTCTTGAAATCTTAACTAAAGAAAAAGAAGGAAGTCTTGGCAAATATCTACCCTCAGATATTAAAATAGCGAATAAACCCGGTGGGATTGAAGGAGTAAATTGCGAATGGGGAATAGTTTTGCTACCAAGACATCCATATATTATAATCGTGATGAGTAACTACAATTTAAAGTCAGCGCAGGAAACAATTGCCCAAATTTCAAAAATCGTATATGAACACTTTTGGCGTCTCTCGCTCTCAACAAAATATGGAACAAGAGTCCCGATTGAACTTCTAAAATAAGACATCGGTTAAAAATCTCGTCCTTTTAAAAACTTGATCAAACATTTCCTCGGTTAACTTATGCGTGAATGTGTTTCTTTGGCTCGGATGATAAGACGAGATCAAAATTAATTCCCTTGCTCCGTTTGATAGTTTTATTTCGTTTCCGTGAAAAAATTTTAATCTGCCATCAACGATTTTGAAACCTATTTTTTGCAATGTCTTCAAAGTTGTCTTAAAAGAAAGTTGCCCAAGCGTTACGATGACTTTAACCCGTTTTAAAAGTTTGATTTCATTTTCAAGATAGACATTGCAGTTTTGAATTTCACTTGGCAAGGGTTTATTTTCAGGCGGGGCGCAGCGAACTATCGCGGTTATATAACAATTTTTAAGTTTCAAACCATCATCAATTGATGTTGAATTTGGTTGATTTGCAAATCCAAACTTATACAACGCCTTATAAAGCCATTCACCGCTTCTATCACCCGTGAACATTCTCCCTGTTCTGTTTCCGCCGTGTGCAGCTGGGGCTAGCCCAACTACAAGAAGTCGTCCTTTCACATCACCAAATCCAGGAACAGGTTTTCCCCAGTAATCCCAATCTTTAAACCTTGCTGTCTTTTCATAAGCAACTTTCTGACGCCAACTAACAAGGCGTGGGCATAATTTACAACTTATCAACTTATCGTTAATCTCACCGATTGAACTGAATTTCAACATTGACATAAAATCATCAAATCACACCAAATTTTTTGCCAACCTTTTTAAATGCCTCAAGTGCCCTGTCAATATCATCCTTTGATAAAGCAGCGGATATCTGTGCTCTCAACCTCGCTTCACCCTTAGGGACAACGGGATACCAAAGACCTTTGATGTAAACTCCCTCCTTTAAAAGTTCCTCGCTCATATCCATCGCAAGCGATGCCTCTCCAAGCATAATCGGAACAATTGGATGAATTCCGTCAATTATCTTGAAACCGAGATTTTTTATCTCACGCCTGAAATAGAGCGTGTTTTCTCTGAGTTTGTCAATTAAAGATGTATCCTCTTCAAGCATTTTAATTGCTTCAAGAGTTGCCATAATCACTGCAGGCGGGAGCGAATTTGAAAATGTATAAGGTCTTGACTTTTGCCTCAGATATTCAATCATTTCTTTTTTACCGCTTATAAATCCACCCGCTGCACCACCAATTGCTTTGCCAAGCGTTCCAGATAAAACCTCAACTTGACCGAAAACGCCGAGTTCTTCAGCTGTCCCGCGCCCTGTTTTACCTATCACACCAAGACCATGTGAATCATCAACAAAAAGAATCGCATTATACTTCCGAGCAAGCTCAACAAGTTGAGGCAATGGCGCCATATCACCCTCCATACTGAAAACCCCGTCTGTTGCTATTATCCTGAAGCGATAATCCTTGTCTTTATCCTCCTCAAGCATCTGCTCAAGCGTTCTCCAATCACCGTGTGGATAAAGCTTCTTATCAACAACCTCCGCTCTGCACAACCTTATACCATCAATTATACTTGCATGGTTAAGTCGGTCGCTATAGATGACATCTTTATAATTCTCATAACCTAGAGATTCATTGACAAGTGAAGCAAAAAATCCCTCGTTAGCTGCAAAACAAGATGAAAAAAGTATCGTGTCTTCTGTCCCGACAAATTCAGATATTTTCTCCTCAAGCTGCTTATGAATTGATTGAGTCCCACAGATAAATCTAACCGATGCAACTCCGTAACCATATTCTTTTATCCCGCGAATCGCTGCTTCCTTAATCCTTGGGTGAGAAGCAAGCCCGAGATAATTATTTGAAGCAAGCATAACGACCTCACGACCATCAACCCTTACGATTCCACCCTGCTCACTTAAAAGAGGAATTTCCCGCTTATAGGTTTTTGTTTCCTGCAATCTTTTAATTTCACTTACTAAAACTTCCGTATAGTTCATGGTGCTTTAAAATTTTGTTTTAACGGATTAGCAAATTTTTAAATACTTCAGCCACAACCGGATTCATCAATGTCAAAGCAATTATCATTAAAATTATGAGAAAGTTAAGTTTCAAATTAACCCTATCAATTTTGGCATCAAGCCCGATTCTTACATTTTCAATCTTTGCATCAAGCTCGCTCCTAATACTCTCAATCTTTGCATCAAGCTCACCCTTTACCCTTTCAACCTTTGCATCAAGACCACTCCCCATACTCTCAATCTTTGCATCAAGCTCACCCCTTACCCTTTCAACCTTTGCATCAAGACCACTCCCCATACTCTCAATTTTTGCTTCAAGATCACCCTTTACCCTTTCAATTTTTGCATCAAGCTCACCCCTTACCCTTTCAACCTTTGCATCAAGACCACTCCCCATACTCTCAATTTTTGCTTCAAGATCACCCTTTACCCTTTCAATTTTTGCATCAAGATCACCCTTTACCCTTTCAATCTTTGCATCAAGCTCGCTCCTCATACTCTCAATCTTTGCTTCAAGATTGCTCCTCATATTTTCAATTTTAGCCTCAAGGATTTCAATATCCTTTTTCGTTGCTACCTCCTTTAGCAGTTCCTCTTTTAATTCTGTTTTTGTCTGATACCATTTGTTATCAATCTCTGCACCTATAACTGTTTCAAGCGATTTCACAATTTTTTTCGCCTTTTCCATCCCAAATGCTTCCTCAAAAACCTCGTATATTTCAATTGGAATGGTTACCGCCATTTTTAAAATCTTTTTTGTCAAAGTTACACAAGTTAAAGAACTTTTTCAACTCCCCGGTTTAAGTATAACTTTCAATCCATCACCATTTCTTATGGCTTCAAAACCTTCTTCAAATTTTTCAAGAGGTAATTGATGCGTTATAAAGCCAGCTTCAAGGATTTTATCCGCCAGCCCAGCTCTTAAAAGCGAGCGCATAACTTCCCATGTCTCAAATACCCTTCTGCCTATTATCCCGTGAATCGTTATACCTTTGAAGATCACATTCTTTGAGAAATCAATGTTGACATCCCCCTCTGGAAGACCAAGCAAAGAAATCGTTCCACCCATTCTTATCACTTCAAACGCATCTTGATATGCTTTATAATTTCCGGACATTTCAAACACAACATCAACGCCTGTTCCTTGTGTTTCAGCTTTAACCGTTTTTATAAATTTTTCTCTTTCCTCTGGGATCGCAACATCAAAGCAAAAATCCGCCCCGAATTTTTTAGCCATTGAAAACCTTTTTTCAACTATTTTCTCGTGCGTGGCTCCTGTTCCTGGTTTTGACGCATCCGTGACGAAAATTTTTGAAGCACCGCTCATCTTCGCTATTGCCGTAGCCATCAAACCTTGAACCCCGCAACCAAGGATTGCAACCGTTTGCCCCATTAAATTCACCGACTGAGCCGTATGAACAGCGTTTCCAACCGCATCCATAAAAGCAATTATCTCAACTGGAAGCTCACCATTTTTAAAAAGCACAATATTTTCAGCTGGGACCTTAACAAATCTTGTAAAAGCGCCATCTTCGTGTATCCCCTTTATCCTGGTATTTTGGCAAACATGTCTCTGACCTATACGACACTGATGACAACGACCACAGGTTATATGCATCTCCGCTGAGACGATAAAATTCTCATTCAAAACACTTATCAAATCAACATCCTTAGCAAGCTCATCAACGCTTCTTTTCCCAACAAAATCAAGAAGCACCTTGTCATTTGAAGCCCTCTCAAAAAGCAAACCCGCCAAATGTCTTCTTGCGACATCCCCGGCATCAACTATCCTGCCAGCGAATTCATGTCCTATTATAACATAAGGTGCTGAATTTGAAATCATTTCGTCCTTTAAAGATTGCTTGCTGTTATAAATTCCAACATCCGTCCCACAAATTGCTGTTGCTATAACTTCAATTTTAACTTCGGTTGGGTTAGTTATTTCCGGGATAGGAACCTCGGCAAGAGCCAACCCCTTTTTCCACTCCCTGTCAGGGCGGGGGGTCTCCTTGATGACCGCCTTCATGGTGTTGCTTTCCATTTGTGAAATGTCCTTTCTTTTTGAAAGAACCGATTTTTACGGTTCGCTTGTAAATATAACCAAAAGATTCGTTTTGTTCAATCATCAAAAAGTTAACACTTGCTTTTTAACCATCTTAATTTTATCTTAAATCGTAAAAATAAGCCCAAAATTAAATATGTTCACTGGCATAATCCAAGAGGTTGGAAAAATAAAGTCAATAATTCAAAAGGACAACGCAAGGATCTTAACAGTAGCATCGGTCAAACTAATAAACGAAATTAAACCCGGGGATAGCGTATCGGTAAACGGAGCTTGCTTGACAGTTGTTGAGAAGTCAAATAATTCATTCAAAGTTGAAGCAGTTGAAGAGACAATAAAAAAGACAAACCTTGGGAAATTAAAAAATGAAGACCCAGTAAACCTTGAACTTGCTTTAAAATTTGGGGAACGCATCGGAGGTCATCTCGTCACAGGGCACATTGACACGACGGGAAAAATTAAAAAGATAAAAAAACTCACCAAAAGCTGGCTCTTTGAAATCAACTTTCCAAAACAATTCAGAAGATACATCATCAGCACTGGCTCAATCGCTGTTGATGGCATAAGCTTAACAGTAGCACACATTGACGACGACACATTTACCGTTTCAATCATACCCTATACTTGGGAAAATACAAATTTTAAATTCAAAAAGGTCGGGGACGAAGTTAACCTTGAGTTTGATTTCTTCGGGAAGTACATTGAAAACTTTTTAAAAACTCTCAAGGTGGAAAACTATGGCAAGAAGGATAAAATACTGGATAGAGGATGACGGGAAAAATTTCATAACCGATGAAGAGTGGGAAGAGATAATGAAATTACAGAGGTGGTATAATTCAGAGTTCGTTTGGACAGCCGGGAAAATTAACTTCAAAAGGTTTGCCGTCTTTCCAAACTGGGAAAACATTGAACTGATGATTTGGGCTGGGGAAAACGAGCCCGTGAAAAATATCATATCAAAAAAGTTTGAAGCGCTTATCTCCTCCGGAATGAACGAAAGCGAAGCTCTGGAAAAACTTGAAAAGGAAGGGTTTGTGATACTAAAAAGAGGTGGCTACATTGATAACTCAATCGCAAGTGGCATAACAAGAATCGGCGGTAATGAATTCAACGCTTACCTTCTATGCGAATTCCTTTTAAAAGCATCGCTGATCATAACAGGCGCTGAAATAAAAATCTATGACGAAGGGGAATTCATAAAAAGTGGTCTTGTAAAGATAAAGGCTGGCATTGTATATGTCACAAAGACCGAAAGGGTTTCGGATGAGAAATGGGGCGAGATGAGAAGACACAAAAAGGTCTTCTCAATAGTTGACCCCGCAAAATATACAAATTACCCCCGCCTCAAAAATGTAATACCAAACTATAACTCATTAAATAGAAAAGATAAACTAGCTATACTTCACGACTGGAACTGGCTTGGCTATGGCGACCCATATGATTTTGAAGGTGATGACCTCACAGGATATGACCTTAACAAAAAAACAAAGGGAATTATCTTCTTAAAAGAAAATCAATCTTGAAGAGATGAAAAAATTCTTGTTGATGACTTTAATCGTAAATCTCGCTTTCTCACACGATTACTGGCTTCAACCCCAAAAATTCCATCTATCAAAAGGAGAAACTCTTGTAGTTCATCTCTATGTTGGCGATAAATTTGAAAAGGAAATTGAAAGGGAATTTCAAAAAAATATGACTTTGAAATTTGAGCTCATCACAGATTCATCGTCGTTTAATCTTGTTGATGAAATCAAAGATAAATCCATCCCTATTCTCGTAAAGAAAATCAACTTTGAGGGTCTCGCCCTGCTTTCAATGGAAAGAGATTACGCATATATTGAACTAAAACCCGAGGAATTCTCCGAATACCTAAGACACGAGGGGCTTGAGGATATTCAAAAACTCATAGAAAAACTCCCCCCTCGCAAGGTTGAGAGAGAAAGATATAGGAGATTTATAAAGTCGTTAATTATGGTCGCTGATAAACCCAAAGGCAATGTTTATAGTAAAGTCCTTGGGCAAAAGCTTGAAATAATACTTCTTGACAACCCATTCAAAACAAAACCCGGCGATGAAATAACAGCTCAAGTTCTATTTGACGGAAAACCCCTTGCTGGTAAAACAATAACCGCATACAACCTTGAACCAGAAAGTAAAAAAATCAACGAGTATAAAGCTAAAACTGATAAAAACGGAAGGGTTAAATTCAAAATAGAAAACCCCGGGCTATGGTTAATTCGCCTCGTCCATCTTTTAAAATGCAACGGCTGTGAAAACGCCGACTGGGAAAGTTTCTGGGCGTCTTATAGCTTTGAGATCAAACCGAAATAAACCTTCACTTAACTTTGACTTTTTTCGCTTGCCCTTGTTTTGGCTTCTCCTCAAGAAGTTTGTCAGCAAGCGCAATCCCAGCGTCAATCATTGACCTTATAGCAAGGAGAATTTCCTTGTTCGCTTGAATGAAATGTTTTTTCGTCTCTTCTAATTCTGGCGGTAGCGACTCAAGTATAGATGAAATATCTGGCAATGGTATGTAATACTTCGGGATTTGTTTCTCTTCCGGCATTTTTCATCTCCCTTTAATTTTTTCAAATTCAATCGTCAAAATCCCATCTTCAAGCTTTGCCTCAACGACCCGTGATGATGCAAGGGTGTGTGGCAAAAAGATATTTCTCCTAAAACTTGGAAGTTCAATTATCAATTCGTCATTCTTAACCCAAACATTGACATCTCTTTTTGAGAAGAAAGGCATTTTCAATTTAAGGTGATATCTTCCATTTTTCTCTTCAATTTTCATCGGCTTACCTTCATAAAAAATCTCGGTTGGATCGTCTTCCCCGTATAAATTGACGGCAAACTTTAAGAGCTTGTTCAAGCCAACAATCTCATCATCCCCAAGAAATGATATTTTCATCGGTATAGGTGCGAACACTTCCCTCACAAATTCAACATGCTTATTCTGTGTCTGTTTCCACTTTTTGAAATGTCTATCTTCAATTTCATCAGGGAAAACTTTGTTAACAATTATAAGATCAACTGGGAAACCAAAAAGATTCAAATAAGTATAAGCCCTCTGGGATTCTTTTATCACCATTTTTTCTGGGTTAACAACTATTCTAACGCTTGATGTCTTAACATCAGTTAAAATCTTCTTCGTGTGTTCAATTTTTCTATACAGGTCTTCAACTTGTGAATAAACATCATCTGTTGGAAGCGGAAATTTTACAACCTTTTCAGCTACTGGTCTGATTGTTTTGACAAGTTTTCTCTCAAGTGGGAAAAACCTTTCCATATACCAGCTCACAATGTCCGGGAAACTTAACATTCTGATTGTGCTTGCGGTTGGGGCACAATCAACAATCACCACATCATAACTTTTATCCGAGTGATAATCGTTTATCTTCAACAAGCTGAAAAGTTCCTCAAGCCCCGGGAAGATCGCAAACTCCTCAGCTATAAACTTATCAAATCCTTGATAGGAGAGGAACTTTACGATGAATCCTTGAATTTTATCCCAATTTATTCTGAGCTCTTCGTTAACATCAAGTTCTTGAGCCCAGAGTTTCTCTGTGACTTTGACGGGGAACTTGCCGATTCTTTTGCCGAAAGAATCGCTTAAACTATGTGCTGGGTCCGTGCTTACAACGATCGTTTTATATCCAAGTTCGGAACATAAAACCCCGGTACCAGCGGAGACAGTTGTCTTCCCAACGCCACCTTTCCCGGTATAAATTATAACTCTCATTTCTCAAAAAGCGATTAAAAATTTTATTCAAGTTTAAGTTAAAATGAAGGAATGATAAAATCAAATTCCCCCTTGAAAAAATAAATTTTGTAGCGCGTGCGGGATTCGAACCCGCGATCTCCGCCTTGAGAGGGCGGTGTCCTAGACCACTAGACGAACGCGCCATAAAAAATTTTGAGCGCGAGACGGGACTCGAACCCGCGACACCCAGCTTGGGAAGCTGGTGTTCTACCAACTGAACTACTCGCGCTCAAACTTCATTATAAATATAAATCCATCAACCGAAAAAATCAAGTTTAAAATAGGTAGAATATGGTGAGAAGATACTATTTGCAAGGGAGTTTGGGACAAATCAGCAGGGGGTGAAGTTTTGGGTTGAGAGGTTTGAATTGAAAAATTCTTAAGTTTGAAAAGGGAAAATTTAAACGAAGTGTCCCCTATGTTGCCAATGGGATCACTTAAAAACACTTGCTTTCTTACCTTTAGTTGATTATATTTTCCGAAAAATTTTTGCGTAAGCGGGAGAAGTGAAAACGGATATAAAATCTGTCCTGATAATTGGGAGCGGACCAATAATAATAGGGCAAGCATGTGAATTTGACTATTCCGGAACGCAAGCTTGTAAAGTTCTTAAACAAAAAAATATAAGGGTGATACTTGCAAATAACAATCCCGCCACCATAATGACGGATCCTGAATTTGCGGATGCAACTTATCTTGAGCCATTAACACCCTACTTCATTGAAGAAATCATAAAAAAAGAACGCCCCGACGCACTTCTACCAACTCTTGGTGGTCAAACAGCTCTAAATTTAACAGTTCAACTTCACGAGCTTGGAATACTTGATAGATACAATGTCAGAATAATTGGGTCAAGCATTGAAGCGATTAAAAAAGCAGAGGATAGAGAACTCTTTAAACGAGCGATGGAAAAAATCGGTTTAAAAGTCCCAGAGAGTTCTTTTGTGCAAAGTATTGATGAAGGGATTGAATTTGCTTTAAAAATTGGGTTTCCTGTAATTTTGCGCCCAAGTTTCACGCTCGGTGGAACAGGTGGCGGAATTGTTTACAACATTGAAGACTTGAAGCGAAAACTTGAAAAAGCATTGATAGAAAGCCCGATAAAGAAAGTTTTAATTGAACAATCAGTAATCGGATGGAAAGAGTATGAACTTGAGGTCATGCGGGATAAAAAAGATAATTTTGTCGTCGTCTGTTCAATTGAAAATTTCAACCCTATGGGGATTCACACGGGTGATTCAATAACGGTTGCTCCTGCACAGACATTAACGGATAAAGAATACCAGAAACTCAGGGACTATGCAAAACTTATAATGAGAGAGATAGGCGTTGAAACTGGTGGAGCCAACATTCAATTTGCCTTGAACCCAGAAACAGGCGAAATTTTGGTGATTGAAATGAACCCAAGGGTTAGCAGAAGCTCGGCGCTTGCAAGTAAAGCAACTGGCTTTCCGATCGCTAAAATTGCGACGCTTCTCGCACTCGGTTACACGCTTGATGAAATCCCAAACGACATTACAAAGAAAACCCCAGCCTCTTTTGAACCCTCAATTGACTATTGTGTCGTTAAAATCCCGCGATGGGACTTTGAAAAATTTAGAGAAGTTGACGACACGCTGGGCATCCAAATGAAGTCGGTCGGCGAAGTTATGGCTATAGGAAGAAACTTTAAAGAAGCATTTCAAAAAGCGATAAGGTCGCTTGAAATTGATAGATTTGGACTCGGTTGCGATGGAAAAGATGAGATTGAAATTAACGGACCTGATGAACACTTGAAAAACAAAATCATTGAAAGGTTAAAGCAAAACAAATGGGATAATTTCTTCTGGATAAGATATGCTTTAAATGCAGGTGCAACGATTGATGAAATTTATCAAGCAACGAAAATTGACAAGTGGTTCTTACACAATTTAAAAGAGATAGTTGCCGAAGAGAGCAAATTAAAAGAAATCCCAGACATCTTTGAGCTCGTTGAAAATGATAAGGAAAAGGCACGGGAAATAATAAAGAATGCGAAAAGAAATGGCTTCTCAGACAAGCAACTTTCATTTATTTGGAAAAGAAAAGAAATTGAGATAAGAGAATTAAGAAAAAAACTTAACATTTTCCCTGTCTATAAAATGATTGACACATGCGCTGGCGAGTTTGAATCATACACACCCTATTTCTACTCAACTTATGACTTTGAGAACGAGTCAATCCCAACGCAGAGAGAAAAAATTTTAATCATCGGTAGCGGTCCAAACAGGATTGGGCAAGGGATTGAATTTGATTACACAAATGTCCACGCAGTATTAGCGCTTAAAGAGGAAGGATACGAGACGATAATGGTAAATTGTAACCCGGAGACAGTTTCAACCGATTATGATACAGCCGATAGATTGTATTTTGAACCGATAACCTTTGAGGATGTCATGAATATAATTGAGCTTGAAAAACCGCAAGCGGTCATATTAAGTTTTGGTGGGCAAACACCTTTGAAACTCTCAAAACTTTTTGAAGCACATGGTGTTAAAATACTTGGGACATCTCCAAAAAGCATTGACATAGCCGAAGACAGAGGTAAATTTACAAACCTTCTTGATTCACTTGGAATAGATTATCCCCCTGGGGGTTATGCGAAAAGGATAGATGAAGCGCTTGAAATAGCAAAAAGGATTGACTTTCCTGTGCTCGTAAGACCATCTTATGTTTTGGGCGGAAAATCCATGAGGATAATTTACAGAGAGGAGAAATTGATTGATTACTTGAAAAATGAAGTTAAAATCTCGGATGAAAATCCCATCTTGATTGACAAGTTCCTTGAAGATGCCTTTGAATATGATGTTGACGCAATTTGCGATGGGGAGAGAATCTTGCTCCTCGGTATAATGGAACACATAGAAGAAGCTGGAATTCATTCGGGTGATAGCTCTTGCATTTATCCACCAGTGATGGCTTCTGAAGAGGTGCTTGACAAAATTGTCAATTATACGGAGAAAATTTCACTTGCTTTGAAAGTGAGAGGTCTTATAAACATTCAGTTTGCAGAAAGGGATGGGATTGTGTATGTTTTGGAGGCAAATCCGCGCTCATCAAGAACAGTTCCATTTTTAAGTAAAGCGACAGGCATACCGTTTGCTAAAATTGCGACGAAAATTTTGGTCAAGGGCTCAAAAGAGGTAATTGATGAATTCAAACTTTACGACTTCAAATTTAAAAATCAAAGTGTTAAGGCTTGCAAAACGCCTGTATTTTCATTTTCAAAACTTCCAAATGTAAATGTCTTCCTTGGTCCAGAGATGAGGTCAACTGGCGAGGTGATCGGCTTGTCGTATTCTTTTGGGGAATCTTTCGCGAAAGCACAAATCGGAGCTGGAAACCCACTGCCACTTTCAGGAAATGTTTTAATAAGTGTAAACGACAGAGACAAGAACGAAAAGATATTGAAAATAGCGAAAGAATTTTTAAACCTTGGGTTCAAAATCATCGCAACCGATGGCACTGCGAGATTTCTAAATTTAAACGGCATACCTGCGCAAAAAGTTTACAAAGTGAAAGAAGGAAGTCCAGATATAGTTGACCTTGTAAAAGAGGGCAAGATAAACCTCATCATAAACACACCGCTTGGTGAAACATCAAGATTTGATGAATTTGCCATCGGCAGAAGCGCTCTTCAATACAAAGTCCCATTTGTCACGACCCTTTCAGCTGCTTTAAGCGCCATTGAAGCGATAAAGAAACTTAAATACGGAAAAATCACAGTTAAAAGTTTGCAGGAATATCACACTGAAATAAAACTTGAAATGATAAAATGAAAAAGGCAAAACTTGCACTTGAAAATGGCGTTGTTGTTGAAGGATTAAGTTTTGGAGCCGAGGGGGAGACATACGGAGAAGTTGTTTTCAATACTGCTTTGACAGGTTATCAAGAAATAATAACCGACCCATCCTATAAAGGACAAATTTTGATCTTCACTAATCCACTCATTGGGAACTACGGTGTTAATTATGAAGATATGGAATCAAAACGGATACAAGTCGCCGGGATTGTAGTCCGAGAAATTTCAAATTTTTATAGCAATTATAGAGCAATTGATTCACTTGACCATTACCTAAGAATACAAAATATCGTTGGAATCGCAAATGTTGATACAAGATTTCTCGTAAGGCAGATCAGGGAGAAAGGAGCGATGCGAGGTGTGATTTCAACCGTTGACCTTGACGATAAAAATCTCGTCATAAAAGCAAGGTCAATACCAAGTATGAGTGGACTTGAACTTGCAAGTTTAGTCACAACAAGTGAAAGATATAAAATTGAAAGCGAAAGGGAGAAAAAATTTTTCATAATCGTTTATGATTTTGGAGTCAAATTTAACATAGTGCGAAAATTGAAAGAACTTTCCTGCTCTATCCTTGTCGTCCCAGCTAAAACGAGCGCGGACGATGTCCTCTCATTAAATCCCGACGGTGTGGTTCTCTCAAATGGACCTGGCGATCCATCTGCGCTTGAATATGCGGTAAGTAATATCAAGAAAATTCTCGGAAGAAAACCAATTCTTGGGATCTGCCTTGGGCATCAACTTCTTGCGCTTGCGATCGGAGGAAAAACTTATAAAATGAAATTCGGGCATCGCGGGTCAAATCACCCTGTTAAGAACTTGATCACAGGAAAGGTTGAAATAACATCGCAAAATCACGGCTTCGCTATTGACCCGGACTCGCTAAACTCATATGAAGCAGAAATAACCCATATAAGTTTGAACGATGGAACTGTTGAAGGATTGAGATTAAAAAACTCTCCAGCCTTTTCAGTCCAATACCATCCCGAAGCATCACCCGGACCTCACGACAGCGAATATATCTTCAGAAATTTCATCACGCTTTTGGAAAACGCCAAATAAATTGAGAATGCCTTTGAATTTTTTTATCTTTAAACCGTGAATCTCCCAAAATGCCTTAGAGCATATGCTGGCAAGTTTTAAAAAAATCATAATAGCACTGTTAATTTCAATTTTTGTGATTTTCTTGAGATTGCTTGATCTATCTTTGCTAAACGAATTGGATCGCCTTTTCTACCAGGTCAAATTTAAATTTCGTGGTGAAGGGCAAATTGACTCATCAATTATCTTCTTATATGTTGACGATGCCGAGATTCATTCACTTGGAGGTTATCCGTTAAAAAGGACCTATTGGGCGCTTCTCGTAAAAATTTTGACCGAGCTTGATGTCAAAGTGATAGGGCTTGACTTAATAATTGCGGAAAAGAATCCAGATTATCCCGAAAGAGACGCAATACTTATCTCAACCATAAAGGGCTCAGAAAGAGTATGCCTTGCCGGAAGCTTCGCTGAAATTGAAGGAAAATTTAACGGCAAAGGTTTAATCAAACCATTTGATGAAATTCTTGAAGCAGCAAATGGATTTGGACATTTAAATTATATCTCAAATGGTTTCCCATCAAAAATCCCACTTTTCATATCAAGTGAAAACGAGCCGATACCTTCTTTTTCACTTGAACTTGCGAGGTTATATTATGAACTTGAGAAAGATTCAATAAAAGTTTTAAACGGTAAGGTTGTTCTTGGGAACACTGAAATACCTTTAAGTGATGGCTGTATGCTGATAAATTACTGTGGTGGGACTAAATCGTTGCAAATGTATTCCGTTGCGGAATTTATAAGTTCATACGATGCATTTAAATTTGGTGGTGAAGCGAAAATTGACTTCAAAAAGTTCAAGGATAAAATTGTTTTGATTGGGATTTACAGTGAAAACCTCGGTCAAGTCGTTCAAACACCATTTGATGACAAATTTCCAGCAACGGGGGTTCACGCAATGGCGCTTGACACGATATTGAGAAGGAAATTTTTAACCGAGATACCCCTGCCATTTGAATTCGTGTTAATTTTTCTTTCCACCGCGCTGGTCATTTATATCTTCTTTTCAGAAAAAATTTCACCCCTGAAAAAAATAGCACTTTCACTTCTAACACCCCTGATTTTCTTAACCATCACTATCATTTTATTTACACTTGGGATATCAATTTCAATTTATCCAATTTTAAGTTTAGCTGGGGCATTTTCAACTGGGCTTATTTACATCCTTGAGGTTCAAAGGAGAAAAACCGTTGAACTTGAGCTTGAAAGAGAGAGAGTTGAAGAGTTGATCCGCGAGAAAGAGTTGCTTATAAGCGAGCTCAAGGACAAAATTGAGAACCTTGAAGGTGAGGATGAAAAGAGCAAAGCAATGTCAAACCTTGAAAATGTTTACAGTCAGGTAAGGGAATTAACATCAAGATTTGAGGATTTATCGGCTTTTGAGATCACAAGGGAAGAAAAAGTTGAAAACTTTGAAGGGATAATTTACATTGATGGCGGGAAGATGTCGGAAGTTATTTCAACAATTAAAAAAATCGCACAATCTGATGTCCCTGTTCTGATAACGGGTGAAAATGGAGTTGGGAAAGAACTTGTTGCAATGGCGATACATAGAACGAGCGACCGCAGGGATAAGAAGTTTATCGCTGTAAATTGCTCGGCGATTCCAGAGACGCTACTTGAAAGCGAACTCTTTGGTTATGAGAAGGGAGCTTTCACAGGTGCATTTCAAAGAAAAAAAGGAATTTTTGAAACAGCCGATGGCGGAACAATTTTCCTTGATGAAATCGCAGAAACGAGTGAGCAATTTCAGACGAAAATTTTAAGGATCGTTCAGTCGGGCGAATTCAACAAGGTTGGTGGAAGGGAAATTTTAAAAGTGAATGTAAGGATAATTGCAGCGACAAATAAAGACCTTGAAAGAGCTGTGAAAGAGGGTAAGTTTAGAGAAGACCTTTATTACAGATTAAATGTAATTCGCATCCATATACCGCCCCTAAGAGAAAGGAAGGAAGAAATACCAGCTCTTGTTGAACACTTTTTAAAAAAGTTTAAAGCAGAAGATATGAGGGTTTCAACTGCCGTAATGGAGGCACTTTTAAATTACGATTGGCCAGGAAATGTACGACAGTTGGAAAGCGCGATCAGACGAGGAATTATTTTTGCAAAGTCGGATGGAAGAAATTTAATACAACTCAAAGACATACCAGATGAAATCATAAACTTTGTCCGAGGGAAGATGGACATTGAAGGGCAAATTTTAAATCTTTTAAGGGAGAAGAAATTTTCACACAGTTCAATATCAGAGACAGCAAACGAACTCGGGTTGAACCGTGGCACTGTTGCTGAATACCTTCGCGGAATTTGTTTCAGATATTTATACGAGAGCAACTTTGACATTGATAAGGCATCCCGTGAAATCGCCGGGAACGATAAAGAATCCATTGAAAGGGTCAAGAAAAAAATTCTTGAGCATCTTGAAAACTTTTTTGAGCTACTTTCATCATCTGGGCAAAATTTGGAAATAAAAGCATTGATAAAGTCAAAATATAAAAATCTTCCATCCCGATATCACCTTTATCTTGAGCAGACCGCAAGGATATACTTAAGCGGAGAAATGCTTGGAAATTTAAAACCCAGCGTTTCAAAGGGAAAACCCAGCATTTGAAATAGGATAAATTGATTGAAATTTAATAAGTTTTAAAATGGCACGAAAGTTGTGCTTTATGTTTAGCGAAGGACTTCAAAAACAAAATTTGGATTTTGCCATGTTGCGAAATATGTTTCTATTCGGGTTAGTAATTACAGCAATTCTTTTAAGTGGCTGTTCCAAGGGAACGGAGCCAACGAGCGGGCTCGTCCCGGTTGAATTGACCCTAAAAGGTGAAACAGCAGGGAACATAACATTTGCGAAATCTGTTGGGCAGGTTGACTCAATTAAAATTGACTTCGCTATAATCGTTTTGAGATGGATTCAATTTAAGCAAAACATTGACACTGCAAAAGTAGATACATCTTGGGAAGAAAATAATACGATGGATATGGAGCGGAAAATGAGAATGCTTGACAATGACCCAACGATAAGATTTAAAGGGCCGTTTTTCATTACGCTTCGTAACAATGAGCCCACGCCTATAGCTGTTGACAGTTTGCCACCAGGAAACTATGATGGGATAAAATTCAAAGTTCATGCAATCGTTCCTATGGACTTTCATAGGAACCCAGCGGTACCGGACTCTTTCCTTGGAAAAAGCATTTATGTCAAAGGTCAGATTTATCAAAATGGCGTATGGAAAGATTTCGTCTTTACGACTGGGAAAGTTAACACTGAGTTTAAAATCAAAGGGAATTTCACAATCACCGAAAGTGACAAGAACATCCCCTATGTTCTTGTATTTGATTTGACTTCCTGGTTTGTTGACCCGTTGACTGGGGCATTGCTTGACCCAACAAATCCTGGTGATCAGGGCAAGATAATTTCAAACATCGTTCACTCTTTGAAGAATAAAGCACGTGGTGGAAAGGACAGAAATAGAGATGGCAGACCAGATTGAGCGCTGTCAGGCGCGGTTCATCCGCATCGGGACCGGGCTTTTGCCCGCGTCCTGGGATTTTTTAATAATGAAGATATCTCAAAAAATGAAGAAAGTTTTTTACATAGCTCTCGTCTCATTGATATTCGGCTGTGGTAAAAATTCACTTATTATAAACCCCATAGATGAAGAAACACAAAAAACAGAAGTTTTATATCTTGATGAATCGGAACCAGTCATTGAGTTTCTAAATCCATTTCAAACGGGGATGATGAACTCAGAGATGATGTCAACCCCAGGTCTTTTTGTGTTAAGTTACTCCCAGTTCATCAATGAGATTGGCGAAACATTTGACACAACTTTAGCTTATGCGCTTTTCAGAGATATGAGCTCGCCACCAATAAATATTGGGCGTTGGCAGGAAAGGAAAGGAATTGACATCGGCGAAATTTATATTGAAAACTTCAAGCTTGAGAAGTCAACAAGAAAAATAAGGATGCATTTTGGACCGCCACATGGAAGGATGGACACATCATACGGGTTTGAATACGTGATGAAAACACAAAACTTTAATTTTAAACACTCATCTAAGCACAGGATTAAGGTTATTGATAAAGCCGGTAGGGAACAGCTTTTTGAAATTTCAACGCCAGCAAAACTAACGATTGATGGGTCGCCTGAATACGACGGAAAAAAGTTGAAAATAAAATTTAAAACAAAGGTTGATTCAATCAACCTAATTTTAAGCGCCATTTCAACATATAATTCATCAACTTTTAAACCTGTAATGATGCTGAAAATAAAAGCACCGTCTACATCAAAAATTGAGCTTGATTCATCTGTTTTATCGCTTATACCGGCGGAGTTGAGACAAAAGGAGCTTATATTCAGTATAGTTCAAGCCAAGAAAGAAAATATCAGGATTTCGGGTTATTTCGGGGATCTTTTAACTTTTGTATCATCAACACTTTATTTCAGAGTTAATTTGAGATGAAACCGCGCCTTGCTTTATTTCTGACAACGCTCAATCTGGCAATTGCGCAAAATTTTTCAACGCCACGCGGAATATCTATCGCTGGGTTTGAAGCGTTTGCCAATTCCGCTCTTTCATCTGGGTGGAATCCGGTAGGTTTGATGAAAATTTACGACTGGAACATTGGTATGTCAAACTATTACGAGAAAAATTCTGGATTTAGGATACACTCCTTCGCCGTAGCGAAAAGGATAAGCGAAAGGCAAAGTTTATCATTCGTATATTCCCCAGGTTCAACGCTTGAATTTATATTTCCGTCAAATGTCACAATAAACATTGGAAATACAACCTTCAAGGCAAATTACGACAAGAAGATAACATATTCATCAAGTTATGCTTTCGGCTACGCTTTGAAACCTACCGAAAGGTTATCAATTGGACTTAACACAAACTACATCACTGAAAACATCTCTGAGACAATCTACAAAGTTCAGATGACCGATTCGCTGCCGAACATTTCGCTTGAAACGACGGAATTTAAATCCGCAAAATTAAGCTCAAAAATTTCCGCCCTATATGAACTGAGCAAGAATTTATCTCTTGTGTTTTCGTTTGAAAATTTATCAAACACCCTTGGCGAAAGAATGCCAGAAAAATTCAAAGAGTTTGAGCTCAAAGATAAATTCAAGGTGAAATTTTCAACTGGATTGAGCTTGAAAAATTTCAAATTTGGGTTTGAACTTTCATCAATGCCCGAGGTCAATGCTGGGGTTGAAATTTCACCTACTGATTTTCTCTTTTTAAGAGGCGGATTTTTCTCCGATGCGAAAGAGATAAATGGTGTTTCAATTGGAGCTGGATTTAAAATTGGGCTTTTCGGATTTGACATTGCGTTTTTCAAGAACACATCAAATATCTGGCGCGATGGAAAGTTAACCCAAACGGAATTTTTTGAAACAAATTTTAGAAATCCAAACTTTAACAAATTCATCCATGATAAAATCCTCTTTTCAATTTCGCTTGATGCCTTTGGATGGTATGAAAAATCAATAAGGATAAATGAGGTTTTTGTTGAAAGTGAAATTTTCCCGCACTTGATGGACAACTTTGAAAAAAAGGAAATTGGTTTCATCAAACTTGAAAACTTTTCGGATAAACCGCTTAATGCCTTGATTGATTTTGAATCACCGTCGTTTATCAAAGTTGAAACTCAATCAGAGGGTCTCACGCTTAATCCTGGTGAGATAAAAACCATTCCGATTTTTTTGTCCGTTGGACTTGATAAACCAATAATTTCAAAAGCTACGGAAGTTAATTTTAAAGTTAAGGTGGGTCGTTTGAGAAAAGTTTATGACGACGAGAAAAAATTTAAAATCACGCTTCGCGGTAGAAACGATTGGAATGGAGAGGTTGAGAAATTGAGATATTTTGTCAGCTTTGATTTACCCGAGGTCATTAACTTCACAAGAAAAACAATTTGGGCGAAAAAAGATACAATTGATAGCGTTGACCCAATGCTTAGAAGATTCATCCAGGCGAAAGTTTTGATTGAGGAGCTTTCAAAAAATATAACTTATGTAAGCGATCCATCTTTAAGTTTGGATTGGGTTCAATATCCGGATGAGACATTAAAACTTCACGGTGGAGATTGCGATGACTTAGTGGTTCTGTTAGCCTCAATTCTTGGTTCAATCGGGATTGATGTTGCTTTCGTTGATGTGAAAGAAATGAGAAACCCTGGCGAATCCCATGTTTACATTTTGTTTGACACCGGAATTGAAAAAAGATTTGCAAATGTTCTGACCGAAAACGAGAAGAGATACTTCATAATGAAGGACAGAAACGGAATTGAAACAATTTGGTTACCTATAGAGACGACCTTGATAAGGGAAGGCTTTGAGAGGGCCTGGGAAGTTGGAGCCAAGGAATTATACAACGATTTTGAAATCAATCTTGGACATTTGAAAGGAAAAGCAAAGATTGTCTTGCTACAAAAATAAAATTTGAGGTGGGAAATGCCATTAATTAGACCTTTAATTGTTGCAGTTTTGGTTTTGCACTCAACTTTATCCCTTTACTCTGAAAATGGGAACTGGTTTAAAATAAAAAAGTTAAAAGGAAGGGTTGAGGTCAGACACGGTGTAAGGGAATCTTGGGAAAGTTTAACTCAATCGGATACACTTCGTCCGGAAGATACAATTTTGATGAACAAGGATTCATATATTGAGATTGAGGGGAATGGGATTTTTTTCAAAGCAATTGGTGATCTCATACTCAACATATCTGATTTGAGACGGCTTTCAAAGGATGAGCTTTTGCTTCAAATTGCCTTTGAAGAGATGAGAGCTTTGCCGGGTGTGAAGAATGAAAAAAGAAATTCAAGTTCAACGGGTCTTTATGGAGCTGATATATCAAAGGAGGAAACGAAGTTGAAGACGACGCAGAGTTTGGCTTATCTTTGGGTCAAAGGGGTCAGAGCTCTTTTTGAGAATGGGCTTTATGAGACCGCTTCAATAAGGGCGAAAAATTTAATGTCAAGATTTGATGAGCTTAAAGATAGCTATGAGTTGAAGCTTATAGTTGCAAGCTCGTTTGAAAAGCTTGGTCTTTATGGGGAAGCGATTTCGGAATACAATAAGATAATTGCTTCATCCAGGGATGAAAGTTTGAAAGGGAAACTTACGCAAAAGGTGAAAGAGTTAAAAGGGAAGATCACATCATCGCTTCAATAAAAAGAGGGAAATTTCCGGGATGTAGGTTATAAGAATAAGGGCTATGAAGAGAATAATTATAAATGGGATGGTTGCAAGATAAACTTTTATTATTGGTTTCTCAAACCTGAAGCTTGATATAAAAAGGTTCAAACCAACAGGGGGTGTTAAATAACCTATTTCAAGGTTTGTTAAGAAAATGATACCAAGGTGGATTGGATCGACACCGAAATTTTTTGCTATCGGTGTGATTATTGGGACAACGACAATTATAGCGGAAAAAATATCCATTAACATACCGACGACGAGAAGGAAAAGGTTAAGCAATATGAGAAAGGTGTATTTACTTGAAATATACTTTTGGATGAACTCAAAGATTTTCATCGGTATTTGTTCATCTATCAAGTAGCTTGTCAATCCAAGCGCTGATGCGAGGATTATCAAAATCCCACCAACCATAAGCATGCTCTCTTTCATAATTCTCGGAAGGTCGTTTTTTATGTTCAGGTCGCGATAAATAAAAAGTTCAACGATAAAAACATAAACCGCTGTCACAGCCGACGCCTCAATCACTGTGAAGATACCGCTGTAAATTCCGCCGATTATAATAAATGGAAGAGGGATTTCCCAGATCGCATCAAGTGTTGCGCGCCAAAGGTTTCGCAATGAAAATTTTTGAACTTCAATTTTAGTCCCTATATTCTTGACAATGCTATAAATTGAAAGTAGAACGACAAGCAAAATCCCTGGGGTAATCCCTGCGATGAAAAGTTTATCAACATCAACTTGTGCGACAAGACCATATAGTATCAATGGCAAGCTAGGTGGGAAAAGCAAACCCAAACTTCCGGATGTTGTGACGAGTCCGAGTGAGAATTTTTCGGAGTAATTGCTTTTCAACAACGCAGGCAGGACAAGCCCCCCGAGTGCAACGATCGTCACACCAGAAGCTCCTGTGAAAGCGGTGAAAACAGCACATGAAACAAGAACTACAACTGCAAGTCCCCCGGGTATCCAACCGAAAAGCGCTTGTGTTAAGTTAACAAGTCGCCTTGGGGTGTTGCTTTCAGCAAGGATATAACCAGCGAATGTGAACAAAGGGATAGCGACAAGTGTTGAAGTATTGGCAAGACGAACCATCTCAATTATAATCGCTGACAAAGAAATCCCCTTTGAAAAGAAACTTAATATCGCTATCGCTGATATAACCGTAAAGAGCGGGGTTCTGAAAAGAGCGAAAAGAATGAATAGAAATATCAATACAAAATTTAACATCCTAAATCAAAAAATGTTTTTAATGAAAACAACTTTCACCGCTCTAAAAAGAAACCTCAAACTCATCAATCCAAAACCGATCGGTATTATGAGCTCAAGCATCCAATTCTTTAATCCAAGAAAGACAACGCTTGGGAAATCAATCTCCATTTTAACAAAATCAATTGAAGCCCTCAAAAGTAAGAGACAAACAACGGAAGCAAAAAAATTTGTAATTGCGGAGCTAAACTTTCTAAGCCCCGGTGGGAGCAACCTCGCAAAAACATCAATGTTTATGTGCCTATCTTCCCTTGTTGCAAGTGAAGCCCCTATGAAAGCGATCCACAAAACGACATATCTCAAAAATGGATCAGCCCACAATATACCCGTCTCAAACAAATTCCTCAAAATCACCTGTAAAAAACTGATAATCACCATCAACGAAAGCAAAATTATAATCAGGATATTTTCCAACTTTGCGATAAAACCATCAATTGCATTTATAAATTTCATCAATTCCCCAACTTCTGATTTGATTTCCTATACTCTTCAACTGCCTTCTCAATCTTATCAAGCCAAATTTGACTGAAAACCTTGCCGACGAGTTCTCGCCTTATTTTCTTACCAATTTCATCATACTCGCTCAAAACCTTCTTTGAAGAGGGTTCGGTTATCATAATTCCATTTCTCTTGAGCGTTTCAATTGCGTTCTTGTTTTCTTCACGACTAAGTTCAACGAGCTTTCGCATGTACTTCCTTCCGTTTTTAAGAAGGATTTCCTGTAAATCTTTCGGCAACGAATCAAAATATCTCTTTGATATTAAAAGTGCCCCTGATGCGTTAGATAACGGGACATCGTGCATATACTTAACCCTTGTGAACCACTGCGTCGCAAGGATTGCAAGGGGTGAACCATAAACCCCATCTATGATACCTGTCTGAAGGGAAGTTAAAACCTCTGTAATGGAAAGTGGAACAGGTGTAATTCCTATGACTTTATAAGCAGCCTCTGCGATAGGGTCACCTTGCCAAGCCCACATTTTAAGTTTCTTGAGGTCATCAATCCCATAAACTGGGGTTTTAGTAAATGTATAGACGAAGCCAACCTCTGCCCATCCCAAAAGGACGAAACCACCCCTTTCAATCTCACGCTCAAACTCATCGTTAAATTTTTGATAAATGTAATCAACCTCGTCATAACTTTTAAATAAAAAAGGGGAATCAAGTACTCTTAAATTTGGCGCTATCTCACCAATTCCAACACCAGTAAAACCAGCAGCGTGATATTGCCCTATCCTTATTTTTTTCAAAACATCAATTTCATCCCCAGCCACACCACCAGCGTAAATTTTAAATCCGATTCTTCCGTTGCTCTCTTTTCTTATCTGTGAATCGTATTCCCTTAAAACTTTAATCCAAGTGCTCCCATCAGGTGCAATAGTTGCAACTTTTATGAGATATTCTTGCGAAAAAGTGAAGTTTAAAAATAATAAAGTCAAAACAAGAACTCTTCTCATCTCGTTTACTGATTTTTGTTTAGAAAAATTCCTCAACCATGGTCTTAAATTTTTCCGCCTTTCTCTTTGCGATCACATTCAAAAGTTCAGCCCCTTCAAGGACCTCAACATGCGATTCAATCACATAATTTAAAAGTTGCTCATATAACTGTCTATCTTGAACTTGGACAGCATAATATCTTGCATAGAAAACATAGGGAAGTAGATACTTACCACCTGAAATTTTTATACATCTCTCAAAATATTCCTTCCCTTTTTCCGGGTCGCCACCAAATAATTTAGGTCTGGCTGACAACAAGACACCAAGAAACATAACACCAGAACCATAAAAATAACCCTCATCAAGTTCAACAACATACTTAACCATGGACTCAATTTTTGGAATTTGACTTATAGCTTCGGGGTCGTCTCTGCTAAGATTTACATAGCTTCCCCAAGCCATCGCGGTCCAAAACAAAATAGGAACATCTTTTCTTCCAAATTCAGTGCGCAAAGTCATCTCAAATTTTTCAAAATCGCCATCCAAGCTTTCGGCAAACCTCCCACTTTTCCATCTCAAAAAATTAATGCCGTAACTATAAGCCCTTTTATAAATCATCTTTGCCCTTTCTGGCTCGTCATCTTCAACAAACCCCATCGCATAACCTGTATATCCTTGAACGAGGAGGGTAACGGTTTTTTGATTTTTCGGGTCGGCGTTGTAAATCGCCTCAAGAAGTTTCAAATTTGCAGGTATACTAACCTTTGCGATTTCGTAGTCCGTTTCGCTAAAAATTGCTTTAACCCCGGAGTCAAATATACCTCCTGCATATTTAATTGCAAGGTTTTGAACACTGCAACCGTAAAGAAGAATTGAAATTAAAAATCCAACGACTCTCACATTTACAAGTTCATTTTTTACAGAACTTTTTACACTGAAAAATTTAATCAAATTGCACTATAAAACAAAGTTTTACCAAACCGAAAAAATAGCGTTTTTGAAGTTCCTTTTCAACTCGTCAATACTATCCCCTCCGAACTTCTCAAGCAAAGCATTTGCTATAACTGGTGCAACAACCGCCTCAGCTATAACACTTGCAGATGGAACTGCACAAAAATCAGACCTCTCATACCTTGACTTTACACTTTCACCTGTTGCAAGATCAACGCTTGAAAGCCCCTTCACAACCGTTGAGATTGGTTTCATAGCGGACCTCAATATAATCGGTTGTCCATTCGTCACACCACCTTCAAGACCGCCAGCACGATTTGTCTTTCGGTAAATTCTCCCATCTTTTATGAAAATCTCATCATGCACCTCTGAGCCAAACTTACCTGCGTTTTCAAATGCAAACCCAATCTCAACTCCTTTTATCGCCTGTATTGACATAATTGCTTGTGCAAGAAGCCCATCAAGTCGTTTATCCCACTGGACATAACTCCCAAGCCCAATTGGTACACCAGTTATAAAAACCTCAAAAACTCCACCAACCGTGTCCCCTTCTTTCATCGCTTTCTTTATGATATTTATCATCTCAACCTCAACTTCTTTATCAAGACATCTAACTTCCGACTTATCGGCTTCAATTGAAATTTCAAATGCTCCTTTTTCTTTACGGATCAAGCTTTGAACTTTTCTATCAAGTTTCGCTCTATCTTCAATTTTTGCTTGCCCTATTTGAACTACATGGCTTCCGATGAAAATCCCAACTTCTTCAAGCATTTTTCTCACAACTGAGCAACACGCAACCCTTATAGCCGTTTCCCTTGCGCTTGCTCTTTCAATGACATTTCTTATATCATCAAAACCATATTTGAAATAACCAACAAGGTCAGCATGCCCGGGTCTTGGAACGGTTATTTTCTCAACCTTTTCTTCAATTTCTTCAACTGACATTTTCTTCTTCCAATTTTCCCAATCCTTATTCTTTATAATCAGGGCTATCGGGCTTCCCATAGTTTTACCGAATCTAACACCGGACAAAATTTCAACTTTATCCTCTTCAATTCTCATCCTCGCACCGCGCCCGATGCCTTGTTGTCTTCTTTTCAAGTGAAAGTTTATATATTCAGCCGAAATTTCAAGCCCTGCTGGGATTCCTTCAACTATACCTATTAAAGCTTGACCGTGTGATTCTCCGGCGGTTAAAATTCTTATCACAGCTTTAAGATTTTTTTCAGAAAAATAAACAAGTGATTTCCCATTTGCAAATGAAAAAGCTTCAAACTATATTTTTAAAGAGAACACCTGGCAAAATTAACTTTGGAGGTGCCAAATGGTGATCGCAACTGAGATCAGAGAGGGGATGGCTATTAAACTTGAAAACACGATTTATAAAGTTGTTGAAGTCAAAGTCCACGCTGGAAGTGGGCAGATGCAGGGTTTCGTTTCAACGCGACTTTTAAATTTATCAACGGGTCATTATACAGAGCGAAGGTTCAGAACGGATGAAAAAATTGAAGATGTTGAATTAGTGCGAAAACCGATGGAGTATATTTACAGCGATGGAGATTTATATTTCTTTATGGATCCGCAGACATATGAACAGGTTAGCGTTCCGAAGGAGTCGCTTGGAAACTTCGCAAAATTTTTAAAGGAGGGAATGAAAGTTGATGTTGAATTTCTAGGTGAAGACCCGATAAGCGTGAGGTCACCGAAAACGGTTGATCTTAAGGTTGTTTTAACTGGTTCTGGGGTTAAGGAGGCACAGGATAACACTATGAAAAGTGCAACGCTTGAAAATGGGATTGAAATCCTTGTCCCACAATTCATAAAGGAAGGGGAAATAGTCAGGGTTGATGTTGAAACCATGAAATATGTTGAAAGGGTGGCACAAAAGAAATGAGTTGTTGATATATTTGCGGAAATTTTTTATATTTTAAATGACGCATTGCAAGTTAATTTTTTAATTTCTAAAATGAAAATCCCCAAACAAATAGAGCAGTTTTGCCAATACTGTGGAAGCAAGCAAAAGTTTAAATTTAGAGGTAACTTTGAGCCCGAAGCTGAGAGTAAATTTTGGTACATGTGTCAAAAATGTAAGCATGTTGCTTTATTTTCACTGTCAGATTTAAACTTAAACCAAGTGCAGGATGAGAATTCACACTCAAACTATAGAGTTTATTCAGCAGCTGAAACATACGAAATAGGTGAGTTAATTTATCACGAGGAATGGCAAGATTACGGCAGAGTGAAGAAAAAAGAGGTTTCTTCAAGCGGTTATAGTATAATTGTTGTTGAGTTTGAGAAACTTGGTCAAAAAAAATTAGTTGAAAATTTCAAACAATAAAAAAAGCGAGGTGATAAAATTGGTAGGGATAATCGTTCAGGAAGGCGAGTCGTTAGACAAGGCATTGAAGAGGTTCAAGAAAAAATACGAGCAGGCAGGAATCCTGCGCGAATTCAAGCGTAGAACTTTTTACACACCGCCTTCCGTCAAGAAGAAGATGAAAAGGGCAAAAGCGATACGAAGGGCACAAAGAATGTTGATGGAGCAAATGTAAAAACAAAATTTCTTCTTTGAAGTGAATAAGAAGAAAAAACAAGTGCTCAAGAAACATCGCAAGAAGGAGAAGAAGAGAAAAGAGAAGATGAAAAAGTTAAGAGAGATGCTTGCTCAGATGAAACAGCAAGAATCCCAACCACAAAATTAAAAAGCCCCGATTTCTCGGGGCTTTTTTATTTTCATCCCAAATTAACAGCCCAATCAAGAATTTTATCAACTTTTTCAGGGTCATCCGCTTCGCAGTAAAATCTCAGCAATGGTTCAGTTCCAGAAGCTCTGATAAGAAGCCATCCTTCATCAAAGAAAAACTTATATCCATCAATCGTCAAAACACTGTTAACTTTAAAACCAGCAACTTCTCTTAACCCCCTTTTCAATCTTCTAAGAATTTTATTTTTGTGAGATTCTGTAGTGTGAAGGTCTATCCTCTTGTAATAATGTGGTCCGATCTCTGCAAAAATCTCATCAACTATTTCAGACAGTTTTTTCCCTCTTTTGACAATCATTTCACAGATAGTCAAACCAAGGAAAAGTCCATCCCTTTCGGGTATGTGTGTCTTCACGCCTATCCCACCGCTTTCTTCTCCACCTATCATTATATCTTTTGTGACCATAAGCGTTGCGACATGTTTAAATCCTACAGGTAATTCATAAACTTTTAATCCATATTTTTTTGCAAGTTTATCAACCATCAATCCAACGGAAACCGTTTTGACGACATCGCCACGCAATCCCTTGTCCTCGTAAAAGTATTTCAAAAGTATAGCAAACACTCTTTGAGGGTCAACGAAATTGCCATTTTCATCAACCGCCCCAATTCTATCTGCATCGCCATCGGTGGCAAGTCCAACATCAAATTTTTTCTCGGGAACGAGCTTCATCAACTCTCCAAGATTTTTAGCAATCGGTTCTGGACTTACTCCACCAAACGATGGATTAAACTCGTTATGAATTACAACAGCCGATGGGATCAACTCGGTGAGTATTTTTTGACCAGCGCCATACATTGCATCGTGAGCAATTTTCAATCCAGAATTTTTTATTGCTTCAATATCAATTTTAGCCTTAAGGTCATCAATGTAGAGCTTTTTCAAATCAACAAGTTCAATTAAACCTTTCTGTTTAAGTTGATCAAAACTTCTCTTCACCTTTTCAATTTCTGTCTTCGGCATTTTGTTCGCCTGATTTTCAACCTTTACGATATTCTCCACTTCTTCTGGACCGCCAAAGTCGGCTTTAAGCTTGTAACCATTATACTTATAGGGGTTATGGCTTGCCGTTATAACAACCCCACCAGCACAATTAAACTTTGGTATTGCAAGCGAAACAGCCGGTGTAGGGCAATAACCATCGGACAATAAAACCTTCACACCAAAGTTTGCTATTACAGTGGCAACATGCTCAGCGAACTCTTTTGACAAAAACCTCGTGTCATATCCTATGACGAGCCCGTTTTTAATCTTTTTGTGTTTTTTGTAGTGCTTTGCGGTCGCAATTGCGACTTTAGTTAAATTTTCAAATGTGAAGTCCTGCGCAATTATGCCCCTCCAACCGTCAGTTCCGAACTTTATCTTCATCGTTTTTTAAAATTTTGTTTTTAATTTTTTTAACTTTTTAATCGCCTCTCTATATAAGATAATTCTATCATTCAATTTCAAAATCTTACTTATTTTTGTGCATCAAGTTGCCCTCTTCCTCTTGCTTTTGAATTTTGAACCTCAATATTAGAGGATAAAACTTCAACAACTTCCCTACCCCAAAACAAAAAATCAACCTCACCGCTGTTAAACATTGCTTTATCAATGAAAGCTCTTAAAATTTTTTTATTTTTCAGTTTAC
>Ga0072500_131079_pt1 | contig 155956 bp, 139 predicted proteins | sample GBScelen77Swater_FD_63803 | JGI IMG/M metagenome (GOLD analysis project Ga0072500, IMG submission 63803) | Hot spring microbial communities from Great Boiling Spring, Nevada - cellulolytic enrichment S 77C v2 (version 2) | ecosystem: Environmental > Aquatic > Thermal springs > Hot (42-90C) ...
CGTCGCTCCGTCAGGGTTTCCCCCATTGCGGAAGATTCCCGGCTGCTGCCTCCCGTAGGAGTCTGGGCCGTGTCTCAGTCCCAGTGTGGCCGACCACCCTCTCAGGCCGGCTACCCGTCTTAGCCTTGGTGGGCCATTACCCCACCAACTAGCTGATAGGCCGCAGGCCCATCCCAGAGCAGCATAGAGGGTTGCCCCTCTATACTCTTTCCTTACCTGAGCATATCGCTCGGTAAGTATATGGGGGTTTAGCACCCCTTTCGAGGTGTTATCCCCCTCTCTGGGGTAGGTTACCTACGTGTTACTCACCCGTGCGCCGCTCTCACTCCTATCGGCATAAACCAATAGGAGCTACCGCTCGACTTGCATGCCTTAGGCACGCCGCCAGCGTTCGTCCTGAGCCAGGATCAAACCCTCCATCCGGTTATAATAAATATAACCTTCCTCTCGGAAGGTTTAATCCTCGCTCTTTATCTATTACGACCGCTTCCCTTTCCTCTTTTCCCTTCTTCCTTCTCTCTCCCTTTGTCTAAGGTTCATCCGCCCTTTCCCTCGGGCGCTTTAAATTCTATCACAAACCCCTTACCCTTTGCAAGAGGGTATTTTTATTTTTTTAACCTATAATAAATCTGAGTCCTCTTCTACTTTTTCTTTCTTTTGATTTCTAAACATCTCTAAAATTTCTTTCACAGTAGTAGCATCATATGGACCTTTATCTTCTCTAACAAATCCTTGAACCCTAGGGAATCTCAAGGCATATCCAAGTCCATCTAATTCCCTTCCACAAGTATGTACAGGACTCCTTGTTATTTCATCCGCCTGAACTACCACCACGTATTTAGGCTCTACCCAAACATCAGGTTCAATGAAAGACTCTACATTATTAGGCCTCTTTTCTACCTTTATTTCATCAAGTATTTCTCTAAATTTTACCCATTCCTCTTCTGTAGGCCCTGTACCTATTTTAGCTATAGTTTTAAAAAGATCTCTCTCATCATCATATACTCCTACAAGAAGAGCACCTATTCCAAACTTAGCTCTATGCCCTCTTCCTTTAAAATATCCTAAGATAACACAATCTACCGTGTCTGCCAGATGTCCTTGATAAGATCTCTTTAATTTTATCCAGTTAAAGTTTCTCATTCCTGCCTGATATGGAGCATCTAATCTTTTTGCAACTATTCCTTCCAAGCCTTCAGTAATACACTCCTCAAAAAAAGATTGAATTTCTTTTGGATCATTAGTAATTATATTTTTAGTAATAGAAATCTTCTCGCCTTCTACTAAAGCTTCTTCTAATTTTTGTCTTCTTCTTATGTAAGGTAAAGAAGTTGTATCTTCTCCATCTAAATATAGGATATCAAAGGCAAAAAGCTGTAAAGGATATAATTCCACCATTTCAGATATGTTATATTTTCTTTTTCTCTGCACTGTGACTTGAAATGGATAAAATTCACCCGTCTCTGGATTATATGATATCGCCTCTCCTTCTATAATAACATCCCTATCAGGAAATTGCTTTAAAACAGCTTCAACCAAATCTGGAAACATATATGTGTTATCTTCTAAATTTCTCGAGAAAATTCTTACGCTATTTTCCTTTTTATGAATCTGACATCTAAAACCATCAAATTTAGGCTCTACAGCACATTTCCCAAGCCTTTTTATAATCTCTTCTGCCCGTGATACTCTTTCTGCAAGAGCCATTCTTATTGGTCTTCCTACCTGAACTTTTATCCTTTTTAGTGCCTCAACTCCGCCTTCCCAGAAGACCTTAGCCACGTATCCCAAATCAGAAGTAATATTAAAAGCCCTCTCAATGAAAGGCCTCAAACCTTTATCTTTCACTTTTGCAAAAGATAAAGCATCCATAATTGTTGGCTCACCAACTCCAAGTCTTAATTTACCCAAAACGATTCTTACTAAATATTTTCCTCCTTGAGGTGTCAAAGAGTTTATTAAAAAAGCAAGCCTATTTACCTTAGCGTCTACACTTCCTTCACCTGACAAGTTTGCAATATCATATAAAGTGTTAAAAGTCTCTACAACAGTTAAGTCTTTTCCTTCATTTTTGGAATACTTAACTACCAATTCTCCTAAATCTCCTACTTCCTTATAAGATCTTTCAAGCTCTAATAAAGGAATCTTCAATGCTAAGGCCATAGCTCTTAAAACCAACTTATCTGACATTCCAAACTCAATTTTTTCATAATCAGGAGCAACTCTTCCGTTTAACAAGTAGATAATTTTATCAATTTCTTCTTTGTCAACTTTTCTAAAAAGATCTGCAAGAATCTCCATCATCTCATTCCTTTTAGTAGTTTTCTCTATTCTTTCAAAATATTGAGCAAGTTCTCCAAAAAGCATAATAATCTTTCTCCTTTCTGGAAAATTTTCCTCTTTCTAATTTTATCATTTTATCTCCCAAAGAAATCTTTACAAAAAAGAAGAATCTGATAAAAATAAATTATCAAAAATACACTAAGACAAGGAGGTAATTTATGGTAGAGTTTGTAAAGAGCCATGGACTTGGAAATGATTATATTGTCTTTGATAAAACTCAAATAAACTTCCCCTTAACCGAGAAAAACATACGTCTAATATGCGATAGAAATCGTGGAGTTGGCTCTGATGGTATACTTGTTCTTGAAAAAATAAACAATCAAGAATTTAAAGTAAGAATATTCAATCCCGATGGAAGCGAAGCAGAAAAAAGTGGAAATGGTATAAGAATTCTTGCAAAGTATATTTACGATTATAAATATACTACTGAGAAAGAGTTCTTCATATACACTTTAGGAGGAAAAGTAAAAGCCTCCGTAATAGAAGAACAAAATGGAAGAGCAAAAACCATTGAAGTAGAAATGGGGAAAGTTACCTTTAGAAGTTCTGAGATTCCTGTTGCTGGCCCAGAAAGAGAGGTGATAGATGAGGAATTAAAAATTAATGGTGAAATTTTAAAAATTACATGCCTTTCTATTGGAAACCCTCATTGTGTCTTCTTTGTGGACGAAATTGATGAAGAAAAGATTAAATCTTTAGGGCCTAAAATAGAAAATAATCCAATATTTCCCAATAGAATTAATGTACAAATGGTTAAGGTTTTAGATTCAAATAAAATAGAGATAAGAATTTGGGAAAGAGGAGCAGGATATACTCTTGCATCAGGGAGTAGTTCTTGTGCAGCAGCATCAGCAGCATATAGAAAGGGATTAGTCAATAATCAAGTCGAAGTAATCATGCCTGGAGGAACATTACACATAAGAATAAACCCTGACTGGTCCGTAAATCTTATTGGACCAGTAGAAGAAGTATTTAAAGGAGAACTTTCTGAAGAAATGTTATATAAATTGAAAGACTAATTCTTTATACCTTTCTTAAATTCAGTAAGCTGAGAAAGATGCATCTTCTCCTGTTTTATTATTTCATACAGGATGTTTTTATCCTTTTCAGGAATATATTTTTCCATTTCATAATAAAAGAGAATAGAGTCTTTTTCTAAACTTATAGCAAGATCTAATACTTCTGATAAACTCCATACTGTTCTTGTAGAAAGCTTATCCCAATCAATAAAAATTTGAGAATCTACAAAAGCATGCAAATATTTATTAGCTTCCTGATCAGGATAAGCAGAAACAAAGCCTTCATTCTCCAAACGAGAGTAAATTTCCTTAAAAGCTAAGGCATGTCTTTTTTCTTCTAAAGCAAGATAGCTAAATAATTTTTTCAATTCTTCATCTTCTACCTTTGATCCCATTAATTCATAAAATTTTTCTCCTTCTTCTTCAATGTGTATAGCCATTTCAATTAAATCTTGAGAAGAAAACATCTTTACCATAAGAAAATCCTCCCCTTAAAAATTATTTTCCTGCTAATGTGATATCTTCAAGCTTTAACATAGGTGAATTTATATTACCTTTGAGGTCTAATTTATTACCAATGCCAGTTATATTTTTTAAAAAATCCTTCAAATTACCTGAAATAGTCATCTCTGCAACAGGTTCTGCTAATTCTCCATCTTTTATCCATAAACCCTCGATTCCTAAGGAAAAATCTCCAGAGATTGTATCTGCAAGATGGAGCCCCATTAAAGAAATAACATAAACCCCATTTCTCACTGATTTTATAAGCTCATCTTCACTCTTATCTCTAGGCTCAATGTACAGATTAAAATAATCAACCTGGGGCAAAGACTTAAAAGAGCCCCTAACCCCATTACCAGTAGAATTTTTACCCTCCTTATTAGCGCTATAGACATTATAAGCAAAATTCTCCAGTACACCATTTCTTATGAAATATTTTTGATAAGTCTTTATTCCTTCATCGTCAAAAAGTCTAGGAATCAAAGCTTTTTCAGAAAGAGGATCCTCTACAATACTCAAAATTGGAGAAGCCACACTCTCACCTAACAATCCCTTTAATACAGACTTTCCTTTTTGAACATTCTCTGCAGAAAATAGTTCAGAAATAAGCTCTAAAAATTCACTGGCTCTTTCTGCAGGAAGAATTATGTCTACACTTTGCGTCTTCTTGGGCAATGCTCCCAATAAACTTGTGGCCTGCCAAACCACCTTTTCAACTAATTTATCAAATTCAAGCTCATTCCAACTCCTAGCCACATCAAATTCAAATCCACTTCTTTCATTAGTCCCATCAGAAGCACCAATCTCTGTATATATATACTGGTACTGTTGATTATATTCCAAAGATAAACCCGTTGTACTTATTATTCTATTATTGTCCGTTGTTTTCTCCCAAACAATATTTCTCACAGTTTTTACTCTTTTATCTTTTGAATAGATTTCTTTTTCTAACTCTACCAATCTTTTTATTTTTTCTTGAAAGGATGGCTCTTCAGGATAGTACTTAAAATCTTTAAGATCTAAATCTTTAGAAAATTTCCAATTCTCATCTTCTTCCATTACCTGAGAAAGTTCAATTGCTCTCTGTATTGTTTCATCTATCTTATCTAAATTGGTAGTATAAGAAAATCCATGTTTACCATCTTTTATAACCCTTACCCCAATGCCATACTCCCTAGAAATTTGATAATTTTCAACCTCCTGCCTAGAGATTACTAAAGTACTTTTTTCTCTTTCTTGAAAAAATATTTCACACTCTATTTTTTGTTTTCTTAAATCCTCAATTAATTTAAATAAATCAACGGTCATGAAAATTACTCTCCTTTCTCTGTACCCCCAATAGTAATCTCAGATATAAAAAGAGTAGGCATACCATCGGTTACAGGAACTCCTTGCCCGTCTTTTCCACAAGTACCGGGAGCAAAACCAATATCATTTCCAATCATTTCAATCTTTTCTAAAATCTTAGGTCCATTTCCTATTAATGTTGCACCTCTTATTGGATGTTTAATTTCACCATTTATTACAAGATAACCCTCTTCAATTCCAAAAACAAAATCTCCAGAGGTTGTATCTACCTGACCTCCTCCCATCTTTACCACATATATTCCTCTCTCTAATCTTTGTAACATATCTTCTACTTTACTTTCTCCTGGAAGAATGAAGGTATTAGTCATTCGAGGAATAGGAGGATATCGAAAATTTTGTCTTCTCCCATTTCCTGAAGGACGAACATTGAACTTTTTTGCGGTAATTCTTGAATGCATATATCCCTTCAAAATACCCCTATCAATTAGAACATTATAATTAGTTTTTACTCCTTCATCGTCCACTGCTGAAGAGCCGTACATTCCTTCAAGAACACCTGCATCTACCATAGTAACCAGCTCTGAAGCTACCTTTTCTCCAATCTTTCCTTTGTACACTGAGACTCCCTTATCAACCAAATCAGCTTCAAGACCATGTCCAACAGCTTCGTGTATTAGAACACCTCCAGCCTTTAAAGATATAACTACTGGCATAACTCCAGCCGGAGCTTCTTTGGCTTCAAGGAGTAGAATAGCCCTTCTTGAAGCCTCGTATGGGATTTTATTAATAACTTCTTCAGTAAGCAGCTCCCAACCTACCGTACCTGCAACCGTCTCATATCCTGTTTGAATAATTCCATTATAAGACCCAACGGAAAGTCCATAAACCGCAGTTCTTACTCTCCTATCTTCAATAAAATCCCCCTCTGTGTTTGCAATAAGAATCTTCTGATCTACAGTCCTTATCACAGAAGTAAATTGAACTATCCTTGAATCGTAACCCCTTGCCTTTTCATTCATAATCTTCAAAATATCTTTTCCTTCTTTTATCTCAAAACTTCCTATATCCTTTAAAGGCCTTATGCCATACTCATCTTTCTCAGATAGGACAACTTTTATATCTTTATCTCCTTGAAACACAGCTTCCGCTAAATTCTTGGCAAGTTTTCTCAATCCCATCAATGAAATATCAGTAGTATATCCATAAAAAGTTCTGTCTCCTAATATTACCCTTAAACCTACTCCTACATCTTCTCCCGCTACTGCTTCCTCTAACTTATTATCGTCAAAATAAAAATAAAGAGAATTACTAACCTCAAAAAATAATTCCGAAAAATCTCCACCTTTGCTTAAGGAAATTTCAAGAATTTCTTCAGCTATGCTTTTAGATATCACTTTTACTACCCCCTAAATTAAATAAGAGGGAGGAAAACCCCCCTCTTAAAACCATTTTTAAGTAATATAAAAATTAAAGAGTTATAGCTCCTACTGGACAAGAATCGGCAGCATCTTGACAGCATCCTGCGGATTCACAATCTGCCCCTTCTCTTACTACAGCTTTTCCTTCTTCATCAATTTCAAATACATCAGGACATAAAGAAGCACAAACCCCACATCCAATGCAAAGATCTCTATCAATTTTTGGTGCGCTCATTTTTAAGACCTCCTTTCCGAAGATTTAAAAATATCTTTTAAAGCATAGAAAATTTTACCCTAAAAGTCAATTATTCTCTCCAATATTTGATCTTTGCTCCTACCGAGAAACCATACCTCTCAAAAAAGCCAGCTCTAACCTCTAAAGCATATCTATAAGGCTTAGGACTAAAGTAAATAGGACAGTTTAATTCATCCTTACATGGCTCCATTCTTTGTATATTTATAATAGTGCCATCCTCCAAAATAAAAGCTATATCAAGAGGAACATAAGTATTTTTCATCCAAAATCCAGCATTTGTATCATAAGGGAATACAAAAAGCATTCCATACTCCCAAGGGATACTTTTTCTATACATAAGTCCTAAAGTCCATAACTCATCTCGATCAGCTATCTCAATAGGTATCTCAAGAGATTTATCCCCTTGTGTTATTAAAAGCCTTCCACGGGGAAATTTAGGTGAGTTTTCCTTTCCAAGAGAAAGAAGAGAAAACATAACTATCATTAATAAAATAGTGAAAATAGTAGTAAAGAAAACTGTTCTTTTTTTCATAATTTACATTTCTCCCTTCTTTTTAACAAAGGCTTTAGGTATAATTATAATTGATTATGCTTAAAAGAGAAATTGCAGAATTACCTCTCCATTCAGGAAAAGCCCCATTTTGGCTTTTTCAAAGAATGAAAAAGCTTTCAAGAGAAATTATTCTTCTCTTTGCCGTCGAAAACAAAATAGATGAACTTTTAAAAAAATTATCTGATCCTTTCTGGTTTCAAGCCTTAGGTTGTGTATTAGGTTTTGACTGGCACTCAAGCGGCCTTACCACTACTACAGGTGCTGCTTTAAAAGAAGGATTAGGAGAACTTTCTCATGAAATAGGCCTATATATTGTAGGCGGAAAAGGTAAGGCTGGTCTGAATACTCCAGAAGAAATAAAAAGATTAGCAGAAAAAGAGGGTTTTGATCCTCAAAAATGGATTCTTGTAAGCAGAACGGTGGCTAGAGTTGATAACAATGCCATACAAGATGGATACCAGCTTTATCACCATCTTTTGATTTTCACCAAAGAAGGAAATTGGTGTGTTATACAGCAAGGTATGAATGAGAATAACAATTTTGCAAGAAGATATCATTGGCTTGGAGAAGAGGTAAAAAGTTTTATTGAGGAACCCCATAAAGGAATAATCACTCAGAAGTTCGAAAACTATGTCATAAATTTGGTAGCAAAAGAAAGTAAACCAGCGCAAGAAGTGATTACACAACTTATGAATGAAAAACCCGATAAGGTCCTAAAACTATGGAATGAAGTTTCATTAAAACTTCCATCTTACCATCCTATAACTCCTAAGGAGATAAGACCCGAAAACCTAAAAACAATCTTGTTAAAGACCTATGAGGCTCCACCCAAAGATTTCCAAGAAGTACTACTAAAAGAAGGTGTAGGATCTAAAACCTTAAGAGCCTTAACCCTTATAAGCGAACTTGTTTATAATACCCCAGCCAGCATAAAGGATCCTGCAAGATTTTCTTTTGCCCATGGAGGGAAGGATGGACACCCATACCCAGTAGATAGAGAAAATTACGATAAAACCATAGAGCTCTTAGAAAAAGCAATAAAAAATGCAAAATTAGGAAGAAGAGAAGAAATTGAAACTTTAAAGAAGCTCTCCTTTTATTTCAAAGTTTAATGCCTTTTTGCTATAGATATGAGCTAACCTTACTGGCTCTGGTAATCGATACTTAGTAGAAGTTTTTAGTATAATCTCAATAGAGGTACTTAAAGAAATCTTATGCCCTAAAGATACAAAAACAGGCTTTACATTATCTTTAGTCCTCACCACAGCTCCAACAATCTCATTGTCAATATAGATATATTCAAAAGAACCTCTTTTTTTATCTGGTTCTTTATAAACACCTACAAGTATTTTCTTAGCACAACCGATAGATGGAACATCAAGAACATATCCTACATGAGAAGCTATTCCTAATCTTCTTGGATGAGCAATTCCTTGTCCATCAAAGATGAGAAGATCAGGTTTGATTTTTAAATTCTCCCATGCTTTTAAGATTATTGGTCCCTCTCTAAAACTTAAAAAACCTGGAATATAAGGAAAATTAACTTGAGAAATCTCTATAGAAACCTCAAGAACCTCCAAAGTATTGAATTCTAAAACAACAATTACTCCTGCTATTTTATCTTCAATAGAAGAAGTATCTACTCCTCCTACATATCTCAAGTTCTTAAATGCATCTTCTTTAATTATTTTCTCACTTATTTCTTTTTGAAGCCTTACTGTTTCCTCATACCCTAACCATTTAAAATATTTAGATTCATAATCCATATATCTCTATCCTTCCCAGTTTATCCATCTCAATAGGAACTTCCAATTTTTCCTTCTCAATATACTTTTTAAGAAAATCATGTACAAAAACTTTTGGTTCTATCACATATATTCCTTCTGTCTTGCTGACTCTACCCACAGGAGCACATACATATTTGTCTAAAATTCCAAAAACCTTCAAATCTCTGACACACTGGATTAAGAATAAAAGCTCTCTTAGAGAAATATGTTTGGTAACTTCTATGATTTCACCATTATTTTCTATTTTTACAAAATCTTTTTGAAGAGAATCTTGCAATATACTTACTTTAGAATAAAGATTATAAACTTTTTTTCTAGAAATAAGCATTGTCGAAAGTTCGACCTTTCGAGAAGGATCCCCAAAAAGAAATAGTTTTGTAATAATTTCATCCATTAAATTAGGAATCTCAAACCAAAAATTCTCTGTATCCTCAAGACTTTCTACCATCTCTGTATTTTTACACAAATCAACCTTAAAATGGATCTTTGAATTCCTACCAAACCCTGTGAATTTATCCCAAGGAATACTAACCTCAACTATGTCTTTTATCTTCAATGAAATATTATCCCCACAAAGCTCATTTCTTAAATCTAATCTATATTTACAGCTACCTTTGTTTCTTGAGTAAAAGTTGATAACTATAAAATAATCATCATTAAAATATTTTTCTGCCTTATCCATTAAGTCAATTCTCATATATAAGTTGCTTAAGTCATAACCATAATAAATTCCTGTTATAAATTCACTTTTCTTCTCTTCTAACAAATTTAAGGACGACAAAACCCACTCATCTTTAGAGGTAATTATCCCATCGATCTTAGGAGTAAAAATTAAAGATCTCCTACTTCTCCATAACGGATTTCTAAAAACAATAGGGAAGTCAAGGAAAGAAGGATAAGCTTTATTAATAGATCTATAAACATTTTTAAGATGAGACCTAAAAATTTCATCGAAAATCTCGTCATATCCTGATTCTTGATCATCTCCATACCACCAAAACCAGTCACTTCCTTCTGCCGCCATAAGGCTTATCCAATCTACCCGATCTTTCTTCTTCTCTACAAACTTCCTTGTAATGGTTAGATATTCCCATGCAAGATTCTCCTCTATCTCTCCAATCCAAGTAGTAAGATCAGCATTTATCCAGGATCCAGTAAAAATATTATTAAGTTCTCCAAAATTTTTTGTTTTCTCAATAAAATCTTTTACCGTTATTGTCTCAAGCTCTTTAGAATCAGAAAGTAAAGTATATAGGTTTCTTAAGAAATCTCGCCCATCATTATCGTAATACTCCCAACAATTTTCACCATCTAAAGCAATAGTTACAAGAAAATCTGAATTTTGAGGTAGACTATTTTTTATTTTTAAAAGACGATAATATAGATCCTTAGCCCCATCTTCAGGAGGATAATTCATATAGACAAATCCAATTCTGTCTGACAGAACCTGATCTCTAAAAACTGCATAGACTTCTTTTCCATTCAAATTTATTCTATAAGGTTTATAAAGGATTTCTGGCTTATTTATGAACCCCTCATTATCCCGTAAGAAATCTTCTCCCAAACTTTTAAAAAGAATCCTTTCGTCTGAAACAAACCATTTAATATTAAACTCTGAGACCATTTCTACAAATTCAGGACTTACAGCTTGCTCTGAAGGCCATATACCTAAAGGATCTTTATCAAATAACTTTCTATAATATTCTTTTCCAAGGAAAAGCTGCTTTTCTGCATCTTCCTTAAAAGAAAAATAGTCAAAAGGAAGAGGAAGCTCAGGCGTAGATACTTTGGCACTCTTTGTGTCTATCAAAAGAGGCATTATAGGATGAAAAAAGGGAGAAAAAATCACTTCTATTTGTCCAGAATCCTGCATCGATCTATAAAGAGAAAAAAGTCCTCTTAGGATTTCAAACTGCTTTTCTATAACTTTTAATTTTTCCTCTTCAGTAAAATTTTTGCCTTTTTCTACCAAATAAATTAAGAAAGAATCTTTCTTTCTCAAATCAGGATCAAACCAAGCAAGATTATATAAAACTTGTAAATCCAAAAAATCCTGAACTGTGTATTCTTCGTTATTCAACTTTTTGTAGTATAACTCTTTAAATCTTGGAAATATAAACCCCATCTTCTCCTTATTAAGGAGGAAAAAGTTATCTAAAATAAATTTCTTATCCTCCATATTTAACTCAGAGGCTTTTTTAAGAGATTTCTCTAACCACAAATCTGTAGTTCTTCTGTCCAAGTATTCTTGTATTTGTAAAAGTAAGGATGGAACAAAATTAAACGTCTGCTTTATCTTTGGAAAATCTTTCAGTATGGAAACCATATTGTAATAGTTCTTAATACCGTGAAATCTAACCCAAGGGAATATGGATAAACTTTTAGAAGTGTCTTTATAATATGGTTGATGCATATGCCATATAAAACTTACATACAACTTACCCATTTTTGCTCCAATATCCTCCTACTAAAAGGTGTTAATTTTTACGATTATCATATCATTTTAATTTAATTTTTTTTAATTCTAATTGACGCTAAGCTCTTACAGTGCTATAACAAAAAACAAAGAATCTTAAAAAAGAAGGGAGGGAGAGATAAAAGCTTTATGAGTAGCAGTGAGGATACCATCCCGAGACGCCCATTAATTTTCTACAAAAACAAAAAGAAAGGAGAAAAGTTATCATGGAGAAAAGAAAACTCTCTCCCTTATATAAAGGAGGCCAGAGAAAATGTCCAGGGTAATCTGGTCTCCAACAAGATACAGACGATTTTCTTTAGGAGATATAATAATACTCCTATTTATAGGGAGTATTATTTACGCTATATCTTCCCTCAATACCATATATTCAAAGCCCACCGAGGTAATTAGTTTAGATTTATCCCCTCAAAAGCTTCCTCTTTATTCTCTTTTCTCTCTTTTAAGAATGATTCTTGCATATTTTATTTCATTAATATTTACCATCGTTTATGCCTATACTGCTGCTTACAAAAAAAGTCTTGAAAAAATTCTTATACCACTACTAGACATACTTCAATCAATTCCTGTACTTTCCTTCCTTCCCCCAGTATTCATGGCAGTTATTTCTATGTTTCCAGGATCAAAATTAGGCCTTGAAATTACCTCCATAATTCTTATTTTCACAGGACAGGTATGGAACATGGTATTTAGTTTTTACCAATCTTTAATCTCTATCCCAAGAGATTTAAAAGAAGCAGCCCAATTATTCAAATTAAACCCATGGCAAAGATTTTGGTATCTAGAACTTCCCTACTCTGCTATCGGATTAATTTGGAATAGTATGATGTCTTGGGCTGGAGGTTGGTTCTTCCTTATGGCATGTGAGATGTTTACCCTGACAAATCAAAATTTCGTCCTACCAGGACTTGGTTCTTACCTGTCCTTTGCCGCTTTAAAGGGTGATCTTTTGAAAATATTTTATGGCCTTTTTGCTTTGATTACTGTGATAATTCTTCTTGATCAATTAGTTTGGAGACCTCTCCTTTCTTGGAGTCAAAAATTTAAGGTAGAATATGTTCAGGCAGAAGAATACTATGAATCAAAAGTACTTTTATGGTATAGAAGATCACGTATTTTTGACCTCCTCTATAAAAAGATTATCTTACCTTTAAGAGAAAGGTTAGAAATTTTATTTATCTCTTATTACGATAAGAAAGAAAAACAAGAAATAAAAACATCTAAAATTTCAAAACTATTAAACCTCATTGTGTCCACCATCTTAATCTTTCTTGTATTAAGAGGATTTATTGGACTTCTAAAATTAATTATAAACTTACCATTAAACATGTGGAAGGATATAATCTACTCAGCATTCCTTACTCTACTTAGAGTTACAGCTGCAGTACTAATTGCACTATCCTGGACTCTCCCATTGGGAGTAAGAATAGGTATGAATCCTAAACTCTCAAAGGTAATACAACCAATTGTACAAATAGTGGCCTCGGTACCTGCAACTGCTATCTTTCCAGTAATAGTCATGTACCTGATAAATCTTCCTGGAGGATTAAATATAGCAAGTATTGTACTAATGCTTTTGGGCACTCAATGGTATTTATTATTTAACATCATCGCAGGAGGAATGTCTATTCCTAATGATCTTATTGAAATAAGTGAACTATTAAAATTAAGTAAAATTGACAAGTGGAAAATACTTATTATTCCCTCTATTCTACCATTTCTTGTAACAGGTGGTATTACTGCTATGGGAGGAGCATTTAACGCAAGTATAGTTTCTGAATATATAGAATTTCATAATCAAATCTATAAAATAAAAGGACTTGGAGCTCTTATTACTGAAGCATCAAGCAAGGGAAATAATTCACTTCTTGCAGCAAGCACCCTAGTTATGGCTTTAATGGTTGTTACTATAAATAGGTTATTCTGGAAAAGACTATTCAAAAAGTCCGAAGAGCTGTTATCCTAAGTATATTAAGGAGGGATTGTAATGGAACTTTTAAGACTTGAAAATATAACAGTTAGCTTTAAGTTTCCCGAAGGAGAAATAACTGTACTTGATAATATAAATTTCACAGTAAATGAGGGAGATTTTATTGCATTACTTGGCCCATCAGGATCTGGAAAATCTACTATTCTAAGAATAATTGCTGGTCTTCTGAAACCCAACAAAGGTAAAGTTTATTATAAAGGCAAAGAGATAAAAGGAGTAAATCCAGGAGTTGCAATGGTATTTCAAAATTTTGCTCTATTTCCATGGCTAACAGTACTTGAGAATGTAGAGTTAGGACTTAAAGCAAAAGGAGTACCACCAGAAGAAAGAAGAGAAAGAGCAATTAAAGCTATAGACCTTATAGGTCTCGATGGATTTGAAAATGCATATCCTAAAGAACTTTCGGGAGGAATGAGACAAAGGGTTGGTTTTGCAAGGGCTTTAGTAATGGATCCTGATATCCTTTTGTTAGATGAACCTTTCTCTGCTCTTGATGTCTTAACTGCTGAAAACCTAAGAAATGACCTCATAGAACTTTGGATAGAGAAGAGAATACCTACAAAAGCCATTATCTTAGTAACCCATAGTATTGAAGAAGCAGTATATATGGCAGACAGAGTATTACTTCTAAGTAAGGATCCAGGAAGAATAATAAAAGAAGTCAAGATAACTCTTCCTCATTGGAGAGACAAAAAATCTCAAGAATTTTTAGATATAGTAGATGAGATTTATGGTGTATTGACAGGAAAGCCCGTAGAGAGAATCTCTGCAAAAGAAAAGAAACCTCTCCATATACCTCAAGCAAGTGTAGGATCTATAACCGGACTCGTCGAATTAGTAAACGATCTTGAAGGCAAAGCTGACATATATAAATTGGGAGAAGAACTACTTATGGACGTAGAGGACCTACTACCCATCATTGAAGCTTGTGAAATATTAGGTTTCGCTGAAATAAGAGAAGGAGACATAATTCTTACAGAAGCAGGTAGAGAGTTTGCAGAAGCAGATGTTTTGGAAAGAAAAGAAATTTTTAAAAAACTTGCCATAGAGAAAGTTCCATTCTTAAAACAAATTGTAAAATTACTACAGTCAAAATCTAATCATAAGATGCCAAGATCCTTCTTCTTAGACTTGCTAAAACAACATCTTTCACCTCAGGAAGCTGAAAAAGAACTTGATATATTGATAGATTGGGGAAGATATGCAGAACTATTTGAATATGACGATGATAGAGATGAACTTTACTTGCCTGAAACCTCCGAACTTTTAGTTAACGTTCAAAAACAAGAAGAATAATGTTATAATTTAAAATCAAAAGGGGAGGAAAAGGCTAAATTGGAAAACCTAGTAATAAGTAGACTAAGAATTTTAACTTTCTTATTTATAGCAGTTTATTTATTACCAAACAGCTTCTTTGATGACCTTAGAATTTGGCTTTTAATACTTTTTGCGCTTCTTTATAGTTCAATAGTATATTATTTTGTGGCTAGAGAAAAACTACAGGAAAATTTAACATTATCCATTATTGATTTGCTTATTGTTTTCTTTTATTTATTTCTCATAAATCAAATGGCAACAAAATTTGTATTTCTCATCTATCTTCCTGCCATAAAAGAAATCCTTTATAGAAGAATTAAAAATGCCTACATAATAAGTTTTATGGGAAATCTAGGAGTAATAGTTTTATCCTTTATTCTTAAAGAGAACTTACCCTTAGAAATTTCCCTTTCACTAATTCCTATCTCCTTTCTCATTCCCTATTTTTCTTCCTCTTATATAAAAGAAATGGAGGGATCTTAATTTGAAAAAAATCTTTATAACTATTTTTCTTTTGTTTTTAATACTATCCTCCATATATGCTCAAAATCAAAATGTTTACATAATACCAATAAAGGGAACTATCGAACTCGGTCTTGCCTCTTTTGTTGAAAGAAGTATAAGAGAACACCCTAATGCAAAAGCCTTTATTTTTGAAATAGACACTTTTGGAGGCAGAGTAGACGCAGCTATCAAAATAAGAGATACTATATTGGCTACCCCCACTTTAACTATCGCTTTTATAAAAGATAGAGCCTGGTCTGCAGGGGCCTTAATAGCATTATCTTGCGAAAAGATAGTTATTTCTCCTTCAGGTAGTATTGGAGCTGCAGAACCTCGTCCAGCCGATGAAAAAACTATCTCAGCTTTAAAAGCTGAATTTGAAAGTACAGCAAAAAAGAGAAATAGAAACCCCAAAATTGCAGCTGCAATGGTAGATGCTGATGAGGTAATTCCAGGTTTAAAACAAAAAGGAAAGATTTTAACCCTATACGCAGAAGAGGCTAAAAAATGGAAAATTGCTGATGAAATATTAGAAAACATAGACTCAGTAATAAAATTCTTTAACTTGGAAAAGGGAAAAATTACAGAATTACAACCTAATTGGGCTGAAAACTTCGTAAGATTTATAACTGACCCTACTGTATCAAGCATTATACTAACAGTAGGAATGCTTTCCTTATATGTAGCCATATTTACTCCTGGTCTTGGTGTCCCTGAACTCTTAGCTTTAGTGTGTTTAGGTTTATTTTTTGGAGGACATTATCTTGCCGGACTTGCAGGCTTAGAACCAGTAATTTTATTCCTTCTTGGGCTTATCTTAATTTTTATAGAAATGCATACGCCAGGATTTGGAATTCCTGGAATAGCAGGAAGTATCTCGGTATTTCTCAGTATATACTGGACAATAGTACAAAAAGGAGGTACCCTTCAAGCATTACTCACTGGAATATTCGTAGTCCTTTCACTTATAATATTCCTAGCAATTTATCTACCAAAAAGTCGTGTATGGATAAAGTTTGGACTTCCTGAGAGTCAAAAGAAAGATTTAGGCTATACTGCTTTCCAAGAGAGAAAAGATTTAATTGGAAAAAAGGGCAAAACTATTACTATGCTACGTCCTACAGGAATTATAGAAATTGAAGGAGAAAAATTCGAGGCTTATTCGGAATCAGAATTTATTGAACCTGGCGAAGAAGTTATAGTCTTCAAAGTTGAGGGAAATAAAATCTTTGTAAGGAGGAGTGAAAAATGAGTTTATTGTGGGGCTTTTTAATTTTAATCTTAGTATTAATATTCCTTGGAATATTCTTTAGTTTTGTGCCATTAGGATTATGGATTTCAGCTCTTGCTGCAGGAGTTTCCATCAAAATTACCGATTTGATCGGAATGAGACTTAGAAGAGTCCCCCCTGGAGTAATAATAAACTCCTTAATTAAAGCTCATAAAGCTGGACTTTCAGAAGTAACTCTTGACAAATTAGAAGCCCATTACTTGGCTGGAGGAAACGTAGATAAAGTTGTTAATGCTTTAATTGCAGCCCAAAGAGCAGGTATCCCCTTAACCTTCGAAAAGGCAGCAGCCATAGACCTTGCTGGAAGAGATGTATTAGAAGCAGTACAAATGAGTGTTAATCCAAAGGTTATTGAAACTCCAGTGGTAGCCGCTGTAGCAAAGGATGGCATTGAATTAAAAGCCAAGGCAAGAGTAACTGTAAGAGCCAATATTGAAAGATTAGTAGGAGGAGCAGGAGAAGCAACAATTATAGCAAGAGTAGGAGAAGGAATAGTAACTACTATTGGATCTGCAGAAAGTTATAAAGAAGTTTTAGAAAACCCAGATAGTATATCAAAAACAGTACTTGCAAAGGGACTTGATGCAGGAACAGCTTTCGAAATCGTATCCATTGATATAGCAGATGTAGATGTAGGAAATAACGTAGGTGCAAGATTAAAAATGGACCAAGCAGAAGCCGACATGAGAATTGCACAAGCCCAAGCAGAAAGTAGAAGAGCCCTTGCCATAGCAAGAGAACAAGAAATGAAAGCTCTAACCCAAGAAATGAGAGCAAGACTAATAGAGGCAGAAAAAGAAGTTCCTCTTGCTGTAGCAGAAGCTCTAAGAAGCGGGAAAATAGGAGTACTAGATTATTATACTTTGAAAAACATAATGGCAGATACAGCCATGAGAGAGGCTATTTCTAAGCTTGGACAAAAAGAAGAAGAGGGAAGGAAAGACTAAATGTTTGAATGGCTGGTAATTTTATACATACTTTTTATATTTATCTCTGCTATATTAGATGCTACAAAAAAGGCAAAGGATCAAAAAGAAATAATAATTAAAAAGATAGAAAGAACAAAAGAAAAGACTACACCTCAAGAATTACCTAAAGAAATGGTCATTCCACAAAAAACAATTGAACAAAAGAAGAAAATAGAAGAAGTCAAGAAAGAGGAAAAAATCAAAGAAACTCATGAAGAAACTTATATTGAAAAAAGTATAAAAAATAATCTACCTGAGATAATAGCACTTATAGAGATTATAGGTCCTCCAAAAGCATACCAAAATTGGACAGCTCCTTACAAGAAGAAAAATTAAATACCATAAAAGAATCAAAGCCAAATTCTTTAACTACCGAGAGGCAAACTTTTCTCTTAACATCTTCCATGGGAGGAGAAAAGTTTGCCTCTTTTAAAATTGAAGTAACTTTTTTATCCTTTAAACCACAGGGAATTATATAAGAGAATGGAGCCAAATCATTATTTACATTTAGGGCAAATCCATGATATGAAACTCTTTTCTTTATAGCAATACCTATAGCAGTTATTTTTCTATCTTCTACCCATACTCCTGGATACTCTATACTTTCTTTGGCTTCTATACCATACTCATGAAGTACATTTATAATAGACTTCTCAATTTTTAAGACAAAATTCTTAACCCCATCAACTTTAAAAATAAAATACCCCACAAGCTGTGAAGGTCCATGATAAGTAATATCTCCTCCTCTATCAACTCTTATAAAATCTATTCCCATACTTTCTAGTTCCTCTTTTGTCTTAAGCAAATTTTTCTCATCCCCAAACTTTCCTAAAGTTATTACTGGAAAGTGCTCTAAAAGTATCAAAGTATCATAAATAGTATCTTTTACTCTTAAATCGTGGAGCTTTTTTTGAAGATCCCATGCGTCTTCATATTTTATTTTTTCTCTAAAGTCAATTACTAATAACTTCTTCATACTTAACCTTAAAACTTTCCTTTTTATAATAGCCTTTAACTATAAACATATAGTAATTAGCAATAGCCTTCAATGAAATATCTGTAGACATAGCAATCCATGCACCCACAAGCCCTAAATTCATCTTTATAGCCAAAAAATATGCCAAAGGTATTCTAACAAACCACATACCTACACCACTTATCACCATAGGAATTTTAGAGAAACCAGCCCCTCTCAAAGATCCAGACATAACATTTGCTGTCGCAAGAAGGGGTTGAATTACAGCAATAATTCTCAACACCGAGGAAGCATATTTAACCACTTCCACATCTCTAGTAAATATCTGAACTAAATATTCTGGAAATAAAAAAAGAAAAACTCCTACACTACCCATGAATATAATAGCCCTTTTCCAAGCCTCAACTGAAGCCAATCTTGCCAAATTGTCTTCTTTCGCTCCCTTATATTGTCCAACAAGAGTTGTTGCTGCAACCCCAAAAGCAAACCCAGGTTGAAAAGACAAAGATTCAACATTTAAAGCTATTCTATGAGCTGCATACACCTTAGTACCCAAGCTTAAAACAACCGTAGCATAAACAAGAGCTCCTATGTTAAAGAAAAGCTGCTCAAAAGATGTTGGTACTCCTATTCTTAATATTTGTAAACTATAACTCCTTTCAGGAATAAAGTTATAAAAGAATTTATATTTTAAGAGATTACTTCTTTTATAAATGATATATAAAAGAAAAATTGTACCTAATAGTCGAGATAAACTTGTAGCCAAAGCAGCACCAGCAACCCCCATCTTAGGAAAACCAAACTTTCCAAAAACCAAAATATAATCCAAAAAGATGTTCGAAGTATTAGAAATTATACTCGCATACAAAGGAGTTTTAGTATCTCCTGCTCCTCTTAAAGCAGAAGAGATTATGGACATATACACAATTAGAAAGCCAGGAACAAGAATATATTTTAAATATAGAGAGGCACTAATGCGAATATCTTCCTTTGCACCTAAGATTTGCAAGAGCCTATCACTTCCAAATAACCCAAATAGTAGGATCAAAATTGAAAGATAAAAACCTAAAATCATTGAATTTTCAAGATATTTTACAGCATCCTCATAGTTTCCTGCCCCAATACTATAGGCTATCGTAACCATCGTACCAACAGTAAGAGCTGAAACCACAGCAAGAACCACATTGATAACCTGCATTCCCAAACCCACTGCAGCAAGAGCTGTAGCCCCTAAAAAACCTACAAAGATCATATCTACAAAGCTAAATACAAGTTGAAACAAATTCTCCAGCAAAACTGGAATAGCAAGAAAAAGAACCCTTCTTCCAATTTTGCTCCGTTCATCCTCAAGCATCTTTGCCTTTTTCCTCCAACAACTAAATATTTTAACCACATCAAAAAAGAGAGGCTGGAGTTTTGTTTATTCCTCCAGCCTCTCGTAAGGAGGGGGGTGTGTAGATATTATTATATTAAACTGAATACTTTTTTGTAAAGAAAAAATGATTTAAAATAAAGATACTCCAAAAAGGGAGGTGTCTTTAATGGTCCAGAAAAGGCCCTATGGAAAAAAGGGAGAATTACTTTCTATTATTGGATTTGGGGGAATCCTAGTAATGAATGAAGAACAAAGGGAGGCTAATAGAAGAGTTGCTGAGGCTATAGATCTTGGAATTAATTATTTTGACGTAGCACCATCCTACGGAGATGCTGAAGATAAACTTGGACCAGCCCTTCGTAGAAAGAGAAAAAATATCTTTCTTGCCTGTAAAACTATGGAGAGAACTAAAGAGAAGGCTTGGGAAGAGCTTCAAAATTCTCTAAAAAAGCTCGAAACAGATTATTTTGATCTATATCAACTCCATGCTATGACTACTGAGGAAGACTTCCAATTGGCTACAGGACCCAATGGAGCCTTAGAAACTTTTGTTAAAGCTAAGAAGGAAGGAATAATAAGATACATAGGGTTTTCAGCCCACTCTGTAGATGTAGCCCTAAAACTCCTTGATGTTTTTGATTTTGATTCTATACTCTTTCCTATTAATTGGGTAAACTTCTTTAATGGGAACTTTGGACCTCAGGTGGTACAGAAGGCGCAAGAAAAAAATGTAACTATACTTGCTTTAAAAGCAATGGCAAAAACTATTATTCCTGAAGGACAAGAAAGAAAATATCCAAAGTGTTGGTATGACCCCATCGACGAAAAAGATCTTGCTCAACTTGCCCTAAGATTTACCCTATCTCAACCAGTAACAGCAGCAATACCCCCTGGGGAATATAAGTTCTTTAAATGGGCAATTGAAGTAGGAGAAAACTTTACACCAATAACTGTAGAAGAATTAGAGATCCTTAAACAAAGAGCCAAAAATTTAGAGCCAATTTTTAAAGTTTCTTAACATAGAATCTATTGCAATATTAATAATATCTGATATACTCCATATGGTATATTAAAAGGAGGTGATAAAGAAAAATGGATTTTATATCTTTAACAAAGCCTATAGAAAAGATTGAAGAAGAACAAGATGTAATTATTTTAGGAGGAGGACCAGCAGGTCTTACTGCAGGAATATATGCTGGAAGAAATCTGTGGAGAACTCTTATAATTGAAAAAGCAATAGTAGGAGGCAATGCTGCTCTCACAGAGAAAATAGACAATTATCCTGGTTTTCCAGAAGGAATAACAGGAGAAGAATTGGTAAAAAGAATGGAGGTTCAAGCAAAAAAATTTGGTTCTAAAATATTAGAAGCTGATGTCTTATCCTTAAAAATAGACGGAAACTGGAAAATAGTTGAAACATCAAATGGAGTTTTTAGGGCTCCTACTCTTATTATTGCTACTGGCACAAGACCTAAGAAATTAGGAGTTCCAGGAGAAAAAGAATTTATAGGGAAAGGTGTCTCCTACTGTGCAGTATGTGATGGTGCCTTCTTTACTGGAAAAAAAGTTGCTGTTATAGGTGGAGGAGATTCTGCTGTTGAAGAAGCAATATATCTAACAAAGTTTGCTGAAGAAGTAACAATTATTCATAGAAGAGATACTCTTAGGGCCGAAAAAATAAATCAACAAAGAGCTTTCTCTAATCCTAAAATAAAATTTCTATGGAGCCATATAGTTAAAGCTATAGAAGGCGAGAAGAAAGTTGAAAAATTAATACTAGAAGATTTAAAGACGGGAGAGACCAAAATCTTTCCTGTAGATGGTGTTTTCATTTATATAGGCTTAATTCCAAATACAGAACTTTTTAAGGGTATTTTGAATTTGGATTCCAATGGTTTTATAATAACAGATGAAAAAATGCATACTTCTATACCTGGAATATATGCAGCAGGAGATGTAAGAGGTAAAATTCTAAGACAAGTTGTAACTGCAGTTTCTGACGGAGCTATAGCTGGTATGGAAGCAAGCAAGTTTTTAGAAGAATTAAATTACAAGGAGGTTTGACAATGGCTTTATTAAGAGAAGAGGATCGTCAATATTTAGAAAATCTATTTAAAGAAAACCTTAAAGACAAAGTAAAAATTATACTCTTCAGTGACAAAGCAGCAGGAAGTAAGCTGGTTGTTCCTGGGAGAGTAGAATGTCCTTACTGCCAGCAAACAAGGGAAATCTTAGAAGAACTTGTATCCCTTTCGGACAAGCTAGAACTTGAAATTCACGATTTTCTAACCGATGAGATAATTGCTAAAAAGTATAATGTGGATAAAATACCTGCAATTCTTTTTGAAAAAAATAACAACGTCCTTGGTGTGAGGTATTTTGGTATTCCTTCTGGATATGAATTCTCAAGTTTAATAGAAGACATCTTGGATATATCCCGTGGAGAAACTCAACTTTCCCCAACCACAAAAGCTTTCCTTGCTACTGTAAACAAACCAGTATATATACAAGTATTCGTTACTCCTACATGTCCATACTGTCCAAGAGCAGTGAGACTCGCCCACCAATTTGCCATGGAAAACCCATTAATTACTGCAGACATGATAGAAGCTATAGAATTTCCACATCTTGCTGAGAAGTACAATGTAACTGGAGTTCCTAAAACAATAATAAATGAGAAAGTAGAAATTGAAGGAGCTGTACCCGAGAACATATTCCTTGAATACTTTAAATCTGCTTTAAAAGACTAATCTAATCTTCCATAAAAATAATCTAAAGCCTCACCTGCAAGGTACAAAGAGCCTGTAATAAGTATCAAATCTGCAGGTGAGGCTTTTTTATTAACAAAGCTTATTGCACTACTAAAATTATCATAAATATTTATCTCAGCATTTGGCCTGAAAACTTTGACTATATTAGCAAGCTCTTCAGGAGTCCTTGTTCTATGTGAAGGCAAAGGTATAAAATTATAGCTATAAACTAATGGATCTAGAATCTTTAGAAATTTCTCCGCATCCTTATCTTTCATAATTCCACATATCAAAAACAATCTATCAAAATTAACATAACTTTCCAATGTATTTTTTAACGCCATAGCAGAATCTACATTGTGAGCACCATCTACTACTATCAAAGGGTTTTTATTAATGATTTGAAATCTTCCTCTCCACTGCACATTTTCAAAACCTTTTTTTACAACCTCATTATCTATGTTTAACCTGTTTTTCAGTACATATATAGCTCCGTAAGCAGTAACAGCATTCACAATCTGATGCTCTCCCAAAAGAGGTATAAAAAATTCTTCCTTTATATCCCTTCCCTCTAATAAGAATTTTTGTCCATCAAGATTAGCCTCTTTTTTCCTCCAACTAAAAAGATCGTCTACTTTATAATAAACAGCATTTCTTTCTCTCGAAACTCTTTCAATAACTTCTTCTGCTTCTTTCTTTTGGGGAGAAGATATAACAATTTTACCCTCTTTAATAATTCCTGCCTTTTCAAAAGCAATCTTCTCTAAAGTATCACCCAGTATATGCATGTGATCAAAACCAATGGGAGTAATAATTGAGATAAGTGGATTAATAACATTTGTAGCATCTAACCTTCCTCCAAGCCCCACTTCTATAACTACATAATCAAGTTTCTTCATAGAAAAATACAAAAAAGCAAGTGCTGTTAAAACCTCAAAAAAAGTAGGAGAACCAAAAATAGGATGCTTTTTAGCCTCTTCGATATAAGGCTTAGCATAGTCGATTAAATCAACAAATTCCTCCTGAGAGATAAATCCCTCATGAGTAGCTATTCTTTCTCTTATAGACTGAAGATGAGGAGACGTATAAAGTCCCACTTTATAGCCTGCTGATTTCAAAATTGAAAAAATCATAGCAGAAGTAGATCCTTTTCCTTTAGTGCCAGCAATATGAAAAGCTTGAAGATTATCTTGAGGATTTCCCATTAGTTGTAGCAAATATCTCATTCTCTCAAGGTAAAACTTTTTCTCTTCATAGGTTAAATTATCAAGTCGCTTTTCATAGTTTATAAAACTATTGACATAATTTAGACTATCCCAATACAATTTTCTCACTCCTCCATTTTATTAATATTTTTTTTATTGATTTTAGCATTTTTTTGTGCTAAATTTATTTCGTAAAATCTGTATCAACGGCGATAGTATTTCCCAACAAAGAAGTTAATTTTTACTTATTATATATTTTTTAGAAATATTTCTCTAAGAAAGGAGAGAACTCCAACATGATAAGAGAAGAAATTTCATACTTAGTCCTACCAAAAGAAGTAGAAAACATTCTTCTTTCTTGTAAAAAAATTATAATCCCCGAAAGTAGGGAACATTTTTTAGAACTTGCCTTAGGTGGAAAAAACAATATGGAATTTGAGGTAAAATATGAGGTCCCAGGAAAGGGAGAAGTGGTTGAAGCCATAATAACAAGAGCAAAAAATGGTATAGTGGTAAACTATACAGATCCTTACATGAGAAGACGTGACCCTGATAGTTTGGTAATAGGAGACGAGGGAGACACTGATAAACCCACTTTTAAGGAAAGATTTGGCGAAGATTTTGATACTTTAAGAGAAAAGACCTTTAACTGGTTAAAAGAGCAAGAACTAATTGTAATGCCTTTTATGGCTGGAGGATATGAATTAGGATATCCATCTCTGTTAATTGCTCCTTCTAACGCAGGATTTTTTGCTTGGGCTCTTGCAGATATTCAAGGATTTATACCTAAAAGTCAATTGAGAGATAACTTTGAACCTATAGCTATTGTTTATGTAGCTCCTCCCTTCAGACATACTCATTTTTCAGGTAAACAGATAGTAGTACACTATAGATCTGATGGAAGGCACGAGGTATTCTCTTACAATCTGTATCCAGGGCCAAGTGCTAAAAAAGGTGTCTATGGTGTGCTTTTAAATATAGGCGAGATGGAAGGCTGGATTACTGCCCATGCCTCTACAGTCAAAATCGTCACTCCTTACGATAACGAGTTAGTAATACTGCACGAAGGAGCAAGTGGCGGTGGAAAAAGTGAAATGATTCAGCAAATGCACAGGGAGAAGGATAATAGAATACTAGTAGGAGAAAACATCGTTACGGGAGAAAAGTACTACATTGAGATAAAAGAATCATGTGAAATATTCCCTGTAACCGATGATATGGCTTTATGCCACCCACGTCTTCAAAATGGAAGTGGTAAAATGGTTATAAAAGACGCAGAACAGGGATGGTTTGTAAGAGTTGACCAGATAAAAAGATATGGAGTAGATCCCCAACTTGAATCCATTACAATTCATCCACCAGAGCCTCTTATATTCCTAAATATTGAAGGGCATCCTGGAGCCACAGCCCTAATATGGGAACATACTATGGACGAACCAGGAAAACCTTGTCCTAATCCAAGAGTAATATTACCGAGAAGATTTGTACCTAATATTATAGATGAGCCCGTAGAAGTAGACGTTAGAAGTTTTGGCTTTAGAACTCCACCTTGTACAAAAGACAAACCAACTTACGGAATTGTTGGACTGTTCCATGTACTTCCACCTGCCTTAGCCTGGCTATGGAGATTAGTAAGTCCAAGAGGATACGATAATCCCAGCATAACCAGTGGCGATCTAATGAGTAGTGAGGGTGTAGGTTCATATTGGCCTTTTGCAACAGGAAAGATGGTAAAACATGCTAATCTCTTACTACAACAAATTCTAGATTATCCACGTACTCAGTACATACTTATTCCTAACCAATATATTGGTGCTTATAGAGTTGGTTTTATGCCAGAATGGATAGTAAGAGAGTATCTGGCAAAAAGAGGTAGCGCCAGAATTAAACCTGATAATCTAAAACCAGCAAGATGTTCATTACTTGGATTTGCTCTTGAAACTCTAAAAGTAGAAGGTCATTACATTCCTAAAGCTCTCCTTCAAGTAGATCAACAGCCAGAAGTAGGCCCTGAAGCTTATGATAAAGGAGCAGAAATGCTTAAAGCATTTTTCAAAAAGGAACTACAAAAGTTCATATCTTTAGATCTTGACCCCTTAGGCAAGAGAATTATAGAGTGTTGCCTTGAAGATGGAACCTTAGAAGACTATATAAAACTCATTCCTCCTCGAAGATAAGAAACTTTTAAATTTTTTTTACTTTAAAAAATATGTCTAAAGTGGTATAACAATATAGTAAAAGAAATTAAAACGATTATATTCGAGGAGGAATATAAAATGAAAGAGGTAAAAGTACCAATAGGCGTGTCTGCACGCCATGTACACCTCTCTCAGGATGATCTGGAGAGGTTATTTGGTAAAGGCTATGAATTACATCCATTAAAGCCATTATCTCAACCAGGACAATTTGCAGCTGAGGAAGAAGTAGAATTAATTGGACCTAAGAGATCTCTAAAAGTAAGAATTCTTGGCCCAGTGAGAAAAAATACTCAGGTAGAATTGGCTTTAACCGATGTTATTTATTTAGGTCTTCCATCTATACCTCCAGTAAGAGACTCGGGAGATGTAGAGGGAACTCCAGGAATAAAAATAAAAGGACCATTGGGAGAAATTGAAATACCTAAGGGTGTAATTATTGCATGGAGACACATTCATACACCAGAAGATATAGCAAAAGATTTAGGACTTGTGGATAAACAATTAGTAAAAGTAAAAGTAGAAGGACCAAGAGCACTTACTTTTGAAAATGTCTTAATAAGAGTAAGTAACAAATTTGCTTGGGAATTCCATATCGATACCGATGAAGCAAATGCGGCAATGGTAAAAACAGGTGATATTGCAACAGTGATTTTCGAACCAGCTAAAATTATGCAAAAAATTTAATATTATTTCAAGTTGTAAAATATAAAAAATCTCAAAAGAGGGAGAATATAAATTTCTCCCTCTTTTTTTAGGAGGTGAGAAATAGTGAGTACTGTAATAATAGTACTACTTGTAGGGATCATTTTGGCTCTTTTATTCTCTTTTCAAAATCAATCCTTAGTAACCATTTACTTCTTAAACTGGTCTTTTGAAGAGAAAATATCTACAGTGCTATTTTTAACCTTTGCTGCTGGCGTTATCCTTGCTTTCATAAGTACCTTACCAACCATTATCAAAGACAAAAGAACTATATCTAAGTTAAATAAAAGGATAAAAGAGTTAGAAAAAAATATAAGCCTAAACAAAGAAACCTTACCTGAACAAGATAATAGAGTAAATAACAAATAACATTTGACAAGATCCTAATATTCCTTTAACTTTATAATTCATAAATAATACTTTCAGAGGTGAGATTTTAAATGACAATACAAGAGAAGATACAAAAGCTAAAAAGAGAAAAGAACGCTATAATTTTAGCTCATAATTACCAACTTCCAGAAGTACAAGATATAGCAGACTTTGTAGGAGATTCTTTAGAACTTGCAAGAATATCCGCACAAGTTAAAGAAGAAGTCATTATATTCTGTGGAGTACATTTTATGGCTGAAACAGCCTCCATTCTTGCTCCTAATAAAAAAGTAATACTCCCTGATCTTTTCGCAGGATGTCCTCTTGCAAATACTATCACACCAGAAGATGTAAAAAGTTTAAAGGAAAAATACAAAAACTACGCAATAGTAGCCTATGTAAATACATCAGCTAAAGTAAAGGCAGAAAGTGATTATATCTGCACCTCCGCTAATGCTATATTAGTAGTAGAAAAAATCCCGGAAGAAAAAATTATATTCGTACCCGATAGAAACCTGGGATACTATGTAAGTAAACATACAAAGAAAGAAATGATAATATGGAATGGATTCTGCCCAACTCATCAAAGAATATTACCTCAAGATATAATCAATCTCAAAGAAAAATACAAGGATGCAAAAGTAGTAGTTCATCCTGAATGTAGAAAAGAAGTTTTAGATCTTGCAGACAAAATTGCAAGTACTAGTGGAATAATTAAATTTGTAAAAGAGGATGATGGGAAACGTTATATTATAGGAACAGAAGCAGGACTTTTACATCGTCTGAGAAAAGAAAATCCTGAAAAAGAATTCTATCTCGCTTCTTCCCTTGCTGTTTGTCCCAATATGAAGAAGATTACTCTCGATAAGATACTAACAAGTCTAGAAAATTTAGAGCCAGAGGTTAAAGTTGAAGAATCTGTTAGAGAAAAAGCATTAAAACCTATAGAAAGAATGCTTAATCTATGACCGAGAGATTTATAACACCTTTTTCTAGTGAAGATTTTGAAAAAGAATATGATTTGATAATAATTGGCAGTGGTATAGCAGGGTTAATATCTGCCTATTATGCTCCAGAAAACCTAAAAATAGCTTTACTTTCTAAAGATAAACTTGAAGAGAGTAATACCTATTACGCCCAAGGCGGTATTGCTGTAGCCTTAAACCCAGAAGATTCTCCAGAACTTCATTACAAAGATACTTTAAACGCGGGTGCAGAATTTAATGAAGAGAAAATCGTAAGAATAGTAGTACATGAAGGAATAGAAAGAGTAAAAGACCTTATCAAGTTAGGAGTGAACTTTGATAAACATAACGGACTCTCTTTTACAAAAGAGGCTGCTCACAGTAAGAGAAGAATTCTTCATGCTCAAGGAGACGCTACCGGTTATGAGATAGCAAGAGTAATGATAAACCTTGTGAGGAATAAAAATAACATAGATATATATGAGCATCATATGTTAGTTGATTTACTAACCCATGAAGATGAGGTATACGGAGGAATTTTCTTTGATACCAAGGAGAAGAAAATCAAAATATTTACTTCAAGATATACTATATTAGCCACAGGTGGCGCAGGCCAATTATACCTGCATACCACAAATCCTCTTACTGCTACTGGAGATGGTCTTGCAGTTGCTTTTAGAGCCGGTGCAAGAATAATGGATCTTGAATTTTTCCAATTTCACCCTACAGCTCTTGATGTAGATTCTCCCCAAAGGTTTCTCATCTCAGAAGCAGTGAGAGGAGAAGGAGCTCATCTCCTAAATGCCTTTGGAGAAAGATTTATGTTAAATTATCACCCTCTTGCAGAGCTTGCTCCAAGGGACGTAGTAACAAGAGCAATATTTTTTGAGATGACGGAAACTCAAGACAAAATATATCTAGATCTTAGGCCTATTGGAGAAAAAAGAATAAAGGATAGATTTCCTAATATCTATAAAAAATGTATGGAATACGGCATAGATATTACAAAAGACTTAGTACCAGTCTCTCCAGCTGCCCATTATTTTATGGGAGGAATTGAAACCGATGAAAACGGAAGAACAAGCTTAAAAAACCTCTACGCATGTGGAGAGGTCGCATGTACTGGATTGCATGGAGCTAATAGATTAGCAAGCAATTCTCTTTTAGAAGGACTTGTATTTGGTAAGAGATGCATTGACACCATATTAAATGAAGATCCAGCTAAGCCTCGTTCCATACCCAACAATAAGAGTATACATGTAAATTCGTTCTCCTTAGGAGAAATAGAAAAAATGATAAAAATTCTCCGAAAAACCTTATGGGAAAAAGTAGGAATTATAAGAGAAGAAAAGGAATTAAAAGAGGCAGAAAATATCATCCATGAGAATCTATATGAGAAATTAGGTAGTTGCACTATTATAGACAGATTCTTTTTTGAACTTAAAAATATGCTCCTAATATCTAAACTCATGATAAATTCAGCTTTGATAAGAAAAGAAAGTCGTGGAGCTCATTTTAGATTAGACTATCCTAAATCTAAAGAAGAGTGGAGAAAACATATAATCTGGGAAAGAGAAAAAGAGGTGATATTCTGTGAAGTCAATTCCTTACCTTCATTTAAAAAAAATCGTTGAGGAAGCTCTAGAAGAAGATATAGGCTTTGGAGATATAACGACTGAAAGTATCGTTCCAGAAGATATGAATTCAAAAGCAGTGATCATTGCAAAAGAAGAAGGAATACTTGCAGGATTACCCGTAGCAAAAGCAGTATTTAAAACGTTAGAAAGTAGTGTAGAATTTAAAGAACTTAAAAAAGATGGAGATAAAATTAAAGAGGGGGACATAATTTTAGAAATTATTGGAAAAACAAAAACAATTCTTATGGGAGAAAGAACTGCCTTAAATTTCATTCAAAGACTCTCAGGAATAGCAACCTATACAAGAAAGTGTGTAGATATGGTAAGACCTTACGGAGTAAAGATCTTAGACACAAGAAAAACCACTCCGACGCTTCGGATTCTTGAAAAATACGCTGTAAAAATAGGAGGAGGAGAAAATCATAGATTTGCTTTATATGATATGGTACTGATAAAAGACAACCATATAAGAGTAGCTGGAAGTATAAAAGAAGCAATAAGAAGAGTAAGAGAAAATGTCTCTCACGTATACAAAATAGAAGTTGAAGTAAGTAATTTGGAAGAGTTAAAAGAGGCCCTCGAAACTCAGGTTGACATAGTACTTCTTGATAACATGGATTATGAAACTCTAAAAGAAGCAATAAATATGGCAAAGGGGAAAGTATTAATTGAAGTATCAGGAAAAATTTCCATGGAGGATCTGGAAAAAATTGCCAAATTAGGAGTAGATTTTATCTCTATGGGAAAACTTACCCATTCTTTTAAAAGCTTAGATCTAAGTTTAGAAATATTATAACAAGATGATAAAGAATAAAACAGAAAAAGAAAAAGCATATATATTTCTCTTAATTGGAATAACAGCTATGGCTTCTGCCTCTTTGATAATAAGGCTCACTCCTGCTCCACCTCTTATCATTGCTTCTTATAGACTACTCATAGCATCTCTCATATTATTTATAATAAACAAAAACCACATAAGAATACCCAAAAACATTCCCATACTGCTTCTTGCAGGAATTTCTTTAGGAATACATTTTTATACATGGATTTCTGCATTGTTCTTAACCTCAGTTGCCAATGCAGTAGTATTAGTAAACACAAGTCCAATATTTATTTCTCTTCTTACCTACATATATGAAAAAAGAAAACCAACTAAAAAATTTTTCTTTTCTCTCTTTTTAATCCTTATAGGTATAGTCTTAATAACCAATAATAAGCTTTCATTAAGATTTGGAGAAGGAGAATTACTCGCAATACTGGGTGCTGTTACTTTTGCCTTCTACCTTTATATAGGAAGATACCTTTCCTCTGATTTAAACGTATCCTCATACATCACACTGGTATACTTTACAGGAGGAATCACTCTCTTAGTTTTTGCCCTCTTGTTAAGAATACCTCTCGTAGGATACCCTATTAATATATATGTTAATTTCCTACTCCTTGCTCTAATTCCCCAACTTATAGGACATACATCAGCCAATTACGCTATAAGAATTCTATCTCCCAATTTGACCTCTATTGTATTAATAGGTGAAACAGTCATTGCAACAATTTTTGCCTTTATCTTCTTAAAAGAAAAAATTTCTCTATTCCAAACCATAGGAATTATATTTATTATTATAGGAATTCTCTACTCCTCTTTGGAAGAAAAATATTTATAAAGATCCCAAGCTATTTTTTCTTGTTCTCTAAAGTTTCCAAAGATTACTCCTTTAGGGAGTAATCTATTTATCACCTTTTTATATAATCCCTCTATCTTTCCTGGGGGAAACTTAGCAAAAGGTGTTCCAGGCAAAGGCATAAAAGTATGAGCATGAACTTTGGCTCCCATTTTTACCAACTCTTCTATGAATCTTACAGTCTCTTCAATATCTTTTTCCTCTTCGTACGGAAGACCAAAAATAAAATCCACATTAGCCTTCAGGTTGTATTTTAGAGTTAATTCAACAGCCTTATATACATCTTCAACCGTATGTGCTCTATGAGACAAATCAAGAATTCTTTGACTTCCCGACTGAGCTCCTATCACTAGATTATCATTATTAGCGTAAGTTTTAACAAGCTCTAAAGTTTCCTCTTTAACATGTTCTGGCCTGACCTCTGAGGGAAAAGACCCAAAAAATATTCTGCCTTTTTTACCAATTACTTTTCTTATACCAGAAAGTAATTCTTCAATTTTAACCAGATTAACATCTTTTCCAGTATTAGAACCATATGCAAAGGCATTAGGAGTTACAAATCTTATATCTTTTAAGTTTAGATTATTCATTACCTTGACTAAATCTAAAATTTTCTCCACACTTCTATGTCTCATCACTCCTCCAAAAATTCTTGGAGTTTGACAGAAATAACAACCGTAAGGGCAACCCCTACTTATCTCTATAGGACCAAATCTTTTAAATTTAAGAGAAAAAGGAGAAAATTCATCAAGATTAACAAAGCCTTTAGCTTTAAAGATTCCCTTAACGTCTTCGCCAGAAATGATTCTATCAATAATATCAAGAAAAAGCTTTTCCCCCTCTCCTACTACTACAATATCTGCCCCAATTTTAATAGCACTTTCAGGATCTCCTGATGCATGAGGTCCCCCTACAATTATCTTTATATTCTCAATCTTAGATTTTATTTTTCTTAAAAGAGCCTCTATTTCAAAAAACTGAGTAGTAAAGAAAGATACACAAAAAATATAAACAGTATCTTTCTCTATATTTTCTAGCCATGAACCAAGTTTTTCACTAGATATAACCTCTACTTCAAGAGGTTTGAAACTGCCCTCCAAAGCCCCAAGAAGAGCATTTACACTATATTTGTTCTGTTTATTATCATAAAACAAGATTTTATAGCTCATTGCTAATAATTTTACAAAAAATAAATTTGACTTTTAAAGCTCTCTTAAATAAAATAATTGAAAATTTTCACAAACCAAAAGGAGGATCTTGTTATGAACTTCGATGAAAGGTTTTTAGGAGAAGCCTTAACCTTTGACGACATACTATTAGTACCAGCATATAGTGAAGTAACCCCTAAGGAAGTGTGTGTAGATACCTATCTCACTGAAAGAATACATTTAAATATACCTATATTGAGTGCTGCCATGGATACGGTAACAGAAGCAAGAATGGCTATAGCCATAGCTAGGGAGGGTGGGCTTGGTATAATCCACCGAAATATGAGTATTGAAAGGCAAGCAGAGGAAGTAGATAAGGTAAAAAGATCTGAACACGGAATGATAACAGATCCTATCTTTTTACATCCTGAACAAACTGTAGGAGAAGCTCTAAGTATAATGGCAAAATATCATATCTCAGGTCTTCCAGTGGTAGAAAAAGATGGAAAACTAGTAGGTATAGTTACAAACAGAGATTTAAGATTTGAGACAAACATGAATAAAAAGGTATCTGAGATAATGACAAAAGATAACCTCATAGTAGCTCAGGTAGGAATAACCATAAAAGATGCCCAAGAAATACTTCAAAAGTATAAAATTGAAAAACTTCCTATAGTAGATAAAGATTTTAAACTAAGAGGGCTCATAACCATTAAAGATATACAAAAGATGAAACAATATCCAAATGCTGCAAAAGATAAGAAAGGTAGGCTTATTGCAGGAGCAGCTATAGGAGTTGGGGAAGAGGCTATAAAAAGAGCAAAAGCCCTTGTAGAAGCAGAAGTTGATGTAATTGTAGTAGATACTGCTCATGGTCACCACAAAAGGGTATTAGAAACAGTAAATGAACTCAAAAAATTGTTTTCAAAAGAAGTTGTAATCGTTGCAGGAAATGTGGCTACAGCAGAAGGCACTAAAGCTTTAATTGATGCAGGCGCAGACGTAGTAAAAGTAGGAATTGGGCCAGGATCTATATGTACCACAAGAGTAGTAGCTGGAATAGGAGTTCCCCAATTTTCTGCCATATGGGAATGTGCAAAAGAAGCAAAAAAGTACAATGTGCCAATTATTGCTGATGGGGGCATAAAATTTTCAGGAGATATAACAAAAGCAATAGCAGCAGGGGCTCATGCAGTAATGCTGGGAAGTCTACTTGCAGGAACAGAAGAGAGTCCTGGCGAAATAGAGATATATCAGGGAAGAAGTTTTAAAGTCTATAGAGGAATGGGATCTTTATCGGCAATGAAAGAGGGAAGTAAAGATAGATATTTTCAGGAACAATCGGAAAAATTAGTACCTGAAGGTATTGAAGGAAGAGTTCCTTATCGAGGACCTGTCTCAGAAGTATTATTCCAACTTGTTGGTGGGCTAAAATCGGGAATGGGTTATTGTGGGGTTAAAAACTTAGAAGAGTTAAGAACTAAAACCAAATTCATAAAAATTACCAATGCAGGATTAAGAGAAAGCCATCCTCATGATGTAATAATAACAAAAGAGGCACCTAACTACAGTATTTCTACATGGGAGAGTCGCTAAAAATCCTCGTTCACAAGCTTGACTACATCTTCTATACTATTATTAACAGAAGTTAAAAATTTCAGATGTACCTTTAAGTCTCCCATATCTCCTAAAGGGATATGGGAGACTTTTTCTTCTATATCCATTACTGTCCTTGTAAAAAGATAAAATCTATTAAAACCATGCCCAATTAGATCATTGGGTCTTAACCTTTCTTTTAATCTATTTGCAAGGTTATAAATAGTATTCTTTCTCACATTATCAGATATGAGCCCCTCAAATTCATAATAGATTCTACCAAAAGCAAAAGGCCCTTGGACTTTATACATCTCCCTCCATAACAGAGGGAAAAAGTAAGGTAAAGAGAGGGTTCCTGTGAGAGGATCTACAAGAGAAAACCTTCTTGGAAGCCTTATAGTAAAGGTAGTACCCTCTCCCACCTTGCTTGCTACTGAGATCTTTCCTCCATGAGCTTCTATGATGCTCTTAACTATTGAAAGACCAAGCCCCGTTCCACTTGTAGACTTCCTCAAAGAGCTATCTACTCTATAGAACCTATCGAAAATATGAGGAAGATGCTCAGGAGGGATTCCTATCCCTTGATCTTGCACCTCTATTACTATATCCTCCATTTTATCTGAAACTCTTACCCATATATTTCCTCCATTAGGCGAGTATTTAATAGCATTATCTAAAAGATTATGAAAAACCTGAGCAAGTCTTGCATTATCTCCAAGAATAAAGGTAGGATACTCAGAGAATTGCAAAACTATTGTATGCTTTGAAGTCTGCGTTTGGAAAAAAGTAGCTCTTTCTTTTATTACCTTTCTTATTTCCACCATTTCCTTTTTAAGTTCAATCTTACCAGATTCTATTCTTGAAACTTCAAGTAAATCATTTATTAATTGAGTTAAGCGTTCCGATTCCTTATATATTATCTGATAATAATTTCTTACTTTTTCTGGTGGTAGATTCATTTTTATTAGAAGCTCACTATAGCCTTTAATAGCTGTTAAAGGTGTCTTTAACTCATGAGATACATTAGCAACAAATTCTGATTTCATCCTGTCAAGCTCCTTTGCCAAACTTATATCCCTAAGAGCAAGGATAAAATTGGTAACCTTTCTACCCTCCCAAGTACTAGAAAGATTGCATCCTAAAATAATTTCTTTTTCTCCATTCCAAACCTTCATCTCATATTGCATCAAAGAAAGCCCCTGAAACACCATTTTATCCAACGGACATTCAGAACACATTAATTCTCCAGATAAATTCCTACACTTTAAAACTTCTGTACATCTTTTCTCTTTCTGTTCAGGAGATAATTTAAATATCTCTTCTGCCACATTATTAAACATGGACAATCTTTTTCTTCCATCTAAAATAACCAAACCATCACCAACATTTTCAAGAATCTTTTTCATTTTCTCTCTTTCTAAATTCACTTCGTTATAGAGAATTGCCTTATTTAGAGCTACAGAGGTCTCGTATGCTAAATTCATAAGCATATCAAGCTCATACTCGGTAAATTTCCTATTTCTATTGCTATTTATAACCTCTATAGCTCCTAGAACTTCATCTCCAACTTTTAAAGGGGCACAAATTATTGAGCCTGTTTTGAATCCAGAGAGTTTATCATAATAGCTTGAAAATCTTGGATCTTTCTGAGGATTATTTATAATTATAGGAGTTCCATTTTCTACTACCCAACCTACAATACCTTCTCCTTTAGACAATTTCTTACCCTCTAATAATTCTCCTTTCTCTCCAATAGCTCTCTCAAAGATCAAATCCCCTGTATCTTTATCTTTTAAAAAAATAGTTCCACCATCAGCCCCTAAAAGTTTCACTGCAGAATCTAAAATTAGAGATAGAATTTCCTTAGTTTCCAAAGATGAGTTAACGGTTTTTATTATCTCAGAGAATATCTTCATTTCATTTATCTTTTGCTCAAGTTTTAAACTTTCTCTACCAATATAATTCAAGAATAAAGCAAGAACAATAGCTATAACTCCAAGCTCAACAACTCTAATATAAGTATTACTTAAGATTATGTTAACACCCTGAATAATTCCAAAAAGTATAAAAACAAGAGTAACTAATATGGCAGAAAGTATAGCAGATCTGAAATCATATCTAAAAGCAGAAGATACTATCGGAAAAATAAGGAACAAATATAGATCACTTGAAATTCCTCCAGTAAGATATACAAGTATGGCTACCAAGATCACATCTATCGCAGTAAAAATCTCATGCTTATAAAAAATAGGATACTTATATACAGGAAATATGGTTGTGATCAATATATAAATAGAAGAAAAAACAAGAAATATATTAAAAATGCTTTGGTTTATTGGAGGGATTATATCAAACTTCACAAGTAGTAAGGCTATAAAAAGAAGTAAGGCTCTAAATAAAGACAAAAGCCTTTCTTTTGTTTCGTTATAATAAGTCTTCACCATAAAAAAAGAGCCCTAACCTTAAAAATCTTACTCTCCCAAAAGATTTTCTACTCTAGTAATTAAATCTGCAAGTCCAAAAGGCTTAGTCATATAATCATCTGCGCCCATACTATAGCCAACTCTTTTATCAAGATCACTAGACCTTGCTGTTAGTATTAGGACAAGAGAATTTAATGAAGGATCCTCTTTAATCTGCTCACATATTGTATATCCATCAATATCAGGGAGCATTATGTCCAAAATTACAAGATCCGGATTTAACTCCTTTATTTTCTCTAATGCCTCCTTACCTGTACCTGCCTCGTGGATTTCATATTTGTTTAGGAATTCAAGGGTCTCCTTAATAAGCCCCCTAACATTTTGTTCATCTTCAACGATTAGTATTTTCTTCATTACTTACCTCCCAAGTAAATTTTAATATTTCTTTAATTTTATCAGAGGACATTTTATTATATTATACTAACAAAAAATTACGAGGTGAATGGTATGAATTTAAAGGAAACAATAGAAAATAAATTAAAAGAAATTATAGACCCTGAGGTAGGATTAGACTTAGTCACTCTAAACACCATAGAAAAATTAGAGATAGACAATGACGGAAATGTAAAAATAGTTTTTAGACCTACAACTCCATTCTGCCCTTTAGGGATACAATTAGCCTTATCCATTAAAAAAGCAGTCAAGGAAATAGATGGAGTAAAAAATGTAGATGTGGAAGTAGTGGATTATATATTTGCAGAACAAGCTAACGAACTATTAAAAAATCAATAATTACTAAATCTCTCTTTGAACTATCCACTCCTCGAAGAGCTCTTTGTAAGGGAGCTCTTCGAGGAACATAGATGGCTTAGTAAAAACATTCATATCTTTTACTTTTCTCGTAAGATAAGTAATAACATAGAGTTCTCTTTTTGCTCTTGTAACAGCCACATAAAAAAGCCTTCTTTCTTCTTCTATATTATCCATACTTTTATAGGATGGAAAATCTCCCTGAACAAGCCTCAAAATAAACACAGCATGCCACTCGAGTCCCTTAGCCTGGTGAATTGTAGACAAAACTACAAAATCTTTCTCTTCTTCTTCCTCTTCTAATAATTTTTCTCCTGCATAAGTATAAAGAGTAAGCTCACTTAAGAACTTCTCAAGATCATCATACCTTTCAGAAAGAAGAATAAGTTGATCAACATCCTTTTCTCTATCTTTGAAATCAGGATAATTTCTTTCCAAGTAATCTTTGTAATATTCATTAAAAAATACCCTTAAAATCTCCGAAAAGTTTTGAACAGGAATAACCTTTATTTTATCCCAAATGTTTTTTAATATCCTCAAACCCTCAAGAGTCCTTCCACTAAACTGCATCTGAAAAATCTTATCAAAATCCTTAGACTCTTTCAAAACTTGAGAAAGTTTTTTTGCATAAGCTCTACCAATACCTGGAAATAATTTAAAAAATCTCTGAGCGGATATTTCATCTTGAGGATTAAAAAGTATCTTCAGCAGAGAGATCATATCTTTAATGTGAGCCTGTTCAAAAAATCTTAAACCTCCCCTAACCTCATAGGGAATCCCTTGCAGAGTAAGTTCCATTTGAACGGCCATAGAATGATAATTGGATCTAAAAAGTACACCTATGTCCTTATATTTTACACCCTCTTTATGTAACTCTTTTATAACCTCTACTACAAATTGTGCTTCCTCCTCATCATCCCTCACCCATACAAGTTTTGGCTTACTTCCACTTTTCAAAACAGGTTTTATCTCTTTAAAATATTGTCTTGTATTCCTTTTAATTATCTCATTTGCAAGATTTATTATTTCAGGAGTGCTCCTATAATTGAAAACCAAATAAAAAATCCGTGTGCCTGGAAAAATTTCTGGAAAAGATAAGATGTTTTCGATGGTTGCTCCTCTAAAAGAGTATATACTTTGAGCATCGTCTCCTACTACCAATATATTCTTATTTTCCTCTCGCGTAAGCCTTATGATTTCTCCCTGAAGCCAATTAGTATCTTGGTACTCATCCACAAGAATATATAAAAATCTGTCATTTAAAATCTTCCTCGTCTTTTCACTCTCCAAAAGCAATCTATACCAAAAGAAAAGTAGATCATCATAATCAAGAACATTAAGCTCTCTTTTCCTTTTCTCATATCTCTCAAAAACCTTCTGCACAATCTCAATTTTATCTATTATCTGAGGTGCCTTTATCTTTAAAACTTCATCCCAATTCTTTCCTGTATTTACCTTATAGCTAAAAAGCTCACCCAAGATTCCTTTACCAAGATTCTCTTCTGGAAATAACTCCTCAAGACATTCATCAATGAGATCCAATGAATCTTCTCTATCAAGAATGTTATATTGCTCATTAATGCCTATTATCTTGCCATAAACTCTCAATATTCTATTTCCCACATGATGAAAAGTACCACCCCAAATCTCTTCAATACTCTCCCTTATAAGAGCCTGAGTCCTGTTAATCATATGTCTTGCAGCCTGGTTAGTAAAGGTTAAAAGCATAATGTTTTTTGGAGAATAGCCAAGAGCTACAAGATAGCCTACTCTATAAACAATAGTCCTTGTTTTTCCGGAACCTGGTCCAGCAATAACCAAAGAAGGACCATCTGCCTCTAAAACTACTTTTCTTTGTTCTTCGTTGAGATCTTCCTCAATTCTTTCGAGAAATTCTTTTTTCTTTCTGGATGGTATTATGAATATTTTCTTTTCGCTATCAAATTGGTTATTCATGATAAACTATTATATAATACTTAAAAGTTAAATTAATTTATAGGAGGCATAAGACCAATGAGAAAAAATTATATTTTCATATTTACCCTGATACTGTTTTTATCAACTATAATTTTTGCTCAGACCCAAACTACCACAAAGACTCAACCGCCTAAAAAACCAGCTACAATTTTTGTTCTACATGCTTTAACTTTTAGTAATCTATCTAAAGGAAATTTAGAAAAAGATCTCAAATCTCTGGATGATACCTTTAAGATGAGTATACCCATATATCACCCTGCTATTGGACTAAATCTATCTTTTTATACAAAACTACAACAAAAAGGTTTACCTTATCCTTCTATGATAAACAGAATTCTTAAAAATCTGGTAAACATACTAAACTCTTCAGAACTCCCTGATAAAACAACCATCAACATAGTACTTTACACTGAAGATGATAAAGACTTATATAATGGAAAAACCCTATTCCTAACCTTTCCTCTTTCTGCAATAAAAGAATATAATAAAACAAAGGACCTTAATAAATTTGGATCCCAAATTATAGTCTTTTTAGAAACAGAAAAATTAGAGTATAAAAATGGGGTCTTTACAGCTAAAAATTATGACTTCGAGTGGATATTAAAAATATAGGAGTTGATTCTCATGTATCATGAAGTAAAAACAAATTTTGTATATCTTTTACACCCTTTACCAGGGATTTTAATAACAAGTATTGGAAAAAATAATAATCCAAATGTAATGTCTGCATCTTGGATTACGCCTATAAGTATAAATCCTCCTCTTATCAGTATAAGCTTAAGACCTGAAAGATATACCTACGAACTTATAAAAGAAACAGGAGACTTTGCAATAAACATACCCGATTATTCTTTAAGAAAAGCTGTTTTTATTTGCGGAAGATTCTCAGGAAGGAAAGTGAATAAATTTAAAAAAGCAAATCTCACTCCCATTCCAGCCAATAAAATAAAATCGCCTATAATAAAAGAATGTTTAGCTCATATCGAATGTACTCTTGAAAAGATTATTGAACTTCCTGCAGATCACCACCTTATAATTGGCAGAGTACAATACGCCCAAGCCCATGAAGAAATTTTTAAAAACACATACATTCCTGAAAAATTTAAACCCCTTTTGTATTTTGGTAAAGACATCTATGGAACCATAGAGACTTTTGAACAGGTCAAAATAGAGGAAATATGAGAAAAATAAGATTTATAAAATACATAATTTTATTATTATTCGTTCTCACCTTATTGGGGACAAACAAACCCTCCTTTGCTATATCCTACGAAGAAATTCTGCAAAAAACAATTTCATCCTATAAAAATCTAAAAACCTTTTCTTGCATTCTTGAAGTATATAACAAAGCTGGAAATAATGAGGAAAATATAACCTATGAGTACTATTTTCAAAAACCCGACAAAATAAGATTAGAAATCATGGAGGGAAAAGATAAAGGCACTATTATTGTATACCAGAATGGCAGAGTAAGATACAAAAAGGGAGGAGTTCTAAGCTTTATACCTTTATCTCTTAACGTAGATGATCCTATAGTACTTTCCATAAGAAGAGGAAGAGTAAACGAACTGAGTCTTGAGTATATTGTCGATATCCTAACTAAGTATAATCCTCAATCTATAAAAGAGGTAAATATATTGGGATATAGCTGTTATGTAATTGAGATTGGAGATAGTAGAGACAGACTTTATAATTACTCGCTTCAAAGAATATATATTGAAAAGAATAATTTTATTCCAATTCAATTAGAACAATATGAAAATACAAATGGACAAAACGAATTAGTTCACAGAAGAGTGTATAAAAACTTCAAGATAAATCCTCCTATTGATGAAAAAATTTTTAACATCTAATCAATGAGTATAGAGATTAGATTAGAAAATATTACAAAAACCTTTAAAGCAAAAAATGAAACCATATATGCTCTTAAAAATATCAACTTAAATATACCAGCAGGAAAAACTATCTCCATATTAGGCCCTTCTGGTTGTGGCAAAACAACTCTTCTAAAAGTAATTGCGGGCTTAGAAAAGCCTGACGAAGGAAAAATATTTTTTAACAGCGAAGATGTGAGTGAATTGTCTCCCTACGAAAGAAGAATTGGCATGGTTTTCCAAAACTATGCTCTATACCCTCACTATAAAGCGAGAGGAAACTTGGCCTTTCCATTCTGGATTAAAAAGGTCCCTGAAAAGGAAATTGATGAAAAAATAAGAGAGACAGCAAAAATTCTTGGAGTAGGTTTTGAATACTTATTAGATAAGAAACCTAAAGAGCTTTCTGGAGGCGAACAACAAAGAGTAGCCATAGGAAGATGTATAATAAGAAATCCATCGGTCATGCTTTTTGATGAACCCTTATCTAATCTTGATGCAAAACTCAGAGTTATTACAAGAGCTCAATTAAAAAAGCTACTTGTAACCTTTAACGTAACCTCCGTATATGTAACCCATGATCAAACTGAAGCAATAAGCATAGGAGATCTAATAGGGATTATGAATAACGGAGAGATAATACAAGTGGGAACTTATGAGGAAATAGTAAACAATCCTAAAAACTCTTTTGTGGCTTCCTTCTTTGGAAAACCTTCTATGAACCTGCTAGAAGTAAAAGTAATTAATTCTCAGATTATGTGGAGAGATAAGACTATTCCTTTAGATAAAAAAATAGAAGATGGAGAGTATCTTTTAGGATTCCATGGAAAGGACGTAGAGATAAATCCTAATGGTGAAATAAAAGGTGAAATATATTTCATAGATGGAACTCCAGCCGACATTTCGAAGGTTCTCCATGTACAGTTAGAAGATAATAGCTCTATCAAAATAGAAATTAAATCAGGAGAAATATATCGTTGTGGTGAAAAAATAGCCTTTTCATTGCCTAAAAAAATTTACCTTTTTAAAAAGAACTCAGGGGAAAGAATATTATGATTGGGGAGGCAAAAGTATGAAAAAGAGAATTATCTTTTTAGGAATTTTATTTCTTATCCTCATATCTCCTATTTTCTCTTGGTCAGCCCACAGAGAAATGACCGAAATAATATTAAAAGACTATGTGTGGTTGAAAAACTACAACAAGATAAAGGTAACTCCTTATACCTACAATGATCCCTCTCCTTATAACCCAGCTTATGCCATACCTTATAGAGGAGAAAAAATAGGAGACACAATAGATGCCATTACTATTATAACAAGGTATGTTACTGAACCAGACAATGGCATGGATGAAAACCTCAACTTAAACTCCATGCAGAAGCTTACAGGGGGAAGCTCAGGCTGGAGACATCAGTATTACATTGCCCTTGGAGGAGTTTTAAAATTAGGTGAAGCCCCAAAGAGAATAATACACTTCTGGAATTTAGCAAGGGAAGCTTTCCAAAAAAGGGATTATTACTGGGGATTTAGATTCTTTGCCTATAGCCTTCACTATCTACAAGATCTAACCCAACCTTTTCATGCTTATCCTATGCCTCTTGGAAATGTTATAAAAAATATTTTTAATCTTGAAAAAGTAATTGCTCAAGGAGAAAACCACCATTATACCCTTGAAGATTATCAAGAGTATCAAATTTTAAATAAAAATCCTGCATATATTGAAACGTTAAAAAAGGCAAAACCATATAAAATAGAAAACCCTGAAGAAGCAGGAATCAAAGCTGCATGGACATCAAGAAAGGATGCAGGTAAATTGTTTGAAATACAATCAAAATACTTCAAAGAAATAAACGAGACTAAAAATTACAAGGCTCCAAAAGATTTATTTATGGGAAATAATTCTACTCTTAAAGAAGAATATGATAAAATTATTCTTCGTAATTTAGAAAACTTTGCAGGATACACCAAAGGATATATTGAATTTTTAAAGGAATTCTTAGAAAAACTTGAAGGACAGGAGAAGTGAAAAGATGAAAAGATTATTGATCATAGTTCTAATTCTTACAGCAATTGGAATAACTGTTTTCTATCAAAGTAATAACGCCATTCTTGTAAAAGTAGAAAAGATAAGTAAGAAAGATCTAAATCTAACAATTAACCTAAGCGGTAACCTCTCTTTCTTAAGAAAAATAGAGATTTATCCAAAAATCTCAGGAGTTGTTAAAGAGGTAAGGGTAAAACCAGGAGATAAAGTTAAAAAAGGAGATATATTAGCAATAATAGATGCTGAAGACCTAAAAAAGCAAATAGAGCAAATAAAAAATATAATTGATCTTGCTAAAATCAGTATTGCCTTTGGTACTCTTAATTCTCAATCAGAGTTTAAAATAACATCAGATCAAATAAAAACTTTAGAGTCATATTATGAATCCTTGAAGAAATTATATGAAGAAAGAATAATTAAGTCTCCCATAAATGGATTCATCGCTAAAGTAAATCTCTCTCCCAATGAGACAGTACAAATTTCACAAAATAACTTAAACTTAAACAACTTAGTGGGAAACTTCTCAAGCTTACTTAATATGTTCAATTTAGCTTTACCCCAAAATAACCCTGCCTTTATCATAATTGATCCTACCTCGCTAAATGCCACCTTGAAAGTAGATGAAAACAATGTCCTAAAGATAAGAGAAGGCCAAAAAGCAATAATTACTGTAGATGCTCTTGATCAAAATCCATGGGAAGGGAAAGTAACTTATGTAAGCAAAATTCCATCCTTAAATAAAGATGGAACCTACGCATACGAAGTATATATTCCTATTCCCCAACTGGGAGAAAAAGTAGTAGAAGGAATGACCATCTCAGCCATAATAAATATTGGAGTAAAGAAAGATGTTATTACAATTCCCTTGAGCGCCATAACTTTTAAAGAAGGAAAAACCTATGTGTATGTTTATGAAAATGGAAAGGCTCAAGAGAGAGAAGTAGTTATTGGAGACATGACTCTTGACGAAATTGAAATAAAAGAAGGATTAAAAGAGGGAGACCTTATAATAACGTCACCTATTGACAAAATCGCCAATAATAAGAAAGTAAAAATAGATAATGAGATAAAAAGATGAAAACCCAAATTAAAGAGAATCTGAGACTGGCTGTTTATTCTCTAATATCTAATAAATTAAGATCTTTTTTGACTATATTGGGAATAATTATAGGGGTATTCTCTGTTGTATTGCTTATTTCTATTGGAGAAGGAGCTAAAAACCAAACCCTTCAGATAATAGAAAACCTTGGCAGTAATACTCTAATAATATTTCCATCCTCCACAGAGACTGGAGGCACTTTTAGATCCATACAAGGTCAAAGACCAAGAAGAGGAATACCTCAGCTTTTTAGCTACAATGACCTATTATATCTTAGAAACATCTTTAGGAACGAACTATTAGTTTCTTCCTTAGTATCCTCACCCTATAATGTCTATTACCAGATTTTTCCCATAGAAGCCAATGTACAAGGCACTGATAATGATGGAATCTTAATAAGTAAAGACTCAATAATTGAGGGTAGGTTTTTTACATCCTACGAGCAAGATGCCAAAGAAAAAGTATGCATAGTAGGACCTAAAATAGCCAAAAGTATAGCTATTAGTTATAAAGAGGCAATAAACAAGATTATAAAAATCGGAGATCATAATTTCAGAATAATAGGTATTCTAAAAGAAAGAGGCTATAGTCAGAACTTAGGAGATTTAGATTCAAGAATAATAATTCCGCTGACCACTGCATTAATGCTAAAGGGCGACCAAACTCTAAATTTCATCATTGCACAGGTTAAAGAAAATAAAAGCATAGAAACCTACAGACAAAAATTAATCTTTGTCTTAAAACAAAGAAGAGGAAAATTAAATTTCGTCATTGCAAAACAGGAAGATCTTCTCTCTGCCATGAATGATATATTAAACATATTAACACTAACCCTTGCTGGTATAGCTGCAATTTCTCTTATTGTTGGTGGCATTGGAATTATGAACATAATGCTTGTTTCTGTAACGGAAAGATATAAAGAGATTGGAATTAGAAAAGCAATTGGAGCTAAGAAAAGAGACATTCTCATACAATTCCTAACCGAGTCTGCTTTTTTAGGAATGATTGGGGGAACCCTTGGCATAGCTCTTTCTATTATTGCAGGAGAAATCCTCTCTAAATTTGAGGTACCTTATAACCTTTCTTACTCAACTTTAATTCTTGGATTCTCCTTCTCACTCTTTATTGGACTCATATTTGGAGTCTTACCAGCTATGCGAGCTGCCAATTTAGATCCCATTCAAGCCTTAAGATCCGAGTAAATTTTTCTATTTTTAAAATCAATTTTTAAAATATTGATTTTTTATTTTAAATTTTATAAAATTATCCATGAAAATTTAAAGGAGGAATAAAAATGTCTCATCCTTTACCGAGATGCCCTATATGTGGCAACGAAATGACAATAAAAAAATTAGAATGCCCTAATTGCAAAATTACTATAGAAGGAGAATTTTGGGTAAACCGCTTAGCAAGCCTTCCTCAAGAAGAACTTGAATTCTTAGAGCTATTTTTAAAAACTCGAGGAAACGTTAAGGAAATGGAAAGAATTTTAAAACTCTCTTATCCTACGGTAAGGAGTAAATTAGATAATATTCTTAAAAAGTTAGAACTCCTCGAGGAAGAGGAAGAACCTAAAGATAAAGTTAAATGGATCATAAATAAGTTAGAAAAAGGAGAGATAACTGTACAAGATGCCCTTAAGATTTTAGAGGAGGGAGAAAATGTTTAATAAAGTCTTTTGGAGTATTTTTCTAATAATCATTGGCTTGTCACTTTTAGCTAATAATTTTGATGTTCCTGTATTAAAAGACCTTTGGAAACTATGGCCTTTAGTTTTCATTTATATTGGCATAAAACTAATATTCCCTAAATACAGGAGGAATATAAAAATGAGAGAAGAGAGGTATAAAATTCTAAAACTTGTAGAAGAAGGAAGAATAAGGGCCGATGAGGCAGAAGAACTTATAAAAAAGCTTGAAGAAGTAAGTAAAAAAGAGAAAAGATATTTAAGAGTAAATGTCGTTGAAAAAGAAAGAAACATTGTAAATATAACGGTTCCTCTATCATTTTTAAGCTGGGGCTTAAAATTTGCCAACACCTATGCTGGAAAATATGGAGAAAAGATAGAGATATCACCTGAAGAAATAGAAAATCTAATTAATGATCCCGATTTTAAAGGAAGAATTGTTGATATAAATGATCCTGATGATAACGTTCAGGTAGTAATTGAAATCATATGATTATAACTTTATAAGCTCAAGATTCCCCCAAACTCCAAGATGTTTATCAAAAACTATCACAATCTGTATTACTTCAGGGAATTTTCGTGCAAATTCAATTCCCAATTCTACATCCTTTTCATTTTTAATCATATTCCCAACAGCTGTCGCTAAAGCATCAGAAAATACCGCAGAATTAGAAACAATCATAACCGCATCTGCCACTCCAAAACTTAAAGAAGGACCCACTTTACCTGAAGATGTACATACTCCTAAGGTTGAGTTAGGGGGAATTAAAACTCCTATTTTATTACTCCAAGGCGATTCTCCTGCAAATATTGCTACTTTCCTCTCTTTTTTGGTTGAAATAAATATATCACCCCCATTTTCAACAATTACTTCATCGGAGTAATTTAGAAGTTCCTTTCCTACATATTCTGCTATAGCTCCAGCAACCGATGCCATAGGTCCAACTCCTGCTTTCCCTGACCAAAAGCACATATCTTGCACTATTTCAGGAGCATTATCCTTTGGTCTATGTGGAGTTAGAGTTAATTTAAATACTGGATCTTCTAAAATATAATCCTCAATTTGCTTTCTATAGAAAAGTAAAAACTTTTCAGCTTCTTTTTTTAAATCTTTTTTTGCCAAAATATAAAGATCACTTTCTTGTATCTTTACCTGAAAAGATACAAGATCAAGAGCTTTCATATACTTTCTATAAGTTCTCTCTACATACTTATCTGAAGACATCTCATAAAATAAGGGGGAGAAAATGAAAAAATCTCTCCCCCTTTAAATCTGAGTTAGCCTATACAAAAATTTTCATCTCCATAGCACTATATGGACAAATCTCAACACATATTCCACATGCAGTACATTTCTGAGAATCAAAACTAACAGTTAGAGTTTTTTCATCTCTATTGAGCGCTTTTGTAGGACAATAACTCACACAATATCCACAGTGGACACATTTATCCTCAAGCCATATTACATCCTTTGATAAAGGCTGTATAGAAACACCAAGCTCTTTTAAATATTCGATACCTTCTAAAAACTTATTATCTTCCCCTGTTATTTCCAACACCATAACCCCTTCCGCATCAGGGGTGATAGTTGCCTTTAATATATTAAAATCTAAATTAAACTTCTTTACCAAGTTCACAATCACTGGTTTATCTGCAAGCTCTTTAGGAAAATGCAAAACTATTCTTTCCGTTCTCATCTCTTCTCCACCTCCTCCAATATCTCTCTCCCACTAAAGGGCTTAAATTTAATCCCCGATTCTACCCCAGGAATTGGAGCAGATGGAGAAGTAAGTAAAAATTTACCTTCTTTAATCCATTCCTTGAGAATTTCTGCAATTCTCCTTGCCTTAGGATAGCTAGAGAGAGGACTTGTAGGAACCTTTTTCCCAAAAAGTTCTATTTCTCCACTTCTCAGTTCTTTGTAACTCACATAAGTTATTACCTCAGAGCCTCTATTAGGATAAGTAGTAGCATAATCCACTACAGGTGCTAATATATCTTCATCACTTACCGATGTATAAAAAGCAATTTCCTCATCTAAAATAGGAATTGGAACTCCTATTCCAACAGCAAGAGACACCCCATAACCCTTCATACTTACCCCTCGGAGCCACTCATTGCTCATCTGCTTAAGATCTCCTATAACCGCAAGGGTACCTGCTCCTCCCTTAGGTATTCCTCTCTCTGTTCTTTCTACATTAGGATTATGCTGTGTACCATGCCAAGCCACATATCCTATTCCTCCACCAAGAAATATTCTAGTTCCTATTCCAATAGTCTTATAATAGGGATCATTTAGAAGAGGAGAGAGTTGTCCTGCACTACTATAATTTGCATTTCCAAAACGAGGTTTCAACATACCCATATATGTATATATGGTTTTATCTGAAGAATTTACAGCCACATTATAATTTTGATAAGCATTTCTCACATTAAAAAGTACAGCCTCATTTAAATCGTGTATAGTTATGTAGGCATCTAAAAACTTCCTGGGATAACAATCTGTACCATAAGCTTGTGCTGTAATTCTAATCTCTTTTCCAGAAACAAGATCCTCTATCACATGTCCTCCACCATATTCAAAATCACCAGGATAATATCTGTTTCTCGGATCATCATCAGGAAGTGCATTTGCTCCAAGGAAAAGATCTACTGCAGCATAAGCAGCATAAGCTGGAACTCCATTTAAATAAACCTTTCCTCCACCTAACTTTATCCTTGGCTTTGTATGTCCTATATTAAAATATATTCCTGACGAACACATGATACCGAAAGTTCCTGTGGTTACCACATCAACTTCCTTCGCTGCCTTCTCCACACCCTTTTCTTTTACAATATCAATCATCTCTTCAGCAGTAACCACCACTGCCTTACCCTGGCGGATTTTCTCATTTATTTCTTCAATTGTCCTTAACATCCTTATACCTCCTTTTATAAAGTTTTAGTATATTTGCTTCTATATGAACCGCCCTTTTCGGGCAAGGCATGATCCATACCAACTTCATCACCTCCTAAAATTTTATAAAGTTTATCAGATATAATACCAAAATCGTCGGAGTTTTTCAATAACTATTTAAAACTTTTAGCAGCCTGCATAAACGCATCAATATTTTCTAAAGGTGTTCCAAAAGGAATATCACAGCCCGAACTTAGTATAAAATTATCTACGTCCCTCATTTTTTCCAAAAGTTCCTTAGTCTTTTCATATATCATCTCAGGATTACCCTGTAAGAATACCCTTACAGGATCTAAATTACCTATAAGTCTGACATCTGAAGGAACTATCTCAGAAACCCATTTCAGATCTACAGCACTATCAAGGCTCAAACCCCATGCACCACTTTTTCCCATATCCTCAATTAAATGCTTGGTATTCCCACATATATGATAAATAACTGGTTTTTTTAATTCTGATGAAAGATGTTTAAAATATTTCATTGAAAATTCCCTAAATTGCTGGGGAGAGAGAATTACCGCTGTAGGCTCCAAAACTGCAATCATATCTATACCCGTTTCCAAAAGAGCCTTAGCATACTCAAAAATTACACTTGTTGTAAAATCTACGACCTCTTCAACAAAATCTGGATCTTCTATAACATTAATTCCTAAATCATTAACTCCCATAAGCTCTCCTGCAAGAGTAAAAGGTCCTATCACATATCCTCCTTTCAAAATATCAAACTCTTTTGCCATCATCTCACAAACTTTTATAAAAGTAATCATTCTTCCAGAGACACCCTTCCATTTTCTCTTTATCTCGTTTAAAGCATCTCTATTTTTAACAGGATGCTCTCTAACCGATGGGTTATCATTCTCAGGAAACTCAATCTTTAAACCCAAAGCCTCTGCCTCTACTGTGAGATCCATGAAAGGAAAAATTCCATCAGGATTAAATCTCTCCACAATTTTATAAAGAGTCTTGAATTGAACAAAAGGATCAGTCAAGTTTTCTTTAAGAGTAGTACCCGTGAGTTTGACCCCAGGGGCTCCTAAAAGTGGAATAACAAGCCTTTTATTTTTGTTATTCATAATATCCCGCCCCCAATCTCATAAACTTAATGAATAGATCTTGAAACTCGGAAGATGAGGATAAATCTATATATTTAATTTTATTAATAATAGATTCACTTTTTTTAACAAAATTTTTATCAAGAAGTAGTAACTCTGCTCCAATTAAAGAGGTGTTTCCTGATATTACAAATTTTTCCATTTCAAGAGGAGGTAAAAGTCCCACTTTGATGGCATTTTCTAAATTAATATAGTTTCCAAAATTACCTGATATATATACCTTATCCAAATCCTTATAAGAAATACCAGCCTTAATAAGAACCATTTCTATTCCAGCCCTTATTGCAGATTTTGCTAATTGGAACTCTCTTATATCCTTTTGAGTTATTTTTATCTTTCCTATATTAAAGTACTCCTTTTTCATTCTACCTGTCTCATCAACTATTTTTAGATCAAGCATTAAAGCTACTGCATCTATTAATCCAGAACCAGTTATACCTTTTTCTTGCTCATCTCCAATTACGCTATACCTTATATTTTCATCCTTAAGCCATACATGATCTATAGCCCCATTTACTGCTATCATCCCTTGAGATATATTTCCTCCCTCAAAAGCAGGACCTGCTGCAGTAGCACAAGCATAAAATTCATCTTTGTACTTTAGTACTATCTCTCCATTAGTTCCTATATCTATAAGAAGGATATTTTTATCTTCATAATCCATACCTACAGCAAGTATTCCAGAGACAATATCTCCTCCTACATATCCAGAAATAAGAGGAAAAGTATAAACTTTTGCATTTCTAATACTTTTAAAAATATCTTTAGATGATATCATTAAAATCCTTCTAAATACTGGCGTAAAAGGAAAAACACCAATACTTGAAGGATTTACCCCAAGAAAAATATGGGTCATTATTGAGTTACCAGCTACAGAGATCAAATATATGTCCTCAGGATTTATTTTATTTTCCTCACAAAGACTTAAAATCATATTTTCTAGTTTAGAGTCTATTAAATCCTGTAAGACAGAGAGCCCATTCCTATGAGTCATTATGTAATTAATCCTAGAAAGGACATCAGCCCCATAAGATACCTGAGGATTAACCTCCATCTTAGCCCCTAAATTTCCACCATTAGTGATATCAAAAAGAGTGGCTACAAGAGTTGTAGTTCCCAAGTCTACCGCAACCCCATAAATTTTTTCCAAATCTTTTTCTCTTATATCTATAATTTCTTCATCAAAGATTAATATGGACGCATCAAAATAATTATCTTTGACAAAATTTGTCAATTTCTTAACCAGATTCAAATCTTTTACAAAAACACCATATTTTTCTATATATTCTAAATAAGATTTAACTATATCCTTTTCATCTATTTTACGGAAAATTTTACTTATCCTTATAGGAGGGTTTAAAACAAACTTATATTCCAATCCTTTAGAAAAGTTAAAAAAATTATGTTTCTCTAAAATTTCTATTTCTAAATCATCCTTAATACACAATTGACAAGCAAGTCTAATATTATTTTTAATCTCTTCATCAGAAAGAAGTTTTTTCTCCTCTCCCGTTAAGGCTGAAACTTTTCCACTCCAAATCTTTACTTTACACTTTCCACACCATCCCGCGCCATTACATAGAGAGACAATATTTATATTGTTATCCCTCAATATATCAAGGAGATTTTCTCCCTCATTTGCATATATAATTTTATTCTCGTTTAATACCTTGATCTCATGCATTTACTTTAAACCTAAGAGTTGATTCACAAGCTCTACTGCAGAAGGAGCATCAGGAGCATAACCATCAGCACCTATCTCTTTAGCAAAAGTCTCTGTAACAGGAGCTCCTCCCACAATTACCTTAACTTTATCTCTTACCCCCTCTTTCTTAAGAACTTCTATAGTTACTCCCATTTGAGGCATTGTGGTAGTCAATAAAGCAGACATACCTACTATATCTGGATTATACTCCTTTATAGCTTCCACAAATTTCTCTGGTGGAACGTCAATTCCTAAATCAAACACTTGATATCCAGCTCCTTCTAACATCATAGCTACTAAATTTTTACCTATATCATGCAAATCTCCCTTAACCGTTCCTATAACTACTTTCCCTTTAATAATACCAGGGTTCTTAGCAATCAAGGGTTTTAGTATATCCATTCCAGCCTGCATTGCCCTAGCAGAAACCAATACTTCTGGCACAAAGATTTCATTGTTTTTAAATCTCTCCCCAACTACACTCATACCTGCAAGAAGACCATTGTTTATAATTTCTTCAGGACTCAAACCATCCTCTAAAGCTTTGCTAACAAGTTCCTGGACTTTTTTTCTATTTCCTTTTATCACAGCCTCTGCAATTTCTTTCAAATCTACCATTTAATTTTTACACCTCCCAAAAAAACGTTTTTATAATTTGGTAAAATTATACCATAATCGTTAAAATTTAAATTTAAACTTGATTTTTATTTTCTTTTTGCAGTACTCTCTCTTATTACTAATTTTGTTGGCAATTTTACATGCTGTATAGGCATATTAGGATTTTTCAATCTTTCAATTAATATTTCAGCAGCCTTTGCACCCATTTCATAAAAAGGTTGAGAAACAGTAGTTAAAGCAGGTATTGTTAAGTTAGCAAGAGTGTCATCAAAACCAACTACTGAAATATCATCTGGAATTCTATATCCCCTTCTAATTAATATCTTCATAACTTGAATTGCCATAAAATCACTAAAAGTAAAAATGGCTGTAGGAGGATCAGGAAGTGAAAACAGCTCGTTTATTGCACTTTCTTCATCAACTTTCCCATAAAATATTTTCAAAAGATCAGCATCGAAAGGAATACCAGCATCTTCAAGGGCTTTCTTGTATCCCTCAATTCTCTCTTGAACAATTATGCTTTCAGGGTTTATGGTTATATGAGCAATCCTATTGTGTCCTAACTCAATAAGATGCATCACTGCCTCATAACTTCCTTTAACATTATCAGCATAAACTACATCGTGTTCCTGTAATCTTGGATGTTCAAGAATTACAAGAGGCATATTTTTCTTTTGGGCTATTTTGCTTACTTCTTCATTAGATAATGCTCCAGCAATTATTCCATCTACTCTTCTCTCCAACATTATATTCATATATCTCAGTTCTCTTAAACTCTTACCATCAGTATTGCAAAGAAGTAAAATATATCCATTTTGTCTTGCAACATCCTCTATACCCCTTGCCATATTAGGAAAAACTGGGTTTGCAATATCCAAAACAAAAAATGCAATAGCCTCTGTTTTCTGCTTTGCAAGACTCCTAGCTATAGCATTTGGCTTATAATCAAGAGCCTTTACAGCCTCTAGCACTCTTTTCCTTGTCTCTTCACTTATTTTTATTCCAGGGGTATTATTAAGCACAAAAGATACGGTAGATCTAGAAACCCCTGCAAGCCTAGCCACGTCCCAACTAGTAGGAGCCTTTTTCTTTTTTGTCATTTTTTATTCCCTCCAAATTATTTAAATAATGCAAAATATTTTGAACTAACACAAGTTATTTTTAAAAATTTTACACTCTATTTGATAATATTTTCAAGCTAATCTACGTTGTATAATTAATTATAAGATTAAAGTTTAAGGAGACGGTCATGAGAAAAAGGGCACACATAAGCATTATCTTAATACTTCTCCTTTTAATTTTACTCACTTCCCCCTTTGCCCAAACTACCAAATTGGGAGATCTACTTTTAGAGAATAAATTTGAACTATTAAAAGATTTCTATAATGAAGATTTCTATTCTAATGTATTATTTAGCATAACTTACCTTCTTGAAGACAACATATCTCAAGCTTGGAGACACTGGAAAAAGTCTATAGAGATTAAACCAAATTCTCCATGGCATCAAGTAATAGGACTTTTAGGATACGACCTATGGGATAGCCTACCTATATACAAAGAGATAATCACCTTATTAAGAGATAAAGATTTTAATAATCCTTATTTAGAATACTTGTATTGGAAAGCTTTGCTTTCTCAAAACCTTGTCCAAGAAGCAGAAAAGTATTCTGAAGAAAAAGGATTTATAAAAGACTTTCTCTTTTTAGGTCCCTTTGAGAACATTGGAAATTCAGGCCTTTATAAAGAGTATCCTCCAGAAAAAGAAATAAATCTTGAAAAAACATATCAAGGTAAGAATGGAATTGATATAAAATGGTTTACTCCTGAAGAGAGAGGTAAAAATGCCTATACAAGTATTTACAACTTAATCTACCCCAATCAGTGGGCTGTTTCCTATGCTCTGTGCTACTTTTATGTACCTCAAAATCAAGATATATACATAAGAATAGGAACTACAAGCTCTTATAAACTCTTTTTAGATGATTTTTCTTTCCCTCAGATAGAAACTCAAAGAAGAGCAATTTGGAATCAAGAAATATACAAGACTAAGCTTTCTTCAGGCTGGCACAAACTTTTACTAAAACTCTGTAATCAAGAAGGAGATTTTGGCTTCTTCTTAAGAGTAACTGATTCGAGAGGGAACAAAATACCAGGGCTTAAAACTTCCTTAGTACCACAGAATTACAAAAGAGCTCAAGTATATTTTGAAAGAATAACTCCAGAAAAAGAACTCATAAAGGAAAGTGATTCCTCTGAAATTTTTTACACTTTTTATGGATTTTTACTATTCGAGAAGGGTTTAACAGACGAAGCTGAAGAATACCTTAAAAGAGCAGAAAAGATAAAGCAAAATTCCAGTATTATAAAATTCATATTAGGAAAAATTTATTTAGACTCCCAAGAAGAATTAGGAAAAAGCTATCTTCTTGATTCTTATTCTATCTCAAAAAATTTAAAAATAAATCTCTACTACCTCTCTCTTTATGAGTTAGAGCATGGAAGATATGAAGAAGCCTTAAAATACTTAGAAAAGGAAGATATACCTGAAAACTCATTTCTTTTAAGAAGCCTCCTTATAAGACTCTTTAATGCTCTTTCTTGGACCAAAGAATCAGAAGATCAAATAAGTACTTTAGAGAAAAAATACAAAGAAAGTCAAGAAACCTACTTTTTAAAGGGTAAGATGTATGAAAAAAGAAACATGCCATTTAAAGCAATAGAAAACTATTTGAAGGCTTTATCTATGAATTGGGAAAACTGGGAAGTTTTCTATAATCTCTTTTATCTCGCAAGGGACCTACATAAATACGATATAGTAGAAACCTTAGCTAAAAATTTAATAGATAAGGATCCTACCGATGTATGGGCATATAGTCAACTTATAAGTATATATCTTTCTCAAGAAAGAATAGATGAGGCTCAAAAATTAATAGAAAAAGCAAAAAACATAACTTATCTGTATCCTGAAACGTTCATCTATGAGGCAGAAATCTATAACTTAAAAGACGAAAAAGAGCTTGCTATGGAATCTTATCAAAAAGCCATATCAATTGACCCATCCTATAAAGGAATAAGAGAATATTTAAATTACCTAAGAAGCGAGCAGATTAGAATACCTGACATATCAGAATACATAACCCAAAAGGTTCCTGAAGAATTCTTAGACTTTCCTGCCATATATTTATTAGATCGGCAAGAAAGGATAATGCAAAAAGATGGCTCCTTTACAGTAGTATTCCATAAAATAATCAAAATTCTAAAAGATGAAGCAAAAGAAAAATACGGTGAAATACTTATAAATTACGATTCAAGCTTTGAAGACGTGAGAATATTAAGGGCAAGAACCATAAAACCTGATGGTAAAGAAATAGAAGCAACTTCCATACAAGATTTTGCAATAGCAAGTGACTATCCTCTTTACACCGATCAAAGACAAATTGTAATCTCTATGCCATCAGTAGAAAAAGGTTCTATCCTTGAATGTTTCTATGTGATCGATGAGTACACAAGAAGTATATTTGGAAAAAACTTCCAAGATATATTCTTCTTCCAAAATGAAATACCTATTTTAAGAAGTATATATACTTTGAAAATTCCTTCTCAGATAGACCTTAAATATAAAGTATACAATGGTAAAATAGAACCCCAAATAAAAGAAGATAAAGAGTATAAGATACTTACATGGGAAATGGAAAATGTACCAGGAATCATAGAAGAACCTTATATGCCAGATCCATCTAAATTAGTACCTCAACTATGGATAACCACCTTTGAAAGCTGGGAATCCCTTGCAGATTGGTATTATTCTCTTGCTTACCCTCAGATCAGAAGTGACAAAAACATAAAAGAAAAAGTAAAAGAGCTAACTTCAGGTGCAAAAACCGAGGAAGAGAAAATAAAAAGTATTTATTACTTTGTAACCAATCAAGTAAGATATGTGGGATTAGAATATGGGATAAGAGGAATAATGCCTCACAGTGCGCCAGAAATTTTTAAAGCTAAATATGGAGATTGCAAAGACAAAGCAATTCTACTTCTCACCATGCTAAAAGAAGCAGGAATAAAAGCCTATTATACTCTAGTCTCCACCAGATACTCTTTACCTCTTAAAAAAGAATTACCAGGTTTTCAGTTTGACCACGCTATAGTAGCCCTTCCTTATAAAAACTCATATCTTTTCTTAGATGGGACTGCAGAAGATGTTCCCTTTGGAGAAGTTCCTATGATGGATCAAGGGGCAGACGCAATGATAATTATAAATGGTAAACCACTATTTACTAAAATCCCTATGAGCAAGTCTGAAGATAACTTGAGAAAATATGATGTAGAAATTAACATAGAAGATGGAAAATTATCAGCAGAAGTACTAATAAATCTTACAGGTTATTTTGCAAACTATTACCGCTACTATTTAAAGACTATGACTACTATTCAAAAGGAAAACTTCTTATCCAGGCTTTTAAATTATTACATTCCCAATTCCAAATTAACAGATTGGGATATACAAAACCTATCTAATTTAGAAGAGCCTTTATTAATCAAACTAAGATTTGAAAATCCATATCTAATATCTAATAAAAAAGATATAAACCTAATTAAAATGTTCCCATTTACCAGCATAAATTCTGCAGAGGAGATATCAAAAGAAGAAAGAGTTTATGACATAGAATACTACTTACCTTATAAAGAGGTAGAAGATATCACCATAAAAATTCCCAAAGGAGTAAACATAACTACAACCATCACAGAGATAATAAAAGAAAATGATTGGATAAGCTATCTTGTACAAGTGGAAAGAAAAGAAAATATATTACACCTAAAAAGAGTGTTTGTTCAGAAAGAAATACTAATACCTGTTCAAAATTTCAAAGAATACAAAAAAGATCTTGAAGAGATAATGAACTATGATAGAGGCATGCTTCTAATCAAAACAGATTAGCCTTCTGGCACTTTATACTGCTTAATAATAATCCTATAATATCTAACCTCTTTTAGAGGAATAAATTTATTTTCCAAAAGGCTTATAACTTTTCCTTCAGGATCCTCTATTTCATGATTTGCAATGATCATCCAAAATCTTTCGCCAGAAGATAAGCCTTTTAATTTACTCTCTAATTGAGAGATATGCAAAGTTTCATAGCTTATCTTTCCTCTATTATAGTATTCAAAGGGTCTCCACATGTAAGGAGCAAAAATAAAGACTTTTTCCCCTCCCACATTTTCATGTATATATCTTACCGCATCTCTCCATGGACGGTTCAAGTTAGCAAGATTGCTATAATAGTAATTTAACCCTAAAGCGTATATTGAAAGTAATCCCATAACAATTAAAAATATTAAAGAATAGTGCTTAAACCTCCTAATACCTCTTCCAAGAAATATTACATATCCAGGGATAAACATAGAAATGTATCGAGCACTAAAGAAACTCTTCCTCAATGAGAGAAGCAACAAAAGCAATATAGGCACAAAAAGGTACAAAAATAAAAGAAGAATTTCTCTTTTCTTTTCCCAAGGAGGCAAAAATCCAATAATAAAAATAAGCAAGAAGAGGGATGCAATAAGGATTTTGTTTCTAAAGACTGCCCTTCCAGCCCCAAGATTTATCTCTAAAAATGTATAACCAAGATTAGTCAAAGAAACCTTCTGGGCTCCTTGATAAACTTCTGGAGTTCTATTTTGAATGATTACATATAACCAAGGTAAAATAAAGAGCAAAATTATAAACTGAGCAATAATCCACTTTTTTAGAACCTTTTTGTTTTTAAAATTAGTAATAAAGACAAAGAGATTTTCAGAAAGGACTACAAAGGCTGAAAAAATATGAGTATACAGCATAAGAATATTGGAAATTGTAATAAGAGTAATATTTTTACCCTTATCTATCCCTTTGAGAAGATAATACAAAGAAAGAAGTATAAGAAAAGTTACCATAGGATACATCCTTGCCTCTTGTCCAAAATACACATAAAAAGGCGAAAAAGCAAAAATAAAAGCAGAGATAAGTCCTGTTAACTTATCAAAAATTTTTGAAGCAAGTTTATATATCATAAAAATACACAAAATACCAAAAATAGCTGATAAAGATCTAATAGCAATTTCTGAATCTCCAAAAATCTTTATCCAAAAGTGCATAAGAATAAAATAAAGAGGTGGATGGATACCAGTAGAAGCTCTGTTTAAAATAATATCCTTCACCCCCATCACCGATACCTGAGCAGTTATAGCCTCATCTATCCATATACTTCTTACTCCAATCTTATAGAATCTTAAAAATCCACCTATAAAAGTAATAAGATAAGCCCATAAATCAGTTTTATAGATACTCTTTTTTATCTCCTCTAAATACATAGCAAAAACACCTAAAATAGCAGGCAATGCAGTATTTATAAGGAATATCAAAAAAGAGACATTAAATGCAATATTTGAAGGTACAGAAAACTTATCCAAAATTAAAATAGCAGTACCCTCCCTTATACCAAGCCCTGCTATAGTTATAGGGATTAAATTTACTAACATCACAAGAGGATATCCATATAAAAAGGCAAAGAAGTTTTCCATATTGAACGCCATACCCAAAAAATATCCCTCTATAATAACAAGAAAATAAGCCATGAAAGTAATAATAAGATTGATTATCAGAGTCCTTAGCTTAATAACCTTTAAACCATCAATAATTTGAGGATAATTTTTGAGGATAGGAATTTTCTTTAAAAAATCGAGGTATTGAGGTCTTATTAAAATAAAGAAAATTGCTATTAAAAAGAAAGTATATAAAATAGCAACTAAAAATCCTCTGAAGTAATAAACTCCAGGTAGAGCAAGAAGCAGTACTATATAAAGATCGAAAATTTTATCCCAAAGAGCAATACCTAAACCTTCTAATTTTTTGTTTATATTACTTATCCTTCCAATTTCCCCAATTCTCCCAGGGGTAACAATTCCAAGAGACATTCCAATAAAATAACTATCCACAGACCTTGAAAAATTAACATCTTCTACCGATGACAACAAAAGATGCCATTTATAGATCTTTAAAATTGTAAAACCTACACCCAATAAAAAGACAGGAATAAAATAAAAAAACCTTGTCCCGTTTATAACTTCAAATAAGGAATTAAAAGGAACTCTTTTAAAAATAACCCAAAATATTAAAAAAGTTAATATTAGCTTAATCAAGTTTATAACTAAATTCTTCTTTTCCTTTCTCATTAAAAACCCTCCTAATTGTTACCCTTTTTGAACCTACTTCAAACTGGTGATAATATCTATTTAAGTCTCCAATTTCAAAATATCTTGAAGAGGGAATAAAAATATAAGGATTTTCCATACCACAAAACACCTTACTAATTTTCTCTGACGAGATTATTACATCTTCTATTTCAAGCTTATCATCAAACACTCTAATAACCCTGAAGAATTTTACCCCAGAGGATTTTTGTTTTGAGATTAGGATATCTCTCAATAACTTCTTTGTTATTTTATTCACAAAGTTAAATCTTCCAAATAAAGACTGAAAAATCCTCAAAAATATGTTTTTAATTATACTCATCTTAGGAAAAGTTAATAATTTCAACTCTCTAAACACCTTATAACCTCTATCTTCGCTAATTACTTCTTCCTCAGGATTAAGCCAAGAAGAGGCATAAACTTTGTTTCTTATCTTCACCACGACTCCACTATCTTTCAAAAGATAACCATTTTTAAAATTAGCCTTTAACACCCCACCCTTTTTAAAATTAGAAACAAGATAAAAATTATCATTAGAAAAAACCCATATCCCACTTTGATTAAAATACTTATCTATGTATCTTTCTCTCCCCTCAATCTCCAAATCTTCCTTGTAATATAAAAATGCCTGAAGATAAGTATAACCAATATAAGCAAGATATCTATCATCCAAATTATAAGGACCTATAGTGCTCTTTTCCGAGAGAGCCTTTCTTAAATTAAATGCTATATAACCAGCCTTCTTATTCCATGAAGTAGCAAATTCTATTCCAGAAGGAATTATGTACTTAGTATTTCTCGATCCATATTCACCCCCAAAACTTCCATCAGGATGAGAAAAATAATACAAAAAACCTATAGCTTTATCCATCATCTCCCTAATAATATCCCAATTAGACTTTTCATATAATTTAGCAAGATAATCTATGGTAAGAGATAAATACCCTACATCTGGTCCTCCATACTCAGGAAACCATCCTTCTTCCTTCTGTAGCTTATAAAAGCTGACTAACCTTTTATAGGCCAGCTCTTTATATCTATCTTCATTAGAGAGCAGATAATAATTATATATTGTGAGAATAGCCCCAGCCTCCTGATTACAGGCAGTATAATCCACATTAGCAGAGAGAAAGTCTACAGCTTTCTTAACAGATCTCAAAGCTTCTTCAAAGTTTTCTATCTTATCTTTTAGAAGAAGTAAAACCTCCGAGATAGCATAGGTAGAAAAAGCAGTAGCCACAAAACTACCTTCATAGGGATACCACTCATCAAAAGATCCATTCCCCCTCTGAATTTTACGCCAAAAATCAACCCCTCCATTTATAAAACCTAAAATGTCCTCTGAATTATAATAAGGATTTTTCTCGTAATTTAAAACATAAAGAAGGGCTAACGTAAGAGTTGCCTCTTGATATCTTGCACAAGGAAAATCAGATATATTATAATGCCAATAATTTCTATCAAAGGAACCAAAGGTGGGACTTACAGGATTTTTATCCAGAAGTCCAAGAAGCCTTGGAATCTCCTCAATAATAACTTTAAAGTATACATTACTCAAAACCAATCTCCTCTGAGATCAAATATTCCTTTTTTCTTCCATGAGTAACATTATTTATCATCTCTCCAAGAAGACCTATGGACAAAAATTGAACTCCTAAGATCATTAAAAGTACCCCAAAAAGAAGTAAAGGTCTACCTCCTATTAGAGCTCCAGTGGTATATTTATATATGGTTAAACCTAAATTTATAAGGAATCCAACTATAAAGAACAGAAGCCCTAATCCTCCAAAAAAATGCATAGGACGCTTTAAAAATCTTGTGAGGAAAACTACGGTAAATAAATCCAAAAAACCTTTTATTAATCTCTCCCATCCATACTTCGATCTTCCATAAATCCTAGGATGATGTTCTACTACTACCTCCCCAATCCTAAAACCCTTACTGTAGGCTAAGGCAGGAATATATCTGTAGAGTTCTCCATATATATCAAGATTCTTCACAACCTCATTTCTATAAGCCTTAAATCCACAATTAAAATCATGAATATTAACTCCTGTAAGCCAAGCAGTAATCTTATTAAATATTTTAGAAGGAACCTTTTTACTCCAAGGATCTTTTCGATCCTTCTTCCATCCAGAAACTACATCATATCCATTATTGATCAAATCAATAAACTTTGGAATTTCCTTCGGATCATCTTGCAAATCCGCATCCATAGTTATAATAATCTCTCCTTTTGCCTTTTCAAAACCACAAGAGAGTGCTGCAGCCTTTCCAAAATTTCTTCTAAATCTAACTATCTTAACCCTAGAATCTCTCTGAGACAATTGCTTCATAATATCAAAGGATCTATCAGTACTACCATCATCAATAAAAAGGATTTCAAAGGAAAGGTTCAAAGATTCAAGGACTTCTAAGATTTTCTCATATAGAGTTTCTAAAGTGCCCTCCTCATCTTTAACTGGTATTACAAGAGAAACATTTACATTCTCCATGATAATTTTTTTATCAAAAATAAAGAATATGGTCAACATATTTCACTTTTATTTGACTAAAACTTGAAATAGGATTTACACTAAATTATCTTGCCTTTAAAAGGAGGCTAATTAAATGAAAAGAAAAGTATATTTAGATTACGCAGCCACAACTCCTATAAGAAAAGAAGTTTACGAGGAAATGAAACTCTTTCTAAAGGAAAAATTTGGAAACCCATCCAGTATTCATAACTTTGGAAGAGAGGTAAAAAAGGCTATAGAAGAAGCAAGAGAAAAAATAGCAAAAGCAATCGGAGCAGAATCCGACGAGATAATCTTTACCAGTGGTGGAACAGAGTCAAACAATATGGCTATTAAAGGTGTTGCTTTTGCTTTATCTCATAAAGGAAGACATATAATCACAAGTCAAATTGAGCATCACGCTGTATTGGAGCCCTGTCATTTTCTTGAAAAAATAGGATTTGAAATAACCTACCTCCCTGTAGATAAAGAAGGATACGTAGACCCAGACGATCTTAAAAAAGCTATAAGAAAAGACACTGTATTAATATCTATAATGCATGCTAATAATGAGATCGGAACCATTGAACCTATCAGGGAGATCTCTAATATTGCAAAGGAACATGATATCTATTTTCATACTGATGCTGTACAAACAGTAGGCCATATACCAGTAAACGTGAATGATCTTGGAGTAGATCTTCTTTCTCTATCTGCCCACAAATTCTATGGTCCTAAAGGAATTGGAGCCCTATATATAAGAAAAGGAACCAGAATTGAACCTATAATTCATGGAGGATCTCAAGAAAACAATAAAAGAGCTGGAACAGAAAATGTAGCAGGAATAATAGGGATGGGAAAAGCTTTGGAATTAGCTATTTCTGAAATGGAGAGAGAACAAAAACGCTTAACAGAGCTTAGAGACTACTTTATAAATCAAGTAGAGAAAAGAATTCCAGAGGTTTATCTAAACGGCCCTAGAGTAAACCGACTTCCTAATAATATAAATTTTAGCTTTGCCCAAATAGAAGGAGAAACTCTTCTTCTCCACTTAGATTTAGAAGGAATTGCAGTATCCACAGGATCTGCTTGCAGTTCCAAATCTTTAGAACCATCCCACGTTCTCTCCGCCATTAAATTACCAGCCAAACTCGCCCAAGGATCTATAAGATTTACTATAGGTTTATATACCCAGAAGGAAGACTTGGATTATACCATAAAAGTTTTGGAGAACACAATAGAGAAATTAAGATCCATCTCACCAGATAGACAAGAGTGGAGGATGAGTAGAACAGAGTAAAAATTTTGTGATAAAATCTTTAAGGAAAAAACCATTGAAGGAGGAAACATTGAGAAAGATAGGTATTGTAGGAACAGGATATATAGGACTTGTAACAGGTCTTGGTCTTGCTGATTTTGGTAATAAAGTAACCTGCTTCGATGTAGACTATGAAAAAATCGAAAAACTAAAAAACGGCATCTCTCCAATTAAAGAGAAGAATATAGATGAACTATTAAAGAGAAATATAGAAAATAAGAGAATAACATTTACCACAAATATTCAAGAACTTTTAGAAAACTCAGAAATTATTTTTGTATGTGTAAATACTCCTCCTAAAGAAGATGGAAATGTAGATCTTTCCCAAATAATATCAGTCTCTGAGAATCTTGCTCAGAATATAAAGGATAAAAAAATAATAGCAATAAAAAGCACTGTTCCAATAGGAACTTTAGAAAAGATAACTCTAATATTTGAAAAATATGGTAAACGTAAGGATCAAGATTTCGAACTGGCTGTTGTTCCAGAGTTTTTAAGAGAAGGAAATGCAGTTTACGACTTTTTCAACCCATCTCGTATAGTTATAGGAGCAGAAAACCCTGAAACCATTGAAAAGTTAAAAGAAGTTTTCCTTCCATTAAACGCTCCCATTGTGGTAACATCCCCCAATGCTGCTATATTAATAAAATACGCATCTAACGCTTTTCTTGCCATGAGGATATCTTTCATAAATGAGATTGCAAATATTGCAGAAAAATTTGGAATTGACATAAAAGAAGTTATCGAAGGAATGAAATATGACAAAAGAATAGGAAAAGATTATCTACAGCCTGGTATTGGATTTGGAGGACCATGCTTAGGAAAAGATCTTATGGGCCTTATTAAAATGGCAGAAAAAGAGGGATATCACCCAAGTCTACTTATAAGTATTTTTGAAAAAAATGAGCATCAAATAAGACAAATTATCTATAAAATCAAATTCTTCTTAGGGGAATTTTTAGATAATCAAACCATAGGTATATTAGGACTCACCTTCAAACCTGATACAAATGATGTAAGGAATTCATTGGCTCTAAGAATAATAAAAATGCTTAAGAATGATGGAGCGAAAATTAAAGCTTATGATCCATTAGGAATAGATGAGGCAAAAAAAGAAATTCAAGATATTGAGTATTATGATAATCCCTACGATGTAGCTAAAGACTCCAATTGTCTTGTTATCCTCACAGGATGGAAAGAGTTTAAAGAATTAGATTTTAGAAAAATAAAAGATGTAATGAAAACCCCTATAATAATTGATGGAGTAAACCTACTCGATCCTAAAACCATAAAAGAGATGGGATTTATTTATAAAGGAGTAGGAAGGCAATAATGGAAGAAAGAATAAAAGTTAGACTCAAGAAACATAACTTTACCTTAAAACTTGTAGAAGAATATCTACTACCCGATATCAAAAAGGCTGCAAAGATGATTGTGGAAAAGTACAAAAAAGGTAAAAAAGTACTTATTTTTGGAAACGGGGGAAGCGCTGCAGATGCTCAGCACATAGTTGCAGAACTTGTAGGAAGATTTCTAAAAGAGAGAAAAGGCATTCCTGCCATCGCCCTTACCACAAACTCTTCAAATCTTACCTCTATATCTAATGATTACGGATTCGATGAGGTATTTGAAAGACAGGTTGAAGCTCTTTTAGAAGAAGAAGATGTGGTCATTGGGATAAGCACATCAGGAAATTCTCCTAATGTAGTAAAAGCCTTAAAAAAAGCAAAAGAACTTAAAGGAACAACCATAGCTCTCTCTGGAAAAAACGGAGGAGAGATGATTAAATATGCTGATATCTCTATTGTTGTACCCTTTCACATGACCCCCCATATTCAAGAAGCCCATATTACCATAGGACATATCTTATGTGATCTAATAGAAGAAGAATTATTCCCATCTAAAAATCGTGCTATTTTCCTTGATAGAGATGGGACTATAAATGAAGACAAAGGTTATGTTTATAAACCAGAAGATCTGATAATTTTACCCTATGTGATAGAGGCTCTAAAACTATTACAAAAGAAATTTCTAATTATTGTAGTGACTAATCAGTCTGGAGTAGAGAGAGGTTACTATACTACAGAAGATGTAGATAAATTCCATAGATACTTATACTACACTCTGTCAAAAGAGGAAGTCTATATAGATGATTTTTATTATTGTCCTTATCTTGAGGGAGAATGCAGAAAACCAAACCCAGGAATGTTACTTCAAGCAGCAAAAGATTGGAATATAGATTTAGAAAAATCTTATATGATTGGAGACAAAAGTAGTGATGTAGAAGCAGGTAAAAAAGCTGGATGTAAAACCATAATATTAGGGAAGGAGGATCCTCTTGCTGATTTTTCAGCCAAAAACTTATTGGAGGCAGCAAAATGGATATTAGAGAAAGACTCTTAGAAATAACTCAATCTTGGAAAGGAAAAAGAATCGCAGTAATAGGTGACATTATGATCGATGAATACATCATAGGGAAGATTGAAAGAATCTCGCCTGAGGCTCCTGTCCCTATTTTAGAAATTGAAGAAGAAAAATATGTGCTTGGAGGGGCAGGAAATGTAGCTAATAACATAAAAAGCCTCGGAGGAGAGCCTATCCTTTTTGGAGTAGTAGGAGATGATCAGGGAGCAGAAAAAATTTTAAATCTTCTTCAACAAAAAGAAATAGAAAACTTTATGATAAAAGATAAAGAACGACCTACAACTACTAAGACAAGACTTATTGCACTAAGTCAACAAGTAGTAAGAATGGATAGAGAAAAAAGACACCCTATAAAGGGGGAAATAGAGATAAACTTACTAAAAAAAGTTGAGGAAAATATTGACAAAATAGATCTTTTTCTCCTTTCGGATTATGCAAAAGGAGTACTTACACCCTCTTTTACAAAAAAGGTTATTGACCTTGCCAAAGCTAAAGGTAAAAAAATATTAACAGATCCGAAGGGAAAAGATTTTACCAAGTACAAAGGAGTAAACTACATCACCCCTAACGAAAAAGAGGCAAAGATTGCCACAGACATGGAGGAAAACTTTGATATCATATCTTGTGCTCAAAAGCTCTTAGAAATAATAGAAGGGGAAGGAATAATCATTACAAGAGGAGAAAAAGGAATGCTTCTTTATCAAAAAGATTCCTACTATTACATTCCTGCCCTTAAGGTAGAGGTTAGAGATGTGACAGGAGCTGGAGATACTGTAATATCTGCATTATCCTTAGCCCTATCTTGTGGAGCAAACTCTCTCGAAGCTGCTCTCATATCAAATTTTGCTGCTAGTGTAGTGGTGAGAAAATTAGGAACTAGTACTGTGACTCCTGAAGAAATTGTGCAAGTAATTCCTCAAAATATAAAAATAGATAAAAATTATGTGGAATTCTGAGAGAAAAATCAAAACAAAAGAAGAGATATCAGAAATAGCCGATAATTTAAGGAAAGAGAATAAAATTATAGTTTTTACTAATGGTTGTTTCGAAATACTACACCCAGGTCATATCACCCTCCTTGAAAAAGCCAAAAGTCTTGGAGATATCTTGATAGTTGGTATCAACAGTGATGAATCTGTAAAAAAAATCAAAGGAGAAAAAAAACTTATCTTTGACGAAAAAAGCAGATTGAAAATAATATCCAGCTTAGAATGTGTTGATTACACAGTACTTTTTGATGAAGAAACCCCAGAAAATATAATAAGAACCATCAAACCTCATATTCATGTAAAAGGAGGAGATTATAAAGAAGAAGATCTCCCTGAGGCAAAAATTGTAAAAAGTTATGGCGGAAAAGTCATTATAGTTCCACTTTTAGAGGGATTCTCCACAACTCAAATAATAAACAGAATTTTAACCCTTTATAAAGATCATTAACTTTTCCCACACCAAATCTACAGGAATCTTCATACAATCCAATGTTTCGCAAACTCTTTTTCTTTTATCCCAAAGACAGGGTTCGCAAGGAAGATCTATTTTCACTACTTGGTAAATAGGCTCCATAGGCACAATCTCCATAGGATTTGTAGGTCCAAAAAGAGCAACGATAGGCTTTTTAAGAGCGACACCGAGATGTAAAGGTGCAGAGTCTAAACATACCATAACTTTAGAATAATATATCCATCCCAGAAATTCTTCTAACGATTTAGGAGAAACGAATTTACTATTTGGAAGCTCCTCCTTTAGATCCCTTATACTATCTTCTTCATCAGGCCCATATATAATTACATGCTCAATATCGTTCTCTTTTAACCTTTTTATTAATTCTATCCAATTCTCCATAGGCCATCTTCTATCTATTCCTCTTTTAATACTCATCTTACTTATTCCTGGGTGAAGTAAGACATATTCGAAAGGTCTTAGATTGTATTTTTCAGTATTCTTCTTTGTCTCTTCTTTTATATCCTCTGAAAGCTCTAATTCAGGATTGGAGTAAGAGACGTCCTTAAAAATTGCCTCTACCAGTCTAAAATGAACTCTTGCCATATATTCATTCCTCTTAGAAGATGCCTTATGGGTGTATAGAAAACTTAATGGATTCTCATAATAACCAGCCCTTACAGGTGCACCTACAAGATACATAAAAATAGGTACAAAAGGAGATTTGCCTGTAGAAATCGACAAATCATAGTTCTCCCTATGTAACTTTGCTATGAGATACAATGTATCTTTTAAAGATAGCTTTTCCTTAGGATTAAATTCTATTACATTCATTCTTAAAATATCATAAATTTTTCTGCCCCTTCTTTCCGTTATTATGGTGATCTTAGGATTAAGTTTTTCTTTAATGGCTTTTATAACAGGAAGAAAGAGAATTTGATCTCCTAATCCACCCAGGTTAAAAAGCAAAACTTTTGACTCTTTATTTTCTTTGAATAAGTTTATAATTATGCTAACAGAAAACCAAAAAATTATTTGCGGGTAAGGTCTATACCAAATAGTATCTACAAAACCATGAAAAAGAGGAGCAACAATTGAAGCAAAAGCAGTTATTCCAATTACCTTATAATCCAAGTTCCATAGATTGTATTTTCTAATAAACCTACTAAAAAGATAATAAAGCATCAAGAGAAAAACCAAAAGGGCAAATATACCACCCTCAATCCCTATCTCCATAAAAAGATTATAAGAGGCAAGAGCTGTAAACCTTGGTTCCATATAAAAAGCATAGACTCTTCTAAAGACGTCATTACCAAGACCTATTCCCGTCAAGAAGAAATCCCTAAATATTTTGAAAGATCTCTGCCATATTACGATTCTTGTAGCATTTGAAGAATGTCCCCACAATGTAAAAGCTGAAAGTATTCTTTTTTGAAGATAAGAAGACTTAATTAAAATTCCAAGTCCCACAAAAAACAGCAAAATGATAAAAGCAAATATGATTTTTCTTTGCTTTTTAGTTAAATAACCCCAAATAATCCTAAAAATAAAGTAAAAATATACAAGCATGGAAAACAGAAAGCCCAAATAAGCTCCCCTTGAATAAGTCCAAATTATAGATAGAAAAGAAAGCAAAGTTGCAAAGATAGGTACACTCTTAAATTTAAAAATAAAAATGGAAGAAAGAATAAAAGGAAAAACACCAATGAGATAACCACCAAGAAGATTTGGATTTTGAAGAGTCCCATAAACCCTGGTTACATTCTCACCAACAAATTCAACATCCTCCCAACCTGCAAGGGGAGGAACTTTTATTATCCATTGATACAAACAGTATAAAGATAATAAAAAAGTAGAAAAAAGTATAACAAATAAAGCTCTTTTAATCTTTTCCTTATCTTTAAATACATCCCTAAAGACCAAAAATAAACCAAAATAGACACAAAACTTTAAATAACCTTTTATAGCAGGCACTAAATAAGGTGAGAAAAAGGTCGATGCAAGGTTTATCAACATAAATATAATATAGAGCAAAGTAAAAGTATCAAGAGTCTCAAAAAATCTCCTATCCTTTGCCAAGAACGTATCAACCAACCATAAGACAAAAGCTATAAAAATCCCAATAGCTATTTTTCCTGATGATAAAAAAGGAAGTAAAAATAGGAAAATATAAAGATAATATTCCAAAACAAAATGGAAAAAGGGGAAAAAGAACGATGTAGTAATTATGGGTTCAATTTTAGATTTTATATTAATTTCTAAGGAATTCAAAAACCTAAATATTAAACTTTCTCTCCAAATTTGTACCAATTTTTCCATAAATTAATACCTTAGCGCAGAAACAACTCCATTAACATCAAGTTTATAACTTTCAACACTTATTGGCATACCCACTTTAACTTTAACCCCAAGAACCACGCTATCCTCGGTAACATAACCTCTCGAGGTAAAAGTTATAAGCATATCTACATTAAATGGATTATTAACATCATCTATAAAAGTATAAGTGCCATTAAAATTAGGAACAAGCATCTTTTTATCATAGATTTTAACATCTTTAACCGTTACCCAAGCAAAGGGCTGATTTTTAATCCTTATAAAAGCCTTATCTCCGGGTTTTATCACCTCTTTATCGTTAAGAGGTAGATTTCTTACTATCATATCGATTTCTACATCCTTTTCAATCCCTTGGACCTTTGCAAGAGGAGTTTTCCCTTCTTTCACAAGGAAAAATCCAAGAATTCCAAGAAGGATAATAATGAATACTATAACGTCGAAAAGATTTATTTTTAGCTTCATAATCAGTTACATCTCCTTTCCTTAAGCCTTTTAGACAGAAAAAATTATATCACAAAAATCAAACTTACCCTCTTTAAAAAAATTTTAATCTATGCTATAATTAACTAACACGAGTTAGGTAAAGGAGGTGATTTGGAAGATTAAAGATTTTTCTTCAATTCTTTCTTAGACTAAAAACAAAAAGGGGGTAAAATTATATGAAGAAGATTTTAATTCTCTCACTTTTATTGATTATAGTCTTCTCACTATCTCAAGCAGCTGTTCCCGGTAAAATTACTATATGGACCTCGGAAGCACAAGTAAAAGCACTAAGAGAGTTTGTAAAGAACTTCAGCAATAAGTATGGAATACCAGTAGAAGTTAACGAAGTAAGCTTTAGTGATATAAAACCTAAATTTATCACTTCAGCACCTACAGGAGAAGGACCAGATATCATTGTAGGAGCTCATGATTGGATTGGAGAATTGGTAGTCAATGGTTTATTACTTCCTATTGATTTTCTTCCTAAGAATGTCTTAGATCAATTCACACCTGTTACTCTACAAGCTATGTCCTATGGAGGAAAACTTTACGGAATTCCTTATTCCATGGAGGCTGTAGCATTAATATATAACAAGAATTTGGTTCCTAATCCTCCTACCACCTATGAATCGTTAGTAAGGATAGCAAAAAATTTAACAAAGGGAGGAATTTACGGCTTCCTTTATGATTACAACAACTTTTACTTCAGTTTCCCATTCTTCTCCGCATTAGGTGGGTATGTATTTAAAGAAACACCCAATGGTCTCGATCCTTTAGACATTGGACTTGCAAACGAAGGAGCTATAAAAGGAGTAGAAAAACTTGTCAACTTATTTAAAGAAGGAATCTTAAAGCAAGGAGTAGATTATCAAACAACCACAAGCCTCTTCTCAGAAGGTAAATTAGGTATGATGATAAATGGTCCATGGGAAATTGACAATATAAAGAAAGCAAAAATAAATTATGGTGTGGCAAAACTTCCTAAGATAGATGGAAAACCCATGAGACCTTTTGTGGGAGTACAAGGATTTATGATAAACTCAAGATCTCCTAATATTGCCATTCTAAAAACCTTTGCTTTAGAAGTCCTTGCAACAAAAGAACTAGAGCTCAAATTATTTGAAACTGACCCAAGAATTCTTGCCAGGAAAGATGCCTATAGAGTGGTTTCTTCAAATCCTGATATTAAAGCCTTTGGAGCAAGTGCAGCTGATGGAATACCTATGCCTAATATTCCCGAAATGGGACCTGTATGGAGCTATATGGGAGATGCTTTGACTCTAATAACCTCTGGTAAAAAGGCTCCTGACGTAGCCCTTAAAGAAGCTGTGGCCCAAATAAAAGATGCCATCTTAAAAGCCAGAAAATAAAAAGATCTTAAAGATCTCAGAGAGGAGAGGATCCATTTTTCCTCTCCTCTCTAAAAAAAAGGAGGGAATTTATGAGTTTTTTCATATCTTTTCTTCCTATAATATACGCTGGAATTGTAGTAGTGATTGGAATATTTTTTAGCTACATTTTAAGCATGATCGCAGGTTTCATATGGGGTTTAATCTTCTTTCTTGCAACTTTTTTATTTGCTCTTTTAATAGTTAATCCTAAAACCTATCCTTGGAAATACATTGTACCAGCTTTTCTACTCATGTTTATGTTCATGATTTATCCTATCATCTACACAATTCAAATTGCCTTTACAAATTACGGAACAGGACACATCCTAACCAAGACACAAGTAATAGAACAATTAGAAAAAGAAACTTTTTTGCCAGAAAATACTCAAAATTTTAAGTATGAAATTTATAAAAGTAAAATTGGCGATATATTACTTCTTTTTAAGGACGAGAACAATAATATTTATAAGGTAGAGGATAAAAAATTAATAAAAATAGCTGAAGGAGATTTCCCCTCAGAATATGCTGGTTATAAACTGCTTCCTCAAACCCAAAAATATTCTGAGATATCTAAATTGCAAAACTTAAAAATTGAAATTGGGAATGGCATTTTTTTACAGATGTCAGATTTAAATAATTTTTCCACTTATAAGCAGAGGTATAAATACATTCCAGAAGAAGATGTTCTAATAGACAATCTTACAGGAGAAAAGTTGGTCCCCCAAAATGGATTCTTTGTAAGACCAAATGGGCAAGAAATTTTACCTGGTTTTGTAACCTATGTAGGTTTAGAAAATTTCTTAAGACTCTTTAAAGACGAACGGGTTTCAAAACCCTTTGTTAGAGTCTTCACCTGGAACGTCCTATGGGCAACTTTAACTACTTTTATAAATTTCGCCTTTGGACTATTCTTAGCTCTACTCATGAACGATAAAAATTTAAAATTCAAAGGAATATACCGCACCCTACTCATTATACCATGGGCCATTCCCTCTTTTATATCCTTACTTATTTGGGTTGGCCTTCTAAACACAGAGGTGGGAGTAGTAAACAGAATACTCTCTTCTCTTTTTGGAGTAAAGATACCATGGTTTTTAGAAACGAAATGGGCAAGACTTGCTTTATTTATTGTTAATCTATGGTTAGGATATCCCTATGCCATGACTGTATGTCTTGGTTCTCTCCAAAGCATTCCAGAAGAGCTCTACGAAGCAGCAAAGGTGGATGGTGCAAGTTATTTTCAACAGCTTAAAAATATAACTCTTCCTCTCTTACTCACTGCTATAGGCCCTCTTATTGTTGGCACTTTTGCCTTTAACTTTAATAATTTCAACGTAATATATCTCCTTACTGGAGGAAAACCTCCTATGGCTGATGTATCCTCAGTGGCAGGAACCACCGATATTCTCATTTCATATACTTACAAACTTGCTTTTGAAGGCGGAAGGGGTCAAGATTATGGCCTCGCAGCTACCATCTCTATAATTGTATTTATAATTGTAGCCTCCCTAAGTCTTTTCAACTTTTGGATATCTGGAATGTTTAAACGAGAGGTGAGATACGAATGAGGAGAAATAAATTTTTAGATCAAGTTCCAAAACATCTAATAATATGGTTTATTCTAATATTCACCTTTTTCCCAGTAGTATGGACTATATCAGCCTCATTAAGAGCTGGAGGCGGGCTTGTAGGACAAAGATTAATTCCCGAAGTATTAACATTTGAACATTATTCTAATTTAAAAGAAATTGGTTTTTTTAACTGGATTAAGAACTCCCTAATAGTATCATTGACCACTGCTATTCTCACAGTATTCTTTGTATCCCTTGCAGCCTACGCTTTTTCAAGATTTAATTTTTGGGGTAAAAAGTATTCTCTCCTAACCTTACTTATTTTACAAATGTTCCCAGCAGTAATGGGTATGGTAGCAGTATATTTGCTACTCTTCCATATTGGTAAATATATTCCCTTTTTAGGCTTAAATACCCTATCAGGATTAATAATGGTCTATCTTGGGGGAGGAATCCCCTACAATATATGGCTTATGAAGGGATTTTTTGACAGTATTCCTGACTCTTTAGAAGAATCAGCTTTAATTGATGGTGCTACAAGATTTCAAGCCTATTACAAGATAATCCTTCCTCTTGCCACTCCCATCTTAGCAGTAGTCGCAATTAATTCCTTTATTGGAACATACTCGGACTTTTTGTTAGCAAGTATTATATTAAAAGATCCCTCTAAATACACCTTTGCTGTTGGCTTAAGAAATTTTATCTCAGGACTATATGATGTGAGATGGGGAGATTTTGCTGCAGCATCCATCGTTGGAGCCTTACCCATTGTTATACTATTCTTATCCCTCCAAAATCTCATAGTTTCAGGCCTAACCCGAGGCGCTGTTAAGGAGTAAGGTAGGAGTTAATCCTACCTTACTCCTGTAAATATGCTATAATTAAATAAAAAACTGAGGGGGATAATAAATGAAAAAGTGGAGTATATTCATAGTTTTGGTATGCTTAATTCTTCTTAGTTTATCTTTTGGGGAGACTGTTCCTCTTTTAATTCAAGGCAAAGAAGTCAAAGGAGAAAATCTTGACGGCTTAGTAGTATACATACAAAAAATACAAAAAGTAGAAGAACTTCCACTATATTCAGATTTTAAATATCTCCCCGAAGGTGTATTCTATGTAATTAATCTGTTTTTATGGAATAAAACCCAAAAGGAGATATTAATTACCGCTAATAATTTCAACCTGATTGATGACGATGGAAAAAGCCATCCTGTAAGCGCTTTTGGGAGCATATACTACACTTTTAAAGATTACAATACTTTTTTAAGGAATTACTTAAAACCTGGAGAGTTAAAAGAAGGCTACTTAGTTTTTGAAATCCATCCATCAAACGTTCCTTATAAACTAAATATTATCGACATTCCTGAAAAGGGAAAAAACTACTACATCTCCCTTAACCCTTGAGGTTATATATTTAGAAGGAGGTTTGTCAAGAGTTAATATTCTGCCTATATTTTCATAATAAATAAAATACCCTTTTAAAGCATGATCAAAAACAAAACCAAATCCATCAAGTAGGTGAGAGTTTTTTATAACTTCTAAAATTGGTTCAAAACTTTCTTTATCTACTTTTATAACACCACTATGATATTTCATAGCTAAATCAAGATCTTTCATTTCCTTATCACAAAAGGGGCATACAAATTTATAATTTCTTAAAAATGCCTCATTATTTTCTTTTCCACAAAAGAAACATCTAAATTTCCCCTCTTCGGATATTAAGTTATAAAAAGAAGGTTTTTCTTTTTTAACCTTATTGCCAAAAGATTTTCTAATAAACCAAGAATCAATGTGAGAATAATTTACCAAAAACAATTCCAACTTTTTGTTAGACATATTTCCTTTTATCAAATTTCTTGGAATTCCATATGTTTCCTGTAAAAATTTTAATATTCTCTCCCTATGAGCTTTCGCAATTAAAGATGCAAGTTTTACCTCTAAAAACTTATCTTCAGAATCGATAGCAAAAATATATTCAAAATTACTCTCTTTACTTTCCTTCTCTAAAAACTTTTTCAACCCTTCCCCTACTCCATAATCGTCAATCACAACCCTTGCTTCTACTCCCAAAGGCAAACCTTCCATTAATCTTTTAATGAGTTTTGTATACGACAAATCCAAAAGTTGATTAATGTTAAAACGGTCAATCTCTCGAGGTTGTATAAGATCAATAGCATAGAAAAAAACATCAGAAATATGTTTATTAATAATACTCAATATCCTACCCCAATACTCAAAATCATGAGACTTCTTAGTATCAGGGGTCTTCAATTCAGAAGGTATTTGAGAAATATAATCTCTCTTTATAAGTACTCCACAGGTTATTATCGGACCAAAAACTTCACCTTTTCCTACCTCATCAAAACCTATAAAATAATCCTTAGATAGATCAAGATTATCTCCCACTAACGAATCTATTTCCTTCCATATCTCTTCAGCCTCTTCTGATTGAGTACTATAAAGTTTACCAGAAGTATAATACACGAAGGTACTTCCCTTTAATTTTATCCTCCATAATTCATAAGGATTTGTAGGTGACTCCTCAATACCCCCCTTTCTAAGTAAATAACCTCTTATTTCCTTACTCTTATTCCCATTTAACTTCCAGGTTCTTCCGTACAATTTCAATCTTCCTCAATTATAGGGATCCTTCTAATTTCGGGATCAGTAAAAATATCATATTCATCAGAATTCCTTGTAGAAAATTCCGAAACAATAGCACCTTCGTCTCCTGCCTGAAACCAGTGAGGAGTATTAGGATAAAGAGTATACTGTTCTCCTGGGTTTAATTCTATTTCATGCCAAACAGTGAAATATTTTTTCTTTTCCTCAGGAATAATTGCTTTAGGGTTTTCCACAGCTTCGCCAGGAACATAAAGATAAACTTTACCCCATCTACACCTAAAGGTTTCCTCCTTACCGGGATCCCCATTAAAAGGGGGATGTCTATGCTCTGGACAGGTCTGTCTTGGAAACATAATAAGTTCTTTTGCACAAACCCTTTCAGTACTTACATATGTTAGAATTTGCAGCCCAAATACATCAAGCCTTCCTAGTCCAAAATCAGCAACTTCAATTCTGTTCTTCTCTTCTTCAGTAATAACTATATGGGCTTTTTCAAGAAGTTGAATAGCCTTCATTCTTGCTTTTTCATAATCAGACCTTTTCATCTTTGGTCCCCCCTGTTCTTAAATAACCTTTTGTACAAGGAGATAAACTCTTTATCTAACTCCTTTGTACTTTCTAATCTATTATATCTAACATGAACATAAATTTCTCTTATCCTCTTTAATATTTCAGAATCAAAGAGATTAAAAGTCTTTCTATATACATCCTGAGTAGTATCTGAAGGTCTTAAATCTATGCCAAGACTCTTACTCTCTAAAAGATATTTTCTATAGTACTCTCTTACTAATCCTAAATTCCCTCTCTCCAAAAGCCTCCTTAACGCATTCAAAGGATTCAATTGAGAAAACAAAAATTCTCTTTCTTCTATATAGTTTTCACCTTTTGTTTGAGATGAAAAAATTCTCTTCATTACCCATAAAATAATTAGCATGATTATTCCAGCAATCAAGATATAAAAAGATATAACAAGTAAAGTATCTATTATCTCAGAACGAATTTCTCTCCTATCCCAGAGCAATCTAAGCAATCTACTTAGATTAGGATCCATCGTAAAATCACGTGTATTCAATCTTCCAATAAAACCTCGTTTACTCATAAAATTCAAAATAAGATAAAATATCCAAGAAAGAACATAGCCTATCACTATAAAAACAACAGCTAAAGCTGTGGTAAAAATAAAATAAAGTATTGAGAAAATATTGCTAGTGATAAAGAATATCTTGTCTCTTATGGCAGGTACGCTTAAAAGAGCTGATAATAAAATTACTCCAAAAGCATATCTTATGTTTAAAGAAACCAATCTCCTATCTTCTATCTTATGCTCCATATATCTCAAAGTCCTAAGAAGAAATACGCTCACCACAAAATATATTAGGAGAGAAGGCAAAACTGTAACCTCAAAGTTTAAAAATCTGCTCGTAGAAAGATATCTCATCAAAAAAGAAATAATGAAAATAAGAATAGCTACAGGACTAGTCTTTTTAAAATGATCCACAGCAAGACCATAACTTACTGCCTTCTGAGTTAAGATCAGATATAGAGAGATCGAAGAAATGATTAAAATCAATATTTTCTCATATATACCTACAGGTATTATTACAATAGCCAAATAAGGTATTATTGATAAAAACTTCAAATTCTCATTAAAAATATTCTTCAATATATAACTTAAAAAGGATAGAAAGATAAACAAAGGATAGAAGTAGAAAGGAATAAAGGGGTTATACATTATGATAACTGCGGACATAATCAAAGAAAATATAAAAGATATCCTGGTTATTAAATCAAGATATAAAAGCCACATCTTTTTCCCTTCTTAAAGAGTACTTTAACACCCTTGGAGAAAGGAGACCAAGATTTTCGTCATAGTATGATATAACTATTACTTTCGTTAAATCAGTATCAAGGGCAGAAATATAAGGAATATACTCTTTTAATAGATATGGAGTAATTATTACATAAGTAGAAATCATAAAGTTATTATTCCTCATAAAAGCCTTTATAATCTCTTCAAAAGGAACATTAACATTATAAGAAAGCCTTCCTAAATATTCTAAAAAAAGCTGAAGATGAGTATCTCCCATTCCAGGATAAACAGTATTCTCATCTCTTGAGAAACCATAAATCAACGAGTTAGTTGTAAATCCAAAAGGAACTTTTCTCTCATGAAATATCTCCCCTATACTTCTTGCCACAGATATGCATTCTTCAATACTATTCTCATCCACTTTAATCCAATAAGGTTTGGAACATTCCACATTTAAAAATATCATTGCATTGTTTTCATAGGTAAAATCAAAATTTTTAACAAGTATCTTATGGTGTTTTAAAGAAAGTGGCCAGTGAATAGTTTTGGCCGGTTCCCTACCAGTATATTCTTTAACCCCAATAATCATAGTAGGATCCTCTATGATCCACCTTTTTACAGAAATATCCCCATTAAAATTTCCATAAGGAATTAAATCCTTTTCAAGATCTTTTCTTTTAGGAAGAACCACTAAATCCTGAACAAGAGATATAGATTTAGTCTTAAGATTTAATCCTAAGAAATCTCCACCACAGATTTCTACATTTCCAAACACATACCTTCCTCTTTTCGTGCAAGTTGCAAGGTATTTTCTCCTTATCCTTTGATAGGGAAGAAGGAAAAAAGTCATAGTATGATATAAAAAATCTTTTGTCCTTATCTTATTTACCTGAAATTTATACTCAATAATCGAAGGTAATTCCTGAATGACCTGAAGAAAAGTAACAGGAATTATCTTTCTATTTTCAACCGTTATTTCTATGTATATATCCTCTCCTATTTCTGCAACTCTTTTTGAAAAACTTCTGTTAAAATATACTCTATCTAAGGTATATTTTTTAGATAGTTCATTTAACAAAATACCAAGTAATATTAAAAAAAGTAAAAGATATACCATCTATACTTCCTCTAAAGGAACTTTTATATTCTCGAGAATAATATTAATATTTTCATAGATATCCTTTGTTCTGGAAGATCCTATAGAGATTATTCTATGATTCAGCACAAAAGGAGCTAAATATTTTATATCCTCTGGAATTACATAGTCCCTACCATTGAAAAGGGCATAAACTTGACTTGCCTTAAAAAGGGCAATACTTCCTCTTGGACTTACTCCAAGGAGAATGGAATCTGAATTTCTTGTGTATTCAACTATGTCAAGAAGGTAATCCATAACTTCTCTTGAGATTCTAGCCTCACTAAAGTTATCTCTTAAATAATATACCTCATCAAGACTTATCACACTCTCCACATCTTCTAATATATCTCTCTTCTTATTTCTATTTATAATTTCTATCTCTTCCTCCCTTGTAGGATAACCTACCTTTATTCTCATAAAAAATCTATCAAGTTCTGCTTCGGGAAGAGGAAAAGTTCCATAGGTCTCTACAGGGTTCTGAGTTGCAAGCACCATAAAAGGATCAGGCAATTTCCAAGTAACGCCATCCACAGTAACTTGTTTTTCTTCCATAGCCTCCAACAAACTACTTTGAGTTCTTGGAGTTGCCCTATTTATTTCATCGGCGAGAATGATATTAGCAAATAAAGGACCGGGTCTAAACTCAAATTCTGCTTTCTTTTGATTATAAAAATTAACACCTGTAAGGTCAGAGGGGAGAAGATCTGGTGTAAATTGAATCCTTTTAAAAGATCCTCCTACAGTCTTAGCAAAAGCCTTTACCATCAAAGTCTTTCCAAGTCCAGGTACATCTTCTAATAAAACATGCCCTCCACATATAAAAGAAATAGCTATTAACTCAATTATCTTCTCTTTTCCTACTATTGCCTTTGAAACGTTTTTTACAACTTTTTCTTTGAAATCTACATACCTATCTATATCCATATAAATCCTCCTAATAAAGATACTTTTATTTTCTATTTTATCACTTTTCCTAACTATTTTTTAATCCTTTTCAAGTAGTGCAATGGTCTCCACATGGAAAGTTTGAGGAAACATATCCACCGGTTGAACATCTACTAAATTATAACCAGCATTCAAAAGAATGTTTATATCCCTTGCTAAAGTCGACGGATAACAGGAAATATATATAATTTGACGAATTTTAGCCCGAATTATACTCTCAAGAAGAGTTTGATCACATCCTTTTCTTGGAGGATCAAGTACCACAGCATCAGGAATCTTACCATCCTCAATTAATCTTGGTATCACTTCTTCTGATCTTCCCCAAATAAATTCCACATTTTTAACTTTATTCAATCTTGCATTCTTCCAAGCATCTTCAATAGCAGTCCTTTCAACTTCTATCCCATATACTTTTTCTGCTTTCTTTGACAGAAAAAGAGAGATAGTACCAATTCCGCAATATGCATCAAAAACTAATCTACTATTAGGAGAAAGATATTCTAAAGCTTTGTTATAAAGTTTTTCAGTCTGAATAGAATTTATTTGAAAAAAAGAAACAGGAGATATCTCAAATACAAAATCCCCAATTTTATCTCTTATCGTCCCATCTCCTAATATAAGCCTACTCTCTTCCCCAAAAATTTCATTGGTTCTTTTAGGATTTATATTTACATAAAAAGATTTCAAATTCTTAAGCTTATACTTATAAAATCTCGCAACTTTTTTAGCATTATCAATCATGCCCTTCGAAACAAGAATTACCATAAGATCATCAAAAGCAAAAGATCTTCTCACTACTACAAATCTCAAAAGTCCCGTATGTTGGAGCTCATTGTAAACTTCTATATGAAACTTCTTAATAGCTTCTTTTGTAGTTTCTATGACCTTATCCGTATCTTCATGGTGTACTATACACTTATTTATGTCCACTATGTAATGGGTGTTAGGTTTGTAAAATCCTAAAACTATTTTTCCTCTTCTTTTTCCTACAGGAATCTTAGCTTTATTTCTATACCTATAAGGGTTTTCCATTCCTATCACTGGATTCACTTCTTTTTCAATTTTTCCAATTCTTTTAAGAGCATCTTCTACCATCATTTTCTTTAGTTCTAATTGATATTCGTAGTTAACATGCATTAAATGACAACCACCGCATTTGTAAAAAACATCACAAACAGGATCACATCTTCGAGGATCTTTTTCTATAAATTCTACTATTCTTCCTACAGCATAGTCCTTTTTAGCTGTGTGAATCTTAATTTTAACAACCTCTCCCGGAAGAGCATAATCCACAAAAACCACAAAACTATTTATATAAGAAATGCCCTGCCCTTGGGAATTTATCTTCTCGATCCTTACCTGATATTCTTCTCCAACTTTAACCATATACCTTACTCTATACCAAGCTCCTCCTTTACTTTTCTATAGGCTAACTTTGCAAGCCCTCCTGCCACATGAGTTTTAATCTCCTTTTTCTTAAGTTCATCTTCAAGAATATCAAGAACCACATCAGGATCAGCTTTAAGAATATTTCTCACTGTTTGCTTAGTTAATCCAAGAAACTCTGCTATCTCTGCTTCGGTTTTCATATACCTATCTCTTAATATCACTGCATAACAAGCCTCAATAAGGCTTGGAACCCATGTAAGATTTCTGTAAAGAATTAATTTTCTTGGACCTCCCAAGATATCCAATGTTTTTAAAAAAGTCTTCATGGCAAGGTTATCAAGTTCATCCTCTTTTACAGGAAGTTCGTCGCCACTAAGTATTGGCATCCACCTTCACCCCCTTAGAAAGTTCTTTCAAAGACTGTCCAATTCTCACTAAACCATTTTTATCAATCTCCAGGAGATAAGTATCAGTGCTATGTCCACACATTCTACAACCATCTATCCTAAAAAGCCTAACCAGCTCTCCCATTGGCCTCTTATACATTCTCTCCATATATTGACTGCTAATCAAGACCTTTGAAAGAACCATAGTTCCATCCACTATATGTGATATGGCAAAACCTCCTGCAGCTTCTGCTGAAAATTCCTCTTGACTAGATCTCTTTTGAGATATGAATATGGCCGTTTGATACCATTTCTTCATAAAGTTAAAAAGTTGACGAACAATAACTCTTGCCATCATTTCTTTAGCCTCATAAAGCCCCGTTATTGAATCTATAACCGTATATTTTATCTTATATTTCTTTATGGCGTGGGCAAGAGTTGCAAGAAGAGTTGGTACATCTTCCCTTAGTTTAGAATAAGATGCAGCATCAATAAACACAATATTTTCATCAATTACATTTTCTTCAACCCCCATCGCAGCAGCCCTAGATTTCATTGATGTAGCCACAAAATGAGCTGGAGACTCTACTGTTATAAATGCCACTGCATTCCCCAGGGAGGCTTGCTTTATAGCAAATTGTTCTCCCATAAGACTTTTACCTGTATCAGAGATTCCTGTTAAGTTAAATACACTATACTGAGGAATACCCCCTAAAGGCACAACTTTTGTCTTTCCCCTTTCAATTTTAGTAGTAAAAAAGAGGTTATCAAGTCCTTCTATACCTGTAGGAACGCCTCTTATCTCTACAGCCCTATCGCCTATATCTTTTAAAGATAAAATCGCATCTTCCACTACTTCATATTGGGGTTGCTGTTGATAACTTCTTTCTTCTTTATCCATAACATCATCTCCCCCCAAAATAAAAAATTTATTAAAGTATATCAAAAATGATAAACACTTTAAAAGTTATAATAGTTTAAGCCCCGGGAGGGGGGACCCGGGGCTTAGGGTTAAAAAGGAGGAGGCGAGGTTTAACGTGAGGATAAGGAGAGAGAACTAAAAGAATCTATGGCCTTTTTTATAAACTTCGCCGAGTTATAAAGTTCCTTCTCTTCCTCTTCTGTCAAGTTTACCCGCAAAACTTTTTTAACTCCGTTTCTTCCTACTATAGAAGGCAGGCTCAAAGGTACATCTTTAAATTCAAAAATTTGAGGATGAACTGTAGAAACAGGAAGAATTCTATTTTCATCTCTGACTATAGCTTCCACTATATTTACCAAAGCAAGACCTATAGCATAATAGGTAGCACCCTTATATTCAATTATTTTATACGCTGAATCTCTAACTTCTTTAATTATTGCTTTCTTGACATCTTCGTCAAAACATTTTCTACCACAGACAGAACAAAACTCTAAAATAGAGATTCCTCCAATATGCGTTAAACTCCAAGCTAACACCGCAGTATCTCCATGCTCTCCTATCACATAAGCGTTTACAGATCTTGGATCTACATCACAATGTTTTGAAAGAAGATATGCAAATCTTGAACTATCAAGAACAGTGCCTGAACCTATTACCTTATTTCTTGGAAAGCCAGAAAATGTGTAAGCAAAATATGTCAAAACGTCTACAGGGTTAGTTACTATCAAAAATATTCCTTTAAAACCATTTTTAACTATTTCTGGGACAAGTTCTTTATAAATACTAATATTCCTATCTAAGAGCTGTAGTCTTGTCTCCCCTGGTCTTTGTTTTGCTCCAGCAGTAATTACCACTATATCGGAATCTTTCGCCTCTTCTAATCCTCCAGCTCTTACCTCAACAGGTTTTGTAAAATATATTCCATGAGCTAAATCCAAGGCTTCTCCTTTTGCTCTTTTTTCATCTATATCGTAAAGTACAATTTCCTCTACCAAACCTTTATGAATGAGACTATAAGCAAAAGATGTACCAACAGCACCAGCTCCTACGATTAATATCTTTTTCATTCATATCACCTACCTTTTTGGTATAAATTCTAAATATATTAAACCAAAAACTCAGTCAAAAGTCAATTTAAGAAAATATTAAAGGATTGATTAAGTCAAAAAATTATTGAAAAAATTACTACAAAAGTGCTATATTCATAGATATAATGATAAAATAATAACTGATACTTACTAAATGTAAAAAAATAATATTAAAAAAAGGTGAAGGAGTATGGATTTATTTGATAAGATAAAAAAAGCGGAATATTTGCAAGAGGCAAGAATAGCCATTGATCAGGGGATTTATCCCTTCTTTCTTCCACTTGAAGAGACTGAAGGAACAGAAGTTATTATTAACGGCAGAAGGCTAATAATGTTGGGATCTAATAATTACCTTGGTCTGACCACTCATCCAAAAGTAAAAGAAGCAGCAATTAAAGCAATTAAAGAATATGGTACAAGTTGTACAGGTTCCCGCTTTATGAATGGAACTTTGAAACTTCATAAAGAATTAGAAGAAAAGCTTGCAGAATTCCTTCATAAAGAGGCTGCCCTTGTCTTCTCAACAGGATACCAGACAAATCTTGGGACTATTTCTGCTTTAATTGGTAAGGGAGATATTGCTATAACTGATAAAGAAGATCATGCCTCTATAATTGATGGATGCCGTCTCTCTCAAGGAGAAATGCGAAGATTTAAACACAATGATATGGAAGATTTAGAAAAAGTACTTGCTTCTTGTCCCGACAATGCAGGGAAACTGGTTATAGTAGATGGAGTCTTTTCTATGGCAGGAGATATAGCTCCATTACCCGAAATTGTAAAATTATGCGAAAAATACGAAGCAAGGTTAATGGTTGATGATGCTCACTCTATAGGAGTTCTTGGAGATCATGGAAGAGGCACAGCAAACCACTTTGGTCTTGAAGATAAAGTAGATATAATTATGGGAACTTTTAGTAAGTCTTTTGCAAGTCTCGGAGGATTCATTGCAGGAGATGAAGAGGTGATATTTTACATACAACACACTGCAAGATCTTTTATCTTCTCAGCGAGTATGTCACCAGCAAATACAGCAGCAGCTCTTGCAGCTTTAGAAGTTATGCAAGAAGAACCTGAAAGGATCGACCATCTCTGGAAAATAGCAAACAGGATGAGAGAGGGCTTAAAATCCCTCGGGTTTGATATCGGAAACAGTTGTACCCCAATAATTCCAATATATATTAGAGATAGATGGAAGACCATATACATGTGGAAGGAACTTTTTGATCTTGGAGTTTACTGTAATCCTGTACTTCCTCCAGGAGTTCCTCCCAACCAATCACTATTAAGAACTAGCTATATGGCAACCCACACTGAGGAACAAATAGACAGAGCTTTAGAGATTTTTGAAAAGGCAGGGAAAAAAGTTGGAATCATCTGATAAGATAAAACTTATTGATCATGCTATAACAGAATTTGTAGAACTTTTAGCCTCTCAAGAGCCTGCACCCGGAGGAGGAGCAGCCTCCTCCCTCGTAGGTGCTATTGGAGTTGCTCTATCTTCCATGGTAGCAAACCTCACCATTGGTAAAGAAAAATTTAAAGACAAAGAAGAGTTAATGTTAGAGTTAATAAAAGAAAACAATAAAATTCAAAAAGAACTTTTAGAGTTAATAGAAAAAGATGCGGAAGCCTTTTTTAAAGTAGCAAAAGCCTTAAAAATGCCAAAAAATACTGAGGAAGAGAAAAATAGAAGAAAAGAAGCCTTAGAAAATGCCCTAAAAGAGGCAACCCTTGTACCTCTTGAAATCATGAGAAAAAGCATAAAGGCATTAAGACTATTAGAAAAATCTCTTGGAAATTCTAATCCTAATGCAGTAAGTGATATAGGCGTAGGAGCAGTATGTCTCAAAGCTGCTCTCCAAGGAGCTTGGCTTAATGTAAAGATTAATCTGGTAAGTATAAGAGACAAAGATTTCGTTAAAAATACACAAAAAGAAGCATTATCCCTATTAGAAGAAGGAACCCTGCTCTCTAATAAAATCTATGAAGAAGTAGAAAGCATATTACAAATAACTTAAAATACAAAAGCTGATTTCACAAGGCCATACCTTCCTCTAAAGAAATTCATCTCTATTGCCTTTTTATAATCCTCTAATTTAAACGTATGTGTTAACAACGGAGAGAGATCAAGTCCTTCTTCCATTAATTGAAGAGCTATACCATAACCTCTTTTTCTTTCTCCTCTAAAGATCTCTCCACTACTACTATTAGTGCCTGCTACTCTCAATTCCTTAAACCATACAAAGGTCCAATCAACTTTCTTAGTAATACCTGCAAGTCCTACAAGAACTGTAGTACCCCCCTGCTTTGTAAACCTTAAAGCATCATCTATAGAATCATCATTCCCTACACATTCAAAAACCACATCTGCTCCTCCCACCATCACTGGTTTACCAAGCAGAGGCTTTAAGACCTTTCCAGAAGTGAGTTCTGCAACCTTCTTATATAAATTCCATTTGCTTAAACCTTTTGTATATAAAATCTCGTCTGCCCCATAGTGTTTTGCAAATTCACCTTGAAACTTGTACCTTGCAAGTACAATAATTCTGGCTTTACTTCCTAATGCTCTTAAGGCACTAACCACATTTATACCTATACTCCCAGCCCCTAACACTAATACCGTATCGCTGTCCTTAGGAAAATTTCTCATCACAGGATGTAATGCTGAGCAAAAAGCATCAACAAGAATAGCATTCTCATTAGTGACTTTATCAGGTACTTTGAAAAGCTGGAACTCATTAGCAACATAATACTCTCCCCAACTTCCACCAGTATCTCTACAAGATCCAATCATAAGTGCAGGAGAAACTATACCCTCATTAAAATTCATACATTGGGAAAATTCAAAATTCTGGCATTTCTCACAGGGAGGATATATCTCTCTTGCATTGCAAGACAACGTAGGATCTGCTATAACTCTATCTCCTACTTCAAAACCTTCTACTTCGTCTCCTTTTTCCACAATAATCCCCAAATTCTCATGCCCTATAACAAAAGGAAAAGATGCAAAAGGAGATGTAGAAGGACTATCATGTAATTTGATAAGTCCTATATCACTACCACAAATACCTCCCATCAAAGTCTTTATTTTAACCCATTTTCCACTAGGAAGTTTTGGTTCTGGATAATCCCCATACCTTATACAAGAAAAAACATTATAGTAGAAAGAATGATGAATCCTCCCTAAAGCTTTACTTATAAGATATCTGGGGATACTTTCCTCAAACCAAACTGCTTTCATCTTCCTATTCCTCCCAAATACTAGATTTCAAAGCGTAGCTTTATATAACTCATTAAAGTAATCTTGAATATCCTCATTATTTAAAAGCCTTTTACCTATTGCACTACCTACAATCACGCCATCTACCAAACCCTTAAGAGAATTTATCTGATAACTACTACCCAAACCAAAACCCCAAACAAGAGGCTTATTAGTCTCTTTCTTAACTCTACTTATAAAAGCTACTCCTTCTTCCGGAAGTCTATCTCTTTCACCCGTTACACCTTTAACCGAGATACAATACAAAAAACTTGGAGCTATATCTAAGATCTTCCTAATTCTTTCTTCCCTAGTAGTAGGAGATATAAAAAGAATAAGATCAAGATTATGTTTGTTAAATAAAGGAATGAGTTCTTCTGCTTCTTCCAATGGCAAATCAGGTATTACTAATCCTTTAATCCCTACTTCCTGAAATCTTTTCAATTTTTCCTCAAGCTTGTTTTGGATTAGATTAAAATAAAGAAGAAGAATAACATCGATCTTTTTTGTGATTCCCGAATCCAAAAGCCAGTCAAGAGTATTGTTTAAGTTTACACCCTTTACCATTGCTCTATAATTTATCTCCTGCAAAATAGGTCCATCAGCTACAGGATCTGAAAAGGGAACTCCAAGTTCAAGTATATCAATCTTATCTTTATTTTTAAATAAAAATTTCTCTAAAAAATCAAAGTCAGGAAAACCTGAAACAAAAAAGGGAACAAATAGCAAAGATTTATCTCTATTTTTAAATTTCTCTAATAAGTTAGCCATTATTTCTCCCCCACATACTTTGATATTATTTCTAAATCTTTATCTCCTCTTCCAGAAAGGTTTATTACTATAATAGGCTCCTTTTCAGGAAATTCATCCCTGTGTTCAATCACATAACCTATGGCATGAGCACTCTCTAAAGCCGGAATAATTCCTTCCAACTCCGAGAGGGCCAGAAAACCTTTTAACGCCACATCATCTGTAGCAATATCATATTTTACTCTGCCAATCTTAGCAAGGAAACTGTGTTCTGGTCCTACCCCAGGATAATCTAATCCAGCAGATATGGAGTGAGTAGGAGAAACATTTCCATTTTCATCTTGGATAAGATACATCTTAGCCCCATGAAGAACACCTACTCTTCCAAAGTTGATACTAGCAGAATGTAAACCAGACTCCAAGCCTTTTCCTCCTCCTTCAACACCTATGATCTTTACATCATCCTCCAGAAAAGGATAAAAAAGTCCTATAGAATTACTCCCTCCTCCAACAGAAGCAACTAAGTAATCAGGAAGTTTATTTTCTAACTCTAATATTTGCTTCTTGACCTCTTCTCCTATTATCTTTTGAAAATCTCTTACAATTACAGGATAAGGATGAGGACCTACCACTGATCCTAAAAGATAATAACTATCTTCTGGATGTGCCACCCAATCTCTCAACGCTTCATTTATTGCCTCTTTTAAAGTTTTTGATCCTACTTTTACAGGAATGACCTCTGCCCCTAAAAGTTTCATTCTTAAAACGTTAATTTTTTGTCTTTCGCAATCCTCTTCGCCCATATACACAGTACATTTGAATCCAAAAAGTGCTGCCACAGTTGCCGTAGCAACCCCATGCTGTCCAGCTCCAGTTTCTGCTATTAATCTCTTTTTTTCCATATATTTAGCAAGTAGTGCCTGTCCAATAGCATTATTTATCTTATGAGCCCCTGTATGACAAAGATCCTCTCTTTTCAAGTATATTTTTGCCTTCAATTTCTCAGAAAGATTCCTTGCAAAGTAAAGAGGAGTAGGTCTACCCACATAAGTCTTAAGATAGTAATCTAATTCCTGCTTAAATCTTTCATCATTCTTGTACTTATTATATGCCTCCTCTAATTGAAGCAAAGGCTCCATTAAAGTTTCAGGAACAAACCTTCCTCCAAATTCTCCAAAATATCCTCTTTCATCGGGAAGATTTTTCAGCTCTATTTTTCTCATACTCTCTCACCTTTCTCATAAAATTTGAAATTTTAACAAGATCTTTTTTTCCTTTTTCTATCTCAACCCCACTGGAAAGATCCAAACCAAAAGGTTTAAGCTCTAAAACTTTTTCTACATTACTTTCATTTATACCACCTGCTATGATTGTCTTATCATCTATATACTTACCTGCTTTTTCTATAAACTCATCAAAACTAATATTAGAACTCTTACTCTTATCCAACAATATATAAGCTATTTTAGAGAACTTTTCGATTTGAGCTTCAAGATTATCACTCTCATCTACATTTAAAGCCCGAATCAAAAAATACTTGCTGAATTTTTTTAAAAAAGAAACGTCTTCATTGCCATGAAATTGAATCCCATCAAGAGGAAGAATCTCCAAAATACTTCTGATTTCTTCCTCTGAATTGTCAGCAAATACCCCTATTCTCATTATGTTAAGTCTTTTCAAATGAGGAGCCATCCTTGTTAGTTTATCCCGAGATATAAATCTTGGTGACCACGGAACAAAAACCAAACCTATAGCATCTACCTTTTCCATTTCACAATGTAAAGCACTAATTATGTCAGTTATTCCACAGATTTTAACCCACATACTTCAAAAAGCTCCTCTATCTTTTTCTTAGGATTCTGAGAAGTCACAATACTTTCTCCAACAAGAATAGCTCTTACTCCACTTTCATAAAGAATTCTTACCTCTTCCTTATCTTTTATACCACTTGCGCTTATCACCAAAATATCAGAAGGCATGTAAGGCAACAATTTTAAGGTATTATTTATGTCTACTTTAAAGGTTGTGAGATCACGATTATTTATCATAATAATTCTTGGTCTCAAATTAAGCACTTTTTCTAAATCTTTTTCATCATAAACTTCTATTATAGGCTCAACATCAAGTTTTAAACAAAGATTATACAAGGCTTTGAGATCACCTTCGGAAAGTACTCTTGCTATAAGCAAAACTGCATCAGCTCCTAAAATTCTTCCTTCATAGATTTGCTCAGGTATTATGACAAAATCCTTCTGTAATATAGGTTTTTTTGTTATTTTTCTCACCAAAGAAAGATTATTCATACTTGCAGAAAAGGACTCAGCAGTAAGGACAGATATGGCAGATATTTCCTTAGCATCATCATATATCTTGGCCATTTCGGATATGGGGAGAGACAGAAGCTTACCTTTTACAGGAGAGGCAGGTTTCACCTCTCCTATTATATTAAACCTATTTTGATTTAAAATCTTAAAGAAATAATCCTTTTCCTTCTCAGGGAAGGTGGTTGGTATTTTATATATCTTATTGAAAACTACCTTTCTCTTTTCCTCCACGAGCTTATCCAGAATATTCATGCCATCCTCCCCCTTAACGTATCAACAAATTCATAAACCTTTCCTTTCATGATATGATCCTTTACCATATCAAAACCCTCTTTTACACTCTTTACTTTTCCTAAAACCCAAAGGGCAAAAGCACTATTCACTGCCACAATATCAATATGAGACTCCTTGGCCACACCTTTAAAAATATCTTCCAATATCTTTGCATTCTCTTGGGCATCTCCACCCTTAAATTCCTCCTTTTGATATCTCTTTATTCCAATATCTTCTGGAGAAAAGTCAAAATAATCTATCTTCCCATTTTTAAGATAAGCAAAAATCGTCTTTCCCGAAAGAGAAATCTCATCTATTCCATCATCCTTACCATGATAGAAGAGTATATTGTCCTTTTTCAAGATCAAAGAAGCTTCAGCCATATTACGCATGACTTTCTCAGAATATACTCCAAGAATTTGCCCAGACAAATTTGCAGGATTTAACATAGGACCTGCCATATTGAATATGGTTCCAATACCAAGTTCTCTTCTTACCTTCACAGCTTTACCCACCACAGGATGAAAATAAGGAGCAAAAATTATTCCTATACCTTTTTCATCTATATCCCTTGCAATCTCCTCTGGATTATCACTACACTTAAATCCTAAGGCCTCAATTACATCAATACTACCTGCCTTGCTTGACATAGCTCTATTACCGTGCTTTGCTACCCTCACCCCTAAGCTTGCAAGAGTAAAAGCAACAGCTGTAGAGATATTGAAAGTATTAGACTTGTCACCTCCAGTACCACAAACATCCACAGCTGGAGTTCTATTAGGTATTTTCTTTGCCTTTTCATGTAAAACATCTACAAAACCAGCTATTTCTTCTGGATTTTCTCCTTTTAATCTCAATCCTAAAAGAACAGCTCCAAGTTGTGCTTCAGTTATCTCTTCTCTATCAATACTGAGTACTATCTCCTTTGCCTCATCGAAGGTTAAGTGTTTACCTTCAGATATCTTTTTAAGATACTCCTTAACCACTGATGACACCCCCTAATTTTAAAAAGTTTTTTATTATTCTCTTTCCAGAAGTTGTAAATATGGACTCAGGATGAAACTGCAATCCATATACTGGCTTATCTTCATATTGAATTCCCATGATAAGTTTATCCTGAGTCCAAGCTATAACCTTTAGAGAAGGATTTAAGGATTCTACATCTACCACAAGGGAATGATATCTTGTCGCTTCAAAGGGATTCTCTACACCTTCAAAGATAGGATTCTGAGAATAATAGATATAAGATACCTTTCCATGAACAGGAATTGGAGCCCTTATAATCTTAGTACCAAAAGCAGAAGCTATAGCCTGGTGGCCAAGACATATGCCAAGTATAGGTAATTTATCCTTAAACTCTTTTACTACAGGAATACTTATTCCAGCATTTTCAGGTATAGAAGGACCTGGTGATATGATTATTGCTTGAGGTTTTAGTTTATAAATATCCTCAATAGTTATCTTATCATTTCTATAAACTTTTACTTCGCAAAACTCAGCCACATATTGAAACAAATTGTAAGTAAAAGAATCATAATTATCTATTAACAACACCATCTTAAATATCCCCCACAATCCTTATAGCTTCAAAAAGAGCCTTTGCCTTGTTTATGCATTCTTTGTATTCCCTCTCAGGGATAGAGTCGTAAACAATACCAGCCCCTGTTTGTATGAATAAATCCTGACCTTTCAAAAAATAGGTCCTTATAGTTATGCAAGTATCCAAATTACCATTAAAAGAGAAATAACCAACTCCTCCCGCGTATGGTCCCCTACGGTATTTTTCAAGTTCTTCTATTATCTCCATAGCTCTAACCTTGGGAGCCCCAGAAACTGTACCTGCAGGAAAAGAAGCTCTTAAAACTTCAAAAGGATGAATATCTTCCCTAACCTCACAAGTAACTGTACTTACCAAATGCATTACATGAGAATATCTCTCCACATGCATCAAATCTTCACATTTTACAGTCCCAATCTTTGCAACCCTTCCAAGATCATTTCTTGCAAGATCAAGAAGCATAGTATGCTCAGCTCTTTCCTTCTCATCCCCAAGAAGCTCCTTCTCAAGAGCCATATCTTCATCTTCATCTTTACCTCTTCTTCTAGTTCCCGCAATCGGCCTTATCTCTGCTTTTCCAGCCTCCACCTTCACAAGAGCTTCAGGAGATGAGCCTATAAGATATCTGTCCTTAAATTTCAAAAAGAACATATATGGAGAAGGATTTACAAACCTTAAAGCCCTATAGAGAAGATAAGGGTCAGCTTCATACCTGGTGTAAAACCTTTGGGAATAGACTACTTGAAATATCTCTCCTGCCTTAATATACTCTATTGCTTTTCTAACATTTTCTTCATATTCTTCCTGTGAAGTCAAATTTTCTATACGTGTATTAGCTATGTCATTTGCTTTATAGATATTATCCACTGGTTTCTTAAATACATTCTTGATCTCAGAGAGTTTTTCTTCTATCCTTTCTTTTATTTCAGGATCTTCTCTCTCTTCCTCAGGTATGAGAAAAATTACACTTATTCTCCTCTTAAGATGATCAAAAACCACTAAAAAATCTACAAGTTGAAATTCTGCAAGAGGAAAACCTATAGGATCATAGGTTAAATCAGGAAGTTTTTCCCACTGCCTTACTAAATCATAACCAAAGTATCCAACCAAACCTCCAACAAACCTTGGAAGATTCTTCCCATCTTTTACATTTACTACAGGAAATCTACGAGAAAGATAAGTTAAAATATCAAAATCTACATTATTCTCAAAAGTTAATACTTCCTTAGGCTTCCAGCTTATAAAAGAGTATCTACCAATCCTCTCTCCCCCCTCCGCACTTTCCAAAAGAAACAAAAAATCTTCATCTTTTACCTTAAATAACAAACTTGACGGAGTCTCAAAATCTCCCGGAAAATCATAAATTATCGGTACGTATGTTTTGGTTGATAAAACTTTTTCCACAATTGGGACCACCTCCCTTGAGAAAAATTTCAAAAAGCCTATAAATAAAAAACCCTCTCGCCCTTTTAAAAGGGCGAGAGGGTTTACTCTCGCGGTGCCACCTTTCTTGGGCTACAATGCCCATCTCGTTCTCAGGTACGGGAGGTCATCCTCGCCTCCGATACCCTTCGCCTTGATAACGGTGGCTACTCCGGCATAGCTTACTCGGGAAGAATATTATCTTCCCTTTCAGTATGCGGCTCCCAGGCCCATTCACTCCCCGCGCAGATAGCCGGCTTCCACCTCACCCGGCCTCTCTGGATCCCGCTTGGGAGCTACTCCTCCTGTTCACAGCCTTTAATAGATCACTATCTTAAATTGTGGAATAAATTATAATACAAAAAGAAAAATTTTTCAAATTTAAGAGTTTGATGGAATACAAAATCTCTCTATAGTTCTAAGATATATTCAAAGTCCTTCTTCTCAACTGCTATACAGTAAAAGGAAATAGAAAGAATTGTTAACTTTTTAAGGAAAAAAATAGAAGAAGAGAGAAAAGATGGATATTTAGGAGTATATATAAAGTATTCCTCTTTCTTGGCTTTATTTAGATCTTTAAAAAGAAAAATGGACAAAGAAAGAAGAAAAAAGCCCTTTAAGCTAATTAGGAGTTAGTATTGCTTTTTCTTTTCTACTAAATCCTTAATATAAATTGATTTATACTCGTTCTCCAATATATCCATAATAATAATATCATATCTCTCCTGCTATTTGCTTTGCCTCCCTTATTCTACCAACTTCTTTAAATCCTATCTTCTTATAACAATTTATTGCAGGTTTATTGAAAGAAAATACTCTAAGATATACATTATGAAGATTTAACATGTTAAACCCAAAGTCCAAAAGAAGTTGTATTGCTTCCATCCCATATCCCTTTCCCCAATAATCTTTATTACCAATAAATATCCCCAATTCTCCCACTTTATTTATTAAATCCAAATTAACAAAACCAATATTTCCAATTAACTCCTCTCTTTCTAAATCCACAATGGCAAAATTATAATCAGATTTTGAAAGTCTTTCTAGAACTTCTCTCTCCTTTTGCTCTGTATATAAATTTGATGCTATAGTAAGTCCAATAACTACCTCCATATCATTTACCCATCTTGTATATTTCTGGCAATCTTCTATATCAATAGGTGACAAATAACATCTTTTACCTATAAGTTTTTTATAATACATATATTATCCTCCTTTCTTAAGATAATTTGATCTATATATATCATGTTCTTTGGAAATTTAGAAGAAGGGGGAAGTAAATAAAAGGGAGACTTAGCAAAGTAATTTTTTAAGCACTGAGAGGTTAACGGAGAATAAAAGAAATGAAAAAATAAAACCAGAAATATTTTTCAACTATGAGAAAACAATACTTACATCTTTCTTAATGTGAACTAGCCAATATAAAATATTTTTTACGAAAATCTTGTCTTTCCCGTAAAAGTAAAAAATTTTTAATAACTTTATACAGAAATGTTAATATAAGGGGGAAAGAAAAAAAATCTTTCCCCCTTTTAAAAATATTTACTTTAATTTTGAAAGATCTGCTTTGAATATATATTCTTCATCTCCAATAAGGATAATCTCTACTTTGGCGTCTCTTAATATCTCTGAAGTAGGAAAAACATAAAGATTAGTTGCTTTATAAGCAGGAGAGTAGGGCCATTTGTCAGTAAGTTCTGCCACATCTTTTTTAAGACTTTCGTTCTCTATAGGTTGTACTATTTTTTCTCCAATTTTTATTACACAATGATAATCTTTAGCAAAATCTATTCTATCTCCATAAATTTGCGCTGCTATAAATAATCTTTCCTCATAAAGCTTCAAAGTATTTTCGATATAATCTTTAGTAGGTTCCATATATTTTCTATAATATTCTCTCACATTTATTACTAAGCCTAAATATGGGGTAAATATCACAATGTTTGGCTCATATGGTGATCCATAAAAGAGAATATAATCCCGAACAATTGTGTAAAGATCATTTCTATATCTCTTAGCAGTATCTAAAGCATCTTTAATTTCCTTATCGGATAAGCTCCATGATCTACTGCTTTGGGCTAAAGTTGCTTGTAGTAAGATGAGAAAAATAAAAGATAAAAAAAGAAAAAAAGTTAAAAAACTTCTCTTTTTCAAGGATATCACCTCCCCTAAAATTTCTAAGTAAGATTATAAAAAGGAATAGGGTCAAAATACGTCCCTAAAAGAAACTACTTTTCAACTTCAATTTCTTTCTCTTCAATTACCCCACCACATAATACGTAATCATCTTTGTAGCAGACTAATATTTGACCCGGAGTTATAGCCCACTGGGGTTCTTCAAAAGTTAAATAAATTTCTTCCTCAGAAAGAATCTTTAAAAGAGCAGGCTGAGGCTCCATATTATACCTTATCATTGCCTTGACTTCTAATTCCTTTTCTCTTGGCATTCCCGAAGGATAATTTACATTCTTTGCATATACCTCTCTTGAGAAAATCTTTTCTCTCTCTGCTACAACCACAATCCCTTCTTCTGGGATTATCTTTTTTACATATACTGGTTTTCCCAAAGCCACTCTCAATCCCCTTCTCTGCCCTATAGTAAAAGAAAAAACTCCATCATGATAACCCACTTCTACACCATCTTCTGTAATAATTTTTCCCTTCTTTTCCACGAGATACCCACTCAAAAATTTCCTATAATCTCTATCTGGTAAAAAGCAGATGTCCTGACTTTCTTCCTTGTCAGAAACAAAAAGCCCTATCTCTTCGGCTAATTTCCTAACTTCGTTTTTCGTTAAATCTCCTAAAGGAAACATAGCTCTTTTTAGTTGTTCCTGAGTAAGGTAGGCTAAAAAGTAAGACTGATCTTTTTTGAGATCTCTGGCTCTTTTCAACAAAAATACCTTCTTCTCCTCATCCCAAACCTTCCTTACATAGTGTCCCGTTGCAAGATATTCTGCTCCCAACTCTTGAGCTTTTTTAAGCAAAAGTCCAAATTTTATTATCCTATTGCAAAAAGTACAAGGATTAGGGGTATAACCGCTCTTATAGGAATCTATAAAATATTTTATTATCTGTTCTTCAAATTCTTTCCTAAGATCCACATAAAAATGAGGTATATTAAGATATTTTGCAATTTTCTCAGCATCCTTAATAGAATCAGAATAAGCAATATTCATGGTCAAACCAATAACTTCATACCCTTCTTTTTTAAGAAGGTATGCAGTAGTAGAACTATCAACACCACCACTCATTCCCACAGCTACCTTAATGGGCATTTTATACTTTTTAAGTATGAATTTATAAAAAATTATAGACTTTTTTCAACAAAAAGTCAAACTTAACAAATAAAAATAAGTAAAAATCTGAAATTTTAAAGGTGTATTTATTTTTTATTGACAAAAATCATCTTTCGTTATATCTTTATTTTAAAAACTTTTTTTAAAAATTTTATAAGTGGGGAGAAAAGCGATGAAAATAGGAAGACCTCAATTAATAGATGAAGTTAACAAAGGACAGATTTTAAAGTTATTAAGAGAGGAAGGTCCTATATCAAGAGCGGAAATTGCAAGAAGGTTAGGATTAAGCCGTCCTACGGTATCTACTCATATAAAAGATCTTTTAAAAGAAGGTCTTGTAATCGAGGTAGGAAAAGGAAAAAGTTCTAAAGGCAGAAAAGGAATTCTTTTAAAGTACAATGCAAGACATGGTTACTTTCTTGCAGGAGATATTGAAGGTTCTATTATGCGCTTTGCCTTATCAGATTTGTGTGGAGAGATACTATACGAAAAGGTATTATCTCTTAATGAATTAAGACAAAAAAACATGATGAAACCCGAAAATTTCATTAACATAATGAAGGAATTTCTGAAAGAAAACAATGTGGAAGAAAAAAATTTAAAGATAATTGCCTTAGGAATCGCAGGTATCATAGAAGAAGGAAAATTAATTTTTGCCCCTAACTTGCCTGAATGGAATCATGCTCCTCTTCAAAATTTGGTAAAAGAAGGCTTTCCAGGAACACAGGTGATCTTAGAGAATGATGTAAATATGGGTGTAATGGGAGAGATGTGGAAAGGAGCTGGAAAAGGGCTTAAAAATATTGTTTACTTAAACTTAAGTACTGGAGTTGGGGCAGGCATCGTTATAGATGGAAAACTTTATGAGGGGAGTAATAAATTTGCAGGAGAAGTTGCATATATGGTAGTAGATAATCATCACGAAAACTTCCCAGGAGTAGAATACACTCCTTTAGGTGCCTTAGAATGGGTTGTTTCAGGAGCAAGAATCATCGAAAAAGCAAAATCATTTGATTCCAAGTATACCCTTTTAGAGAGAATATTTGATGATTATGACAAAGTGGACGAGATAAAAGTTTTAATTGACAAGGTAGGAGAATATCTCGGAAAGGCTATAGTAAACATAGTAAGTGTAATTGATCCTGAAGTTATAATAGTAGGTGGCATAGTGGGTAAGTTTTTAAACATCCTTATGAGAAAGATAAAACCAACCATAGAATACTATCTTCCAATTCCTGTTAAAATCATACCTTCAGCCTTATATCCTAAAACAGTAGTTTATGGAGCTATATACAAAGCCTTAGAATTATATCACACAAAACCTGTGATTGTCTGATAATTCTATTAGTATAGAATTTTGATCATATCTTGAAAATAAAGATTCTGTAGATTCTGCATATCCTACAGTAGGCTTATATATGGTTATGCCGTTAACACTAAAAATGCCACTTCTATGTTCATGTCCACATATAACTTTGTTAATTCCATGTTCCAAAATAATCTCTCCGAACTTCTTACTACCAAGATAAGCAGAAAAGAAATTCTTGATAAATAAAATTTCCTCAAAAGGTATAAAATGACTTACAACAATTTCATCTTTGCCTTTTTCTATCTTCAAAAGATGATGTTTAAATTCATCATATATTAAATTACAAACTTCCTCGTTACTAAGTATTTTTCCATTATTACAAAACCTTGCAAGTCCCCAATAAACCTCTCGCCATTTAATTCCCCCATACTCTCCCCTATCAAAATCACTTTTATCATAATAGCTATCTCCAAAAGAATAGTCATACCATCCCATAGTGCCAACAATTACTAAATCATTAAGCTTAATAGGCTCAAAAGGCAAATAGGCAAAACCATATTCTTTACAGAGTTTGGGAAGAATTTTGTAATATTTTTGATCACTGGTAATTTCTCCTTCTTTCCAAATATCATGATTTCCTGGAACAAAAACCTTTACTCCTGAGAAGCTACTAAATACTTCTAAAAATAATTCTACTTCCCAAATTTTGGCAGAAATATCTCCAGCAAAAATAAAGATGTCAGCTTTTTTATTCAATACAACATTTAAAAGAGTTTTTAGCAGTTCTCTCTCTTCAGAAACTTTAAGTCCCTTTTTAATTCTCAAATAATCCAGATGAAGATCGGAAACTGCGAAGATTCTCATCTAACAATTTTTAAAAACCTAAAAAGCATTAATATAAATCCAATTATAGGCTTTATAAGGGAATAGATATAAGAATTTTCGACGATCATTTTTTGATATCCCATGGGAATAAAATTCAAAATAACACCATAAATTATTATAAGCACAAAACCCCCAACTGCTACCTTAAGAAAAAAACCTGGAAGAGTTAAAAGAAGATAAGCCAACACAAAGGTTAACACAAAACTTGAGATATTAGAGGAAAGATTTATTGGAAGCCTCACATATTTCACATAAATAGGCATAAGCACAGAAGAAAAAGTAAAAGCTATTATCAAAGCTACAATTAAAGCAAGCCTATTAAAAAATACTTCCTTTATACCCTTTAAAGCAAGCCCCAACACGGTAATTGCACATATAATATCAAATACCATTCCTAAATCACCTCTTCAGAAATTTATTATAACCCTCAAGGCATCCCCTGAAAGTCCTACTTTAATGGCTTCATCTATCTTTTCTATAGAAAATCTATGAGAAACAATCTTTTTTACGTCTATCATTCCCTCCTCAATGAGAGATAAAGCTCTTGAATTAGTAAAGGGATTTACAAAAGATCCCATAATTGTTAATTCCCTAAAATATATATCATAAGGAGAAATGCTAAGTAAATCCTCAGGAGAAGATACACCAAAGATCAAAACTTTTCCACCTCTCCTTACACTACCTAAAACAGTCTTTACTGTTTCCGTCTTTCCTACAGCTTCAATACCCACATCAGCTCCTCTTCCATAAGTATTCTCTTTAACAATCTCTTCCACATTCTCTTTCAAAGGATCTATAACAATATCAGCCCCAAGATCTTTTGCTATCTTTCTCTTCCACTCCACTTTTTCCACTAAGAAAACTTTAGAAGCCCCAGAAAGCTTAGCAAGTTGTAACAATACCAGACCTAAGGCTCCCCCTCCCACAATAAGCACTGTATCTCCTGGCCCGACATTTAACCTTTCAATACCATGAAGAGCACATGCCACAGGCTCCATCATTGCTCCTTCTATTGGAGATATCTTTTCCGAAAAAACATATAATTGCTTGTATGGCACCACACAATATTCTGCAAATCCCCCATTAATATCTACGCCTAAAGCAATAAGATTTTCACAAAGATTTATTTCTCCCCTTTTACAAAAGTAACAATGACCGCATGTTATATTGGGATCAACAGCAACCAAATCTCCTACTTTTATTCCTTTTACATCCTTTCCTATTTCCACTACCCTTCCTGAAAACTCATGTCCTCTTATTACCCCATCTTTACCCTGGGCTTTACCAGAAAACACATGAAGATCAGTACCACATATACCTGAAGCAAGAACTTTTATGATAACTTCATCTTCTTTTTTAATAACAGGATTAGGTAATTCTTCTAAAGATATCTTTCCACCTCTCCAAACAGCAGCTATCATCTTGTGATCCCCCAAAATTTTTATTATTGAATATATTTTACAATTTAAATATGATGTAGTAAAATTTGAAATTGTAAAAAATATTTACTTTTTTAGTTCACCTGTACCAATATTCAATCTAAAGTTTTCTATGAAATAAGGAGGGATAAAAAAATGAAGTACAGAAAAATGGGAAAACTTGACGTAACCGTTTCCGTACTTGGATTTGGTGCAATGAGACTTCCCACATTAGGAACAGAGTCCCAAATTGATGAGCCTAAAGCCATTGAAATGATAAGATATGCTATTGATCATGGAGTAAACTATGTAGATACAGCTTATGGTTATCATGGGGGACAAAGCGAGATTGTAGTTGGAAAGGCATTAAAAGATGGCTACAGAGATAAAACTTACCTGGCCACAAAACTTCCTGTATGGCTTGTAAACAAAAAAGAAGATATGGATAGGCTATTAAATGAACAACTCAAAAAACTAGATACTGATCATATAGATTTCTATCTCCTCCATGCTCTAAACAAAGATAGCTGGCAAAAGATATATAATCTTGGAGCCATCGAATGGGGAGAAAAGATGAAAGAAAAAGGCCTTATCAGATATTTTGGTTTTTCTTTCCATGATGACTTGGAAACCTTCAAAAAAATAATTGATGCCCATGACTGGGATTTCTGCCAGATCCAATATAACTACATGGATATAGATTACCAGGCAGGAAGAGAAGGCTTAGAATATGCAAGTAAAAAGGGAATAGGAGTCGTGGTGATGGAACCTTTAAGAGGAGGTAGACTTGCAAGGCCCCCAAAGGACGTAATGGAGCTTATAGAAAAATATCCTGTAAAAAGATCTCCTGTAGAATGGGCCTTACTTTGGGTTTGGAATCACAAAGAAGTTTCTCTTGCACTTTCTGGAATGAGTACTTTAGAGCAAGTTAAGGAAAACTTAGAAATTGCAGATAAAGCAGAAGTAAATATCTTATCTAAAGAAGACCTTGAACTGATAGAAAAACTAAGACTTGCCTTCTTAGGAAGAAAGGCCATAGATTGTACCCAATGCAGATATTGTATGCCTTGTCCCTATGGAGTAGATATACCAAGAAACTTTTATATTTATAATGAAGGTATAAGATATGACGACTGGGGTGCACCAAGATGGGAATATAATTATGCTATGAAGCCTGAAGAAAGAGCTGGAAACTGTAAAAAGTGTGGAGAATGTGAGACTAAATGTCCTCAAGGTCTTGCCATAAGAGACCTCTTAGAGATGGTTCATAACACCTTATCCCGTTAAAAATTTATAAGAGGGGAGATAAAATCTCCCCTCTTATTTGATAAATGCTGATGGACATATATCATTTAAAATACACTCATCACATTTGGGATTCTTAGCCTTACATACATTTCTTCCATGATGAATTAAAAGATAAGAAAAATTTGCCCATTCTTCCCTCGGCACGATCTTCATCAAGTCTTGTTCTAATTTATCCCTATTTTTTTCCTTACTTAAATTAAATCTTTTAGAAAGCCTATCTACATGAGTATCTACCACTATACCCTCATTCTTACCATACCCTGCAGAAAGAACAACATTTGCAGTTTTTCTAGCAACTCCTGGAAGCTTCAAAAGTTCTTCCATAGTATCGGGCACCTTACCACCGTATTTCTCAAGAATTATTTGGGCACAAGCCCTAATATTTTTAGCCTTTGTTCTGTAGTAATTAATAGACTTAATATCTTGCTCCAACTCTTCCAAAGGAACCTTTAAATAATCCTCAGGCGTTTTATATTTTTTAAAGAGCTTCTCTGTAACCATATTTACCCTCTCATCAGTAGTCTGTGCCGAAAGTATGGTAGCTACGAGAAGCTCCCATGGATTGGAAAAATTTAGTGCAATCTTAGGTTCATAAAGAGTTCTTAGTCTTTTTAAAACCTCTATTATAAATTCTTTCTTATCCATAATAACACCTCCATAAATTAAACTACTAAAGTTTAACACACCCATAGTATAATCAAAGTATACTTTTAAAGAAGAAAGGAGGCTCCATGGTGGAAATTAAAGAAGTTCTGAAAAATCTATCAAATCTTGACGGCCCCTCAGGATACGAACAACCAGTCTTGGAATATATTGAAAATGTGGCAAAAAAAATAGCTAATGTAGAGATAAATATAGACAAACACGGCAATCTCATAGTAAGAAGACCAGGTAAAGGTAAAAGAATAGCTCTTTTCGCCCACACCGACGAAATCGCTTTTGTAATAACAAAAAAGGAATTCGGAAATTATTTTCGCATTCATACCTTTGGTGGAGTAGATCCTAAAGTAGTAATATCTCAAAGATTAAGAATTCACACTAAAGAAGGCATTTCTTACGGAGTGGTTGGCATGTTAGAACCCCATCTACAGACCGAAGAAATAAGACAAAAAAATATTACTTTTGATGATCTTTTCATAGATATAGTAGAAAAAGCAGATAAAGTTCAAATAGGAGATCTCGCTACCTTTGACTCGGAAGCTTTTGAATTAAATGAAAAATATATTGCAGGAAAAGCTTTGGACAATAGAGCAAGTTGTACAGCTCTTCTTTATACCCTTGAATTATTAAACCAGTTTATAGTGAGTGGAGATATTTATTTTGTCTTTTCTGTAAGAGAAGAGGATGGAGTATCTGGAGCCATAAACGCTTCCTATCAAATAAACCCTGATCTTGCCATAGTCTTAGATGTAACCCATGGAGATATTCAAAGACCTTCTTATCCTAAAATCGAAACAGGAAAAGGACCAGTATTAGACATAGGACCAATGATAGATTATGACTATTTCAATAAAATCAAAAATTTGGCTGAAAAACTTTCAGTAAACTACCAAATAGAGCCCAATGGCAATCATAGCAGTACTGATACAGATAGTATACAAATAGCAAGAGAAGGAATTTCCACCTTACTTATCTCAATTCCCTTAAGATATATGCACACCCCATACGAGGTGGTAAATATAAAAGACATCGAAGAGACAGCAAGACTTTTAAGCTTTTTCCTTGCAAGAGGAGGTGAATGAAATTGTTTTTAAAGGAGCTATCAGATATACCGGGAGTTTCTGGCTTTGAAGGAAAGGTAAGAGAATTTATTAAAGAGAAGATAAAAGACAAAGTAGACCAGATTGAAGTAGACAAATTAGGAAACCTTATAGCCTTTAAAAAAGGCAAAGTAAACAAAAAACTCATGATTTCAGCTCATATGGATGAGGTTGGTTTTATAGTAAGCAACATAGAAGAAGATGGAAAACTAAGTATACTACCATTAGGATCTATTGACCCTAGGGTAGTGTTAGGTAAAAAAGTAGTTGTAGGAGAAAAACAAATATTAGGAGTTATAGGTTCAAAACCTATTCATCTTATGGAAGGATATGAAAAGGTATCTTTTGAAAACATCAAAGTAGATATTGGAACCACAAAAAAACAAGAAGCTGAGGCAAAAGTAAAAATAGGAGACTTTGTTAGCTTTGCACCCAATGCTATGGTACATGGAGAATGGATATCTGGAAAGGCTTTAGATGATAGAGGGGGATGTTCCCTATTGATAGACTTAATACTTGAAGATTTAGATTTATACTACGACACCTTCTTCGCTTTTGTGATCCAAGAGGAGACAGGATTAAGAGGATCTGGACCCTGTGCTTTCAAGATAAAACCTGACCTCGCAATTGTGATAGAAACAACCACCTCTGGAGATAATCCTGAGTTTCCAGAAGCCAGAAGATCTTCAGAGTTAGGCAAAGGTCCAGTTATCACGCCTGCTCACAGAGGCTATGTAAATGACGAAAGGCTTTTTAATTTTGCCGTAAAAGTAGCCGAAGAAAATAAAATTCCTTACCAGATAAAGAGGAGAACTGCAGGAGGCACTGATGCTGCAAGAATTGCCATAACAACAGGTACCCCTTCCTTGGTTATTTCTATTCCATCAAGATATATTCATTCCCCTATATGTGTGTTAAATATCAACGACTATCGGAATACTTTTAAGCTTCTTTCTTTAATACTCATAAAGGAGGTCTTATAGAATGAAAGAGCTTATCAAAAAGTTAACGGAAATCAAATCTCCCAGTGGTAGAGAGGATAACATAAGAAATGCAATCCTGGAAGAATTAAAAGGATATATTGACGGGTATGAGATAGACAAACTTGGAAATCTAATCGTTTGGAAAAAAGGTAAAAAGGATGGGAAAATACTCCTTGATGCCCACATGGATGAAATTGGTGTTCTTGCAACTTATATTGATGAAAAAGGATTTATTAGAATAGAACCTATTGGAGGAGTTTCTCCTTATAATTTATTAGGAAGCAGTATAGCTTTTCCTCAGGCAGAAGGATTTGTAGGAGTAGAAGGAGAAACTTCAGAAGAGCTCTCAAAAAACATTAAAAATCTTGATTTTGATAAGATATTTGTAGACATTGGAGCTAAAAGCAGAGAGGAAGCTGAAAGGCTTGTTCCTCCTGGAACCTTTGGCGTATATTCTGCAAATTTCAAAGATCTGGGAGAAAGATTGGTCTCAAAAGCTATGGATGATAGAATAGGATGCGCCATAATAATTGAAGTTTTTAAAAGATCAAACCCTTATTACACTCTCTACGGTACTTTCTCCATTCAAGAAGAAATTGGACTTGTAGGAGCAAGCGTAGTTGCCTTTGACATAAAACCTGATCTTGCTATAGCCATTGATGTAACTGCCCATTCTGACACTCCTAAAGGCCCAAAGAGAATGTCCCTTGAGCTAGGGAAGGGACCTGCTATCAAAATAAAAGATAGTGCTTCTATTAGTGATAGAAGAATAGTGGAAAAACTCAAAAATATAGCAGAAAAAAATGGTATACCCTATCAAATTGAAATTCTACTTCGTGGAGGTACCAACGCTGCTGCACTCCAAAGAACAGGAGAAGGTATTCCAGCTGGAACTCTCTCCATACCTACAAGATATGTGCATTCCCCCCATGAAATGATTGATATAAATGACGTGGAAAATGCAATTAGAATTCTTAAAATATTAGTAGAGAGTGATAAAAGTCTCTTATAATTAAAAACAAGGGAGGACATTTTATCAAATGTCCTCCCTATTATTAACAAAATGACAAATTGATAATAAAATATTAAATATGAATGTGGGGAAGAGGATAAGAGAAACCAGAAAAAAACGTAATATGAAATTAGAAGATCTGGCAGAAAAAACAGGTCTTTCCTTATCCTACATCTCCTTAATCGAAAGAGGTCTTAAGAATCCCTCTTTAAAAGCTTTAGAAAGAATAGCAAAAGCCTTTAATCTTCCTACTTCATACTTCTTCTCCGAAGATAATGATGAAACCATAGAGACTTTTCTAAGGACAAAGACCTCCTTAGATGAAGATGAGAGAAGAATGATAATTCAACTTATTAAATCCTTGGAGAGTAAAAAAGGTGTACGAAGAACTGATTAAAGATCTATTATCCCTTTTTTATATAAAAAAACCCCCCATAAAACCTGAAATTATTGCTTATGGATTAGGGGTAGAAGTACACTTCCAAGAACTACCCTCACAAATTTCTGGTATATTGTATAACCATAATGATCACCCTATGATACTCATCAATAAAAGAGATAATCCTTTAAGACAAAGATTCACTATTGCCCACGAACTTGGCCACTTTTTACTTCACCATTCAAATACACAAATTTATTTTGATTATCCAATAAGTAAAAACCCTAAGCTTGAAAAAGAAGCTAACACTTTTGCCGCCTCCCTGCTTCTTCCTGATTTCTTCCTTAAGAGATATTTAAACCTACCCTATCAGAAGATATCAAGTATTTTTCAGGTTTCTCAAAAAGTAATTGAGATAAGATTAAAGGATTTTAAAACAATTTAAGACTGTTTTAAAAATATCCTTGACAAATTAAAAAACTCTTTTTTAAAATATTATTAAAACTAACACGTGTAATTTTTATAAATTAAAATTAACACGTGTTTAGGAGGTGATAAGAGCAGCAAATATACAGAAAATTAATAACTAATTCAAGTTAATTTCTGTCCCTAAAATTCTTAAAATTAAAGGGGGTATTAAAAATGAAAAAAGTATTGTTACTAAGTTTGATCCTCATCTTTATAGTTTCTTTTGCCTACGCTCAAGAAGTTACACTTTACGGCTACAGCGAAATTGGAGTCCACAGCGAGTTCTTAAAAGACTCAAATGGAAACTACTCTAACACGTTAGGTCCAGTAAATTTAGATTATTGGAACACCTATTTTAAAGTAAAAGCAGAACCTTCAAGCTTCTTAGAAAGTTATTTTGAACTTCATTTATATCCCAATTATAGCGATCTTTTTGGTCCTGGAATTGTGGAGGTACAAAAGGCACATCTCACTGCTAAAAGCTCCCTTCTAAACTTAAGAGTATATTACAAGGAAGATGCAACTCCTTTTGATGATCCATTGCTTTTGAATAAGCCTGGTGATCTTCCTGGATCTTCATGGATATGGGGAAATGGAATTGAAGTTTCTGGAAAAGTATTTGATACAAACTTCTTAGCAGGTATTAATTCGTCAGATCAAATCTCTTACTTAAGATTAAAAAGAGCATTTCAAAACCTAACTCTTGGATTTACAGCAATGGGTACTAATTGGGGTACTGCTAACCAAGGAAAGAGTTTATTCGGAGTAGATGTAACTGGAAAATTAGCCAATGTAGACGTAAAAGCAGAAGGAATATACGGCAAGTGCTTCTGGGGTACTGGCTCTGAAGGTGGAATGGTCCTATATGGTGACTTTTCAACTCAGCTAACACCTGTTGTAAAAATTTACGGCACAGCCAAAAAAGTTGATGGAGGTTACATCCATCAATTTAACTGGTTCAAAACTGATCAAACTCAACTTATTCCTGGAGAAGATGGATCTTATGGTACATACTTTAAGTTTGGTTCTGTAATTACCCCACTTTCCAATTTGTCCTTTGAACCAATTGTAGAACTAATAAATAGAGAAAATATAAACCAAAAAACTACTAATCTAAAAGGTATAGTAACATATGTAGTAAATAAGAATCTAACTGTTAAGGGAACAGTGGCCAATTCAACAGTAGATAGTAATAGTTCCACTAACATTACTCTTGAAACAACCTTTGTACCTTTACAAAATCTCTCAATTTATGGAAAGTTATATCAACCAATCGGAGGAAATACAGAAATTTATGGAAATCTTTCAACCACCTTCAATAAATTAAATGTCTACTTAGCTGGGGATTATTCAGCAAGCAAATCATACCTGTACTTAAACGCTCTCTATAACTTAGCTAAGAATGTAAATCTTAGAGCAATATCTCAACTTCTTAAAGATAGTAGCACAACTCATAATACCTACTATCTAGCTCTTGAACTTAACAATGCTTCTCTCTACTTTGGTAATGCTCCATCAGAAGAAGGTTCTGTAACCGACTTTGTAAAACAAATAGGAGCAAAAATTTCTTTTGATTTCTAAAAAATTAAAAGGGGGGAGGAATTCTCCCCCCTTAAAAAGATTCAAGGAGGGTTATAAAATGAAAAAATTATTAATCTTAATTTCCTTAATACTTCTTTCCACTATTGTTTTTGCCGAACCTGTAAAATATCCTCTTATATTCAACGATCCTGTAAACGATGATAAGGGGCCTGGAACATACACCTATCCTACGGACCAGGTTTTCAAACCTGGTACTTTTGATATGACAAAAGTAGTGATAGATGCCGATAATGACAATGTATATTTCAAAATCTCCTTTAGAGTACCCATAGAGAATCCATGGGGAAGTCCTTTAGGAATTTCCTTACAAACAATCCATATATATATCGATAAGGATCATAAAAAAGATTCGGGATTCAGGGATTTTATTCCAGGGGTAAGAGCCCAAACCACACCAGAAAGTGCATGGGATTTAGCTATACTCGTAGAAGGATGGCCTACAGAGCTAAAAAGTTCTGTAAAAAATGCAGCTCCTGAAATGTATAAGTATTGTGTTTTCCCCTCTAAAGGAGTAACTGTCGATGGCAATACCATAACCATACCTGTACCTAAGAAGACCCTTGGTGATCACTTCCAAAAAGATTGGGGTTTTCAAGTTTTCATCATGGGCCAAGAGGGATTCCCAACCCAGGACCCTGTGTCTTGTAGGATCAGAGAGGTAATATCTACAGCTCAACAATGGAGATTTGGCGGTGGCGATGACTTTTATGGAGATCCTAACATTATAGACCTATTAGATTACGAGGGTATAAATCAATTTAAAATTTTAAGTAAATATAAGAGTGATGCTAAATTTGAGAAGAATGAGTATGCTCAAATACCATTTATCTATGTAAAGTAGAGGTGGGACCTCATGAAGAGTATGAAGAAGATCTTAATATTTTCTCTTCTTTTCCTAATAACTTCTCTAATCTCCTTAAGTTTTTCTCAAGACATACCTATAAATGTCTACAATCCTAAGGTACAAAAAGTCGCAAAACCACTATATTTAGCCATCATATGGCACAACCACCAACCCCCATATTATGATCCCGAACAAAATCTAAATATTCTTCCTTGGGTAAGAATGCATGCCATAAAAGACTACTACGACATGGCCTACATTTTAAAAAATTACCCACAAGTAAAGGCTAATTTCAATATGGTACCTTCCCTACTATATCAATTAGAACTATATACAAAAAAGGGTATAAAAGATAAGTATCTACTTCTTACAGAGAAACCTGCTGATCAGCTTACTTTAGAAGATAAGGAATTTATACTGAGAAGATTCTTTGACGTTAACTGGGATAGAATAATTAAGAGATTCCCTAGATATTGGGAACTTTTGAATAAGAGAGGTCAGTCTATAGATGATACAGTAATAGCAAAAGCAATTCAAAGCTTTACTACTCAGGACTTTAGAGATTTACAAGTATGGTTCAATCTAGCATGGTTTGACCCTGATTTCCAAAAGTATGATAAGGATCTTTCAAGACTTATAGAAAAAGGCAGAGATTTTACAGAAGAAGATAAGAAAATAGTTATAAATAAACAATATGAAATAATGTCAAAGATTATCCCACTATATGCAGAATTACAGAAAAACAAACAAATAGAAGTAACTACCACACCCTTCTTCCATCCTATAATGCCCCTATTAGTAGATATAAAATCTGCTAAGATTGCAGTACAAGACATAGCCTTACCTAACGCTACAATAAATTATGCCGATGATGCATCTTCCCAGCTTTCTATGGCTGTAAATTACTACAAAAAGTTCTTCAGGAGCAATCCCAAGGGTCTCTGGCCTTCAGAGGGATCAGTAAGCCAAGATATTATACCTATAGTAAGTAGTGCTGGATTTATGTGGATGGCAAGCGATGAAGATGTACTTGCTAAATCTCTTAATACTCCTATTGTCAGAGACTCTAGAGGTAATGTAGTAAATACTGATATCCTTTACCAACCATATGTAGTAGAGGAACAAGGCAAAAAAGTATACATGGTATTTAGAGACAAAAATCTCTCGGATAAAATCGGTTTTGTTTATAGCGGAATGAAAGGAGAAAACGCAGCTAAAGATTTTGTTAATCGATTAGAAAGTATCTATGAAAAAGTAAAAGACGATAATAAACCATATCTTGTGACGGTAATTCTCGATGGTGAGAATTGTTGGGAATATTACGAAAATGATGGAAAAGAATTTCTCCACACCCTATATAAATTACTTACTGATAGTCCATACATTGAAACTGTAAGATTAACAGATTATTTAAACAAGTTCCCTCCAATTAAAAAGATAGAAAAACTCCATGCAGGATCATGGATTGATGGAACCTTCCTCACCTGGGTAGGAGAGCAAGAAGAAAACAAAGCATGGGAACTTTTAGACAAGGCAAGAACAGAATTAATATACGAAACCTTAAAACAGAGAAAAACCTTCTCTCCTGTATTAAATCCAGATTCTTTAAAAAACAATATTGAAAAAGCATGGTTTGAACTATATGCAGCAGAAGGTAGCGACTGGTTCTGGTGGTATGGAGATGATCAAGATTCTACAAATGATCTTGCCTTTGACGAACTCTTTAGAAAACATCTTATAAATGTCTACAAATTAATCGGCAAAGACATCCCCCAAGAACTTTTCCTCCCAATAGTAAAAATAGGTGAAGAAAGACCATTACAAAATATACAAGCAAAATTCACACCTAATATTGATGGCTTAATTAATCCAGAAGATGAGTGGAAAAATGCTGCTATTTATCTTGCCAAAAAAGGAACAGGACTTTCCGTAAAACCTGCAGACTTTATAGAGAAATTGTATCTAGGATTAGATAATGACAATGTATACTTCTTAGTAGAATCAAAGACTAATTTCAAAGATTATTTTGGAAAACCTTACTACCTTGCCATATACTTCTCCAATCCTAATCAAAAGGAATATAACCTATATCCTAGAAATGGAAACAAAACCTTAGGATACGGAATAGCATATGAAGTCCTAATTGACTTCTCTAAAATTAATTCTACAGGAGAAATAGAGGCCATTCTAAATCAAGCCTTAAGCAACAACTCCTGGAAACAACAATCTACATTAAAAGCAGGGATTTCTGAAAAGTATGTGGAAATAGGCGTACCTTTTAAAGAACTCAAAGTTCAAGGGAGAAACCAAATAGCAATCAATGTAGTATTTGGAAAAGAAGAACCAGAAGATGTAATTCCATACTATGCACCTATATATCTAACTGTGCCTGAGAAAAAATTAGATATTACATATTTCTCTATTGATGATCCAGTAGGAGATGATTATGGATGGGGCAAGGTTGTTTATCCAACAGCTCCTGTGTTTAAACCTGGAGTTTTTGACATAATCCATGTAGAAATGGGTAAAAGCAAGGACGATATTGTATTCAAAGTTAAAATTAGAGGAGATTTAGAAAATCCATGGGGATCTCCTACAGGAGTATCAGTTCAAACCATAGACATATACATAAACGACGGTAAAGAAGGACCGTATTATTATCAAGCATTACCAGGAAGGCAAGCCAATATCCCAGAAGGATGGAATAAAGCAATATGGGCTGAAGGTTGGATTCAAGAATTAGTAGTTCCAGCGTTGGATGAAAAAGGGAAAGTACAATTAAAAGAAATAAAAGGAGTTGTTCAATTAACTGCAGATCCCACAGAAAGAACCATAATAATATCAGTGCCTGAAAAATATTTAGGTCCTGTAACTCCAGAGTGGAAAATTCTTGTAATATTATGTGGACAAGAAGGATACCCCAGATCTGGAAGTTGGAGAGTAAGAGAGGTAGAAGAAGAAGCAAAACAATGGAGATTTGGTGGTGGAGACGACTTTTATGGAGATCCCAATATTATAGATATGATAGTTCCCCCCGGAATAAAACAAGAAGATATATTGTCTAAATGGGTAAGTAGTGAAGATGAAGAAGAAAATGTTTATGTAGAACTCCCCTTGATCCCCCTTAGGATCCTTATAAACCAATAAAAGCCTCCGAATGAAGGAGAGGGGTTTTCCTTCCCTCTCCTTCATTTTTTTAATCCTTAGACAAAACTTTTTATAATCCTTGTTTACAAAAAAAACAATTAGCTATAAAATTATTTATTGTTATGAATAAACCACTATTCAGACATATTAAAAAGTTATTGTTGCAGTATAAATGGAAATATATCACAGGAGCTTTTTTCCTACTCCTTACTGATATCTTCCAACTTATATCTCCCAAATTAATCGGTTGGGGTGTAGATTATCTTAACAAAGGAACCTTAACCTTTAAGAGTTTACTGTTAGTATTTATTGCCTTATTACTTTTAACAATACTAACTGCCATATTTCGTTTTTTCTGGAGAATGCAAATTCTTGCCACAGCAAGAAGATTAGAAGCTCAAATTCGAGAAAAGTATTTTACTCATTTACAAACTCTTTCTCTAAACTTTTTTAATTACAAAAAAACAGGGGAACTAATGGCTCTTGCCACAAATGACTTAGGAGCTGTAAGAGAAATGTTTGCTTTTGGAATAGTCATGCTATTAGATACAATCTTTCTTGGAACTCTTTCTATCTTCTTTTTACTAAGTATAAGTCCCAAGCTCACCCTTTATATTGCTATTCCCCTTCCCCTAATTACGTTAACAATAACTTTCTTTGGAAAAATAACCCATAGAAGGTTTAAACTTGTACAAGATAGTTTTGCAAAATTAACTGACAAAGCAGAAGAGACCATAGCTGGAATAAGAGTAGTCAAAGCTTACGTACAAGAAGAAGCAGAACTTAAAAAATTTGTAGAAAGAGCCCAAGATTTATTAAATAAAAATATTAACTTAGTTAAGGCATGGGGATTTATGTTTCCAACCATTGAACTATTAGCAGGATTCTCTGTTTTATTTGTCTTTTTATTTGGAGGCTTAGAAGTAATAAGAGGAAATATAAGCCTTGGTGACTTCATTGCTTTTAACTCATATTTAGGTCTCCTTATCTGGCCTATGAATGCCCTTGGATGGGTAGTCAATAATTTCCAAAGAGGTAAGGCATCTCTTGAGAGAATAAATGAGGTACTCGATGAGGTTCCTGATATAAAAGATTCTCCTAATTCTATAAAGAGAGAAAGATTAGAAGGTTATATAACTTTTAAGAATGTATATTTTAAATACCCAAAAAGTACAAAATGGGTTCTTAAAGACATATCCCTTGAGGTTAAACCAGGGAAATTCTTAGGAATAACAGGTCCTGTTGGCTCGGGAAAAACAAGTCTCGTAAGCCTTATACCTAGACTATTTGATATCCAAAAAGGAGAAATTCTCATTGATGATATCCCAATTAAAAATTTATCCCTATACTATCTCAGAAAAAATATAGGATTTGTCCCCCAAGATAGCTTTTTGTTCTCTGATACTATTGCCAACAACATAAGGTTTGCAAAGCCAGACCTAAGTGATGAAGAAATATACAAGCTCATCAAACTTGTAGCCTTAGAAGAAGACCTAAAAGAATTTCCCGATGGCATAAATACTATTGTAGGAGAAAGAGGAGTAACCCTCTCTGGAGGTCAAAAACAAAGAATTGCTATTGCAAGAGCTTTAGCCATAAATCCTCCTATCCTCATCTTAGATGATGCATTGTCTGCAGTAGACTCAAAAACTGAGAAACAAATTCTTGAAAATCTCTTAGAATTAAGACAAGATAAAGCCTTAATAATAATTGCTCAGAGACTTTCAGTAATTCAAGAAGCAGATGAGATCATTGTGTTAAAAGATGGAAAAATCATAGAAAGAGGAGACCACAATAAGTTAATGAGGCTTAGAGGATTTTATGCCGAATTATTTGAACAGCAAAAAATAGAATCAGAGTTAGAGAGGGAGGAAGATGAATTATTATCCTGAAGAGGAAATATTAGGAAAAGCTTATGATTCAAGAATAATGCGAAGATTACTAAAATATGCAAAACCTTATCTGCGCTATCTTATTCTTGCTCTTGTGCTCATTATCCTTATAACCTTATTAAAACTTGTAAATCCTTATATAATTAAAAACTCTATAGACAAAAGTATAAACCCTATAAAAACCCTTTCCATAAATGGTAAGGAAATAAGAGTCTATTATATAGATGAGAAGATCCCCATATACATTCTACAAAGATATAATGGGATAATAAAAAACTTTGAAGGCAAAAAATACATATTACTTGAAGATTTAAATAAATTAAGCTTAAAAGATAGGACTATCGTAAGATTTAAAGATATCAATAATCTTAAAAAATCGGCATTAAATTATTTCTTAATCTTAATTCTTATCTTTATATTAACATATGCCCAAGTTTATATATTAAACCTTACCTCGCAAAAAATTATTTTCGATATGCGCAAAGAACTCTTTGAACACATACTCAAACTTCCCTTAAGTTTTTTTGACAAAAATCCAGTAGGAAGACTTGTCACCCGAGTTACTAACGACATCGAAACTCTTCAACAAATGTATAACTCAGTAATCACAAGTTTTGTGGTAGACATATTCTTAATTTTAGGACTTTCAATAGTAATGCTCATAATAAACTGGAAACTAGCTTTGATATGTATTGTCTCACTCCCTATAGTGGGATATATAAGTTTCATATTTAGAAAATATGCAAGGGAAGCTTACCGTAATTTTAGAATAAGACTTGCAAGACTAAACGCCTATTTAGCAGAGCATATAAACGGAGTAAGAGTAACCCAAGTCTTTGCAAGAGAAAAAGAAAACGAAAAAGAATTCAAAGAGATAAATAATAAATTATTAGAAGCACAACTAAGAAATGTTTTCGTAAATGCAATTTTCAGACCAGCAGTGAGTGCTCTGGGTAGTATTGTTTCTGCCTTTTTAATATTCTTTGGTGGATGGCAAATTATGAATAATCAAATGTCCTTTGGAACTATATTTCTCTTCTTATCTTATCTTGGTAGCTTTTTCCAGCCCATACAGGATTTAGCAGAAAAATATGATATATTACAGGATGCTATGGCATCTGCAGAAAGAATCTTCCTTTTAAGAGATGAAAAAATAACTATAGACTCTCCTCCAAATCCTATCAGATTAAACAACCTAAGGGGAGAAATAGAATTTAAAAATGTGTGGTTTGCCTATGATAAAGAATGGGTCTTGAAAGACCTATCTTTCAAGATAGAGCCAGGAGAAAAAGTAGCCTTTGTAGGAGCCACAGGTGCAGGAAAAACCTCTATAATCAACCTTATTACAAGATTCTACGATGTACAAAAGGGAGAGATTCTAATAGATGGTATAAACATAAAGGATATTGACTTACGTGACCTAAGAAGACAAATAAGTGTTGTATTACAAGATGTACACTTATTCGCAACCACCATCTTAGAAAATATTAGGCTTAATAGAGATGACATCCCGAAAGAAAAAGTAATAGAAGCAGCAAAATTAGTAAATGCTGATAAATTTATAAGAGAACTTCCTCAAGGTTACTACACACCTGTACAAGAAAGAGGTGCAACCCTTTCTGCTGGACAACGTCAGCTTATTGCTTTTGCAAGAGCCCTTGTCTTTGACCCTAAAATCCTCATCCTAGACGAAGCCACCGCTAATATAGATACTCAAACAGAAAAACTCATACAGGATGCCATTGAGAAAGTAATTCAAGGTAGAACAAGTATCATAATTGCTCATAGGCTCTCCACAATCAAAAAAGTAGACACCATATATGTAATGCATAAGGGAAGAATTGTAGAAAAAGGAAACCATCAAGAACTCATAAAAAGGAGAGGCATATATTACCATCTTTACAAATTACAAAGTTTAAATTATGCTAACAAGTAGAAACTTAGGAGAATATTTAAAAAATGAAAAAGATTATCATAGGCAGTATAGCTTTACTAACTATAGGAAATATTCTTTCTCAAAACTTCAACGTTGTACCTATAAAATCTATAGTTATAGGTACTGAAGCACTTAATTACTTTTTTACTTATAATAATTTTCTATTTTATGCCTTTCAAGACCAAATTACTCTTTTGGATCTTAATAGTTTCAAAGAAACAAAACTAAAAGTTAAGTCTTCAAAAGCTCAAAACTTCAACACTTATATTGTTAAACTTAAAATACTATCCAACGGCGATATAGCAGTATTAAACAATGAACCTTATATAATCTTATGGAATCCCCTTAAGAATAACAAAATAGAACTTCCTTTTAACATAGAATACAATAGAAAAGATAAAAACAATTTCTTAATTTCCCAGACCGAAATTATTGAAGACTTAGAAATATCTAATACCGTAAAATTCATTTTTGTTAAAAACCATATAAGCCGATTATTTTTAAATTTTATCCCTATCGAAGATTATTATGAATACAAAATTCTATCTTATCCGGATTTAAAAGAGATCATTAGTTGGAGTTCTAAGGAAATAAATTTTGATAATATATTCTTCTCTCCAGATGACAATTTCGTAATACTTAGAAATGTAACTTATCCTCAAGAGCTCAATAAATCTTATGGACTAAAAGTTTATGATTTAAACAAGCAAAAAGAATATAATCTTCTTCTAAATACAACAGTCATTGACTTTGACATAGCTCAAAATAGCAAATTAATCGCCATCTCCACAGAAGAATCTGGCACTAAGATATTTGATTTGAGAACTTTAAACGAAATTTTTAAAGCCCCAATTTCGGGATACGTAAGATTTAGTCCTCTTGAAAACTTGCTAATATTAGAAGGAAATAATACCATAAATATTTTTGACGTTAAAAGTAGTAATCTAATAGAAACTTATTTGGGTTCTAATCCTTCTCTTTCACCATCTCAAACCTATCTTGCTTATGCTATAAGCAAGAACTTCGCTTCTCTTTCAAAAGAAATTAATATTGTAAACAGATATACCAAAACCCAAAATAAAATTAACTTCAAAGAAGAATACTTTGTAGAAGACATTCAGTTTTCAAGAGATGAAAACTTCCTAATAACAATGCTTTCTGGAAAAGACGGATACAAGATAGAAATCTTTAAAAAAACCTCTCCTTAGTATTCTTGTAATAATTTCAACATCTCTCTATCAAGTTTATGTCCATACCAATCTTCATAGTCCACATCTTCCCTATCTGAATCAAGAATTCCAAAAGGTCCTTTAAAATTCCATAATGCAAAACCTATATCCCTTTCTTTTAAAATTTCAAGAAGATCTCTAAGCCATGCAAGCACTACCTTGTGAGGTGTAAACTTATATGCTCCTGCCTCACCACAATGAACACCTATCCCCATACTTATTAACTTTGCCCATTCATCGTAATGTCCTTCAAGTCTCGCCCTATCCCATATCTCTCCATAATGCCAAGCACCTGGCCATTTAGGCTCTGGCCAATTCTCTCCTCCCACCCAATTTGCCTTATAATGAGTAAGTCCCATAGGAAGATAACCCCTACAACTCTAAACCACATTGAGATCTGATAGCTCTGGCAAAGGTACATTACCATAAGAAATTCCGTCTATAATAATCAATCTTTCTGAATCAATTTTTCTTATATATTCCACTGTATACCTTATAACTCTGTTATGATCGTCTCTTGTCATAACTTCGGGAGAAGGGTGTAAAGGTTCATTAACTAAATTAAAGCTTAAACTTTTTGAAGAGATACCTTTGTATCTTTTTGCAAAAACCCCCCAATGAAAACAGAAAGCATCAAGAGCATCCTTATCTTTCCAAAGATTAAATTTCTCGATAAATTCGTTATTTACGCAATAACCAGGCGCCCTATGAAAGTTTAAAGAAACATGAATATTATACTTTTGCCCCCATTCTACAACTTTATCTATCTTCTCCAAAAACCTCTCATTTATCTTATAGATATCATCATCCTCTATCCATAATCTATAACACAAAGGAACCCTAACAAAATCAAATCCCCAATCACTTATCCACTTAAAATCCTCTTCCTCAAAATCTCTCGCAGAATGAAAAAGGAACATATTTGTAAGATTAAATCCCTTCCATCTGGGGATAATATTTTTAACCTTCATATTTATTACTCCTATTCTTTTTATATCTTTGTCTCAGGTATTAAAGCCTTGAGCAGAGGCTTTCTCCACTCATTTTTTTCAGAATCAAAAACCCCAAATCCAGAATAAAATTCCCAATATGCCCAAGCAATTCCTCTCTTCTCTGCAGACCTTGCTACAAAATCCGTCCATCTCACCCTTGATTCCATGTCCGCCTTTGAATATGCTCCAAATTCTCCCATATAAAGAGGTATATCACCATGCTCTTTTGCCCAATCCACAGTCATATCAAGTTCCCTTTCTACATCTTTTTTCTCCTCTTCTGTACCCAACCACTTAACCCCTACAGGCAAATTAACTTTAACCCATCCTGCTCCTTGATGAGTAAAGGGAAAAGGATTGTAATAATGAAAAGTAACTATAATGTTCTTATCGTTTTCAGGAATTTCTAATTTGGGAAGATTATAAAGGTTATTCCAATTATCTGGCCCTATAATAATCTTCCTTTCCGGATTGGTTTTCCTTATGACTTCAACTGCCTCTTTTAAAAATTGATTCCATAAATCACTGTTTAAATTATAAGTTGGCTCGTTTAAAAGCTCAAAATAAAGCTGATCAGGATAATCTTTATAATGCTCCGAAATTTGCCTCCATATGGCTAAAAATCTATCTTTTTCCCTTAGTGGTTCTTCCATAATCTCATCATAATGATGGATATTTATAACAATATAGAGACTATTTTTAAAACCTTCTTCTATCAAGTGATCAACCCTATCAAAGATTCTTTTCTCAATAGAATATGGATACTCTTTTTGAGTATAAACACTCCATTTTATTGGAATTCTAACATGGTCAAAACCCGCATCCTTAATAAGCTTAAAATACTCATCCTTTATTATATGTCCACCCCAAGCTCCTTCATAAGGAGCTTCTAAAGTATCTCCAAAATTAATTCCACGTCTAATAGGAATTTTACTCATCTTATGATAATCCTCCATACTTTATTTTATCTTTGTATCAGGAATCAAAGCCTTAAGAAGATCCATTCTCCACATCTTATTTAATCCATCATATACACCAAATCCTGCCGAAGCAAAATCCCAATATGCCCAAGCAATTCCTCTTTTCTCCGCAGACCTTGCTACAAAATCCGTCCATCTCACCCTTGATTCCATGTCTGCCCTATGATAGGCTCCAAACTCCCCCATATAAAGAGGTACATTTCCATTTCTTTTTGCCCACTCAACAGTAAAATCTAGTTCCCTTTCAATAGCCTTCTTTTCTTGATCAGAACCTGTCCACTTTACCCCTACAGGAAGTTGAGGTTGAACCCAATCTGCTCCTTGATGAGTAAAATTAAAAGGATTATAGTAATGAAAACTTACCACTAAATTTTTATCTTCAGGAAGTTTTAAAAAGGATATGGTACTATAATTCGCCCAGTTAGCAGTATCAACCACAATCTTTCTTGTAGGGTTAGTCTCTCTTATTACCTTAATAGCTTCAGCTAAATACTCATTCCAAAGTTGAGGGGTAAGATTAGTATTGGGTTCATTCAAAAGCTCAAACCATAAACTATCTGGATAATTCCTATAATGCTCCGCTATTTGCTTCCATAGAGCAAGAAATCTTTCTTTATGCTTCTCAGGATTTTGCATTATCTCATCATAATTATGAATGTTAATTATCACATATAACTTATTTTTAAAAGCAAGATTAATTATTTGATCTACCCTATCAAAAATATAACTCCTAATGGTATAAGGAGGTTCGTAAGCAGCATGTCCATTCCATCTTACAGGAAGCCTTATATGATCGAAACCTGCCTTTTTAACCAATTCAAAATACTCATCTTTAACATAAACTCCCCAAGAGCCCTCAAAAGGAGCTTCAAGTCCTGTTAAATTTACTCCTCTCCTTATTGGAAGTCTTTCCTGAGAATAGCCATTTATATTAAAAATAAAGAAAACTAACAAAAATAAAAATACAATCTTTTTCATTAGCTTCCCCTCCTCTTTAATTAATTTTCCCCTCTCACCCCAAATACATTCAAACTTAAACTAAATGACAAGCCACAAAGTGTCCAGGAGATACTTCCCTAAACGCAGGCTCCTGTTTTCTACATACATCCATCACATACTCACATCTGCTTTGGAACCTACAACCAGGAGGAAGATCTATTGGAGATGGCACCTCACCTTTCAGAGCAGGGAATCTTGTTTGTCTTTCTCCATCTCTTGGCATCTTAGGCACAGAAGCAAGTAGAGCCCTAGTATAAGGATGCAATGGGTTCTGATACAACTCTTCCTTAGGAGCCAACTCCATCATTGCTCCCAAATACATAACTGCTACTTTATCCGATAGATACCTTACTACAGCTAAGTCGTGAGATATGAAGAGGTAAGATATTTTAAATCTTCTCTTAAGCTCGTAAAGGAGAGAAACAATTTGAGCCTGAATTGAAACGTCTAATGAGGATACAGGCTCATCTGCCACGATAAATTTAGGATTCAAAGCAAGGGCCCTTGCTATTCCTACCCTCTGCTGCTGTCCTCCTGAAAACTCATGAGGAAAAGCATCTATAACATCTCTTCCAAGACCTACTATTTCCAGTAGCTCTTCAACGGCCCTTCTTCTTTCCTCTTTAGTACCTATATTATGAATTATTAGCGGATCCTCGATATTTTGTCCTATAGTCATTACAGGGTTCAAAGATGCGAGAGGATCTTGGAATATTATCTGCATAAATCTTCTCTTTTGTCTTAATTCTTCCCCACTAAGCTTTCTTATATCAACACCATCAAATATTATTTCCCCATCATCAGGTTCAATAAGTCTTAATATACTTCTTCCAAGAGTAGATTTACCAGATCCACTTTCTCCCACAAGCCCTAAAGTCTCTCCTTGTTCTATGGAAAAAGATACATTATCCACTGCTTTCAATAGTTTTCCTCTTACAGGAAAATACTTCTTTAGATTTTTAACAACTAATAATTCAGGCATTGAATTTTCCTCCCTTCACAAGATGGCAAGCTACATAGTGCCCATCTTCTACTTCTCTATATTCTGGCTCTACCTCTTTACAAATATCCTGAGCATATTGACATCTTGGATGGAACCTACAACCAGAAGGTGGGTTGACTAAGCTTGGAGGGTTACCAGGTATAGGTCTTAAAGAACCCTCTTTTGCATTTATATCAAGAGTAGAAGTAATCAAACCATTAGAATATGGATGCAAAGGATTCTTTATAAATTTCTCTATTGGAGCATACTCTGCAATCTTTCCTGCATACATCACCATTATAGTATCTGCAAAATTCATCGCAAGAGTAATATCATGGGTTATAAATATAACACTAGTTTTAAACTCCTCTTTCATATCTGAGAGCAAATTCAGTATTTGAGCTCTAACTGTAACATCTAACGCTGTTGTTGGCTCATCGGCAATAACAAGTTTTGGATTACATGCAAGAGCAATAGCAATCATGACTCTTTGTCTCATTCCACCCGAAAATTGGAACGGATAATCCCATACTCTTGTTTTATATTCCGGAATTCCCACAACTCTCAAAAGCTCAATAGCTCTTTCTCTTGCTTCCTTATCTGACATTACTTTGTGCCATATTATAGGCTCCATTATTTGGATACCAACTCTCATTATAGGGTTCAAACTAGTCATAGGATCCTGGAAGACTATGGAAATATCCTTACCTCTTATTTGTCTCAGTTCTTCTTTACTTAGCTTTAACAAGTCTTTTCCTTCAAAGATAGCTTCTCCCTCTACAATTCTTCCATTTCCTTTAATGAGCCTCACGAGAGATAGAACCGATTGAGTTTTTCCAGAACCACTTTCTCCCACAATAGCCAATGTTTCTCCATAATCCAATTTATAACTCACACCATCAACAGCTTTAACCACACCATCATATCTATCAAAGTAAGTTTTTAAATTATTAACTCTCAATAGTTCTGCCATGGCTTTATACCTCACTCCTTGGATTAAATGCATCTCTTAAACCATCACCTACATATGTGAAGGCGAGAAGAGTAAGAGCAAAAGTTAAAACTGGAAAGATAACCATATGAGGAAATGCCATGATATAACCCAAACCTGCACCGATCATATTTCCCCAAGAAGGCATAGGAGGCCTTACCCCCATACCAATCAATGCCAAACCAGATTCTACCCATATTCCATTAGGTATTCCAAAGGCAAGACTCACAATTATAGGACCTAACATATTTGGTAAAATATACTTCCTAATAATATAGCTATCTTTAGCTCCCAGAGCTCTTGCTGCCTCAACAAATTCAGCATGCTTAAGATACATAACCATTCCTCTAACAAGCCTTGCCATACCAGCCCATCCTGTAAGACCTACAGCCACCAAAATAGTAAATAGACCTCTCCCCATAACCGTGACTAATATAACGTTAAAAAGGAATGTAGGAAAAGCATACATTATGTCAGTAACCCTCATAAGAAATGTATCCACCATTCCACCACGAAATCCAGCTATAGAACCAATTATTACACCTATGATTAATACCACTATCTGAGAACCAAATCCTATCAAAAGTGCATTTCTCATAGCATATAAGTTTCTACTAAACATATCTCTTCCTAAGTCATCTGTACCAAACCAAAATTTAGCGCTTGGCGGTTGAAAGGTGTAAGCATAATGGGGTTCATCATAAGGATATGGAGCAATCAATGGAGTAAATATGGCTGCTATGGTTATAATAATGATATAAATCAGTCCTGCAACGGCCATCTTGTTTCTTTTGAATCTTCTCCAAGCAGCTGACCAATAACTCGCTCTTCTTGTTTTTTGCTTTATTGCAACCTCCATTTAGCAAAACCTCCTTCTATAGTTCACTAAAACCATTTTTTTATTGATATTTAATTCGAGGATCTAAGAAGGCATAAATAATATCAACCAAAAGGTTCATTAACATAACTGATAGAGAGAGAATAAAAGTCGAAGTCACAAGTAGAGGATAATCTCTCATAGAAGCAGCGTTAACAAAGAGCTGTCCAAGACCAGGCACTCTAAATAAGTTCTCAATCCAAACTGTTCCAGTAAAGAGAAACGCAAGTTGAGGTCCAATAACGGTAACCACAGGTAAGAGTGAGTTTCTCAGGGCATGCCTCATAATTACTGCTCTATCAGTTCCACCCTTTGCATAAGCGGTTCTTATGTAATCCTGGCCTAATACGTCAAGAAGACTTGACCTTGTAAACCTTGCAATTATAGCCATGGGACCTACAGCAACGGTAATAACAGGCATGATCATTTGTTTAGGGGTTTCCCAACCTGAGGTAGGAAGCCATCTCAAATAAACACTAAATATAATAACCATTATAACACCAATAAGATATGCAGGAATTATACTTCCTATCATTGAGATAAACATAGTAACATAGTCAACCCAAGTATTCCTCTTCAAAGCAGCAATAACCCCAAGAGGGATCCCCACAACAACAGCAAGAGCCATGGCAAGTATAGCAAGAGTTGCGGTTACAGGAAATCTTCTTGCTATCTGGACCTCTATAGGCTCATTGGGGTTAGAAAAAGAAGGTCCAAACTTGAACCTAAAAGCATCTTTCAAATAATTCCATATCTGCTTCCACAAAGGCACATTTAATCCATATTTTTCTTCAAAACCCTTTATTAATACCTGAAGCTGTTCAGGAGTCAATGTAGCAACCTTACCAGCACTTGCCTGAAATTGAGCAATATTAAAGAAATCACCAGGTGCAAGCCACATGAGTACGTAGGTTATTATTATCACTACTATGATTGATACAAAGATAGTAAAAAGTCTTCGTAAAATATACTTTAAAAGGCCCATCTTCTACCTCCTTCTATATAATTTAAAAAGGGGGAGAGTATAAACCCTCCCCCCTAATTTTACCACAAATTAATCTTTGAGATTGAGCCACTTGAAGTTGAAGAATCCAGGACCCCAAGAGAACTTGTAGAGCATCAAGCCCTCAAGTTTTGGATTTTGTACCCATTGAGCCTTTGCAAGGTATACTGGTACCATGTAGTAAGCATCTTGCATGAGTTGTAATCCATAATGGACAATCTTTACTGCTTCATTAAATGGTCTATTAACTGCTCTATATCTCCATCTTATAGCATTTCTTGCTCTCTCCGTCATATTGAGGTACCAGTTCTGGAATATTTCTTGTCCTACAATTTCTCTTCCTGCAAGTCTCCAGTAATTGGTCTTATCTGCATTAGTTTTTGCAGCCTTCCATTTTTCGTAAAGATCATCAAATCTTTCATACCAGGTAGGTGATTGAGTAAGTTCTGCAACCCATAATTTTTCAGGCTCGGTCGATACAATCTTCTTATAAGTTTCATATAGCGTATTTCTCTTCTCAAGAAGTGGCTTCCAATCTGCTTCGGTAAGTCCGCCATCTTTTCTTAACCATGCATCTTGCTCTTGTTGTAACTCATAATATCTCTTTCTTGCAGAGGTTGGGAAGTCAAAGAACCAAGGTGTATGGTCAGAGTTCTTGAACAATGCACCAATCTCTAAGTTGTTCATTGGCGCACCCATTACTGTGAATCCAGCCTTTGCATCAGGTGAGAAGCTAGGCCATACATAGGAGTTCCAGTACAATCCAGATTCTATGTTCTCAATTATTACATTTACTCCAAGGTTCTTCTTCCATTGATCTACTATGAACTCTACTACTGGATCACCACCACCAGTGATGTAGAAGACAAGAGTCTTCAAACCTTTTCCGTTTGGATATCCAGCCTCAGCAAGAAGCTTCTTGGCCTGAGCCACATCAAAAGGTATTCCCTTAAGTTTATCACCAATAGGATTACCGTCAGGCCAATATTTATTAAGAGGTAATGCTCTTCCACCAAGTACGTCTTTACAAAGTTTTTCTCTGTCTATGGCCATAGCAAGAGCTTTTCTTAATTTTTCATTATCCATTATAGGATCAAATCCACGAGACCATTGATATCCGTTCCAGAAGCAATCCATTATATCCTCGTGGAATTCTTTCGAGAGTTTAGGATCAGAAAGTACAAATTTGTATTCTGCTACGGTATTTATCAACGCTGCATCTAGCTCGCCTGCCATATATTGTTGTAAACCAAGACCACCAAACTTTAGTACTATTCTATCTACGTTTCCTCTTTCACCAACATAGTTGGGGTTCTTAACTAAGGTCATGTCCTTTCCAGGGGTCCATGATACTGGAATGTATGGACCATTGACAACGATCTTTCCAGGTCTCCACCAGTTTTGTGGATCTGCTTCAACAGTTTTTCTGTGGATTGGAACAGCTTGAGCTACACAGAGCCACTCTTTCATATCATATCTTGGTGTAGAAAGTCTTATTTCCAATGTGTAATCATCAAGAGCCTTTACACCAAGTTTATCAGGATCAACTGCTCCAGATTTTACTGCCCAGAAGTTTTCAAAGAACTGAAGTGGTCCTGCCCATGCAGGAAGGTCTGGAATCTTAGGACTTGCATAGTATTTGAATGACCATTCAAAGTCTTTTGCAGTTACTGGATCACCATTAGACCATTTTTTATCTTTTCTTAATTTGAAGGTCCATACTTTGTAATCCTTTGAAACTTTATAGCTCTGTGCAATAACTGGAACAACTTTTACACCACCAAGGTTCTTAGGATCTGGTGCATAACCATAAAGTCCCTCAAAAATGGTACCTTGTGCTAAAATATGCTGTGCCTGCCAGTAATAAGGAACCAATCCTGGTGTGTCCCAGAAAGGTAAGCTCACAACTTTTTCTTTTTGTCCATTAATTACACCTGATAACAAAAGGACAGAAACCAAAACAAACAAAATTATTAAACCCTTTTTACTACGCATCTAATCACTCCTCCCCCAAACTTAATAAAATTTAAAAGAAAACGATTTTAAAGATTTTTGATTTTAAACCATCACCTCCTTCCTAAGTGGAACTAATTTCGTTAGTAATTTTATAATAAGTAATTTCAAGTGTCAACATAATTTTAAACTGAAATTAAATAATTTAAAGGTTTTTAATGATTTCAGATTGAAATCATATTACTTTATTGATTTACTTTGTTGTTGTATAATATCAAGAAAATAAAAAACTTTGAGGTGGTAAATATTGAGGAAGGTTAAAATCAATATAAGAGATATAGCAAGACTTGCCAACGTATCGGTAGCCACAGTATCAAGAGTTATAAATGGTAGTCCTAATGTAAGTGAAAAAACAAGGAAAAAAGTTTTGAAAATTATTCAAGAGTACGACTACCATCCCAGTGCCTTTGCTCAAAAACTATCTAAAACAAAAACTCAGATTGTAGCTCTCTTAATACCCTACGAGAGAGGTTTTGTATTATCAGATGCCTTCTTTCCTCCCCTAATAAAAGGAATGACAGAAATATTTGACAAAAAAGAATACAATATCATGTTATCTATGATTGAATCTCCATATATTCCTCAGAAATATATTTCCTTATATAAAAGAGGAATTGTGGATGGATACATACTCGCTAATGTGAAAAAAGATGACCCTTTTCCAGAAATCCTTTACGAAGAAAATATACCCTTTGTAACTGTAGGTAGAGTTTCCTCGAAAATAAAAAATTATCCTTATGTAGACACTGACAACGTAAGGGGTGCTTTTGAGGCTACCACCTATTTTCTTGAAAAAGGACATAAAAGAATAGCATTACTAAAAGGAAACAGTAATTACAACTTTATTCAAGATAGATATGAAGGCTATATTTTAGCCCTCAAAAAATATGGAATAAAGCCAGATCCAAAACTGATAGTAGAGGATAGTCTCACAATAGATGGGGGATATAAAGCTATGAAAAAATTGCTAAAAATAAACAATCCACCCACTGCAGTCCTCGCCTGCAGTGACTATATGGCTATAGGGGCTATGAATGCCATATTTGAAGAAAACTGGGAAGTCCCAGAGGATATCGCTGTAATTGGCTTTGATGATCTATATATTGATGGAAAAATAGAACCGCCTCTTGCCTCAGTAAGACAAGAAATAGAAGAAATGGGCAAAGAGGCGGCAAAACTTTTCTTACATATCCTTGATAACCCTAACAATTTTGAACCTATAATCCTTCCCGCTACTTTTATATGGAGGAGATCCGCAGGATAGAATCAAATTACTTCTTTCTTTTCCGAAAGGATCCTTATATTTCCTACCCCTGACCTAACCTTCAAACGTATAACTCCCTTTTCTCCTTCTTTTCCCTGTTTTATCTCCTTATCTACAGAAATTTTCCCTAAACCAGTCTCTGCAGATAGGTCCAAAACCATATCCTCTGGCACATATACCTCTACGCTACCCACTCCACCTTCTATTTCCACATAACAAGGAGAAGATGGTAAGTATATTTTTAATCTTCCAACGCCCCCTTTTACTGAAAGATCTTTCAATCTGAACTCCCTCATATTCAAAGTTGCATCTCCCACTCCTACATCAAACTTTAAACTGAGAGGAATCTCAGGATTAATATTTATATTTATTGGATCAAGCTTCTTATCACCGTCAAAAATCATAAATCCATTCTCTTTTTCATCTTCAATCCTTAAAGAAAGCCCCAATTCTCCATCCCTCTTTTCTTCTATTACCTTATTAATAAAAAACTCCCAATTAGAATTTATATGCAATAAATTTTCCCTATCTTTTAAAGCCTCCAATCTCACAACTCTCACTCCTGTAGAGATCTCCAAATCAAGACCTTTTATATCTTCTTTAAAAGGATACTTCCATTCTCTATAGTAAAATCCAGGCCCTCTATCTCTAAAAAATGGTCTTCCATAACTTGAGAAGAACACAATAAATATAGTAAGAAGGAAAATAATTAAAACCACCAACCAACCAAACCACTTCTTCTCTCCTATGAGCAAATCAAGTCCCCAGAATATAAAGATCAAAGGCCATAACCTAAGTAAATCTCTCCAATAAAACCTGATGATTCCCAACTCTGAGAAAAGAAGTAATAAACCTATAAGAATCAAAAAAATACCTAACAGAGACACTCTTCTCATTAGTTTCACCCCTCATTTCTTAAAAAAGATTAAAATTCCAAAAAGGATAAATAATAGGGCAAGAACTAAAGTGAAAGAAACCTGAAAAATACCAAAAGTTCGCCCCAGAAAATAAACTCCAAGAGCTAAAAAAATCCAACCCAAGATCTCTCCACCACCTTGGGAAGAAGAAGGAGGCTCACTATTACCAGGATTTTCAGGGATTACAAGAGCACAAAGAATGTAAAAGAGAAGACTTAAAGGTCCTAAAAAGAGAACTGAGAAGATAAAAATAAGCCTTATTATGACAGGATCAATTCCAAAGTACTCTCCTATTCCCCCACATACTCCTAAAAAAACTCTATTTCTTCTACTCCTATAAAGTTTATTTTCCATTTTTTTCTCCTCCCTCACAAATGTTGAACTGGACCAGAAGGAGTTATATTATCATCCTTCTTCTCCAAATCTTCGGGCTCCTCAGGTATCACAAGAGCAGAGAGAAAATAGGCTATTATTAAGGCAGAATGGAAAGGTATAAAGAGAAAAATAAAAATAAGCCTAACTATTGTAGGATCAATATTTAAATATTCCGCAATCCCCCCACAAACACCCAAAATAACTCTATTCTTCTTGCTTCTATACAGTCTCTTCTCCATAACTTTCCCTCCTCCAAAATTTTTATATCTTTATTTCCATTAATATATACTCTTTAGATACCTTAAAAGTTGCATTAAAAAAATCTTAAAGAGCCTTTAAAATTCTCTTAAAATCCATATGTTATATTTATTCTAAAATATTTAAAATTGGGGGGGGAGATATATGAAAACAAAGAAAATCCCCTATTTAGCTCTGGGTCTTGCCCTATTGATTCTCGGGGGATATTTAAGCTTTCATCTACCTTTCACCCAAGTTCCATTCACCTTACAAGTTTTCTTTCTCTTTCTTATTAGTTTATACTTCTCCCCTATAGAGACTTTTTATATTGTTTTTGCTTATCTACTACTTGGGGGGTTAGGATTCCCAGTTTTTGCGGGAGGAAGAGGAGGATTGAATGTACTTTTTGGCCCTACTGGAGGCTATCTTTTTGGGTTTCTAATTGCAGGAATAACCATATCTGTACTCAAAAAGTACTCTGAAATTCTCTCTCTGTTTCTAGGCATTTTAGTAATATATCTCACTGGTAGTATATGGCTATCCTTCTCATTAAAGATAAATTACTATAAAGCTCTAATGACAGGAGTTATACCCTTCATCCCTTACGACTTTATAAAGGGAATAATATCCTACCTTATATGGCAAAAACTCAAAAAACAGCTTAAAAATTAGTAAATATTAGCTGTTATCTCAATAGGTAATAAATCTCCAACTTTTATCTCAGCAAGAGCCATAACTTCGTCTGCTCCACCATAATAGATAAGTATTTCGTCATCTAAATCAAGAATCTCATTAGAATCCTTATTCTTTGGAACTACTCCACATGTAAACACCACATTAGGACCCCATCCTTCAACCTCATAAATCTCTTCAGGTTGAAGAATAGGCTCTGCAGACCTATATATTATCTTATCTGGCTCATCAAGGGGGGTTAAAACTACTCCTAAACCATATGCCTTTTTACCCATCCAGTCTCCTACTCCATGATAAATATGAAGCCAACCATATTTTGTCTTTAAAGGAGGAGCTCCTGCTCCAATCTTTATACTATCCCAAAACTTAGGAGTTGGCATCAAGAAAGTCCTTCCCACCTTAATACTTCTTTTCTTCAATTCATCAGTATATAGAATCTGCATATCAGGGGGAATTCTGTGAATTAGAGCAACCTTCTTATCTAAAAGCTCGGGAAAAACATTTACAAAGTCATCCTCTGCCCTTTTTCCATTGGAATATTCCTCTTTTCTTTCTTCTACCAAATACAAAACTGCATCTTTATCCTCTAAATATTTAAAAATTGGTCCATTTCTAACCCATGCATTATTCCATTCTTCATAACCCTTAAAACTTTTTACTCCCTTTAAGAATACTTCTACAGGAATCTTTGCAAGAGCAAGTTGTACCACATCCCCATAAGCAGTATAAGTCATATAAAGATTTCCATCTATCAAACTTAACCTTGGATCTTCTGTTCCCCCAATCTCTCTTATCATTCCAAAAGTTCTCTTATGAAATCTCCTTCTTTGCTCAGGATTTTTAGGCATCTCATAACTTTCCTTAGGGCCAAATATAGGATAATCTAACCTTCCCTCCTGAGTATAACCATCCTTTGACCACCACAACCCAATCCTTGAGACCCCATCTTCTCCTAAAGCTCTATAGAATACATAAATGGTTCCACCTATTCTTATAGCTCCAGCATTATATACCAACTTTTCCCAAGCAATTTTCTTCCTTCTTAAATTAAGGTATACATTTGGTCTTGCCTTAAACAAAGGATTATTTACATATCTTACAGCTTTTTTAGAGGGAACATATATAGGAGGATTTAGTATATCTTTAAATATAAACAAAAATTGGCTTCCAACCCTTTCGGGAGAATGAGCATAGGCAAAAGCACGAGAAGTACCAAGGACTAAATTTCTAAGATGTTCATTGGTGAAAATAAGATTTGTCTTATAAAATAATTCATCTTTATCTTTGAATTTCATTACGCCTGTAGTAAGTTCTGTACGGGTAATTCCTTTAATTTCAGTTTTCTCTTTGCCATCAAATTTTATAACTTCATTATAGAGAAAGTTAGTAAAAATCTTATCTTTTATTATCAATGGAGTACCACAACCTACAAGTTTATAAACATGAAAAGGCTCCACATTCTTTCCGCCATCAACAATTACAAGATCAACAGCAGATACAAGCTGTAGCTCATCATACCATACTCCTCCAACAACTACTCTATCTACTTCAATACCCTTTTTCTTTAAAAATTCCCTTAAGAAAACCTCCTTTTCCCACGTGGACACAAAAACTATCAAATAAAAATCCTCTTGTTTCTTTAACTCGGCCAAATATAAGAGGACATTTTCAAAGCTATAATCCGCTATAACAAGAATAGCCTTTTTATTCTTAGGAATTCCAAGATCATCTCTAGATTCAGTAATATGTTTTTCCATTACAGGATAAGATGGAAAATTAACAAGATAAATATTCTTAGGTAAATATTCTTCCCAGAAAAAGGCAATAATACCATCCCAATGATGCTTCCATACAGGATGATCAGGAGTTTTATAAGCCCTTGGATGATTTAAAAATAAAGTTTTACCCTCTACATTTTTCAATTCTTCCAGAAGAATTCTCCAAGGTACCTGAGTCTTAGGATTATCTACCACAAGGAATATCTTGTTTCTTTTATCCTTAACTCTATAATCATAGGAAATTTCTACCTTGTATCCTTCCTCTTCCCAGTAGTTAACTACTGGGGTTAAAAACTCATTAAATCCTATGATATTTATCACATCACCCTTTGTAAAAACCATAAGGGCAATTCTTCCTCCTTTATCAATTTTGTCATTCCAAGGTAAATATGATATAAAATTAAGAGAAAAAATCAAGGAGTAAGGAAATTAAAATTAATGATTGCTCATATAGGTAAAATAAACACTAAAAAAATAAATGTAGTTTTGTTTATCTTAGTTATTCTTCTATTTATTTCTGACTTCAATTCTCAAGAAAAGCCTGCAGATATTGTGAGTTTAGCCTTTGCAGGTGATTTATTTATTCAAAGCCAACTGTTTAAATCATACTATGATCCCAATACAAAGTCCTACTACTTTCCAGAAGATATATTTGAAGACATAAAAGAGTTTATAAATAAGGATTTTTCTTTCATAGTAATCGACACTCCTGTAGCTACCAACCTATATCCTCCCTCAGGATATCCGTTATATAACGCTCCCATAGAGATTTTGGATACTTTAAAAAAGGTTGGATTTAATGTAATGATAACATCTGGAAATCATTCCTTAGACAAAGGAGAAAAGGGTCTTATTACTACTATGGAAAATATGATAAAAAAAGAGCTGTATTACGTAGGAACCAATAGAACAAAAGAAGAAAGCAATAAATATCTCATTTTAGAAAAAAATAACATAAAAATTGGAATTCTTGCCTATACTTTTAGCACTAATGGTATACCTTTACCAAAGGGCAAGGATTACCTTGTTAACCTCATAAATAAACAAAAAATCAAGAATGACCTTAAAAAAATAAAAAATCTTTGTGATTTTAAGATCGTATATCTTCATTGGGGAAAAGTAGAGTATTTAGATGAAATTGAAGAAAGTCAAAAAACACTTGCAAAAGAAATCATAAGCTATGGAGCAGATCTTATAGTGGGAAGTCATCCTCATGCCATCAAACCTTATGAAAACATTAATGGGAAATGGTGTTTTTATGCTCTTGGAAACTTCTTTACCGACCAATACGGAGTATACAGGCCAGAAGTAAAATATGGGTTTATCTTAAACATTTCTCTTTTAAAGTACAATGATAGGGTAAATCTCGTTAGTAAAGAAATAATCCCTATATTTATCTGGAGAAAAAATTTAGGAAAAAGATATGAATACAAGATTTTAAGAGCAGAAAAGGTTAAAAATTTGCCTAATATTGATATTAAAGATAAAATGTATTTTAAGAGAGTGAAGAAAATCCTTAAACTATAGGAGGAGTGACTATGAAAAACAAATCCATTGGAATTCTCTTGCTCCTTATAGGAGCTTTTTTATTACTTGCAAATTTTAATCTCCTTAAAGGAGATGTCTTTTTACTGCTTTTAAGTGTAATTTTTATTATTGCCTATTTCAGAATGAATAGAAGTATAGGATTCCTAATTCCAGGATGTATTCTATTTTCCATATTCCTATTTAACCTATTCAATAATCTTTTTAACATAAATCCAATCCATAGCCTAACATTCATAGGCTTAGGATTTATAGCAATATATTTTATTCACTACTCAGGAAAGAAGGATATCACTATAGGAGAAAAATATTGGTCCCTATACCCCGGAATAATACTAATTGCAATTGGAATTTTAATCAGTTTAATACAGAATTTTCCTGATTACTTAAGATACTTAATTCCTATAGTACTTATAATCATTGGAGTCTTATTACTATTTAGGCGACAAAAATAGTTTTCATCCTAAAAAAACATAGCGCATAAAATAGCCCCCAAAAAAAATTAGAAAGATAGAAGCAATATATAAAATTACTTTGTATATCCTTTTCCAAAAAGGAAGAGATAAGCCTTGTCCTATAAGTCCAATAAAAGCATACCAAACATAATCCGAAAGAATATGCCCAAAATAAAAGCTTAAAACTCCTAATATTAAATAATTTCTTGCCTGAGTAAGAAAACTAACTCCAATAGTAATCCACCATATTAGCCAATAGGGATTAGAAATAGAAACCAATATACCTCCAAGAACACTTGGAAATTTTAAGGGAGAAGCATTCTTAACATGAATTTCATTCTTAAAAAGAGAAATAAGCAAGCCTATACCCATATAAAAAAGGAATATACTTCCAAAAAAAGAAAAACTCTTCAAAAAAACCTGATTCTGTAAAAAAGGTTGCAATCCAAGAAGAAGTAATATTACAAGAATTCCCTCAAGAATAGCATGTCCAGTAACTATCTTTACCGATTCAAACCACCCTTTAATACTACTCTGAGCAAGCACCATCGTAAGCATAGGACCCGGTGATGATGCTCCTGAAAAGCCTACAAGAAAACTTGTAATAAATATGCTCCAAATCCCCAAATCCATTTTTTTCACTCTCCCATCTCAAAATCTTTGAACCCCAGATTATTTAAAAATTTTATTTGGCTTTCGTCTACTTTTAAAAGATGCGAAATACAACCACAATCTGAAGATCCAAATTTAGGTACTGGTTTTCCCTCTATAAGACTTGCTATCTTACATTCCCAACTCTTATCAAGTTTATTAAACAGAACCTTTTTAATCCTTACCTTTTCATTTTTTAAAAGGTAATCAATATGCCAGTGTAGTTTTTTGTTTTTTGATAAATGTCTTTTTACTCTTAGTTCCAGATTGCTTTGAGCAGATCCAATATACAAGTATAATCCTCCTTCAAAAGACAATTTTCCTAAACTTCCAATACTCTCCTCTATATAATCTTTAACCTCTACCACTAAAACGTATATTCCCTTCATTCACTCAAATTTATCAATTTAAAGCCATTTGGATTAAGGAGTATTTTAGTGCTTTTGTCTTTAAAACGTAAAGTTATTTCACTCCTATGTGGTAAAAAAGACTCAACAATAGCATAATTATTGTTGTACAAGAATAGACTTATCTTACCCTCCCCTTCAAAGTATATCCCTATCTTTTCCATAAAAATTTTTCTAATCTCATTTAAAACCTCCACAGGAAGGTTATAAACATCGAAAAAATTATCAGGTACATTTAAAACATATAACTTACCACTACCATAAAAGTCCTTCAAAAGGATAGGGAAATTTCTCTCTCCTTTTATTCCCACGACCACAGGCCAGGAAGAGTTGGTATAATATTCAAGCACAGGGAATAATATCTCTTGGGAATGGACATATTTTGTAAAACCAATCATAGCTGAATCAATGGCAAAAAAAATCTATATTCACTTTTCTGTCAGTGTATCTTACAGAGGTAAATTCCTCTATACCTTTACCTCTTAATCTCCTCAAAACTCCCGAGGTTATAATAATTGTATTTCCACTTATTAATGCTTTCTTCATTTTATTTAAAATATCCCTATCTCCACAAGAAGTCTCCGTTATAAATATGGGACTTTCTTGAAAAGAAAAATAAGGAGAAGGCTCAAAAGGAATTCCTATCATACCAAGATAATCAACCAAATGATCTTCTCCATCAGAATGAAAAGGATGATAAACTCTAACTCCCATAGGATCTCCAAGTAGAGATAAAATATTATCTAACCTTTCTAATTCAAATCCTAAAGGAGGTATATACACTGTATTTCTTAAAGAATTAAAATCAAATAGAGTAATCTCTTTTGCCTTGGCAAACAAGGTTAAATAAGCTTGTTCCAAATATTGATTTAAATTACATTCAAAGGAATCAAACCATCCCCCTTTATTTTTACTAGGTTTTACATTCTCAAACCATCGCATTAAATAATAGCTTAAATACCTTGGTAGATCTTGTTGGGTATATTTAGGATCTCTTGTCTCAGTACCCACATAAATCTCGTCAAATATATCCTTCTGAGTCTCAGGGTTATATCCATTTTCATGGTAAGATTCTACCCAATTAGGATATTTTATTATCATATTTACCTTTGGATTCACCCTCTTTGCAGGATCTACCACATATTTTTGAGAAACCTCAGTCATTAAATTGAGTCTATATTCCTGCCAAGATTTATCTCCTTTCGACTTTATACAATCTTCGCAAGAACAACTAGTGAAATAAAAATCATCAAGGATTATTTCATCAAACAAACTTGCTGTATATTCAACTATTTCTTGTAATCTCTTTTTTAAAGAATCCTTCGAATAACAAAAAGTATGAAAAATTCTTAAATCATGCACCGGATCATCTAAAGAATCAATTGTAGTAGTAATACCACCAGCTACTATAATTCCTTCCGATTCAAAAAAATTCTTAAAATTTATCATCTTCTCCTTAGAGACATCATCCTTTCCCCTATGAGTTTCAAGATATACTTTGTCTACATGCAGGTATCTTTGAAAAAATTTAAAGTCATTTTTCAGTTCTTCAATGGAGATTCTATTCAGAAAGGGAGCGGTGCAGTAAATTGCAAGCCCAAAGTTCTTATACCCCATAAGCATCCTCCAAAAAAGCTATTAATTTTGTAAACATTATAGTATTGAAATCAAGCTAATACAATATATAATAGTTACATAGCTATCTAAATATTTTAAGGGAGATTAAAAAATGGATTTAAAACATTTAAAAGATGAAATCTTTGAACAATTGAATAACAAAATCATACCCTTCTGGGAAAATCTAAAAGACGAGAATAACGGTGGATATGTAAGCTATGTAGGATTTGATCTAAAGCCCGATCTCTATGCTCCAAAAGGTTTGGTCCTAACCTCTCGAATATTGTGGTTTTTCTCCCGCCTTTATAACCAACTAAGAAAAGAAGAATTTATCGAGTTCGCAGATCATGCCTATGAATTTCTTACCGACAAACTTTTAGATAAAGAAAACGGTGGCTTCTTTTGGGTGGTAGATTATAAAGGAGACCCATTAGATAAGAGAAAGCATCTTTATGGACAAGCTTTTGCCCTTTACGGACTCTCTGAGTACTACAAGGCAACTAAGAAAAAAGAAAGTCTTGAATTATCCTTAGAACTTTACAAAACAATTGAAGAAAGAGGCAAAGACAATATAGGATACAATGAAGAGTTTGATGAAAAATGGACCCCAAAAGAGAATATAATTGTCAGTGAATATGGAATTATTTGTGAAAAAAGTATGAACACCTTACTTCACCTCTTAGAAGCATATACCAATCTCTTTACTGCTACTTATGATTTGAAAGTAAGAAAGGAGATTGAGAATTTAATAATACTTTTCAAAGAAAAAATCTATAATCCTAAAACTGACCACCTATATGTGTTCTTTGATAATAAGATGAAGCCCATTATAGACGCCATATCCTATGGACACGATATTGAAGCTACATGGCTCATAGACGAAGCCTTAATATATATAGAAAATAACACACTAATAAAGGAGATGACTGAAATAAACCTTAGAATAGCTGAAAGAGTTTTAGAAGAAGCTTTTGAGAATAATAGTTTATTAAATGAAAAGGTAAGAAGAGAAGTCAATAAAGATAGGGTTTGGTGGGTTCAGGCAGAAGCCTTAGTGGGTTTTTTAAATGCATATCAAAAAACAAAATCCGATAAATTTTTAAAGGCTGTTCTTAGCCTTTGGGAATTTATAAATAACTTCTTATTAGATAAAAGACCAAATGGAGAATGGTTTAATAAGCTTGATGAAAATTACATACCGTTCCCAATGCCAGAAGTAGATCTTTGGAAATGCCCATATCACAATGGGAGAATGTATCTTGAAGTAATAAGAAGAATATAAAAATGAAAAAATTAAACTTATTCAGGGCATTAAGAAGTAGAAATTACAAACTATACTTCTCAGGTCAAGCAATATCTCTTATAGGTACTTGGATTCAATCTACAGCTATGAGCTGGCTGGTATATAGACTCACTAACTCTTCTGTTCTCTTAGGGACTACAGCCTTTCTCTCTCAAATCCCTAATCTTTTTATCTCTCCTTTCGTGGGTGTATTTCTTGACCGATTTAGCAAACACAAAATCTTAATACTTACTCAAACCTTACTAATGTTTCAAGCCCTTATTCTTTCTATTCTAACTCTAACAAACACTATACAAATATGGCATATCCTATTGTTAAGCTTAGTTCTTGGAATTATAAACTCCATCGATGCTCCCACAAGACAATCCTTTGTAATTGAAATGGTAGAAAGACCTGAAGATTTAAATAATGCTATCGCTTTAAACTCGCTTCTTTTTAATGTTGCAAGACTCATAGGTCCTACCATAAGTGGATTTCTTATTGCTTTAATAGGAGAAGGTATGTGCTTTTTAATAAATGCCTTGAGTTATCTTGCTGTAATTATCGCATTACTTTTCATGGAAATAAAAGTTCAAATTCCAGTCATCTCAGAGAATATTATTAAAGATTTAAAAGCCGGATTTAGCTATGCCTTTAATTTTATTGTGGTAAGGTATATTCTTATATTTATTTCTCTATCAAGTATTTTTGCGTCCATATATAGCGTACTCATGCCTATCTTTGCCAAAGACATACTTCATGGTGGGCCAGAAACTCTTGGAATCCTCACAGGAGCAACAGGGGCTGGAGCTCTTATCGGAGCAATCTACCTTGCAGGAAGATCAAAAGTTAAAGGAATAGAAAATATTTTATCCTACTCTTTTGGAACTGCAGGAATAGGACTTCTTATTTTTTCCTTGTCAAGAAATATTTATACTTCCATATTGGCTCTTTTCGTTACTGGGCTTAGCTTTATGTTAAATTCGGTATGTAGTAATACACTAATTCAGAACGTTATTGAAAATCACATAAGAGGAAGAGTTATGAGCATATATGTAATGTTTTTTATGGGATCTATGCCTATAGGAAGCTATATAGGTGGACTTCTTGCCAAACATATTGGTGCTGTAAATACTGTACTCTTAAGTGGAATATTATGTCTTATCTGCAGTCTTATCTACAAAGTAAGGCTCCCTATACTAAGGGAATATATTTACTCTATATTAGACAAAAGAGGAATAAGTTAAAAACTAATTTATCTCAAATTCTCCCTCTGTAAAACCTATCTTCTTCTCTTTTTTACAGTAATGTACATTCAAAAATTTTGCACCCCTCTCGTATCCCCTATGAACAAAACGAACACTTAAAACCTGTTGTTCTCCCCTCTTAAAAGTGGAAAACTCCACTAGGTTATATCTACCTCTCTCGTAATCCCAAGTAGTTCCATCATCTTCGTAATATAAAAATTTTCCCTCTCCAGGATAGATCTCTAAGGTTAAATTTTCCTGATTTTTCTCACCAACATAATTTTGTACATCCCACATAGGAATAATTGCCCCTTCTCTTACAAACAATGGAATCTTATTTAAAGGAGCATTAACTTTTATACTACTACCCCCTCTATATCTTTTGCCCGTATAGAAGTCATACCAAAAACCATCAGGAAGATAGACATTTCTTTCTCTATGATCCTTCTCATATATGGGAGCAACAAGGATAAAAGGACCAAACATAAATTCATCCTCATGATTTAATACTTCTCTTATGTTAGGGAACTCTAATATCAAGCTTCTTAAAATAGGAATACCCTTTTCTTTTGCCTCATAGAAAAGGGAATATATATAAGGTATAAGTCTATATCTCAAAGAAATAAACTCTCTTGCAATCCTTTCTACCTCTTCTCCGAAACTCCAAGGTTCTTGCTCCCTCGTATTTTTAGCAGTATGTATCCTAAAGAAGGGATAAAAAACTCCAAGCTCTATCCATCTGGCAAAAAGTTCTTTATCACAGTCTCCCCAAAAACCTCCCACATCCTCTCCTATAAAAGGAACTCCAGACATAGATAAATTCTGCAAAGTTATAATAGAAGAAAAAAGATTTTCCCAAGAACTCTTGTTGTCACCACACCAAACAGCGGAATATTTCTGAATACCCGAAAAACCTGATCTGGTCAAAATAAAAGGCCTTTCGTTAGGCTTAATCTTTAAAAACCCTTCAAAAGTGGCTTTGTTCATCAAAAGTCCATAAATATTATGAATCTCAGAATGATAAAAAATCTTTCCATTTAACTTATGTATTACCCCTTCATCCATAGTTTTTTTCTTTATTCTTTTAATCTTCTCTTCAAAACTTTTAGGAGATTTAAGTTTTGGGGGTTCTTTAAGCCTTAAAATGTGGAAAAGTACCTTCATAGCTAAATACTCAATTTTTGAAAAAATCGATGGTTCATTCATATCATTCCAAAAACCACTAATTCCTAAATTTATAAATTTCCTATGATTTTCACCCCAAAAATCCCTCACTTCTTCTCTTAAAAAATCTGGAAAAACAGACTTCCCAGGCCATACATAACCCGTGAAAATTTTCCCATTCTCTTTCCTACAGAAAAAATCTTTCTCTATCCCCTCTTTAAAAACCTCATACCTTTTGTCCCATTTAACCCCTGGATCAATTATCAAAACAATTTTAAAACCAAGCCTCTTTAAATCTTCAGCCATTTTATCAAAGTTTGAGAATCTCTTTCTATTAACCGTAAAAACTCTATATCCCCTCATATAATCAATATCCAGATATATAGCATCACAAGGAATTTTACTCTTTCTAAATTTTTCAGCAACCTCATAAACTTTTTTCTCGGAGTCATAACTCCAACGAGACTGATGAAAGCCTAAGCTCCAAAGAGGAGGCATATAATACCTACCCACAAGAAAAGTATATCCTTCTATAACTTCCTTAGGTGATGGACCATAAATAAAGTAATAATCTAATTCTCCATCCTGGGCACAAAAGTAATAATAACTTTGATTCTCTCTTCCCATATCAAAATAACTAAAAAAAGTATTATCAAAAAATAATCCATAACTTGCCTTAGGATGCCAAGAAATAAAAAAAGGATGGCACTGATACAAGGGATCATTATTCATGCTATGATTAGATTCATCCGTATTCCAATTAATTAAAACCTGACCTTTTTTGTTGAGAGATCCTAATCTTTCTCCAAAACCAAAGAAAGCTTCTCCATACTTGATCTCTTTATAGGTGAATATTTTGGACCCTTCTTTTACATATCCCTTATCCTCATAATCAGACAAGATTAGATTCCCATCTTTATCATAAATAGAAACCTTTCCTAATTCTTTTGAGATAGCAATATTCAGATACTCTGAAGATAAATAATAGTATTTTTCGTCCTCTTTAAAATTTACCTCTACATTAGAATTCTTCAGTTTTTGATACTCCACACAAAAGGAGTAATCTTTATTAAAAACCCCATTTTTTGAGTAATGAAAATTAACAATCTTAGGGGTAATAAAAGAGACTTTCAAGAGTTCATCCTTTACCTTCAAAGTCATTTCATTCAATTTTCAATCCCCCCTTAATAAAAAATTACATACATTTCAATCATATAATGAAATAAAAAAGGGGACAAGATTAAAAATCAATTTTTCCTGTCCCCTTTTTAAATCTAAGTACTTATTAAATTATTAAACTTTTATCCCATCTCTACAACCACTTCATGTACTTTCCCGTCATTAAAGATAGGAAGAAGATTTCCAGAAATCTCTTTTCCATCTACAAATATTCTCTTTACTCCCTTAGACTTGCCTTCAGGATTTAAAACTTTTATATCATAAACCGAACCTCTATACTTTCTTACTACTCTAAACTCCTTCCAATCCTCAGGAACACACGGATCTACTCTTAATCCATCATAATCAGGCCTTATTCCCAATATATATTGAGAAATCAAAACAAAAGCCCAAGATGCTGTACCTGTAAGCCAAGAATTTTTACCCTCACCATGTCTCTTAGCATCCTTACCTGCAACCATCTGACAATACACATAGGGTTCCATCCTATGGATTTCACTCTCATCCTCAAAATAGGCAGGAGTAATTTTTTTATAAACCTCAAAAGCCCTCCAACCCCTACCTATCACTGTTTCTCCAATTCCAACCCAAGGGTTATTATGGCAAAATATACCCGCATTCTCCTTATAACCAGGTGGATAAGAGGATATCTCACCAAGTTCTAAGTAATATTTAGAGTAAGCAGGTTGTTGAAGAACCATTCCGTACTTAGTATCCAAGTAATTAATACAAGAATCTAAAGCTAACTTAGCCCTTCCATCCTCTTTACCTATTCCAGCCATGGTACAAATTCCTTGAGGTTCAATAAATATCTTACCTTCTTCACATTCTTTGCTCCCAACCTTTCTACCAAAAAAGTCATAAGCCCTCAAGAACCATTCTCCATCCCATCCGTAATTATTTATTGCATTTATCATATCCTCTGCAGCCTTTTTAGCCCATTCTGCCTCTTCTTTCTCTCCCATTTCCTCGCACATTCTTACATAATCAGGAGTTGCAAAAACAAATAACCCTGCTATGAATACTGATTCTGCTGTTCCACCCTCAACATTAGATGTGGTTTGAAAAGACTCATCGGGATTTTTAGAGAAACAGTTGAGATTTAAACAATCATTCCAATCCGCTCTCCCAATAAGAGGTAAACCATGAGGACCAAGATTATTTGTTACATGATGATAAGCTCTCTTAATATGCTCAAATAATGTTCCCTTTTTACTCTCATCATTGTTATATGGAATAACTTCTCTTAATATACTATAATCACCTGTCTCCTTTATATAAGCACCTGTAGATAAGATGATCCATAAAGGATCGTCATTAAATCCACTCCCTATCTCATTATTTCCTCTTTTAGTCAAAGGCTGGTACTGATGATAACAACTACCATCCTCAAACATAGTAGATGCAAGATCAAGAATCCTCTCTCTTACTCTTTCTGGAATCATATGTACTGCACCAAGAATATCCTGGTTAGAATCTCTAAAACCAATACCCCTACTTATGCCCGATTCAAAGTAAGAAGCACTTCTTGCCACATTAAAGGTGATCATACATTGATATTGATTCCAGATATTAACCATACGAGCTAAGATCTCATCACTATGATTCACCTGATATTTTGAAAGAATATCATTCCAGTAGTTTTTCAAATCCCAAAAAGCTTTCTCCACATCTTGAGATGTTTTAAATTTATTTATAATCTCATAGGCCCTTTTCTTGTTAATCACCCCAGGTCTTTCCCACTTCTCCTCTTCAGGATTCTCCACATAACCAAGTACAAAAACAAAGTCTTTTACTTCTCCAGGCTCAAGGTCTACTTCAATATAATGAGAAGCAATAGGCGACCAACCCTCAGCTACAGAATTATAAGGTCTTCCTTCTACCACTGCCCTTGGCGCCTCAAATCCATTATACATACCTATGAAGGTATCTCTATCAGTATCAAATCCTTGAATGGGAACATTTACCGAATAAAAGGCGTAATGATTTCTCCTCTCTCTATATTCAGTCTTATGATAAATTACAGACCCCTCTATTTCTACCTCTCCTGTACTAAGATTTCTTTGAAAGTTAGTTTGATCATCCCAAGCATTCCATAAACACCATTCCACAAAAGAAAAAAGTTTTAAACTTCTTTTCACTCCACTGTTATTTCTCAATTTTAGATAATGTATTTCGCAATTCTCTTTAAGGGGTACAAAAAACAATACCTGAGCAGAAATCCCATTTTTCTCCCCAAGAATTCTTGTATAAGAAAGTCCATGTCTACATTCATATTTATCAAGTTCTTTCTTTACAGGCTTCCAAGTAGGAGACCAAAAATCTCCATTTTCCCATACGTAAAAATATCTTCCACCATTATCTATTGGTACATTATTATACCTAAATCTTAATATTCTTCTTAGTCTTGCATCTTTATAAAAACAATAACCACCACCAGTGTTAGATATGAGAGAAAAGAAATTATCAACACCAAGATAGTTTATCCATGGAAATGGAGTTTTAGGATCAGTGATAACATATTCTCTATTTTTGTCGTCAAAATAACCAAATCTCATATTTTTACCTCCCTTTTAATTTTAACCCATAATGACCAATACATCGTTCTCGTCTTTCATCTCAGATTCAGGAATAAAATTGCCATCAATTTCTTTACCATTTATTATTATCTTTTTAACTCCCTTCTGAACTCCAGCAGAATTTTCCACTTTTATTCTCAACTTTTTACCTCTAAAGATCCTTTCCATGTAAAATTCTTTCCAATGGGAAGGTATACATGGATCTATTCTCAATCCATCATAATCGGGCTGAAGCCCTAAAATACCCTCTACACATGCCACCATAACACTGGATGCAGTACCAGTTAACCAATGTACATGAGCCCTTCCGTGGAATGGACTGTCTTTACCTTCTACAAACTGACAATGTACATAGGGTTCCGCTTCTCTTATTTCTGCCCTATCATTCATGTTGGCAGGATTTATCTCTTGGAAATATTTGTAAGCCCTATCTCCATTTCCAAGCATAGTTTCTGCTCTTATAAGCCAACCTTGAGGATGACAAAAGATTCCAGCATTCTCTTTCATTCCAGGATTAAACAATATCATCCTAAATACAGGCATCCCTAAAGTCCTTACAGGAGGATACATAATCATAGCTCCATAATCAGTATTAAGTATTTTTTCCACATTATCCATTGCAATCTTAGCTTGTTCAGAGGTTGCAACCCCCGAAAGTACAGACCACACTTGTGGGTTAAGCCAAAAACTTGCCTCAGAACTACTTTTAGATCCTATTACCTCGTCCTCAATAAACCCTCTTACAAACCTGTCGCCTTCCCAAGCATACTTTTGAATATTTTCATATAATTTGCTTGCTTCTCTCTCTGCCCACTCCACATCATCCTTTCTTCCCTTCTTCTCTGCAAACTCTGCAAAGATCTTTAGTGCTAAATAAAGTTGGAAAGATGCAAAGACTGTTTCCCCTTCTTCTCCAAGCCTTAAACAGTCATTCCAGTCTGCATCAAGGCCATAGGTAAGCCCATGTTTTCCAAGCTTACTTAAGGAAAAGAGTATTCCTTTTCGCAAATGTTCATAAACTGTATCTTCTCCATAATCAGAATAAGGTATTACTTCATCCAAAAATGAAAGATCTCCAGTTTCCCTTACATATTGTCTCGTAGTGATATATAGCCATAGATGGTCATCACATCTATATTCAGTATATCCTGTTCTTTTCACATAATAAGGATTATCAAGAGACAAACCTTGATTAGGCTTAATCTGATAATCAAAGAATACAAGAGGCAAAGCCACACCTTTTGAGGTCTGACCAGCAAACATAAGCTTTAATCTTTCTCTTGCACTCTGAGGATCAAGATGTATTATTCCCTGAATATCCTGCACTGTATCCCTATAGCCATAACCATCCCTATGTCCTACATAGATCATTGATGCAGCTCTTGACCAGAAAAAGGTTATAAAACACTGATAAGCATTCCAAACCCCAACCATATTATCAAAGTTTTCATCAGGAGTTTTAACTTTAAAATTCTCAATCTTTGAATGCCAATATCTCTTAAGTTCCTCCCATTCTTTTTCCACTATTCCCTTCTCCTTATACTTCTGCATCACTTTTCTTCCGGTCTCTTCCGCACCATCTCCAAGCACGTAAATTATCTCCCTTTCCTCATCCACATCAAGATCAAGAATAACTTGAGTTCCCGCACAACTATTTTTACCGTAATTAAGACTATTACTACACTTACCTCTCTCTACGGCTATAGGATTAGAATAATCCCTATAACTCCCTATAAAAGTATCTCTATCCCCATCAAAAGATACTACTTCTGATCCAATTACTCCAAAAAACCTATTAAATCTTCTCCCACTTATTCCTTTTTCTTGTGGAATTACTCTCCCAAGCTCAGAATAATTTTCGTTTATGGTTTGAATAATGAGATTGTCTTTATAGTAAGTACGAGATATAAAAAGAGTATATTGCATATTTACAAGATCTTGGTTTTCATTAGGTTCATTAGTAAACTCTGCATAACTAAAAAGAGATATTTTTCTCTTCCTTCCACTTTTATTTCTTACTTTTATAGCCCATACCTCGTAAAGAGCATTCAAAGGCACATAGTAAAGAGTCTCAGTCTCAATACCATCATATTTTGAGGAGATTATGGTATAAAGAACTCCATGCCTACAAATTGATTCATACTTGGATAAATCCTTCTTTACAGGAAGCCATGAGGCTGACCAAAAGTCTCCATTCTCCATATCTCTCAGATAAATATACCTTCCAGGGGCAGTAGTTGGAGGTACATTAAATCTTCCCCTTAAAATTCTCCCACTAGCACCTGACTTTACAAAACTATAGCCCTGAGCATTATTGGTTATTATTGCGCCGTATTCTAATGATCCGAGGTAATTAGTCCATTCACGAGGAGTATCAGGCCGTGTAATCACATACTCTTTTCTTTCATTATCAAAATAACCAAACCTCATTAAATAACCCCCTTGCTTATAAAATTTAATTAAGAAACCGTTTATAATTTCATGAAGAAACTTTTAATTAGTAAGTATACTACAATTTTTAAACCCTCATGTCAAGCACAAAGTAACCATTTACAAGAGCATATAAAATAAAAAAGGGGGAAAGACAGAAAATCTTTCCCCCTTTTGAAAATAAAAGTTCTAAAAAACTGATTTAACTTCTTGCCTTCTTTATAGCTTCTATATAATCTTTAGCTCTTTCTGTAAGAATCTCAAACTTCTTTTCAGCTATAACTTTTTTATCTACAAGATTTCCTCCTACTCCTACAAAACATGCTCCTGCCTTTATAAATTCTCCTACATTCTCAAGGCTCACACCACCTGTAGGAGAGATCCTAATATAAGGCATAGGTCCATGTATGGCTTTTATGTATTTAGGACCAAGAGTGTCTGCAGGAAATAATTTTACTACATCAGCTCCTTCTTCCCAGGCGGTTAAGATCTCAGTAGGAGTATATGCCCCAGGAATAGCTATCTTATCGTAGCGGTGGCAAAGATTTATAATCTCTTTTTTCAAAACAGGCGACACAATAAAATCAGCACCTGCAAGGATGGCTAATCTCGCAGTCTCAGGATCAAGGACCGTACCCATACCAACTATAGCATCATTGCCCAACTCTTTTTTTACTTTTGGCAGATATTCAATAGCTGATGGAACCGTCATAGTAACTTCCAGAGCTATAATTCCACCCTCTTTTAGAGCTTTTGTAACAGGGATAAGATCCTCGGGAGAATCAGTTCTTATAACTGCTACAATACCACATTCAATCATTTTTTCTAAAATCTCAAATCTATTCCCCATAAAAAAAACCTCCCTATCTTTTTGCTTCTTTCATAATTTTCTCCACAGCCCTCAACCACTTATGTTTAGGATCATCATACATAATTGATTCCCTAATCTCTCCTGCAAGTATCCACAAGTAGTATAGTTGATAACCGGGTGCAGCTACAACAGGATGGTATCCTCTATTTATTAAAAGCAAACTATCATTTTCAATAAGAAATACCTCATCAATATCCCCCTCAGCAGTATAAACTCTTTGAAGACCGAAACCAGAAGGAGGGTTTACTCTATAAAAATAAACCTCCTCCATTCTTACCTCTTCAGGATAATTATCAGTGTCGTGTTTATGAGGTGGATAACTAGACCAATTTCCGGGTGGATTTATAGTTTCTCCTATAAGGAGCCTCTTTGCTTTAATTCTCGTATCAATAATATCCTTTACATCTCTCCTCCAATTATACACCCCTACGTCTCTTACCACTACATCACTTGGCTTTATCAATTTAACCTCTTCCTCAGTCTTTACCTTTGTTTTACAAATAGCAACCTCAAGAGGTTCCAAAGCCTCAATTTTAACCTCTTTATTGTTTGGTATGTAAAAAGCATAAGCATTACCATCAAAAACATTTCTCCTTGCTCCAATAAGGTTATACCTCTCGCCATCAATTTCTACATTACATTTACCTGTAAGAATTACAAGTCCAATCTCATAATCTTGAGAATTAAAATTGTAGTTATCTCCTTTTTCTCCCTTGAAAATATCTAACTCTATAAACTGCATTTCCCCAGGTTTAACAAGATTATTTAGTCCGGCTTGAAGCTTAACTTTCTTAAACATACTTCAAGATCCTCCTTTTTTATTACTCAAAAAAAATATTTGCCATTATTTAAGAGGATAAAGTCAATAAATTTTTATGTCAAGAAAAAATATGAGTAAAAAATAAGCTATAAAAACTCAATAAAAAAAGGGATCCCCCTAAATTAGGGAGATCCCTTAAGGTTAATCTATTTATGCTTAGACGATATATTATAGTACATCAGCAAGATGAAGATTTAACTCAAAGTTATCATCACCATCATCAGTGGTTGGATCTCCATCCTTATCTTTTGAGCCCGACATCACTAAAACTGGATCATCAGAATCTGCCCCTTGAACCTGTGAAGTGAAACTTGCCATCAATTTGTTATTCACATTAATATTACTGTCATAGTTAATTAGCGTTACATAAAGAGACATATTTCCCGTAAGAATACCTATATTGTTAAACTGAGAAAGATAAGTTATACCAACATTACTAAAAGAAAGTGTAAAACCAAATTTATTCATTTTATTTGGATCATTTTCAAATGGGGTAAAATAATAAAGGGATACACTTCCACTTACAGGGTAAGCTCCCTCAGTTTCAACTCTAATATTTTTATTAAAAATTAAAGATCCACTTTCCCCAGTGGTCACGCCTCCTACAGTCGATTCTGATTTAAATTCTAACTTTTTAAGGGAAGAATAATATCTAACTTTTACATAACTATTATCACTTGTTTGAGTATACCATCCATCGGCATCAGGACCCTGCCAATTAGCCTCAATAGTAAGCTTATCTACAGATTTTGCTGTAGGAAGCTTTTCAATTAAATTAGAAGGAACTGGTTTTGAGACAGAAAAAAACCCTAAATTTGCTGAAAGAGCAATAGTATAGAGACCAAAACTTGTGCCATTATTCTCAACTGTTTCCCAAATATTGTTCAAATCATCATTGCTTAGATCTTTATCTGGTTGAGGCTCTTGTGTTGGGGGGTTTTGTTTCACACATCCAGAGACAAAGAAAAGCAAAAAGATTACAAGCATCAAACCTATTATTTTTTTTCACTAAAATCTCCTCCTTCCCCTTGAATTTCATTTTTTATTATAATACATTAATGACGTATATGACAATATAAAAATTTTAAAAAAAGATTAAAAAATAATGAAAAGAATAATTGGGCTAACATTAGTAATAGTTGCTTGTCTATTTTGGAGTATATCCTTCTCAGTATCCAAAATACTCCTCAAAACTCTTTCTCCCTTTGAGCTTGCCTTTATTAGATTTTTTCTTGCGTCTATTTTTTCCTTAATCGTATTTTTACCTAAAATAAAGAAAGCTTCGTTTAACCGGAAATATCAAAAACCACTTTTTATCGCAGGCCTTTTTGGAGTTACTTTATACTTTATATTCGAAAACACAGGTTTAAAATTTACCGATGCGTCAGAAGGAGCACTCATAGTGGGATCTTTTCCTGCTTTAGGACTTCTAACAGAGTACATACTTCAAAAAGAAAAACTTCCTTTAAATCGAATATTAGGTGTTCTTCTTTCCATCTCTGGAGTTTTTCTAATTATGAGTGATTCTGGATTAAATTTAAAATTTAATAACCTTTTTGGAGATTTCTTAATTTTGCTTTCTGGAGTTTCTTGGGTAATATACAATTGGGAGATTAAAAAAGTTAATCAAAAATATCCTTATGAAATACTTACCACCTTTCAAATGATATGGGGATCTATCCTATTCTTACCCTTTCTTATGTTTACAGGATTAAAAATTCCAAAAACCTTGGATGCATTAATTGGCATATTCTTTCTCTCCTTTTTTTGCTCAGGACTTGGATATCTTTTTTACAACTATGGTTTAAAAACTCTATCGGTAAGCCAAGTGATGAACATTTTGAACCTAATTCCACTTTTCGGAGCCATATGGGGAGTAATTTATCTAAAAGAAACTTTAACCCTTATAAAAATAGTTGGGGGAATATTAATCATTTTAGGGGTAAGTTTATCTTCTTCAAAATAAAAAAAGGCCTGCCCATGTAGAGCAGGCCCTAACTTTCCTCAAAGTTTACTTAACAAGCTTTAAGTTTCCAAGGTAAGATGGATTTCTCCAGTTTTCATTTTCAGTTTCGTTCCATGCAATGATTCCAACTCTACTTCCAAACCTGTCTGCATCATTTACTTGTACATCAAATCCAATTACATCTCCTTCCTTTAATTTCCTTGTTCTCATCTTTACCTGTGCCTCTACAATATAACCAAAATCAGTTTTCTTTGTGGCTGTTACAAAGTAATCACGAGAGGCATTAGTACCATAGCTTTGCACATTTTCAAAATTGACTCTGTATTGAGCATCATTGTTATCATAGGATGTTGCCTTTTCATTCCCTTCATCTACAAATATCTCTACAGAATCTTGCTCCCAAGGATTTGTATTATCCTTATTCAGGACTGAATCATAAACCTCAGCCCAAACATATATACTTTCTTCGTCCCAAAGTACTCTAAATTTTGCATATGCCACCTTCCCCTTTACCCCTTGTACATAGCGATCAGTAACATACTCTTCAGCATTCTTCCATACCTCATCCATCTCTGCATCAATCTTAGGTTTACCATACTTAGCTGTTGCAGTTAAAGTTTGTCCAAAGGTCAAAGAAAGGAAGAGCCCAAAAATCAAAAGAATAGCAAGAAGTAGTGACCTTCTCACAGTAGATGCACCCCCTCAAGTAAAATTTTAGTGATATAATTATAAACTCGAACTTAAAATACGTCAATCGTTTTTATTAGTAATATCAGCTTATTTTATTTCCACTTCGTCGGCAAACTGGCTCATATAGAGATGATAATAAAAACCTTTCTTTCTTATAAGTTCTTCATGGGTTCCCCTTTCTATTATCTCTCCATTATTTATTACTAAAATCATATCTGCATTCTTTACCGTAGACAATCTATGAGCTATAACAAAACTTGTTCTGCCTGACATCAAGTTCAACATTGCCTTTTGAATATATTTTTCTGTAACCGTGTCTACATTACTGGTAGCTTCATCAAGAATAAGAATTCTGGGATTTGCAAGAATAGCCCTCGCAATAGCAATCAACTGCCTTTGTCCTTGACTGAGTCCACCACCATCCTCAGAAAGCACTGTATCGTATCCCTGAGGAAGCTTAATTATGAAATCATGAGCATGAGCCAATTTGGCAGCCTCTTCAACCTCTTCATCTGTAGCATCTAATCTTCCATATCTTATATTTTCCCTTACGGTAGTAGAAAAGAGAAGGGTATCCTGAAGAACAATTCCAAGATACTTCCTCAAATCTCTTCTTCTTATCCTTCTAATATCTATTCCATCAATCAAAATTTCCCCTTCATCTACATCATAAAATCTAGCCACCAGACTCGCGATAGTAGTTTTACCTGCTCCTGTAGGCCCAACAAGGGCAAAAATCTCTCCTGGTTTTACATGAAAACTTACATTCTTTATCACAGGCTTTTCTTTAACATATGAAAACCATACATTCTTAAACTCAACCTCGCCTTTAATATCTTGTAATTCAACTGCTCCATCCACAGTATCTTTCTCATCCTCTTCATCCATAATCTCAAAGAGTCTTTCTGCACTGGCAATAGCGGACTGAATCATGTTATATTGATTAGCAAGTTCATTTATAGGTCTTGTGAATTGTCGTGAATAGTTTATAAAAACAGTAATATCTCCTACAGTAATCATTTTTCTATAAGCAAAAAATCCTCCTACCCCTGCTATGAGGGCAAAACCCAAGTTATTCAAAAGGTTCATTAAAGGTCCTATACTACCAGAAAAAATTTGGGCTCTTATACCCACTTGAGTAAGATCATTATTTACTTCTTCAAATTTTCTAATTTCTTTTTCCTCTCTGTTAAATATTTTAATTATCTTTAAACCCGAGATATCTTCTTCTATGATTCCATTCAATTTACCAAGAAGAGTTTGGTTTGCATAAAAGTAATTTCTAGTTTTTTTAGAAATAAAGTTTGTCAAGATAATAGTTAGTGGAATGTTTAACAAACTTACAAGAGTCATAGGTAAACTTATTCGAAGCATCATGATTATTATTCCTGTCAAGCTAACAACTGCAGATAAGAATTGAATTACACTAGTTGCTAAAACCATACTAATGTTATCAACATCATTGGTTATCCTACTCATTAAGTCTCCATAAGGGCGAAGGTCAAAAAACTTTATAGGCAAAGAATGGAATTTATTAAACAAATCCCTTCTTAAAGTGAAGACTAAACTCTGGGTAGTCTTCAACATTATGTAACCTTGAAGCCAAGCAAGAAATGAAGAAAGAAGATAAATTCCACCAAGAAGGAGAAGAAAATTAAAAAAACCTTCAAATCTTCTTGGCAATATATATAAATCTATAGCACGGCCTATAAGATATGGCCCAATTATACCTAAAATAGATGAGATAACTACAAGTAGGAACGCAAAAATAAATCCCCATTTATATAAAACCATATATCTCAATAGCTTTTTTAGAGTACCCCAAGGATCCTTTATTTCTACCTTCTCAAAATTAAAATGAGGCCCCCCTCTTCCAGGACCACCAAACGGTCTTGGACCAAAAGCTCTCTGAGGAAGTTGACCTCTTGATGTTTTATCATCTCTACGCATGTTTCACTACCTCTTCATCTATCTGAGATTTATATATTTCTTGATAAATAGGATTTCTCTCCAAAAGTTCATAATGAGTTCCAAATCCAACAATCCTTCCCTTATCAAGAATAATTATCTTATCAGCATTCATCATAGTACTCACCCTTTGAGCAATTAAAAAAGTAGTACAATTTTTCATAATCTCTTTCAATCCCTTTATAATCTTTTGCTCTGTTACAAAATCCACTGCAGAAGTAGCATCATCAAGAATCAGAATCTTAGGATTCTTTATAAGAGCCCTTGCAATAGCAATTCTTTGTTTTTGTCCTCCCGAAAGAGTCACTCCACGTTCACCAATAACTGTGTCATAACCATCTGGAAGATTTATTATAAAATCATGGGCTTGAGCAAGTTTTGCAGCCTTTATTACCTCCTCATCAGTAGCATCTTCCTTACCCCAACAGATATTCTCCTTTATGGTTCCAGAAAAGAGGATAGTATCCTGAGGTACCATAGAAATTGCACTTCTTAAAACCTTCAAATTTATACTCCTTACATCCCTTCCATCCACAAGAAGCCTCCCAGAAGTTACGTCGTAAAGCCTAGGAATGAGATTTACAAGAGTAGATTTTCCTGAACCAGTTGTTCCTATTATTCCTATGATCTCTCCAGCTTTTACTTCAAAGTCTATATCTACAAGCACAGGCTCTCTATCTTTAGAATAGCTAAAATATACATGCTCAAATTTTACCTTTCCAGTCTCTATAGGTCTTGTATCACTATCTTTCTTATCTTCAATATCAATTTTTTCATCGAGTACCTCTACAACCCTAGAAGCAGATGCAGAAGCCCTTGAAATAAACATTAAAATATTGCCAATCATCATTAAAGAAAAAAGAATCTGTGTCATATAATTTATATAAGCCATTACTTCTCCAACCTGCATATTACCCTTCTCCACCAAAAGACCTCCAAACCATAGTACAGCAAGGATACTAAGATTCATAACCAACATAAACAGAGGCATAGCAATTATCATAAGCATAATAGCCTTTATAACAGCATTCATTAAGGCAGAATTGGCATATCTAAACCTTTCTTTTTCATAATCTTCTCTTCTAAAAGCCCTAACAACTCTTATTCCGACTAAATTTTCTCTTACCACATTATTCACATAGTCAATTCTTTTTTGCACCTCTGAGAACAATGGAAAACTCTTTTTCATAATAAATAAGAAGAGTAAAATCAATATAGGAATTGAAAGCAAGAATATAAAAGAAAGATTTTTGTTAAGAGATATAGCCATAATTATTCCACCAATAAAAAGCAAAGGCGCTCTTACCATTATTCTCAAGGACATCATAACAAGAGTCTGAAGCTGTACCACATCATTAGTAAGACGAGTAATAAGAGATGAGGTTTTAAACTTATCAATATTATGAAAGGAGAATTTCTGTACTTTTTTGAATAGCTCATTTCTCAAATCTCTTCCAAAATTTTGACTTGCAATAGAGGCAAATACAGTACATCCAATTCCCCCAACCATACCTATCAAAGCAATACCTATCATTATAAGTCCTGTATTCCAAATAACTTGGAAATTATTCTTTAAAATACCCTGATCCACAATCCTTGCAAGCAAAGTAGGTTGGTAAAGATCACACACAACCTCAACGAGCATTAAAAGAGGAGCAAGAACAACTGCATAAGTATAAGGTTTTAAAAATTTCAAAAGTTTTTTCATAATCTTTACCCTTTCTCCTCATTAAATTTCTTTAAATTATCTCTAATCCTTTCCAAATAATTCTTTAAAATCTCCCTTTCTTCCTCTGAAAAATTGCTAAAACATTCCTCCTCAAGTTGCTTAAATATTTTCTTTAATTTACATATAAATTTTCGCCCCTCATCGGTAAGATATACCTTTGAAAACCTTCTATCTTTTTCATCCCTTTGAGTAATTACCAACCCTCTTTTTCTCATTCTCCTTACCATTATGGCAACGGTAGATGGTTTAATTTTCATCTTCTCTGCAATCTCTTTTTGAGTTAATCCATCCTTTTCTGAAAGAAGAAGTAGCATTGGAGCTTGTCCTCGATAAAGCTTTAGCCCACTAAGAAGTTTCTCTCTCCTTATAAAATGCTCTCTAATTACCTCTTTAAATATTCCGTATAAACTATTATTCTTTTCCATAATTTTACCCTAAACAATTAGCTATCTAAATATTATCACTACATAGGAAATTTTACAAGAAAATTAATTTATTCTCCATTGCTGACTTATACCATCCTTCTATCACTCTCATATCCTCCAAAGCATCAAGTCCAGAAGTTGCAGGCTTTTTACCCTCTTTTATAGCCCTCTCCATATCTTTTATCTCTGCTACATATTGATTTTCCCCATAAAAAGTATAAAAAGTATAGTTATTAAAGTTTCTCAGTATTACCTTTCCATCATAATCCTGATATAAAGTATCAAGAACATACAAAATTCCCTTGTCTCCCCGTATCTCAAAAGAAACAGAAAGCATAGTATTATAGCTTGCATCTAAAAGTGCTATCATACCATTGTCAAAACGAGCTACTGCCCCTGCATTCTCTTCTACCTCATATCCATAACCTTCGTTAATGGCAACGATCTCTTCAATCCTATTATTAGGAAACCAAAAATGCAGAGTATTTATAACATGAACCCCAATGTCCATGATTGATCCTCCACCAGCAAGTTCTAAACTATATCTCCAACCAGACTTTTCGGTATTCACAAAGGAAAAGCTTGCCTTTATAACTCCAATTTTTCCTATAATATTCTCATCAATAAGCTTCTTAGCTCCAATGTTAAAAGGATTGAATCTTCCCATATTAGCAACTCCAAGAACGACCTTGTTTCTTTCACACTCCTCAATGATTTCTTCCGCTTCTCTCACATTAATTGTCATAGGCTTCTCACAAAGTACATTAATCCTCTTTTTGGCACAAATAATTGTCTGCTCTTTGTGAAATTTATTTGGTGTTGCAATATAAACTACATCCACATCCTCTATATCCTCTAGATTAGTGTAAATTTTTGCTCCATATCTTTCACTAAGATCTTTTGCTTTCTCTGGATTAGTAGTTACAATAGCAGTAAGTTTAGCCTCAGGAATCTGTTCCAAAGCAGGCAAAAACCTATTTCTCACAATCCTTCCGGTACCCACTACTCCCCATCTCATACTTTTTCCTCCTTAAATATGAAATTCTAAAATATCTTCATCCTTCACTTCATAATTCTTCTCCACAGGAAGCCCCTTTACCGATCCGTCTTTTGTATAAAGTTTCGCAAACTTCATATTTTTAGCAATATCCTTGTGGATCATCTCTGCCACATCCAAAACTTTACTACCCTTTTCAAGAATATAGGGTCTTGATAAATCAGGAGGATATCCAGGCTTTTTTGTATAAACCCTTACTATATGAAGAGCATCAAACATATGCCTCTTAATATCTTCCATGTTAATACCTTCCTCAGCGGATACATAAAAGACATTAAGATCTTTCTCTATGACTTCTATCTCATCCCTCCTTTCCTCAGGACTAAAAATATCTATCTTATTCAAAACAACAATACCCCTATTTTCCTTAACGGGAGAATAAGGATCTCTATTAGGATTATCCTTAACAAGCTTTATCTTTTTTCTTTCTAAAAGCTCTCTTATCTTGAGATATTCATCTACTATGGAATCAAGATCCATACTTAAAAATAAAACTATTAAATCTGCATTTCTTATCAAGTTATACATCCATCCTTCAGATTCTTCCCAAAGAGGAGGAAGATCTATAAGTTGAATTTGAATATTCTCATAAGGTAACATACCAACTATAGGATCCATGGTGGTAAAAGGATACTCAGCCACCAAGCTATTTACTCCCGTAAGGAGGGTAAAAAATTTAGATTTCCCAGTATTAGGAGGACCTACTAAAAGTACTTGTCCTGCCCCTTCCTTTTCAATATAATCAAGACCCCTTCCTCCCCCTTTCTTAGCTCTCTTTTCCGCTTCTTCCATCAATTGAGAGAGCTTTCTTCTTAAATCTGCCTTCATCTTATCCGTTCCTTTATGTTTTGGCAGTATAGCTAGCATCTCTTTTAATGCCTGAATTTTATCCTCTATAGTCTTTGCCTCTCTAAACCTCTTCTCTGCTTCAAAATATTGAGGTGGCAAATTGGCAGGCATAGAATCACCCCTTAGAAATTCAAGTCTTTTATTGATTATACCTTAAAGTAAAACAAAATTTAAAAAAAAGAATATTTAACACTTTTAAAAATTTTAAAATAATGTTATTATATTTAATAGAGGAA